>Ga0208507_1000705_pt1 | contig 20541 bp, 13 predicted proteins | sample CryBogCBH12Aug01_FD_184626 | JGI IMG/M metagenome (GOLD analysis project Ga0208507, IMG submission 184626) | Freshwater microbial communities from Crystal Bog, Wisconsin, USA - CBH12Aug09.1 (SPAdes) (version 2) | ecosystem: Environmental > Aquatic > Freshwater > Lake | place: Crystal Bog... | reverse complement strand
GAATTTGGCAATGCCGTTGACGACGTTGTTCGTGGCCAGCGGGCCGGTGTTGTCGCTGAACACCATGGTGCCCCCGGCGTTGCCGGCGACCACCGGGTTGACGCCGTTGGTCTTGACGCTGGCCGTGAGGATGAAGGATTGGTTATTGGTGGAAGGGTTGCGCGACGAAGCGACCGTTGTGATGGTGGCCGGTTTTGGGTAGCCGGCGACCACCGTCCCGTTCAGGCTCAATTGTTGGATGCCACTTTGAACGTAATTAGGCATTCCCACATAGACACGGAATTCGATCGGGCCGCTGGCCGAGGTGAGATTTTGCAAGGTGATTCCTGCCTTCGGGTTGGCGGAGGTCAAATCCACGGAGTAGGGCGAAAGATCCAAGTGGGTAGAGGCATACTGAGTCCACAAATAGCCGTTGGCGCCCGAACCGAGCACATTGGTGTCATTGAAGCCGGTCAGAGAACTGAACACGTAGGAACTGTAGCTATAAGCACTGTAGTTCCCCTCGCCGGTAGCCAGGGTGATATTCGTCAGGTTTAGCGTGTAGCCCGGCGCCACTTGCAAGGTGAAATCATAATAATAGCCAGCGTTAAGGACATTGGCCAGGACACCGGGATTGCCCGACAAGGTATAACCATAGCCGCACTCGGAGTTCCAGATGGAGTTGCCGTTATTGTCCAGATGGACGCTGGCACCGGCGCCGAGAGCGGAGACGACCACATTGCTGTTCGCAACAGAAGCATCCTGCGGCGTGGTGAAACCCGCAGTGCCGGCAGACACAGTAGTGATGTAATTGCTCGGCGAGAAATCCCAATAGGCAATCACGCCCGCCGGGGCGGGCGGAGGCGACACGGTCTGATTGGTCGCGGCGGAGACGCTGGACAAGTAGTTCGCGTCCCCTGAATAGGCAGCGGTGAAGGTGTGGACACCCGACGTCAGCGCGGAAGTGGTATAGGTGTAAACACCACTTGACGGAGAGCTGTTGGTATAGACGGGCGTGCCGCCATCCTTGAAAACCATATCGCCAGTAACACCAGTAGCCGTCACGCCATTGGTTTTAACGGTCGCCGTGAACGTGACCGATTGGCCGGAGCCGGACGGATTGGGCGTGGAACCAAGCACCGTCGTAGTGGTTGCGCGGCTAGCGCCCTGGTTGCCCACCGATCCAATGACCTGCAAGGAGTCGCCTGCCGCGCCATTAAATCCGACAGTCCTCCAGCCAAAATTCTCGGCGACATAAATGCGAAATGTCACCGGGCTCGAACTGATCACCGGTGACCCCAAAGTCACTGTCCAGCCACCCGCGTCACCACTGCCAGTGGGAGAGGTGGATCCAAGCGATGATCCCGATGATCCATTGGTTGTGAGGAAAATAGTGCTGGCTGGATTGCCTTGCCAGGTCCATCGGGCTGTCGGCACGGTAACGCTGTCCACCTCCAATTGCTTTCCTGCTGCCGGCGTGAGCGTAAACTCAAAATAAGTCCCGGCCGATTGTGCCGCAGAAAGCCCGCTCGAAGTGTCCGACGTGTAATATCCCATTAACCCACTCGAAGCATTAAAATATCCAAAAAAACCATACGGGTTAAAACTGGCGCTCATGGACAAGACCGGCGTTCCGGAAAGATTGGCATCCACCGTGGTGGCATTGGCGGAGGCGTTGCTGGTATCGGAACTCAAATTCCAGCCGGCAATGACCGTCTGCGCGTTGAGAGAGCCGACCGCCGCAAAGGCTGCCAGCGCGATGATAGCCAGCGCCGGCAACCGGCGGAGATTCAAGAGCACTCGATGGTGGAGAGGGTTTTTAGTTTTCATATTCAGCTACGTTTTGGTTGAGTTGGGTGAATTGAGTTAATTGATTGATGAGGAGATCACATTGATTTCTGGTGAAAATGATGGGTGATCAGTAGATGTCCCACATCCAGCGGTCATCGTATTTGCCGTTGCCTCCGTATAAAGGACTGCCGGTTGCCAGCGCCCCCGAACCGTCCTTGCCTGGATAATATTGCAATCCCATCTGGCTCACGGGAATGGCCTCGGCATGGCCATCCACAAAAGCGGCCGTGCAGCGTTTGCCGCCACTATGGCGGTTGAACGGGCGCCAGGGACTGCTGTCGTAAAAAGGAGCATTGACCGGAGTCCGGTAGATAATTGAAATATTGGTGTTGGCGGTTTCCACCCAGGCGTCCGGGTTATTGTTGTTGAACCCACCAGCCGAGGTGTTAACCAATCCGCAATCCGTAAAGGGCGCGGTGTGGCTGGGTCGTTGGAATTTGGAAAGTTTGATGCAGGCACTCGGATCCATAAACGCACCAATGTTGGGATGATTGATGCCTATGCCAAAAACCGTTTTCGCGTTCGGGCAGGAAATGCTGTTGGTGGTGGTCAGATATTGTTTTAGCATATCCGGCCACCAGGTCGGGGGAATCGGGCTGTTGGCCGTCGGCATGTTCGGAAAGAAAGCATTAGCCGGCGGCGGAGTAGCGATGCAGGTCATGACATGATAATCATTGTTGTCCCCGGCATACATGACGTTGGCGAGAGTGATCTGTTTTAGGTTGTTGAGGCAGACCATGCCCTTGGCCTTCTCCTTGGCCTTGGCCAGCGCCGGCAGGAGCATCGCGGCAAGAATGGCGATGATGGCAATGACCACCAGCAACTCGATGAGGGTGAACGCGGAATTTCGGCGCGTCGGCGTTTTCATTAAAATGGCAGCGGTCGCTTTCAAATGATTTTGGCTTTTCAATCGGGTTCGTTTGAAATTTAAACCGAGTCGCCAATGGTTCAACAATTTCCTTGCCTTTGCTCGACCAACCACGATAGAAAGACAGAAAATTACTTGAGTAATATCCTTTGAGCGATGAAATCGCAGTATCCCCAAGCCGCCCAAGCGCTCCAGCAATGGATCGCCCGCCGGGGCATCCGGCCCGGAAATGCCCTGCCTTCGGCTCGGATGCTGGCAAATGAAATCGGCTTTACCCCCTTCATCATCCACCGGGCCTGCCAGCAGCTCATCGCCGACGGAGTTTTGCAGCGGAAAGGCTACAAGCTGTTTGCGGGCAGCGGGAATCCGGCGCGCGCGCCCATCGCCGGCGAGGTGCACTTGCTGTCGTATTTGCAACCGTTTTCCCGGACGGCGGAACGACTGCTGACGGGATTGGGAGTCAGGCATCGGGTGGTAGAACTTTCCTTCACCCGTGAGCTAAATCCGCTGCTCCCGCTGCGGAAGGCTTTGGCGGAAAAGCCGGCCGGTATCATTCTCTGGATTCCTTGCTGGACGCACAAATTACAAAACGGACTGGAAACGAAAAATATTCCGTTGGTCATCTGCACGGAATTCTCAAAGCCCGAACTGAAATATTCGATGGTCGGGACGGATGTTTACCGGGGCGTGTTCAAAGCCCTGAAACATTTGCGCGACTTGGGTCACCAGCGTATCGCCCATGTGTCTTGCGTCCGCAACCCCTGGCGTCAGGAGCTCGCGGACATTTACGAACAGGTCTGCCGGCAATCAAATTTAAGGCAGGCTGCCTCGACGCTCTGGGAAGTGGACACCTCTGGCAAATCCGAATTGCGCGAAATGTTGTTGGCGCACCGGCGACGGCATCCGGAAGTCACCGCGGTGTTCGCAGATTCTGAAACTGCCGCCCTCTTATCAGCCCATTTCAAAGTGCCCGCCGAACTCTCGGTGGTTGGCCTGTATGAACCGCTAAGCAAGTGCCGGCCCGCGCTGACAACGATTGCTTTGCCGGAACAAAACCAATGTCTGGCCGAATGGGCGTGCATGGAACTCATCGCCCAAATCCGCGCCCACGAGTCAGGCCGGCCCAGTCCACCGGCGCGGCGCGCGTTTTACGAACCCAAACTGGTCGTGCGGGATTCAACGCGGGCACTCAAAGCCAAAGAAAAACCCGCATTGTCACCGGCCGTGAATGGTTCGCCAGCCGCTTCTCCGTCGCACCCGTGGGAGACCTGGCGCAAAATTTATCCCTACCTGACCAAGCGCCAAACCCACGACTGGCGGCAGTTCGATTTGACCAAAATGGCCAACCACAGCATGACGCGGGAGCACGGCTGGCTGGGCGAAGATCCCCTCCTGTATTTTGTGCCGGGGTTGCGCTCGATCCACGGCGTCCCGTTCCAAGTGATTGACGAAAGCCGCAACGACGGACGTGCGGTGGTGACTTTTCGTTCGCCGCACACGCACACGACGGGCGGGAAGGAATTACCCATCACGGCAAAAATCGCGGTGCAAAATTCCGTGCGCGCGGTTTACTTCCTGCATGGCTGCGGCCACGCGCTGCCGATTCCGTTTGCCGAGTATCTGATCCACTTCAAAAACGGAAGGACCGCGAAAGTGCCTTTGCTTCCGCTCGGCTCAACGAAACAAACCAAACGCCAGCGGCTCAGCCAGCTTCAACCCAACCTGCAAGACTGGTGGCCGGAGAACCCGCAGCAGGATTTTCCCCACGCCCGGTATGCCACCGTTTTCAACCCGGCCGCCCCGCAGGAATACGAGCGCTACCTCTACACCCTGGAATGGATCAACCCACGGCCCAAGGACGAAATCAACCACATCGAAGTTCGTGTGAATCCCGACGCCGGACCGACGCTGGCGCTGATCGCGGTCACGGCGCTGCTGTAATATACCGCAAGCACCCTCGCGTTTCCCGGCGAGCAGATTTTTGTTTTGAAAAGCTATTATGCGTATAATACTGTTACGGAACAATGATCGCGCCACCCAAGCCTGCCAGCCTCAAGCGCCTGTGGTCGCTGCTCAAGGTCGAGCGCCGCACCTTGTCGTGGGGGGTATTTTTCCAGTTCTGGCAGTGTGTCAGCTACATCCCGTTTTACGCCGCCGTCAGCCTGCTGATTGACCGCATCCTCAACAACGCGGCGCTGACCGTGGAACAGAAACTCAAGTGGATCGGCGTTTACGCGCTCGGCAACCTGCTGCTCTGGCCGCTGCACGGCTGGTTCACCGTGCAGGCGTTCGCACAGACGCAGCGACTCGTCCGCTCCACCGTCGCCCGCCTCCGGCGCATGGTCGTGGACCAGTTGCAGCGCATGTCCATGAGCTATTTCACCCGCAAAGGCGCGGGCGCGCTCTCCAACCAGATGACCGTTGATTTGAACAAGGTGGAAAACTTCCTGAACGTCTGCGTCAACCAGATCACCGTCAATGTAATGATCGGCGTGGCAACTTGGTTTTACCTGCTGTTCAAGAATCCCTGGCTCGCCGGGCTCGCCTTGCTAGCTGCGCCACTGCAAGTCGGATTGTTCCAGTTGATGCGCAACCGCGTGCAGCGGACGAGCGAAAACCTCCAGCAGAGCGGCGAGACGTTTTCCGCGCGCATCGTGGAGTTCATCGCGGGGATGCGGCTGACGAAAAGCTTTGGCAACGAGATCATCGCCGCCAACCAATTAAGCCGCGATATCGAGGAACTCAAGGAGCGCGGTTACGAGGCCAGCATCGTCCTGCGCTGGATGGCGATGGCGGTGCAATTCATCTGGGAATATACCGGCGCGCTGATTTGGTGCGCGGGCGGTGTGATGTTTCTCTACGGGCATATCAGCCTTGGCGATCTGGTGGCGTTCACCGGCTTGATGGGATTTGTGCGGCAGGGCATGGTTGCGATTTTCAACGCCTACGAAGCCTGGAGCCAAGCCAGGCCCGGTTTGGAAGCCATTTTGGAATTGCTCGATTCGGACGAACTGGAATGTTATCAAACGGTGCAAAGCCAGGCGGAAATCCGCGGCCAAATCAGTCTGCACAGCGTGAGCTTCCGCTACCCGCGCTCCGAATCCAAAGTCGTGCTGCAGGACATCCAGCTGGAGATTCCAGCGGGTCAGCGTATCGGGTTGGTCGGTCAGACGGGGGCGGGCAAAAGCACCTTTCTCGAACTCGTCATGGGATTCTATCTCCCGAGCGGCGGCGAACTCCGCTACGACGGACGCCCGCTGGCCGAGATCGGCCTGCGGCAATTGCGCCGGCACATCGCCATCATGAGTCAGGACGCCTTCATCTGGAACACCTCCGTGCTGGAAAACATCCGCTACGGCCGGCCCGGCGCAAGCGATGCCGAAGTGATGGACGCCGCGCGCAAGGCGCAAGCGCACGAATTTATCCACGCGCTGGCGGAAGGTTATCAAACTGTCTGCGGCGAACGCGGCTCAAAACTTTCTGGTGGCCAGCGCCAACGCATCGCACTGGCTCGAGTTTTTCTCCGCAACCCCCGCATCATCGTGCTCGACGAACCGACGAGCGCGCTCGACGTGGAAACCGAGGCGCGGCTGCTGGCCGACCTCGACACGCTCTGCCGTGATCGGACGACCTTCATCGTGGCGCACCGGCTCTCCACGCTGCGCGATGTGGACCGCATTCTGGTATTTCACCAAGGCCGCATCGTCGAGGACGGCTCACGCGAGGAACTCCTCGCCCGCCCCGACGGCCATTTCCGCCGGCTTCATACGATGCAACACTACGAAGCGCCAACCGCAGAAGACTCCGTTGAAACAACAAGTTCCACCTGACCGGCGGGCGTCAGCGTAACTCCCGGTGGCACGCTGGCCCGCGCGAGGATGCGCTCGCCGTCCCGCTTCCAGCTCACACGGATGAGTCCGCGCGGATGCGGCAATGCGCCTTCCGCCTGGCGATGCAGCGAATTCACGGGATTTAAGATCCAGTGATCCGGCTGACCCGGAGTCGCGAGGCGGAGGCCGAGGATAAATTCCGTGGCGTAAATCGCTGGCGACCCGCTCCAACTGTGGCAGCAACTGCCGTGGCCCTTATCCGCCGCATGAAATCCTTCGGTCAACGTGGGATAACCCAGCGACTTGAGAAAACCGTAATGCTCCTGGATGAGTTTTTCCGCGAGCGGCACGCGGTCATGCGCAACCAGCGCAGGCAACAGATAATAAAAGAAATACAGCTCGGCATAACCGCTGAACTGCGGGCCTTGGCAGCCTTTACGGAAATTCTCTCGCAGTAGCGGTTCAAGATAAGCGAGCAGGCGGTCCGCCGGACCGACGCCATATCGCAGCGCGAGAATGTTCGCGTGCAGCGCGGGTGTGATTGCGCCGATGCTTGCGTTGAATCGGCCCTCGGATTCATTCCACAGCCCTGTCATCAAGGCGGCCACGACGCGGTCAGCCTCGGCGGTGAAGCGCACAGCTTCATTTGCATGGCCGAGAACGGAGGCCAGTTCCGCCGTGGCCCGAAGCGCGGCGATGCGAAGAATATTGACGGCAGCATTGCCTGCGCCTTCGCGTTCGGATTGCAGCACGCCCCAGTCGAGAAACACGCGCAAACCGGTCGTGTCCCAAAGCCCGTCGGCGTCAACCTTCCAAGTCGGGCTGGCAAAGATGCGCTGAATGACCGGCCATTGCGCGCCGACGAAAGCGGTGTCGCCGGTGTAGGCCCAAAAATCGCGCACCGCCTGAATCCAGATGAGCGTGAAATCCTCGTGCGGCTTGGTGAGCCAAGAGGGAGCGCAGCACGCAAGCTGTCCGTCGGGAAGCTGCGCGCGGCCGAAATTTTCAAAGGTGCGACGCGCCGACGAAAAGTCATGCGTCAACAGGCGGTTGAGATGAAAATTCACCAGACTGTCGCCGATGTAACTGCCGCGTTCGCGCCACGGACAGTCGGCGTAGGCTTCGTCAGTGGAAGCTTGGAGCGTGTGGACGGAAGTGCGCCACGCCCAATCCAAGACCGGATCGCCGCAGGAAAAAGTTCCCACGCCGTGGTTCAGCAAGGTGCGGCGGCGGATGGCAACATCGTGAACGGTCAGCGCGGTCGGTGCGGAATTGGCCGGGGCGCGCAAAACGATTTGCAGATAATTGCCGCCGCGCGGATTGAGAACTTCGATCTGCTGGCGTCCGCCGCGCAAAATAAAACGATCCGCCGCGTCGGTGAAGGGATTGGAATTGTAAAGATTCACGCAGCCGTCGGCGCGTTTCCAATCGTCGTAGGCGATGTCCAGCACGCTGCCCGCCGGGGCTTCCACCTCGATGACCGGCTGGCCGTAGTATTCGTCGCCGAAATCGAAACTCCAAATCGCGGCGGGCGCGGTCTGCGCGGCGATTTTGTCCAACGCACTAAACGGAACATCGCGCGCGGCGTCGGCGGCAGGGCTCTCCCAAGCCGCAAGGCGAGCCGGAGTCACACGAGTTAAATCGCTCACGGCAACCGTCCAACCGGCTGGCACAGCGTAGTCAGCGGGCGTGGCGGGAAATGGCAACAGAGCCTGTTCCGTTCGAGGAGGTGAGATTGCGAAAGTTTCCGCACAGCCCAGATCAGGAAGCGCGTGCAGCGATGCGCCGGAACTGCGCGAAAGGCCGAGCATCAAAGGCCATTGATCGAGAATGATTTCAACTTTGCCCGCGAGAAAGTTCCAGCCGGCGCGGAGTTCAATGCGCGCCTCGCCGTGATTGCCCAGGCGTCCGGGGTATTCAATTTTCAGCGCCTGCCCGTTGAGTTCCAGGTCGGTCCAGAAACAATCCAGCGAAACATTTTGCGCACGCGGCGAATGAATCCAAGCAGCGCAGGCAACAAATTGGTTTTGGTTTTCGTCACTGGGGGATAGTTTCCGATCGCGCTGCAATTGCACGCCCCAGCGCAGCGTGGCGGCCACCGGGCCGGCCGCCAGAATCCGTGACGGCTGCACGAGCGCATAGTCGGGATACGGAACGGAACGCGGCTGCGGTTTGGGCCACGGCGTGGCGGACGGAGGCAAGGCAACGACCAGATGCGCGGCGGGCGCGGCGAGTTCGGCGGCAAGCACGCGGGTGTCGCAAATTTCCACCGGGTTCTGGGCAAAGCTAAAATGCGGCGCATTCGCATCCCATGCCTGATGGATGCGAGCGCGCCAGTCGCCGGGCGTGGCGAAGTTCACGCGGCCATCCGCCGTGCCACCAGCGGCGATGAAGCCGGGCATGCCATCGGGCATGGTCTGAAACGAAGAGCAGCCGTAGTAATTCACCTCCACGCGGAGAAGATTTTCACCGGCGCGCAAAAGCGGAGTGAGGTCGTGCGTATCGTATTCGGGATGCGTCGTGACGAAACGGCCCGGACCATACGCGACGAACTCGCCATTGACGAACAACCGGTAACGCGTGTCGGCGAAAAGATGGAGCGTGGCTTGGCTTTTTGAAGTGCAAACAAAGCGCCGCTCAAAACTCACGAACTGATTGCGCCCCGGCGGCAGATCTTTCGCCCACGAAAATTTCACGGCGGAAAATATCGCGCGATCTCGAACTTGGTTGTGAGGTTCGGCAATCATGTTTTTGTTCAGCTACCGGAGAGGCAACACATCGGCCGTCTTTGCGGCGGCGTGTTTCGCCATTTGTTGCAACCAGAATTCCGGCCTCGCCTTCGCCTGCTCGACCGAGGTTAAATCCGTCAGGCCGTAGGCTTGGACAAAAGCGCGCTTCACTTTAGCACTCCGGCCCAAAATTCCCGCCAAGCCGACGCAGGGCACTTTGAGTTCGCGGCAGCGCGCCGCGAGTTGACCCACGCCCTTGCCCATCAATGTGGAATCATCAATTGCGCCTTCGCCAGTCAAAACCAGATCAGTCGACTTCAGCTTTTGGTCGAGCGCTGCGTAGCGGGCGAACAAATCGAATCCCGGTGTCGGGCGAGCGCCCAAAAAGGTCATCAGGCCAAATCCCAAACCACCCGCCGCGCCCGAGCCGGGCTGACGCGAAAAATCGTAGCCGAATACTTTCTTCATCACTTGCGCCATTCGACGAAGGCAGGCTTCGGCGGGTTTGACATCTTCGGGCCGGATGCCCTTCTGCGGCCCATAGACGCGCGTTGCGCCGCGCTGACCGAGCAGCAGATTGCCTACATCTACCGCCACCAACGTTTCCGCGAACCAGCAAAAACGCCGAGGCCGGCGAATGTGCGCCAAGCGGGACAAATCCGTCCAGCGCTCCAGTGATTTTCCCTCACCGTCAAAAAATTCCCAGCCCAAGCCGCGCGCCAAACCGAAGCCGCCGTCGTTTGTCGCACTGCCGCCAATGCCAATGACGCAGCGGCGAGCGCCTTTCGCGGTTGCCGCGCGCACCACCGCCGCGAGTCCGAAAGTATCCAACTCAAACGGATGAAACCGGCCCGGCGGCAGCATCGCCAGGCCAATGACCGTGGCGGATTCGATGATGGCGGTTTTCGAAGGCGCGTGCCACCACCAGCGGGCGCGATGCGGACGATGCGCGGCGTCTACCGTTTTTGTGAATTGCACTTTGCCGCCAATCAAGCCGCCGATGATTTCGCCAAAACCGTCGCCACCATCGCTCATGGGCAGCAGTTTCAGGGAATCGCCACCGCGCGCTTTGCGCCAACCGGTCGCAATGGCTTGGGCCGCCGCGCCCGCCGTGAGCGTGCCCTTGAATTTGTCCGGAACAATCAAGACTTTGAGGGACATAAATTGTCTGACTAATTCGACTTTATTTTCAGGTAGGGAATCGTCAACAGCCCTTGCGGCGGAACCGCGACGCGCGTCTCATCGCCATAGGCCAGTTTGATTTTCATGTTCGTGTTTAAGTGTTAATTGATTCCGCCAGGGCCACATAGACTCCGGCTGTCCAGCCGAGCATGGGCGCGGCCTTGTATTCGCCTCCGGCCACTTCGCCCGTGAGGGCATCGGTTTTTTCCCAGAGCAGGCCCGTCTTTGCGAACAGCCGGTTGGCAGTGGCGAGATATTTCTCCGCGATGCGTCGGGCGTCCGCCGCGAACCCGTAACGCCGCAGCCCTTCAACGGTCACATAAACCAGGGGCGGCCAGACATTGGGGAAAGCCCATTGATAAGTCCGATCCAACGGGCGATCTTCGGTGACGGCAACGCCGAACTCGCGTTCGAAGAGCGGGAGGCTCTCCCGCATCCGCGCGGCTTGCGCTGGCGAGGCGAGGCCGGTGAACAACGGAACAAATCCGGTGAGCGAGGCGACCGGACTCGACCGTTGATTGACAAAGTCGTAATCCAGAAAAAGGCCGCGCTCCTCGTTCCAGAGGTAACGATTGACGAGATCGCGGCGGCGGGTAGCGCGGGCCTGCCAGAGGGCGGTGTCGTCCCAGCCGAGTTGGACGGAGACCCTGGCGAGCCAGGTTTCGTATTCGTAGAGCAGGCCGTTCAGATCAACCGAATTGTAGTCGAGGCAGCGAGACTCAAAGCGTGGAGTGAAATCGCACCCGGCCTCGGCCTCGGCCAGATAATGGCCTCCGATGCGGATGCGATCCGCCAGCGGGACACCCTTTGAGAATCCCAGCCGTTCGCAGATTTGATGGTAAAATTCCGCCGCCCCCTCGGCAGTTTCATGGTGGCCGTGCCGCTGGAGACCGGTGGGGGTATGGCGAGCCGTAATCCAGAAGTGGTATTCCTGGCGCAAACCCGCCGCCGCTTCGGGGAGAAAGGCGGTGTCGTCCGTGGCCGCGATGTATTCCTTCACCATGCGGCAAAGGTAAGGCGACTGGGAACGGTTATACAATCCGACATGGTTGGGCATGTATCCCTGCCGCGCGATGAACCACAACATGTTTTTGATGTTGTCCTTCGCCGTCTGCGCGTGTCCGTGACGGAGCAAGCCGAGGTTCGTGAAGTAGGTGTCCCAGTAAAAAAAGAACGAGAAGTGTCCTTCGCCCTTGATGCACGGCGAAGTATAGGGAAACGGAATGTCCACGCCGGCGAACCCCGTGCCGGGAGCGTCATGGTAAATGGAGCGCGGCCAGTTGGCGCGGATGTAGTCGAGCACGCGGCGGGTCGGCGATGCAGAGGATTGGTCAGTCGTGGTCATGTTTCGGGAAAAAGCGTTAAACCTTTTGTGTGCCGCTTTGCAGTTTCACGGTCCGGCCATTGACCAGAGCTGTTCCGTTCAAGTCATCAGGAAGCGTGATGCTGCCCGATATTTTGCTGCTGGTTTGATGAAATTCCACTTCGATGAACCCGCGCGGGTGAACCATTTTTCCGGACGCATGACCGAGTTGTCCCAGTCGCGGCGTGATCTCGACGGTGGCGAATCCCATGGATGACGGTCGGACGCCGAGCACGGTCGTGTAGAAATGGAACAGCGGATGCGCCGACCAGGCATGACAATCCGACCGGGTGAGCGGGACAGTCTCCGGCGTGGTCTTCAGCCCCATCGCCAGCATCTTGTGCCAGGGCTCAAGCCGCGCAAACAAAGCGTCCATGCGCCCGAGGCGGCGATAAGCTTCAAAAAGATAGTGACTGTAGAAAAGCTGCACACGCGTAAGTGAAGTGTCGGAAATCAGTTTGTCGGCGATTGAGACTTGTTGTTGCGAAGTGATCCGACCGCCAAGCACGGCTAGGCACTGCGCATGTTCCGAGAAATGGCGATGCTCAAGATCAATGGCGAAAAGTCCGCGCGCGTCGTCCCAAAAAGCTTTGTCACAGGCATCGACCAGCCTCTGAGCCTTCCGTCGCCAGCGTTCGGCGAGTTCGTTTTCGCCGAGATAGGTTTCCAGGTCTGCGAGCAGGTCCAGCACATGCGCGGCGTGGAAATTAAAAATGCTCTCGGTGCGCGATTCGCCCGCCGGCGGATTGCCATTCGGGAAACCGTCGGCCCAATCGGTATAAGGCCAGCCCTGCGGCCAGGCGAGCAGGCCATCGTCGCGTGTGCTTAGCAAAATGGCGTCCATCGTCGCACGCGCCTGCGGCATCAACGTTCGCACGAATTCCTTTTCGCCGCGCCACAGCGCCAGGTCATGCACGGCGGCGATGTGCCACAACGCAAAGCCGGGAATCAACAACCGGCTGTCGGAGGGATAATAGGCGCGAACAAACCCTCCCTGCGCGGCGGAATTGTCCACGAGCGCCAGCGCTTTGCGAATCTGCCGCACATCACGGATTGCGACATAATGGCAAAGCATCTGCACCCGCATGTCACCCACCCACTGCGCCTGTTCGTAGTAGGGGCAATCCACAAAGATCTCGTGGCAACATTCTTGCAGAGTGCGGAAGCAAACCGAAAGAATCTGCGACCACTTCGGATCGCTGGCGGCTTGGCGACTTTCCATTTCCAGCGGATACCTCGTTTCCCGAAACTCGATGCGCGAGAGGGTCAGCGGCTGGTCGCCAGTGGCGACGATGATTTGAACGAAGCGCCCGCAGCGCCACCAAAAGGACTCCAGCTTGCGGTTCGCGCCGCCATCCAAAATAAGCTCGTCATGCGGCCCAGCGAAGAAACTGCCCTCGATTTGAATGTGAGCCACTTTCGCCTCCCACGGCCGTTCCGGCTGGTTCACCTTCGGATCAAAGAGCCGCTCGGCCGCCGCGATGCGCAGTCTCGATCCGCGTCCGCCGGAAACGGTGAGTGCGTAAAAAAAGCTGTAGTAGTCATCCAATTCGAGGAGCACCCGGCGAATGCAATTGGCGGGAATCGTCAGCGAACCTTCATTGCATTCCGAATGTTCCAAAGCAAGATCGGAAGCGGATGCAAACGGATGTCGATCGTCCGCAAAATTTGGAATCGTGTCCACATGCTTCACGGTCACGCCGGTGATCTCACGATCGAGTTGCGGCGGAATGATGGACGGACGCAGCAGATGCGAGCGGCCATTGTATTCCATCACCGTCGCGGCGACTCTCGCATCCTCAAACGGAACGGCATCCGACCACCCGTCGCCGCCGCCGGTTTCGTAACCCCACGGAAATTCGCGCGTGTCCAGTGTCATCGGGCCGGTTGCCTGAACTCTCCAGCTATGTTCGCCGATGGCAAAACCCGGCAGTAGTTTGCAGGACCACGTCGCAGCGCCGGTCGCGATGAGCGGAATCAGCGGCGATTCCGGATCGGGACAAACCACCAGCCCGTGCGCCAGGGAAATTTGCGCTGCCGGCGCGTGTGCTCCCAGCATCAACACGCGCGCGACCAGCACATGTTCGCCGGGCGTGAGCGCGAGTTCGTAGGTGTCGAAATACCAATTCTCCTGATCGCCAAACGCCGGCCCGCGTCCCAACGGCCGACCGTCGAGGAAAAGCTGATACCGTTCGTCTGCCGAAATGTGCAAGCGGGCGGTTAAGGCCTCGGCGATTTCAAACCGACAGCGAAAAGCCACCTGCGCCGGAGTGGTCACCGCAAACGGCGGCTTCACCCACTTGGCCGGCCAAGTGTTGATTCGCTGGCACAGGTTGTCGGCCTGTCCTGGCCGTGCAAATGGGTCTTTATTCAGTAGTATTTGCATAGCATTGAGCAATTGTAATCATGGTCTCGAATATGGTTTTCCGTGATCCAGCCGCAGGGGGAATTGTTCCAGATCTGCGGCCTCTGCCAGTGTGACCGGCTGGTGCGTGAGTCCGGATTGGTAACCCGCCATAATCACTCCCTGCACGGTAAGGGTGCGTTGCCCGTCCAGCGGATGAGGCGTGCCCGTCGCGAGCGAGGCCGCGATCTGTTCGTAGGCCGCCACCTCGCCCCCGCAGGTATCCTCTATTCCGATGTCCAGCGGTCGCCAAGGACCGCCGTGCGAGGCCAACTCCGGATGCGTGAACCAGCGTTGCCGGTCGAAAACCGGCGCGTGCGTGCCGGCCGTGCCATCGGCGACAAACCAGTTCGGCTGCAAGATATCGCCGGCCCGCCAGAGACTGCCGCGCGAGCCGAGCACATGATATTCCTGATAGGCGCGGCGATCCGCAAAACTTCCCGTCGCGATACTCATTTGAAGCGCGTGGTCGGTTCTAATTTCCAAATGCGCGCCGTTTTCGACCGGATGCCCGTAGCGTTCCTCCACCGTGCTCAAGTCAAGCGCGCCGAGCACTCCGCTCACGGCGGGATCGCCCGCCAACGCCAGCAGGGAATCAATGACATGCGTGCCGTCGCTCAACAAATCACCGGCACAGTAACCGCGCAGTTCCAGCACTTCGCCAATGCCGCCGGCCGCGATAAGCCGCCGCGCCGCCCCCACATCCCCCAACCGCCGCTGATGATTGATCGTCAGCAGCGTGCCGGCAGCGGAACACGCGGCCACCATCTCGCGGGCCTCCGCCGGATGCACTGCCATCGGTTTTTCGCAATGCACCGCCCGCACACCAGCGCGCGCCGCCATCATGGTCAGCTTGGCGTGTGAACGCGTATCCGTGGCGACCGTCACCACGTCGGGCCGGATTTCGGCGAGCATCTTTGACATATCGGCAAAGCCCGGAACGGCCTGTGCCGCCGCCTGCGCAGCGACCAATTCCGTGTTCAAATCGCACACCGCCGCAAGTTCGACTCCCCGCGCGGCGGCGATGGCCTGAAAGTGCAGTGCGGAAATGCCCCCCAATCCCACGACGGCCACCCGCAGCGGTCGATTGGCTTGTCCGGCCTTCATGATTGCACTTTCTTTCCGGCGGGAAATTGTCCGCCTGAGATTTTCTCCAAGTGCTTTTTGGAATCGGCAAAACAGGTGCGCGCGTCGCGTTGCGGATCCGGCACCCATTCGATCATCATGCGAATGCTTGCCGGATCGGGATGCAGCGCGCACAAGCGACTGAAGAGTGATTCCAACCCGACATGCCCGCCACCGAGCGTCGCTCCCGTCAGTTCAAAATGCAGCGTGTGCGGATTAGGTTGCACAAAATGGTCCTTCCAATGGGTTGCGCGCACGAGCGGAAACGCCTCCGGCGGCAATGTGTCCGGGCGCTCACCGATCAGAAAACAGTTGCCTGTGTCGAGGAGGATTTCGAGACCCGGAGTGCGACCGCACAACTCGACCAGATCGGAGACATAGTAGTCGCCGTGATTCTCAATCGCCACCGGCAACCCGGCATCGCGACAGCGCGCCACCATCGGCGCAAGGGCGGCGGCCAGGCACTCCAATTGTTGGGCGAGCGAAACATTGCGATCGAAGCGATGCGCATCGCCCTCCACGACCAGGGACACGCCGGCCAGCGGCACTTCGTCCCGGAAACTGAGCAGCGTGGAAACTTCCGCCTCAAGCCGGGCAGAGGTCACCGCCGCCGGCTCACGATAATCAAGACCTAGATGCACCATTTGCTCCTGGCCATGGGACTCCGCCAGCGAACGCAGCTGTCCGCGCCGTCCGGCATCGGCGAGATCGCCCAACCCAACCGCTCCGCCCGAAAACCCCTGCTCCGCAACGAAACGCCGCTGGTTCGCCCACTCGTCGCCGCGCCAGAGTTCCAGTTCACCGGGAAACACTCCCGCCATGCCCCAATACCGAGGTTGCAAAACCGGCGGATTGAATTTTCCTGTTTTATTTTCCGCCCCGATTTTGTTCTTTGTCATAAATAATCAAAGGATCGCAAAGGTTCGATTTGGGTTTAATCTTCACTCCACTGCCGGATTTTTGTCCGCAATTCCACAATTGCCAGTTCCACGTCGAAGTCCGCTTCCGGCAGATATTCGATGGAAATCATTCCGCGATAATCCCGGGCTTTCAACCGCCCGACCACCCAGCGCAAGGCTTCCTCCGATTCCGTCGGCGGCGCTTGCAAACGATTGGGCGCGCAACCCCGCAGATGAACATGTGCCGCCCCGTCGAGCAGATCGCCGGTCTCGCGCCAGTCAATTCCTTGCACAATGAAATGCGACGGCTCGTAGGTATAGGGCAGTTCCGGAAATTCGCGCAGTAACCTGCGGGCTGCCGCCGGACTTTCAAACGGCGTCCGGTAGTGCAACTCGGGCGCGAGGCGCGTTCCCGGAAACTCTGCCAGCACCAGCTGGATTTCCCGCAGGCTCGCCGTCGTGTCACGCCACACACCATCAGCATCGTTTTTCCAATCGGCCACATACCCGGGATAATGCGCCCCGATCCTGATTCCCAGGCGTGTCATCAGCCGGGCCAGCGCCCGCACTTCGGCCAGGCGCGCGGTGTTCCCCGCCGCCGCCGCACGATCATGCAGGTCAGGATTGAAAGCCGTATTCACCGAAACAGCCCGCAGGCCATGCTTCGAGAGCAACGCCTCAACCCGCGATGCCTCGCGTTCAAAGTCTTTTACCAGCGCCGCCAGCGAGACCAGTCCCCAGCTTTCGATGACAATCAAATCTATTTCCTCAAACCCCAACGCCCGGAGACGAGCGAGCGCGTGGTCGAGATCGTTTTTCCAGGCGGAAGTTGAACCGGTGATTCTCATGAATGATTAATGGAAGCTTCCTTCCTGTTGAGGCGAACGATCGCGTAACTGACGCCCTCAGCCCGCCAATGCAGTCGGCCCTCCGCGATGCGCAGTGTGACCACACCCGCGCCGACAATACTTTTTCCGACAGCGCGGTCGGCCAGCTCCGTCGGCAAGGCGCAGCCGCCCTCAACGGCACGGTCAGCCGGATTGAACAAAACGAGCGCCACGTCAGCCCCTTCGCCCCGCGCGAAAATCAGCGGGTAGGCGTTGGGTTCGGCGAAGACCGGTGTGAAAGCCGCCGAGGCCCGCAATGCCGGTTCACGCCGGCGAATGGCAATGAGTTGGCGAATCCGCTGGAGCAGCGAAGCGGAATCCTTTTCCTGCGCCCCCACATTCGGAGCGTTCGACGCGGAATCCACCGGCGACCAAAGCTGCGTGGCGGACGCGGTGGAGAAACCGGCGTTAGGCGCGTCTGACCACTGCATCGGCGTGCGCGCGCCGGAACGCGGCGGGTAGCATCCTTCGCGCGTGGGAACCACCTCGGGTAACTGGCGCATGCCGATTTCGTCGCCATAGTAGAGAAACGGCACACCCGGCATGGAGAGCAGAAAGGCATGAACCAGCTCCAATTCACGCGGCCCGGACTGACCGTCGTTGATGCGCGAAAGGTCGTGGTTGCCCAGTGGAATGCAGATGTGGCCGCGCCCCCGCGTGGCCTCGTAGTGATCAAGGTAGTCCTTGAGAAAGGCGGAAATGTCGCCCTGACCGTTGCGATGAAAGAACGCTTTACCGTCCGGCGCGCGAAACAGCGTTTGATAAGACGGAATCCAGTGCAGAAAATCCGCGTGCAAACCGTCGCCGCTCAACGCCGTCTTGGGGTAACTCCACTCCGCCACAGTGAAAACATCGTTGCGGCCGTTGGCTTCCCAGATTTCCTCACGACACTCGCGCCAAAAGCGGCGGATAGCCTTGTGCCCGGTGTCCTGGCGAATGATTGATCCGGCCATGTCGATGCGGAAACCATCCGCGCCGAGCTCCAGCCAGAAACGCTGCACATTCTTCATCTCGGCCCAGAGCTTCTGGACATTCGGATGGTCCACCGGCAACTGCCATTCCTGATCCGGCTGGGCAAAGCCGTAGTTCAACGCCGGCTGGTGCGCGAAGAAATTGCAGAGGTAATTTCCATTTCGCGAAGTCATTCCGTGAACCATCTTGGCCCGCCACGTTTCCCCGCCGTCCGCCCAGGCACTGTGTGTCCAGACATACCAGTCCTTGAACGGCTCGCGACCTTCGATGGAAGCCTGAAACCACGGATGTTCCGCCGCGGTGTGACCTGGAACAAAATCAATTAGCACCCGCAGGCCGCGGGCATGAGCCTCGGCGAAAAGACGGCGGGCGTCGTCGAGGTTGCCGTAACGCGGATGCACGCTGTAAAAATCGGCCACATCATAGCCGGCGTCCTTCATCGGCGATCCGTAAAACGGATTCAGCCAGATGGCATCCACGCCGAGGCTCTGGACATAATCGAGCTTGGCGATAATGCCCGGCAAATCACCAATGCCATCGCCATTCGAGTCGTAAAAAGTCTGCGGATAAATCTCGTAAACGACGGCGTTCTCAGTCCATTCAGGCGCGGTTTTTGTTTTCATGTTGGTTGCCGTTTTCGGTGGCTATGATTTCAATCGCAGGTTACTGCAGTGCCGGGTGCAGATTTCGAGTTCGTCGAGGTGGCGGACCGGGACTCCGTCAATGGCGAAGTTCTCGATGGCAATGTTCTCAATGGTGTGGGTGGCATCCCAGCCGCCGATCAGTGAAATCGTATAGCCGGCGTTGAACGGAGTGCGTGTCCACTGAATATTTCGCAAGGTGACGCCCCGGATATGGCCGCGTTCCGCATCAGTGCTGAAGCGGGAATGGGAGATGCGAAAATCAATCAGCTTGTCATAGCAGTGCTCAATGCGGATGTTGTCAAAAAGCACATCCGAGACCAACGCCCGGTCGTTGTTGTGGATGGAAAACACCGCGCCTTGGCCATGCACATGGAGAACGTCAATGTCGGTGAAAGCGACGTTGCGAACAAACTCCACCGAAAGTTCGTGGCCGATTTCCATGGCATTGCCACAATGCCAGTTGGCGAACGTGCAACGCCGGACCAGCACATTTTCAACATTCTCGCGGGCGTCCACTTGCGTGGCGGCCAGATTTTTGCCACCGACAAAAAGCGCCTTCACCACCACGCAATCGTCGTTGTTGTGAAGAAAACAGTCTTCGATGACCACATCGCTTGAGCCGACCACATCAATGCCATCGGAACTGATGACCTCGCCAATCTGTTTCACGTTCCGGATGGTCGCGCCCGCACAAGCCGCGATCATCAGCATCCAGCCTTGCGGCCGGATCATCGTGAGATCTTCCACTAGCACATTAGGGCAACGTTCCAAAGTGATTGAGGGAATCATCCCGTCAACACCCTGATCATAAAACGAACCGTCAAATACTCCGTGCCCGCAAATGCGAATGCCGGATTTTCCCTTCACATGAATACGCCCTTTGAGCACCGCTCCGCCCGGCAGATAGAGGGTCTGCCCTGCTTCGAGGGTGAGCATCGTCACCTCATGAATCTGGCCGGCGGCAAAGGTGACTACGTCCGGATCACCCGGCTGCGGTGGATTGGTCTCCGGCGGATTGACGAACAAATAAAGCGGCTTGCAGCCAGCAATATCCACCGAGAGCTTTTCCGGACGCGACAAGGAGAACTGGACGATGTCATTGGCAACGGTTGCTGGAATTTTTTTGGCCACCGGTCGCACCAAAGCCGTGGTAACGGGCCGTTTCGGCGTTACTTCCACCAAGGCCGGAAAATCTCCAGGCTCCAGGGCGCAGATGACAAAGTCGGCGACATCGGTGTGAAGAACTTCCAGCGGCTCGCCATTAATACAAACGGAAAACTCACTAGAACGCGGGAGCAATTCCGGGTGTTGGTAAATATTCATCGGTTGCTGAAAATGGCGGTCATTTTGAACGCAACCCTAGCGCGCGATTTTTCCGGATTAATTCAATCCGCTGCTGCACGCACGCGGCGCTGCGCAACGGATCGGCGGGCGTGTTAAGCGCATAATCGAGCAGCCGTTCGACGGTCGTGGTTGCGACGTTGGTGCGGGTGTCGGACGCGCCGTAGTATATGAATACACGGCCATCCGCGCGGGCCACCCAGCCGTTGCTGAAGGTGACATTGGAAACATCGCCGATGCGCTCGTCGCCCTGCGGCGCGAGAAAATAACCGCCCGGCGCATGAGTCACGCGCCACGGCTCATTGCGGTCGGCGAGGAAGACATACAGCACATAGCGCAAACCGGCGGCGGTGTTGCGCACGCCATGCGCGAGGTGCAGCCAGCCTTTTGGCGTCAGAATCGGCGCAGGGCCGAGGCCGTTCTTCAGTTCCTTGATCGTGTGATAAATGCGATGATCCAGGATGCGT
>Ga0208507_1000703_pt1 | contig 20596 bp, 18 predicted proteins | sample CryBogCBH12Aug01_FD_184626 | JGI IMG/M metagenome (GOLD analysis project Ga0208507, IMG submission 184626) | Freshwater microbial communities from Crystal Bog, Wisconsin, USA - CBH12Aug09.1 (SPAdes) (version 2) | ecosystem: Environmental > Aquatic > Freshwater > Lake | place: Crystal Bog... | reverse complement strand
CCGCCGTTCACGAAGTCTCCAAATGGCTTTCCGCAAACGGTTGGACGGTGGTGACGAGTGAAATTGGCTACGTCCCTAAGCAATTTCCCGAGCTCTCCGAGGCGCAACAGAATGAAGTCGGTGAATTCCTCCACACGCTTGATGAACACGACGACGTGCATCGCGTCTGGGCGGCGGTGAAATAATTATCGGCAATAAAAAAACGCCGCGTTGAAAAACAACGCGGCGTTTTGCTTTTCGAAGCGAGATTATTTTGCGCCTTGATCAATCCAAGCGCGAACTAGCCCGACTTGTTCAGCTGTCAGAGGTTTGGGCGGTGTGAAATTACGACGCTGCGCTGGTGCGTTCGTGCCATGAAGCGCATTGGTGCCGTGGTTGTCCTCGCCACCTTCACGGAAATGCGGACGTTCACCCTCTTCTCCACCTTCTGCACGCGCCTGCATTGCCGGCGCGTTTGTGCCGCCGGGTGGACGACCAAATTCTCCACCGGGACCACGGCGGCCACGACCTTTAGGCGGCATCGCACTTTCCGGATCTAATTGCGAAATGGATTTAACCAAAAAGCTATTGGCACTATCGCCTGCGGTTACGATTGAACCCTGCTTGGTTCCTTTCAAAACGCCTTCCAGCGTGGTGAGGTTGAGTTGCGCTTTGGGGTGATTTGCCCCGTGACATTGCACGCACGACGCCTTGAACAACGGTTGGATGTCCTTGGCAAAGGTGACACCTTCAGCCTTGCTTGCGGGTGGAAGTTTGCTCCAGTCCACCGGCGCTGCCAGTGCGGAAAAACCAAAAGCAGCAGTGCCGGTCAAAATAATAACGTTCAAATATTTCATAATGGAGTTGGTTGAATTGTTCAGGACTAAGATGCCATTTCGCCGTCCGGCGTCACGGAAAAACTATCGTTTTAGCGAGGGCACTTCGACATTTCGCGTATCATTCATTGCGTGATCCACCGGCAAATTTTCGCCAGACCAAATTTTTTGCGAAGTCCATTTAGCTGCGGGCGCACTCCAGAATTCATCGGTTGGCGGCAAACCCAGCGGCAGCAAGCCGGCGGCGCAAAGATACAAACTGCCAGTGGAAATATAATTTTCCCCCAATGCCGGCTGATGTCCGCAAAAGCCAATTTGCAGCCAGCCGTTCGCGTCAAAAGTTCCCGGCGCTTCCATCATTTTTTGGATGACCGCCGTCAACGCACACCGCACCTGCGCCGGTTTAATTTTTTCCGGCAACTCACGCAATAACGAGATTTGCGCCAGTGCTTGAAATGCGCCGAAGCGATAAGTCGTCGAGCGGCCAATCGAAGGAAAAGTTCGGTCCGGCGCGATGAGTCGTTCCTGAACGACCGCAAAACGTCGCGCCCGCTGTAAAATTATTTTCTGCGCGTTGGTAAAACGGGCGTCGTGTTTCACCAACGTTTGCAGCACATCCACCAGCATCGGCTGAATGACAAAACTATTGTAATAATCGAAATGGAAAAAATCGCCGTCGCCATACGCGCCGTCGCCGGCATACCAGCCGAGCATTTTGCGCACACAATCTTCCAGCCGCGCCTCAATCGTGGGCTCGCCGAATTCCAGCAATGCCGTCTCGACCATCGCCGCGAACATCACCCAGTTGTTGCGATCAGGCGTCGGAATTTTACGCGAAGATTTTAACGCACTAACAACTTGTTTTTTTACAGTTGGCGACAGCGGCTCCCACAAAACTTTTGGTGCCCGCAAAATTCCCTGCGCAAGAAATGCCGAGTCCACGAGCGGCTGGCCGCCGTCCGAAAAATTCATGAAATCCGGCGACAGCGGATCCGTCGCCGCATCGAGTGAAGCTTGCGCCAGTTTTGTAAATTGCTGCTGTAATTTGAGTTCGTCACCGGTAAGATTTTCCAGCGCCAGCCACGGCGCAATCCCGCAAATCAACCGCCCAAAAGCCTCAAGGTGAGTGCAGCTTGCGCGTTTTGCCCCAGGCTGCTCCTCGACCGGCATTTTCAATTTCAGTTCACGCCGCGACAAGTTTTCCAGCACCGGCCGCGCAATTTTGTCCGTGACGGAAATCCAGTAACTTCGGTCATCACCTGCCGCAACCGATTCAACTTTATTTTCCGCCGCGCGCAGCGGCAAACCGCTTGCGCCCAGCACACCGAGCGCGGCTGCCGATTTAAAAAATTCGCGGCGGGATTTCATTCGTCATCGCTGGTATTGGCCGGTTTCTTTTCCCAACTCCTGCGCGCTTTTTCCGGCAGGCTGGTGTCAACTTTAGCGTAATAAGTTTGCTCTCCAAACAATTTATTGGCCGCATGTTCGAGTTCCAACGAAGGAGTGACGCTGAATCTTTCATGCGCGCCGACAAAAACCGTTCCGCCCTCGGGACGCATAAAACATAGGAACAACGGGCATTTTCCCGTGTGTGCGGCGACGAGTTCCTGCACCTTCAACATATCTTCCGGGTGCAAGTGCGCCATGTGCAAACGCAAATGAACCTGCTTGGTGTATTTTTTCGGCGCGTCGCCGAGCGGCATGATTTCCTGCGGAAAAATTTTTGGTTTGTCCTCGCCGGTGCTGACTTCGCCGGTGACAAGAATCGCCTTATTCGCTTCAAGCAGCGGTCGGAACTTGTCGTAATCATTCATCACGAGCAGTTGCACCGAGCCTTCCAAATCTTCGAGCGTCACCATGGAATATGGCTTGCCCGATTTTTTGGAAACGCCGTGGCTGACCGCTGCAATCATTCCGCCGATGCGCGTGAGCGAACGGTTTGGCAGCTCAACAAGTTTCGCGGTGTTCGTCAGCGAATATTTTTCCAGCAACGGCACGAGCGGCGTCAGCGGATGGCCGGTGACGTAAAAACCTAAAAGTTCTTTTTCGTGCGCGAGCAATTCGTGCTGCGGCCATTCGGGCAGATTGGAAATCGCTTCCGGTATCGCCGGTGTTTTTTCTTCGAGCGCACCGAAGAGCGAGCTTTGCCCTTTTTGTTTGTCCGAAAGAATGCTCGCCGCGCGTCCGAGCGTGCGTTCAATCTGCGCGAACAAACTTGCACGCGTTTGTCCAAAAGAATCGCAAGCACCCGTTTTAATCAATGCTTCCAATGGTTTTTTCGTCAGCGTGCGACCGTCCACGCGTTCGCAAAGTTCCGAAAGCGTCTTGAATTTTCCGCTTTCACCGCGCGCTTTCAAAATCGCCTCGACCGCGCCTTCGCCCACGCCTTTGATTGCCGCCATGCCAAAACGAATTGCTTTTCCCTCGCGCGTGGGTGCGAAGTAAACACCGCTCTCGTTCACGTCCGGCTGTAAAACTTCGATGCCGAACGCGCGCGCCTCGGCGATGTATTCAGACAATTTTTCCGTGTTCGCCATGTCGTTCGTCATCATGGCGCAGAAAAATTCCACCGGATAATTCGCCTTCAGATACGCGGTCTGATACGCGACGATGGCGTAAGCGGCGGCGTGCGATTTGTTGAAGCCGTAGCCGGCAAATTTTTCCAGCACGTCGAAAATCTGGTTCGCTTTCGTCGCGGGAATTTTATTGGTCGCGGCGCAGCCTTTGACGAACGCCTCGCGCTGCTGCGCCATTTCCTCGACTTTCTTTTTGCCCATCGCGCGGCGCAACAAATCCGCCGCGCCGAGCGTAAAGCCGGCGAGCAACTGCGTCGCCTGCATGACCTGCTCCTGATAAATCAGGATGCCGTAAGTCTCCTTGGAAATTTGTTCGAGCAGCGGATGCTCATATTTGATCTCGATTTCGCCGTGCCGACGCTTGATAAAATCGGGAATCAGATCCATCGGACCGGGGCGATAGAGCGCGACGAGTGCGGTGATGTGCTCAACGGAGCTGATCTGAAATTTTTTGCACAGGTCGCGCATCCCGCCGGATTCCAACTGGAACACGCCGAGCGTTTCCGCGCGGTTCAGCAGGTCATAAGTTTTTTTATCGTCAAGCGGTAGCGTGTCAATCGGCACGTCAATTCCCTGCGTGCGCTTGACCATTTCGCAGGCGTTGCGGATGACGGTCAGCGTTTTCAGCCCGAGAAAATCCATTTTTAACAGGCCCAAATCGCCGACTGGGCCCATCGCGTATTGCGTGACGATTGCGCCATCTTCATCTGCTTTGAGCGGCAACAAATTCACGAGCGGCTGGTCGCCGATGACGACGCCAGCCGCATGAACACTGGCGTTTCGCGTGAGGTCTTCGAGAATGAGCGCCGTATCGATCAACTCGCGCGTGACTTCTTCGTTCTCGTAAGCCTCCTTGAATTCCGGCGATTGCTTGAGCGCTTTCGTCAAATCCATTTTTAGATCGAACGGAATCATTTTCGCCAGCCGGTCGCAATCGCCATACGGCAAACCCATCACGCGACCGACATCACGCACGACAGATTTTGCGCCCATCGTGCCGAACGTGATGATCTGCGCGACGGAATCTTTGCCATATTTTTGACGGACGTATTCGATGACGTCTGCGCGCCGGTCGTCCGCGAAATCAATATCAATATCCGGTGGATTGACGCGTTCGGGATTCAGGAAACGTTCGAACAACAGGCCGTAACGAATCGGATCCACGTTCGCGATTTCCAAAAGGTAAGTGACGAGCGAACCGGCGGCGCTACCGCGCGCGACGCAGGAAATTCCCACGCTGCGACCGTAGCGGATGAAATCACCGACGATGAGAAAGTAGGAGATGAAACCAGTCTTTTCGATGACTTCCATTTCGACCTTCAAGCGGTCAATCACCGTTTTGATGGCGGCAGTGACAATAGGATTATCGAAAGTAAGATTGATTTCCGTGCTGGCCACAAGCGTCGGCAGGCGCTTCGGATTATCCACGCCCGTGACGACGAATTCATTTCCCACCGCTTTCGCGTGAATCGTGTAGCGCGTGAAAAGTCCTTCCGCGAGCCACTGCCGCAAAAAGCCTTCGCGCGTGAAATGTTCCGGCGGATGAAACACCGGGTAATGTAAATCCTTAGTGGCTTTCGGAAATTTGATTTCCAGATTGCACATGTCGGCCACGGCGCGCGTGTTCAAAACCGCCTCCGGCACTTCGGCAAAACGCGCCTTCATTTCGTCCGCGCTGCGCAGATAAAATTGTTCCGGCACATAGCCCGCGCTCATGCGCTTCGGATCGCTCAACATGGATTGCGTGCCGATGCAGACGAGACAATCGTGCGCGTGCGAATGACTTTTCTCGATGTAGTGAACGTCGTTCGTCGCGATGAGTTTTAATCCGAATTCCTTGGCGAATTGCAGCAACTGTTTGTTCACCTTCGCCTGTTCGGGAATGCCGTGATTTTGTAATTCGAGGAAAAAATTCTCCGCGCCAAGCGTCTGCTTGAAAAAGTCTACCACGTCGCGCGCCTTGGCGATTTGATCTTTCATGATCAAATCCGGAATTTCACTCGCGAGACAGCCAGACATCGCAATCAAACCTTCGCTGTGCGCTGCCAAAATTTCTTTATCAATGCGCGGCTTGTAATAATAACCATCCAAGTGCGCCGTGGTCGTGAGCTTGATAAGATTTTTGTAGCCGACCTCGTCTTTCACCAGCAGGCCAATATGATGATATTTGTCGCCCTCGACTTTTTTGCGTTCCAGCCGTGAGCCCGGCGCAACATACATTTCACAACCGATAATCGGCTTGATACCTTTCGCCCGTGCAGCCTGATAAAACTCCACGACGCCGTGCATTGCGCCGTGGTCGGTGATGGCCAGCGCGGGAAATTTCAGTTCGTGCGCCCGGTCCATCAACTTGTCCAAACGGCAAGCGCCATCGAGCAAGGAATACTCGGTGTGCAAATGCAAATGGACAAAATCAGCGTGCGACATTGGAGGTGAATTTTACCCGCGCAACGCACCACGAAGCAAGCAGCGGATATTCACCGCGCGGAAATTTTATTTTGCAACGCAGCGAAAACCTGTTCCGGCGAAATTTGTGCGAGGCAATGTTTCTGGCTGGCGCAGGCAAAAAGATTTCCGTCGCAGCCGCACATTCCGCCGGTGAGCGCGAGATGCTTTTCGCCAATCGGCGCCCAGCGCGACGGCGGCGTCGGGCCGAAAAGAGAAATCGTCGGCACGCCTAAACCAGCGGCGAAATGCAGCGGGCCGGTGTCGCCGGAAATGAAAACGGCGGCGCGTGCGAGCACGGCGAGAAAAAGCGGCAAGTCGGAAATCTGCTTTAAAATCAAGGCTTCTGGCGCTTTTTCTTTGAGTCCCGCCATCAAAGCCGCTTCGCGTTCACCGCGCGCGGTGGTGAAAACCAATTTCATTCCGGCATCCTTAGCGAGCTGGTTTAGTTTGGCCCAATGCGCGAGTGGCCATTCTTTTTTCGGCTGGCTGGAAGCGACGTGGCAGATGACCACGCGTTCGTCCGGTAAAGTTTTTCTGGCCGCGTCTGCGAGCGTGGCATCGGCGCGGATTTCAGATTCGAGTGCGTGCGGCACAGGTATTTGCCAGCCGGACAAAAGTTGCGCTAGCCGGACGGATTCGTGCGGCGGATTTTTTTCCGGCAGGACGCGGTCGTTGTAAAAAAACTTCCGGCCAAAAAATCCGCCGCGTTCCGCCCAGCCTAGTCGTCTTTTTGCGCCGATGAAATAACTTAAAATCGCACCGCGGTCGTTGCTGGCAAAATCTACCGAGCGATTGAACCGTTCGCGCCGCAAAGCGCGGAGCAGCGGCCAGGTTTCGCGCAAGCGGGCGTGACCGCGCTGGCGCGGCATGGCCCAGACCCGCGTGAGCCACGGCAAATGTTGAAATATCGGGGCGATTTCCGCAGGAACGAGGACATGAATTTCCGCGGCGGGAAAATGTTCTCGCAGCGCACGAAGCGCCGGCGTCATCAGCACGGCGTCGCCGAAGTATTTGAATTGCAGGGCAAGGATTTTTTCAGGGCGGAGGCTCACGATTTGGACTTAAATTGCAGTTCGTAAAGCTTACGATAAATGCCATCCCGCTTGATGAGCTCTTCGTGACGGCCTTGTTCAGCAATTCGGCCCTCGTCTAAAACCACAATCAGGTCCGCGTCCCGAACCGTCGAGAGCCGATGCGCAATACAGATCGTCGTGCGTCCTTTCATCAATTCATCGAGCGCAGCTTGCACGGCGCGCTCGGATTCGGTGTCCAGTGCGCTAGTGGCTTCGTCCAAAATCAGGATCGGCGCGTTCTTCAACACCGCGCGAGCGATGGCGAGGCGCTGGCGCTGGCCGCCGGAGAGCGAAACACCTTTCTCGCCGATGATGGTGTCAAAACCTTCCGGTTTTTGCAGGATGAATTCTTCCGCATAGGCGTGGCGGGCGGCGGCGACAATCTCCTCATTCGTCGCGCCCAAGCGGCCCAGTTCGATGTTCCGGCGAATGGTATCGTTGAATAGAACATTTTCCTGCGCAACCACAGCGATCTGACTGCGCAAGTCACGCGTGGAAACGTCGCGCACGTCCACGCCGCCGATTTTAATCATGCCGCGCGCCGGGTCGTAAAAGCGCAGGAGCAAATTGGCAAGCGTCGTTTTGCCCGAGCCACTGGCCCCGACGAGCGCGACGAGCTGGCCGGCCTTGACGGTGAGATTGATGTTTTGCAGCACCGGCTTTTCGCCATAGTTAAAATCAAGGTTTTCGATGACGATGTCCGCCTGGTCCGCGTGAAGCATCCTGGGGGCGACGGGTTCGAGAATGGTATTTTTGGTGGCCAGCAGTTCAAAGACGCGTCCGCTGGCGGCGCGCGCCTGGTGAATCTGGTTGTGCAGTCGCGTCAGCGCCTTGATCGGCGGGTAAATGAGGACGATGGCGCCGACGAAGGCGATGAAATCTTCCGAACCCGGCCGCTGTTCCTTGGGCAGGTGCAGAACATAAAGAAACACCAGCGCGATGCCCGTCGCCCCGAACAATTCCATGAGCTGGCTGGGGATTTCGTTGGAGCGGATGACACGCATGAGTTGGCCGACGTATTTCTGCGTCGTGGCCTTGAACTGTTCAATGACCGTGTTCTCGAGGTTGTAGGCCTTGATGACGCGGTTGCCGGTGAAAGATTCGTGCATGAGGTTCGCCAGCTCGGCATTGTGCTTTTGCACGGCCTTGGCGGAATTACGAACCTTGCGGCCATAGATGACGATGGGAATGATGCACACGGGAAAAACAATTACGGAAATCAACGTCAAGGTGGGTTGGATGGCTAACAGAACGCCCAAAGTGCAGACGATTGTCACCGGATCTTTGACCATGGACGCGAAGGAGCCGCCGACGATGCTGTAAAGCACCTGGGTGTCGCTGGTGATACAGGCAATCAGATCACCGGTGCTGGCGCGATTAAAAAAACCGAGCGAAAGATTTTGCAGATGGCTGAACAGCTTCGCGCGGATGTCCGCGATGGCGCGCATAGCCGCCCAGTTCGTGGAATAGATGCTCAAATAGGCGAGGACGTTGCGCAACAACATGGCTCCTGGAATCGCGCAGACGACCAGCCCCCAGCCCAGCGGTGAAGTTGGCGCATGGATTTCCGGCAGCCGGTCCGCGAGCCATTGCGAAAGCGGATGGATCCAAGCCGGGGCCTGCTCCAGCTTTTTATGCAGATTGGTCTGGCCCTGGAATGTAAGCTGCATCACCACGTTGACCACCGCGATGAGCAGGCCGTTCACTACGCCGTAAAAAATCCCGCAGAGCAGGCCGAGGAAAAACCGGCCGCGATATGGGCGGACAAACCCCCAGAGCTGGCGCAGAAAAGAAATCATCGCAGCTATATTTGCAAAAGTGGCGCAAAGCGAAAGTTTTTGTTTTCGCCGAATCCTGAAATCAAAATTTTAGTTGGCAAGGAGTGTATCCCTTACCATCACAAAGCCGGATAAAACACCTGTCCGCCGCTGAAGCAAGCGGTGAGCTTACAAAAAGCGGGACGTCATATCCGGCCAGGAACACAAAACCAAATCAGCAACGAACTGGTCGAGCAGTTCGGTTACCACCGCAAGGCGGGCAGCCGCGAAGCAAAGCTTGACGTTCCGGTTGCCATATCCAAAACTAATGGCATGAATTTACGCCAATTCGTCAAATATTGGTTGTGGCGGGATACCACTCATCGGGGCGAGTTTGCGGCGATGCGGCGGCTGATGACACCGGATTTCCCGCGCATTGTCGTGGATGTGGGGGCCAACAACGGCTTCTACGGCTCCAATTCCTTTCCGTTTGTGGCGCGCGGCTGGCGGGCGATCCTGATTGAACCCCATCCGAAGGTATTTGCCCAACTGGTAAAACTACACCAGGGCAAGCCCAACGTGACCTGCCTCAACCTCGCCTGCTCGAATGAACCCGGCACGCTGCCCCTGTTTGTCGGTTTAGACGGCGAAGCCCCCAGCACCTCCACCCTGTCCACCGACCCCGAACTCCTGAAGGCCCGCTCACAGCAAACCATCCCGGTCAAGGTGGTAACCCTGACCAGCGTGCTCGAAGCACAACAGGCTCCCGCCGACATCGGCCTGCTGACCGTGGACGTGGAAGGAATGGATTATGAAGTGTTGTTGGGATTGGATTTCGCCCGTTTCCGCCCGCGCCTGATCATCACCGAAGATTATCTGCCCAAGGAGGTGAAAAAAGCGGAATGGCTTGTCAGCAACGGCTATCGCCTCGCGCTCAACATCGCCCGCAATACCCTCTGGCAATCCGTGCGTTAAAAATGCCCGCCGCCAATGCCAATTTTTTTGAGCGCACGCGCAGCGCCAAAAAAGTCATGGTTCTCGACCTCGGCTTTCTCGGCGACACCGTGCATCTGTTGCCTGCGCTGCGGCAGGTGCGGCAGGCCTATCCGGCGGCGGAACTCCACGTCGTCGTGGCGGATCACGTCACCACGCTGATGGAGTGCGTGCCGTGGGTGAACCGGACCTGGGGTTACATGCGGTTTCCGCGCCACGCTACACTCCGCGAAAACTGGGACATGGTCACCCGCCTGCGGCGCGAAAAATTTGACGTGCTGATCAACCTCAACGGCTCCGACCGCTCCAGCTGGCTGTCGTTTTTGAGCGGTGCCCGTGAGCGGCTCGGACGCGTGCCCGGCGACGGCGGCCAGCTGTTCTGGCGCCGGATGTTCACCGCCCACGTGCAGTATCCATTCCGGCCGGAGCCGGTTTACCTCCAGCGCTGCCGTTGTCTGGAAAAGGCCGGCTTGCCGTTCACCGCACCGGAATTTCAAGTCACCGTTGACCCGGCCCACCTGCGGGCGGCGGAGATTACCGCCGCTGAAACCGGCGGTTATTTTCACCTCAGCCCGTTCACGACCGCCGACCGCAAGGAATTAGCACCGGCGCAATTCATGGAATTGTTCGCCGCGTTGCAACAACATTTTCCTGGAAAAAAAATCTCGTTGTCCTGTGCGCCAACCGAGCGCGAGCAAAAAAAAATGGAGGCGCTGCTCGCGTTGCTGCCCCAAAAACCTTGGCGCGTGCTCGCCGGCAAGCTGAACCTCACCCAACTTGCCGCCGTCATCCAGCACAGCGCGCTGCATTTTTGCGGCGACACCGGCACATTGCATCTTGCCGCCATGACCAACACGCCGACCGTGGCGTGGTTCTGGCCGAATCCCGGTTTGCAACAGTGGGTGCCGACCGGCGAAAAATATCGTGTTATCGTCGGCGACAATGAGCCGGGCGCGCAATTTCTCGGCAAAATCAAAACCACCGAACTGATCGCCGCCGCACAGTCTGTTCTCGCCACCACGCAAGCAAATTCATAATCTGCCGCCCAGAAAACTGGTTCATGAATTCGCCAAAAGCTCCCATCTCCGTCTGCATCATTGCAGGCAACGAGGCCGCGCGCATCCGGCGCACGCTGGAAAGCGTGTCATGCTGGGTCAGCGAAATGATCGTCGCCACCGACGCCAGCGTGACCGATGGAACCGAGGAAATCGCCGCGAGCTGCGGCGCGAAAATTGTTCGCGGGCCGTGGAAAGATCATGCCACCCACCGCAACCTCGCGGCGGCGAACGCGACGCAGCCGTGGCTGCTGGCTTTGGATGCCGATGAAGTCGTGTCGCCAAAATTGCGCGACGAGATTATTCAAACCATCGCTGCGGCGCAGGTGCGACCAGACTCCGCGTGTGCGGCCTACAGCTTTCCACGGTGCACTTTTTTTTGCGAACGCTGGATTCGCCACGGCGACTGGTATCCGGATCGCGTCGTGCGCCTCTGGCAGCAGGGCCGAGGACGGTGGGAAGGCATCACCCATGAGAAGCTGGTGATTCAAGGCCAGACTGGAAAGCTGAATCACGATCTGCTGCACTACATCGCCGAGACCATCAACGACCAGATCCGCAAAACGGCGACGTTCTCCGACCATTTCGTCCAGCAGACGTCAGCGCGCGGGAAAACCGCCAGCCTGGCCGACATCATGGTGCGCCCGCTGTGGCGTTTTGTGCGCTGCTATGTTTTACGACTTGGATTTCTTGATGGCTGGCCGGGATGTTACATCGCGTGGATGACCGCATTTTATACCGCCACCAGATATGCCAAGCTGCGCGTGATTCAATCGCAAAAACCGGGCAAGCCGTGAGTTCACCACGCCAACGTTCCGACGTCTCCGTCATCATCATCACCCGCAACACCTGCGCGATGACCAGCGAAGCCGTGCGCGCCGTGCTGGCGGGTGACGGCGCGGTGGCCACGGAAATTCTAGTCGTGGACAACGGCTCGTCTGACGGGACGACGGAAGCATTCCCGCGCGAGTTTCCACAAATTCAATTCATTCGTTCCGAAAATAATTTAGGTTTCGCGAAGGCGGTTAATCTGGCCGCCCAAAATTCCACCGGCAATTTTTTACTCCTGCTCAATTCCGACGCCCGCCCGGAACCGGACGCCTTGCTCCACGCCGTCCAATGGCTGCGCGCCCATCCCGATTGCGCCGTCGCCGGCGCGCAACTGCTAAACGCCGATGGTTCGCGGCAAAATTCCATCGCCAACTTTCCTTCGCTCGCCACCGAATTACTGAACAAGTCACTGCTACGCCGATTGTGGCCAAAAAAATTTCCCGGCAAGGAACAAGTTTTGACGGCACCAATTGACGTCGAAACCGTAGTTGGCGCCTTCATGTTCATCCGCAAATCCGTCTGGGACGCGCTCGGCGGGCTGGACGAACGCTTCTTTTTCTTTTTTGAAGAAACCGATTTTTGTCTGCAAGTCCGCCGGGGGAATCTTCGCGTTATGCACCTGCCGCAAGTCCGCGTCTTTCACGGTCAGGGACAGACCGCCAAGCAGGTTTCGGTGGGCGTGCGCGTCGAATACTGGTGCTCGCGCTACGCTTACTTCGCCAAAAATTTCGGCGCGACGACGCGGCTGGTCTTGCTGACCGGCTTGCTGGTGCGGCTGTTCGTGGACTGGCTCGCGGCGCTGCTCATGGCCGCGTTGACGCTGGGCCGGAATCCGCGCTGGCGTTCGCGTCGGAAAATCTGTTCTGCCTTGGTGGGCTGGCATCTGCGCGGTTGTCCGCGCACCAGCGGGTTGCCCCGATAAAATGGAAAAGAAAAAATCCATCCTGCTCATCCGCTTTAAGTCCATCGGCGACGTGGTCCTGACGTTGCCGGCGGTGCAGGCCGTCCGCGAAAATTTTCCCGACGCGCATATTGCATTTTGCACCATTCGCGACAACGCGCCTTTGTTGCAGGGCTTTAGCGAAGTGGATGAGGTGATTGTGTGTGATCGCGAGGCGCTGCGCAGCGGTAATCCTTTCCGCATCGTGCCGGTTTTTCTCGGGTTGCTCGCGCGGCTGCGCCGGGGCCGGTTCTCTTTAGTGGTGGATTTTCAAGGCTACGGCGAAACCGCGTGGCTGGCGCGGCTCACCGGGGCTGCGGAGCGCTGGGGCACGATTTACAGTTCCGGACGGCGCTGGGCCTACACGCGCCACTTGCCACGCAACACGCAGGTTCACGCCACCGAAGATCACCTGGCCTTGCTGCGGCACGGCGGCCTTTGGGTGAACCGTATCCGAAACGAATTTGTGGTGCCGCCGGTGGCGATCGAAACCGCGCGGAAATTTTTTGCCGATAACAACCTGGAGACAACCAAACCGACACTGTTCATCCAGCCGTTCACCAGCATGAGGCACAAAAACTGGCCGTTAGAAAATTATCTCGCAATCGCGCGGGAATGGCGCTCGCGCGGCGTGCAAATTATTTTCGGCGGCGGACCCGATGACAAGTCCCGGCTGGAATCGGCGCACACGGAAGGCTTCGCCATTTCGGCGGGCGTGCCGTTACTGGTCACCGGCGGGCTAATGCAATTATCAAATCTCGTGCTCGGAGGCGACACCGGTGCTTTGCATCTCGCTGTAGCCCAAGGCCGCCGGGTTTTGATGCTGATGCACGAAGCCTCCCCCGGAAGTCCGGTGCCGTTCCAACATCGAGAATGGATAATTGTGGCACCGACGCCAGTTGCCATTGGCAAGATTCCCGTAGCCGAGGTCAACGCCGCTGTCGCTCGGTTTTTCAGCGGACCAGCCGGTAATGCTTTTTACTAAACTTCAGGCCAAACCATTTTTCCAACCACAACATCCGCCGGTGTTTTTTTTCGCGGGAAGTGAGTTGATGATTCGGATCGGCTTGAAAAATTCCTTCCGCCGCCGGCAACCACTCCTGAACGGCTTGCGGATGCGCAACGGTGAATTCCTTCAGCACCGCCTCGTCAATTTTTGAATAGTCCAGCACCGCCGGCGGCGCGTCATTCCAATACCGCTGGACGCTCGCCGACTTCAAATTCATCTGCGCCTCGCTCCGCACCCAGCCGTAATGAAAAATGGTCGCCCCCGTATGCGCCGCGCGCGGGTAGCGCGATTTTTTATGGCTGTCCACGACGTTGAAAAATAGCGCCTCGCTTGACCACGCCGGAATCGTGTTGCGAAGGATGCGGACTTCGCTGCGATACCAACCCGGCGACCACGCGATGGTATTTTTGTTGCCGTAAAAATGCAGATAGTCAAACGCCAGCGCCTCGACGCGCACGTCGTTCAGATATTTTTCCATCGCCGCGCGAATTTTCGGCAGGTCGTTTTCGTGCAGCACCTCATCGGCTTCAAGATAAAACGCCCAGTCGCCGGTGCAGTTGAAGAGCGCGATGGTTTTCTGCTGGCCGAACACGAACCCCTTCACTGAATAATCACTGCGAATTTTTTCATTCCACATGGTCGGGATGATGCGGATTTTCGGATCACCAATTTCGCGCACCATTTTTTCCGTATCGTCGTCGCACGGACCGAGCGCGATGACGAACTCGTCCACCAGCGGCAGGATTGAGCGGATGGATGCGACGAACGGGTAGCCAAGCTTTTGGCCGTTGCGTAAAAATGTGAAGCCGCTGACTTTCATGCCACAATGCTACCGCGCCGCTGTTCAATCACCGAACAATTTTTTTAGCTGTTCCCGCGCCGCGTCTTCGCGCGACAATTTAATTTCTTTCGCTTCCCACTTGCGGCGGGCGAATTCAAAGTATTCGCAAAAATTGCCGAGGTGTTTTTCCAGCACCAAATCCGCCCGACGTTCGCGGCATTGCTCCGCCACGCGCGGGTCGTGACTCTGGCAGTTCAGGCACACGCGCAAGTCGGCGCGGCATTTCATGCAGACTTCGCCACGACCGGGATTGCCGGCAATCGTCCACGGTTCGCCGCACTGATGGCAATGACGGGTCAAATTCATTTGCGATTTAAGATTTGCGATTTACGATGGCGCACAGACAACACAATACCTGCGTAAATCATAAATCGTAAATTGTAAATTTCCCCGGATGAAATCCCAAACATCTGCCCTCCGTGAAATTCTCCAGCCCGCCGTCATCGTCGGTGCGCTCGGCTACTTCGTGGACGTTTACGATTTGATTTTGTTCGCCATCGTGCGGCGCACGAGCCTGCAGGATTTGGGTTTTTCCGGCGACCAAGTTTTGACGCAGGGACTTCATTTGCTGAATCTGCAAATGCTCGGGATGCTCGCCGGTGGAATCGCTTTTGGAATTCTCGGCGACCGCATGGGACGACTGACGGTGCTATTTGGATCGATCCTGCTTTATTCCTTCGCCAACCTCGCCAACGGCTGCGTCCATTCCGTCGAGGCTTACGGCATTTGCCGTTTCATCGCTGGTTTTGGTCTTGCGGGCGAACTCGGCGCCAGCATCACGCTCGTCTCCGAAGTGCTCTCGAAAGAAACGCGCGGCTACGGCACGATGCTCGTAGCCACCGTCGGCGTTTTTGGTGCCGTCATCGCCGGCCTTGTCGCCGATCAAGTCAAATGGCAGACCGCCTATTTCATCGGCGGCGGACTTGGATTGATTTTGCTCGTGCTCCGCGTCAGCGTGGCGGAGTCGGGAATGTTCAAACAAATCAAAAAATCTTCCGACCAAGTTTCACGCGGAAATTTCCTCTGCCTGTTCACAAGCTGGAAAAGATTTTTAAAATATCTCCGCTGCATTTTGATCGGTTTGCCAAACTGGTTTGCAATCGGAATCCTCATCACTATTTCGCCAGAAATCGCAAAATCCTTGCAAATAAAGGGCGAAATCAATGCCGCCCACGCCATCGCCTTCGCCTACACCGGCATCACGCTCGGCGGATTCGCCAGCGGATTTTTCAGCCAGCAACTGCGTTCGCGCAAAAGAGTTGTCTTCGCTTTCATCCTATTCACCTTCGCCGCGATGGTCGCGTATTTTCTTTCCGGCGGACAAACAGCGGCAACTTTCTATTTCATTATGCTGATTCTCGGTATCGGCGTCGGCTACTGGGCGGTGTTCGTCGCCATCGCTGCCGAACAATTTGGCACCAACATCCGCGCCACCGTCGCCACGACTGTGCCGAATTTTATTCGCGGCTCCGTCGTGCCCATCACGCTCGCGTTCAATTTTTTGAAGTCGTATCAAATCAACGGCGCGCCCATCGGCATCGTGACCAGCGCCGCCATCGTCGGGACTATTTGCGTCTTGATTGCGCTTTGGGCGTTGCGCGGACTCGATGAAACGCACGGGAAAGACCTCGACTACCTTGAGCCAATCTGAAAAAACTGTCGTGGAATGAAACTTGGAATCTATGGTGGTTCGTTCAATCCGATTCACCTCGGACACTTGCTCGTCGCGCAGGCGGCGATTGAGGAACTTGGCTTGGATAAATTATTTTTTGTTCCCGCCGCGCAATCGCCCTTCAAAAATGAAAATGAAATCGTTCCCGCAAGCGCGCGTTTACAACTGATCCGCCTCGCGCTCGTGGGCAAAACGAATTGCGAAGTCGACGAGCAGGAAATCCAACGCGGCGGTATTTCCTACACGATTGATACCTTACGCATTTACGCCGCAAAATTTCCCGCCGCCAAATTGTTTTATCTCATCGGCGCGGACAATGTTTCCAAATTGGCTGAATGGCGCGAAGCGAATGAATTGGCGCGGCTTGCAGAATTTGTCGCGATTCCGCGACCGGGCGAAGCGTTGGTGGAATTTCCAAAGCCGTTTTACGGAAGGATTCTGAAAGGTTTTCCGATTGAAATTTCCTCGTCGCAAATCCGCGCGCGGGTGAAGGCCAGTTTACCGATTGAAAATCTGGTTCCCGCCGCCGTCGCCGAGGCGATTCGCAATGGACAGCTTTACGTTTAGAAATTTATCCGTGTTCATCGGTGTCCATCTGTGGTTAAATGACCCGGGTAACTATGGATTCTAAAAAACTGGCGCAACTGTGCCGCGATTATGCGGACAACAAAAAGGCGGAAAACATCGCCGTGCTCGACGTGCGGAAACTTTCGTCCGTGACGGATTTTTTCGTCATCGCGACGGGCACGAGCCAGCCGCATCTGCGCGCCATCGTCGAGGGAATTACCAGCAAACTGCGCGACGAGCATGACCTGCGTCCCGCGCGCACGGACGGCATGATTTCCGGCGACTGGGTGGTGATGGATTTTTTTGACGTGATTGTTCACGTCATGCACACCGAGGCGCGCGCGCGTTACGATCTCGAAGGGCTTTGGGGCGATGCCAAGCCGGTGAAAACACGGAAAGCCGCCGCGCCGAAGAAGAAAAAAACTCCGGCGAAAAAATAATTTTACCAGAGTTTTTGAAATTTTTTAGCAGGATTTTAGTTTAGGCTTCGGGTTCCGGCGGCGGATTTTTCAACGGAATTTCTTCGGAGGCTTTTACCATTTGGTCCACCAGCTTCTTGAAATCGGCCAGTCCGGTTGAAGGAATAATAATCGTGTCGCGGCGACCACCGACATCTTCGGTGATGCGGAGAAAACGTCCGCGCGGATTTTCCTTCAAGGTCAGCACGAAAAATTTCCGCTCAATCTGCACTTCGGCGGTCAGGAGCGTGTCTTCGTTGACCGGCGGACGCGGTTGGCTGTTGTATTTGGGCGCGCCGTAACCTTGCGATTGATAAGGACGGCGACCGTAAGGCGATGGACGTTCGTTTGAAATCATAATTCCATTAATTCCGTTTCGCCTTGAACTTCCGTCGATTTGCAAAAAAAGTCAACCGACAAAATAACGTGCATTACCCTTGTCGAATCACATCTTCATGCGGTTGACGAAAAAGCCGTTCTGCCACTTAAGTTTGGGCAGAACGGCTGGCTGGATGCTCAAAGTATGTTTGCCGCAAGTTCCGCCAATTCGGAGCGCTCGCCCTTTTGCAACTCGATATGCGCGGCAATCGCCTGATCGCGGAAGCGGCTGATGATATAATTAAATCCGTTCGAGGACGAATCCACATAGGGATTATCAATCTGATACGGGTCGCCGGTGAAAATAATTTTCGTGCCGCTGCCGACGCGCGTGACAATCGTCTTTGCTTCGAGCGGCGTCAGGTTTTGCGACTCGTCAATAATCATGAACTGGTTCGCGATGCTGCGACCGCGAATGTAGCTCAACGCCTCGACCACAATCGAGCCGCTCCGCATCAAATCCGCCGCGCGGCGATGTTCGTGGCCCATGTTCAAATCGCTCAACATTTCCAGCGCGTCGTGAATGGGTTGCATCCACGGCGCGAGTTTTTCTTCGAGTGAGCCGGGCAGAAATCCAAGTTCCTTGCCCATCGAAATCGTCGGGCGCGCGACCACGAGCCGGCGAAATTCCCGGTCGCTCACGACGCGTTTCAAACCGGCAGCCATCGCGATTAAAGTTTTTCCCGTGCCCGCTTTGCCCATCAGCGTGACGAGTTTGATGCGGTCGTCGAGTAGCGCGTCGAGCGCGTAATGCTGTTCGCGATTGCGTGGTTTGATGCCCCAAACGCCTTCGCGAACATCCAGAATGGGAACCAACTTTGTGCCCGTCGCATCTACTTTGCTCAACGCCGTTTTCTTGGGATTGGCCTCATCGGTCAACGTGCAGAATTCGTTCGGAAAATATTTTTTATTGGCGTCCAACGCGAGTTCACCTTTCGCGCGGAACGCTGTGATTTTTTCCGCCGAAACCGTCATGTCCACCATGCCAGTGTAAAGGTCGGTGACGAACACGCGGTCGGTCTCATAATCTTCCGCCATCACGCCAATCGCATCCGCCTTGATGCGCAAATTGATGTCTTTGGAAACAAGAATGGTCACTTCTTTGGTGTGCGATTTTTGAATGCTCGCCGCGAGCGCGAGAATACGATTGTCCACGGAGTCCTTGGTGAAAACGGTTTCGCCGCGGCCATTTTTTTCAAAGGCGATTTTCAGTTTACCGCCGTTCGGCAAATCCACGCCCGCGCTCAAACTCCCTTCGCCGCGAAAGCCGTCGAGCATCCGCGAAACCGTGCGCGCGTTGCGACCGAGTTCGGTCGATTCGCGCTTGAAGCGATCAATTTCCTCAATGACCTCAATCGGCACGAGGACGGTATTTTCTTTGAAATTAACGAGTGAATTCGGGTCGTGGAGCAAAACGTTGGTATCGAGAATATAGTTTTTCATGTTAGGAAGAAACGGACGCGGAAGTTTCCGCCGGCGAAACGGCGGTGGTTTAAGTATTTGAACAGTGTTGTCAAAATATCCCTGAAACTTGTGGTGATTTTTTCAGGCAAAAAAAAAGTGTCAACGATAATCCGCTCCCAGTGTGAAACATTTTTGTGTCGGCGGAAAAAGTGTTCGCCGTATAAAATTATTTCCGGCATCTGCCAAGTGCTGGCATAATTCTCGCGCATGGCAAAAAATAATCCATTGATCCGTCCGCTCGTCCACGATTTGCACGCGTATGTGCCGGGCGAACAGCCGAAAATTAAAGGGTTGATCAAGCTCAACACGAACGAGAATCCGTATCCGCCCTCGCCAAAAGTTCTGGCGGCGGTCAAGGCGGCGGTGGACGGACGGTTGCGATTGTATCCAAATCCGACGGCAGAAAAATTGCGCGCCAAGCTGGCGAAACTGCACGGCTGCAAACCGGAAAATATCATCATCGGCAACGGCTCGGATGAAGTTTTGGCGCTGGCGGTGCGGGCTTTTGTCGAACCGAAGCAAGGAGCAAAAAATAAAGCTCTAGCTACAGTTCAATATTTTACGCCGAGCTACTCGCTTTATCCCGTGCTGGCGGACACACATGGTGCGGCGAAAAATGCCGTGCCGCTCAAATCCGATTTCAGTTTGCCGAGCCTCGGGGAATTGAAGCGCGGCGGAAAATGGAACTTCAATGCGGCACTGACTTTGGTGACGACGCCGAACGCGCCCAGCGGACGCGGCTACCAAACTGCCGAGCTGGAAAAACTGTGTCGCGCGCAAAGCGGCGTGGTCGTTCTGGATGAGGCTTACGTTGATTTCGCCAATGAAAACGCGCTTAAACTCGCGTTGAAGTTCCCTCATGTTCTGGCGGCTAGAACTTTTTCCAAGGCGTATTCACTGTGCTTTCAGCGCGTCGGTTATTTTGTCGGGAATGCGGAACTCATCGCGGCATTGGACAAAATGCGGGACAGCTACAATGTCAACGGCCTCGGTCAAATCGCCGCCGAAGCGACGCTGGATGACTTGAAATTTTACCGCGCTAATTTCAAAAAAATTATCGCGACGCGCGAGTGGCTTTCCCGTGAACTGACCAAACTTGGTTTTCAGGTTTTGCCAAGCCAGACGAATTTCATTCTCGCGAAACCGCCGTCATTTCCGGCGAAGGAGTGGCTGCAGAAATTGCGGGAACAAAAAATTCTCGTGCGCTGGTTTAGCGCGCCGGAAGTGAGTGAATATTTGCGCATCACTATCGGCACGCCGGCGGAAGCGGCGGCTTTGGTTAAAGCGGTGCGCCGGATTGCGTGAGTTTTTCTTATTTGCTCTAAAACCTTTGCTTTGCGCGCGGCGCGGGTTTTTGCTAGAAAGCACGCGTGTATTTGGAGTTTTATGGATTAAAGCTGTCGCCGTTCGACATCACGCCGAACCCGCGCTTTCTTTTCCACAGCAACAAACATCGCGAGGCGTTCAATCATCTGCTCTACGGAATTCGTGAACGTAAAGGTTTTGTGCAACTCACCGGCGAAGTCGGCGCGGGCAAAACGACGTTGTGTCGCGCGCTGCTAGAAAGTCTCGATGCGCGTTATTCCACGGCGCTGATTTTGAACCCGGTTTTGAGCGGCGATGAATTGATGCGGGCTATCGCTACGGAATACGGCTTGGATGTCAAAGGCAAGGATCGCATGGAAACTGTTGCCACCATTAGCGATTTTCTGTTGCGCC
>Ga0208507_1000702_pt1 | contig 20597 bp, 18 predicted proteins | sample CryBogCBH12Aug01_FD_184626 | JGI IMG/M metagenome (GOLD analysis project Ga0208507, IMG submission 184626) | Freshwater microbial communities from Crystal Bog, Wisconsin, USA - CBH12Aug09.1 (SPAdes) (version 2) | ecosystem: Environmental > Aquatic > Freshwater > Lake | place: Crystal Bog... | reverse complement strand
GCTCCAACCGCACGCCGCTCGGCCTGCACCGCATCGCGGAAAAAATCGGCGGCGGCGAGCCGGTCGGCACGGTTTTCAAGTCGCGCGAAATCGTCGGCCACACGTCGCAGCCGGAATTTGCCGACGCGAAAATCACGACGCGCATCCTGTGGCTTGAAGGATTGGAACCCGGCCTCAACCAGGGCACAAACGTGGATTCGCACGAGCGCTACATTTACATTCACGGCACGGCCAATCAGGCCACCATCGGCGAACCGGCATCGTGCGGCTGCATTCATCTGGCCGACGCGGATTTAATTCCGCTGTTTGATTTGCTGCCATCAGGAACGCTGGTGTGGATCGCCGCCCACTGAATAAAACTTGGAACCCGGGTCGTTTTTTGGGACAGTCAAACGCAATCAACCGTGATTTTAAGCGGTTTTACCATTGGCACTGTTGCTGCTGCCAATAAATCGCCGTGGCAAATCACCATCCGATTGACAAATGAAAACCAATGCATCCGCCGTTAAGATATTAGGGCTGCTGCTTTTCCTCCTGCCGGGTCTGCTGTCCGCACAGGTCACTTTTATTTTTGGCGCAACCACAAACATTCCCGGCGGGACGCTGGTGTTTGAAAATGCGTCCTCCTATGCCACCAGCAATCTCTTCTGTTTTGGCACTTCACCAGGAACGGTTTGGGATTCATCGGCGGGCGGTTATTATACCGGCGCACAAATTTTCAACGCCCTGCCCGCCACCGATCCCAATGGGGCGGCACCGGGCACAGTGATTCAAGTGAAACTCTTGAGCGTGGCAGGCCCGGCGGGCGCCAGCGTGGGATTTTGGGAGGCAGATGGCGGCGGCGGCTACGGCACCAATCTGACCTGGAGCGTGCCGGTTCCCTCCACCGGCAACACCAATCTGATCCGTGTCACCGAAGCGGCGGACTCTCCCACCAACGACCCGTATGGCGACATTCAGAACCGGGCTCTCACTTTTTCCCTGCCCGGCCTATATAAGATCACCTGGCAGTTGTTGGACACCTCCACCAACGGCCCGGGCGGCACGCCGCAGAATCAACCTACCACCTTCGATATTTATTATCAGGCAGACCTCACCATTGCCGGAATAACTTCTGACGTCAACGGCGTCAACATCACTTTTGCGGCGATCGACGGCAGTCTTATTTACAATATTGAACAATCCGCCTCCATTGGAGCGGACAACAATTGGGAACAGGTTGGCTCCAACACCGGCAACAATCAGGTTCATACGATTTCCATCCCGCGAAATGGCGATATTGGATTCTTCCGCATCCACACCATCCCAAATGGTGGCGGCACCTGACGGCCGCAACAAACCTGCTTCCACCGATTTCCACTGAAATTGTTACCGCGTTTAGCCGCGCATTCAGCCTGCGAAATCAAAATCCGAGCAACTCATGAAATAATGGCAGCGTGGACAGCGCAGCTTGCACTTCTCGTTAATCAGCTCGTGACCGCAACGTAGACAAAATCGCCAGTGTTCCCCGGACGATTCGTCCGACAATGGACACGAATCGGCTTCAATTTCTTTCTTCGGCTCGGGTTTGCTCATTGCACCCGGCCAAATTTTTTCTCCAGCTCGCGGAAATTCATTTCAATTAGCGTCGGCCGTCCGTGCGGACAGGTGTAGGGCATCGCACACCGGCGCAAATCCTCGACGAGATTTTCCAGTTCCGGTCCGCCAAGCGGGTCGTTGGCCTTCACCGCGTGGCGGCATACGGTTTTGGCCACGGTATGCTCGCCCAGGCGCGCGAGATTCACCTCGCGGCCGGCGGCGCGCAGCTCATCCACCAGGTCAAAAACAAACCGGCGGCTGTCCGGCACTTTTACAAACGGCGGCAGCGCATCCAGCAGAAACGTCCGCTCGCCAAATTCGCTCAAGCCCACGCCGAGCCGCGTAAGCGCGGGCAGTTGGTCGCGCAAAAAATTCGCATCCCGCGGCGGCAGCTCAATCGTCTCCGGCAGCAGCAGCTTTTGCGACGGCGCAGAATCCTTCTGCTCCAGCCGTTTCAGCATCTCCTCATACAAAATCCGTTCGTGCGCCGCGTGCTGGTCCAGCAGCACCAACCCGCGGTCGGACTCCAGCAGCACATATAATTTGCCAACGACGCCGACGAGTCGGAGCGGGACGTTTAGCAGCGGCGTGGCGGCACTGGAAGCTGGGATCCTCAGCTCCGGCGCGGAAGCCGGTGGAATTGTGAGTTTTTGGTTTTGAGTTCTGGAATCGGCTTCACCGGCCATCGGTTCCATCTGGCCCGGCGACGACAAAAAGCCTGTTTTCAAAGGCTTTTGTGTGGCAGACGGCATTTGCGGCAGAATAGCCGTCACCGGTTTCAGCTTCTCCGGAAAATTCGGCAGCGCGGCAGTATCGGGCGCGGGCAACGCGGAAATGATTTCTGGCTGCTGGAATTTTCGGCTCTGTGCCCGCGGTGCCGCCGTGGCAAAATTTGATTTTGCCGATTCGGAATGAAACGCCAGTAGCGCGTCACGCACGGCCTGCGCGGTGAATTTTCGCACCTCGAACTCGCGGTGGAATTTCACCTCGCGCTTCGCCGGATGGATGTTCACGTCCACGGCGGCGGGATCAATCTCGATGAACAGGCAGCAGACCGGATAACGGCCCTTCATCAGCGAATTATGATAGCCTTCGATGAGTGCGTAGTTGACCCCGCGATTTTCCACCGGCCGACGATTCACAAATACGAACTGACTTTCCCGCGTCGCCCGCGAGACGCCGGGCGAACCGATCAAACCCCAGATGCGGATTTGAGATTTTGCATTTTGAACTTCCGGCTTCTCCGGCGAGGCGGTTTCAAAAATATCCATTTCGTCCGGAGGAACTTGGTTGCCGTCGTCATCGAGCGCGGCCGAAAAACTCACTGGCACTAGTTTCTCGTCGCCGAGCAGCGCGCGGAGGCGTTCACGCAGGGCTTCGATGCGGCTGGAAACGGCCGCGCCGGATTTGACGGCTGGCAATTGCCAGACGTTGCGCCCGTCCTTGACGAAAGTGAGCGCGACTTCAGGAAAAGCCAGCGCGGCCAGCGTGAGATAATGCTGGATGTGCGCGGCCTCGGTCTCTTCCGTGCGCAAAAATTTCCGCCGGGCGGGCAGGTTGAAAAATAGTTGCCGCACTTCAATGCTGGTGCCAATGGCGCTGCCGGCGGCTTTTACTTCGGTGATGGTGCCGCCGTTGACGAGGATTTGCGTGCCTTCGGGTGAGGCGTTTTCGCGGTCGCGCGTGGTCAGCGTGAAGCGGCTTACACTGGCAATGCTGGGCAGCGCCTCGCCGCGAAAACCCATCGTGGCGATGGACGCAAGATCCTCGGCTCGCTGGATTTTGCTGGTGGCGTGGCGTTCAAGGCAAAGCAACGCGTCGTCGCGGCTCATGCCCGTGCCGTCGTCGGTCACGCGGATGAGGCTGCGCCCGCCCGCGCCGATTTCGACGGAGATTTTCTGCGCCCTGGCGTCGAGGGAATTTTCGACGAGTTCCTTCACGACGCTGGCGGGGCGCTCGACCACTTCGCCGGCGGCGATCTGGTTGGCGACCTGTTCGGAAAGGAGCTTGATGCGGTTCATTTATTCGTTGAGCAGTTAAATGGTTGAGTTGATGAAGCGGCGCATCGCGGTTATTTTGTCCGGCAATGCTTCACGATGCAACGGTTTAACAATTCCCAAAGCTATTTTCCCGCCGGCAACGTGAAGCAGAAGATCGCACCGTGGCCGGGTTCGTCGCGGGTGAAGATTTTACCGCCATGGTCCTCAACAATTTTTTTGCAGATAGACAAGCCAAGCCCAGTGCCATGCGCCTTGCCATGGGTCGCAAACGGCTGGAAAAGCTTGTCCGCGATTTCCGGCGCGATGCCAAGACCGGTGTCCTCGATCTCAATGCGGATTTCGCCACGGCCAGAATGGAAACGCAGGAATATTTTTCCGCCTGCGTCGAGAAAATCCTTGGCATTGTGGACGAGATTGTGAAAAACTCGGCCCAACTGGCGGGCGTCAAAGGAAACCATTCTGTCCGGCGGCTCATTCTCTAAAATTATCTGGATGGCTTTGTCGGAAAGCTCGGAGCGCAATTCAGCCACTTGTTCCAAAATGAACGGCCGGATATTGGCGGGACGCAACTCGGCATTTCGGCGACCCTCGGTGAAGGCGAGGATGTCGGTAATCAGGCCGTTGATGCGGTTGACCTGTTTGAGGATGCGCTGCTTTGAAATACCCCAGGTTTCCTGGCTGACGCCGGCCATGCCGAAAGTCTCTGCCGAAAGTCCAATCATGGTCAGCGGATTTTTAAGGTCGTGAATGATGCTTCGGGCAAAGTTGCCGATAACGGCGAGACGTTCTGCCTCAATAATTTCACGCAGATGGAGCTGGTTGAATTCACGAAGGCGATGACTGATTTGCTGGAGCAGAACAAAGGCCAGTTGAGGCGAGCGTTCAATAATGGCAAGCATGTCACCGCGCGGCAGAAAATAAACTTCCGTGATCTCGGCAGCCGTGGCGGTGGCCGAACGGGGCAACAGATCGATGACGGCCATTTCACCGAAAAACTCTCCGGGACCAAGCCGGGAAAAAACCCGGCGCATATTTGAACCGCCGGAAATTTCGATAAGGCCAGACTTCACAAAGTACATCCCATCGCCGAGCTCGCCTTCACGGAAGATTTCCTGACCGGCAACCAAGCGGAGCTCCTGGGCAATCGAGCGCAGGAACTGAAATTCGGCTGGCTTAAGGTGCTGGAAAAGCGGAATAGCCTTGAGCGTTTCCATAAAACCACTTTATGCAAAAGAGTTCTGACGTAAAGAATTCAATTTAGACAGTGTTTGCCCCGTGTGCCGGCCAGTTGACAAACAGTTGCAAGAATGTAACATTGCCTCGTTCGGGTAGCAGTACGTTTCTTCAGCGGGGTTCCCCACCCCCACCTCCTTGGCGTCTGCTGCCCGGATTTTTATTTTTCCATCCCTGTGGTCCCGCCCCAAAGATTTGAAACCAAACCTTGACGTCATGGCTAAGTTTTTTTATTGTTACAGCCCCCTTAACGGGGGTGTAGCTCAATTGGTTAGAGCGCTGCCCTGTCACGGCAGAGGTTACGGGTTCGAGCCCCGCCACTCCCGCCATACTTAACCCACTGGCCCCAAGCACTTACGGTGATTGGGTTTCCCTGCTCCGGTCTTTCGTCACAGTTTCGTCACAGCCAGTGACGTCCATGCCGAAAAAATTCTGTTCTGTCTCAGCATATGAAACAGAAGTCTAAAGCGCTGGCGTCTACAAAAGTTAAATCCAGATTCCGGCTGGAGATTAAACGCCACAACCATTGCGTGGTCATCACCGATACTATCGACAAGGGGCGATACCGCAATTATGTGATCGCGTTTTATATCAACGGACAACGCAGGCAGGTTCGCCGGACCAGCCTTGCTGAAGCAAAAAAGGAGGCCGACTTCATCCTCGATAAGCTTGCACGGGGCGAGCAGGACGTTCTAGCGCTGACCAGTACTGACCGCCTGATCTACCTGCGCGCTTGTGAAACACTATCAAAGAGCAACGTGTCGCTCGACGTGGCCGTCAGCCAATACGTTCACGCCGAGTCGATCCTTAATGGCCTCGGCACGCTGGCCGACGCGGCCCAGTTCTTCGTAAAGCAGCGTGCGGGTTATAATAACCGCATCCTCGTGGATCAAGCCGTGACAGAACTGCTGAAAGCTCGGCGGAGCGACGGCTCAAGCCCGATCCACATCGACGATCTGGAATGCCGCTTGGGTGTATTCTCCAAGGCATTTTCCTGCCCGCTATGCGAGGTGCGCGACACTGACATCCACGATTTTCTCACGAACCTTAAGTTTGCACCGCGCACCAAGAATAATTATAGGACGGCCATTTCAAACCTGTTCTCGTTCGCCCGGCTCAAAAAGTTCGTCCCTCAGGGTTATGACCCACTCCTGTTCGTCCCGGCAATTAAAGAACCCCACCAGCCGGTTGACATCGTCAGCGTGGCCGACCTCAGGCAGCTTTTTACCAACGTACGACCTGTCTTTACCGGCTACTTGTCAATCGCGGCATTCGCCGGACTGCGCCAATCAGAAATCCAACGATTGCGCTGGGATCATATTACCGAGAATTACATCCGCGTGCCACCCGGAGAGTACCGAGTTAAATCCCCCAGATTGGTACCGATTCTGCCGAACCTGAAATCGTGGCTGGACATATGCCCTAAGGAGGAAAATATGGTCATCCCACTCAAAAATCCCACCAATCATCTGGCTGCGCTGTTCGAGAAATCTGAGGTCGCGCTTAAACATAATTGCCTGCGCCACTCGTTCGGATCATACCGCGTTGCCGCAACCCAGAACATTGCGCAGACTTCACTCGAAATGGGAAACAGCCCGTCAATGATCCGCCAGCATTACTTGGAAGTCGTGCCCAAGGAAGTGGGCGAGGAATGGTTTTCAATCATGCCTGTCGTCCGAGTCACCAAAACAGCCGTTCCAACCGAATCTCACAGTGTGCCGCTAGCGGCAACACAGGGAATGTGATGAGATGTTCCTAGGCTGTGGCCGACAGGTTCACGGCTGGATGAACCAGACTTGCCCCGATTGCGACGGCGGGTTTCCCCGGCGGGCATCAAGTATTTGTTGTCCACGTACTGCAGCACGCTGGCCACTCGGAAACGAACACACTGCCCGATTTTAATAAACGGAATATAACGGCGGCGCATCCAACTTTCGATCGTCCGCTCGGTGATTCCAAAATACGCGGCCATTTCCCGTTTAGTCAGAAGACGCTGCTCGAAGGGGATTGTTTCAACTGACGGTGGCAGCGTGGACAGGCAATCGGCTGCATGAGATTGAACCACCTGAGCACTTCCAATGAATTCATTGCCGTTGAACATATCTTTAATAGAACGGCAAAACCACTCATGGCGGACTCCCTACAGAATAAATATTTGCCGAAGCCACCGGCACCACGGCACCGGCGGCGCGGGCGGCGCGGTGTGGTCGGTGTATACACGGCGCACGAGTTTGGTGTATACACCGACTCGAAAATACAATTTCACCACTTCGGGTTCTTCTGTTTGATCGCGTAATTAAAATGCACACCAAGTCGGTGGGCAGGCCGTGGAAAGCCTATGCAGGAACAACCTTCAAATTTATTGAGCCGTTGCCGGTGGCGCTCTCGCCTCCTGCGCGAAATTTCCACCGTCCCGGCGGCGGCTCAATTCACCCCGACACACTGTCACTCCAAGATAGGACATTTACATGATCCTTCCCTGATTCATCCAGCTCCCCTTTACATCAAGGATTCCAGCCCACTTCCAGCACTGACTCGTACACGTTCTCGCCGAAGGCATACACGCCAAGGAGGTCAGCGTGAATGACAACGAGGAAGCCGCTATCATTCACTGGGAGCCGAGCGACGCGCTGGTGCTCAGCTCACAGTACCATCCAGCCATCAGCCCCGACCACCCGGCTTTCGCCAAGCTGCCTGCCGAAGCGCAGGCACGGGCGAGTGCCCTGCACAAGCAGGATGAGCGGTGGTCGCATAAACGCTATTTCAAGGGTGACCTGTCTGGCCGTCTGATCGCTGCGCTCAATGACTTCCACTTCGCTGACAAGGTCGCTGACTGTATGATGAAAAAGAACCCCTACGCGGGCAATCAGCTCAAGCGCTGCTCACAGGACTGGTTCTGCGAATTCTGCGCTTATTTGCGTGGGCAGGACATGCTCAAGAAATATGCTGGGGCGTGGGCCGAGGGCAAGTGGTTCGAGTTGGTGCTGTCCTTGGCTGTCGGTGTCTGTCCAGCTAATCCGGAGCATGACTACATGGCCGACGTACTCGACGCCATGGAGGCCATCGTTAAGCGGTTAAAGGCCGAGAAGCGGATGACCGGCTACGTCGCTTGGTTTGAGATTAAAGTTCATCAGTTTTACCCACATCTGATTGTTACGCCGCACATTCACGTGCTGCTGCGCTGCGACTGTCCGCCGGATGCCCAAGCTATGAGCAAGGTTGTCGTCGCCGAGTGGCTGCAGCGGGGGCTGGAGGCCATGCCTGACCTTTTCATCGCGCCGGTGAAGTCCGAGGCCCACTTTTATGAGTTGCTTACCTACATCAAGCCCATTGACGTCTTCGGCCCCTACGACCGAGGCTATCGCTTAGCGCGGGCAGCCGGACGGCTTGATGTATTCCATCAGGAAGTCCGTGACTTTTTCTTGGCCCTGCGGATTGAGACCGGCGAGTGGCAGGAAAAATACATCAAGCGCATCAGGGCATCGAAGCTCTTTCTGGTCACGCGCCGCCGGTTCTTTTACGGGGGTACCTGCCATGGCTCTGCCGGTGAGCCGCTGGGCCTGAAGGAGGCTGAGCGGCGCACGAAGGCGCACCAAAACGCCGTACGTGAGCTGGTGGAGAACGCGCGGGAGGATGAGGAGGCGAACCTTAAGGCCGCAGAGCGGCAGTCGGTCGACTAAACGATCTCACCGGAGTAGCAGACTGTGTCCCGCCAGCGCCCTTCTTAGGCCTGCCGCGCTTCCGACCGGCGTGGCAGGGCCTGCACCCGTTTGCGCGCGCGGCAGCGGCCTTGGCGGCTAGCTTTTTGCGCCTTCTTAACGGGCTTGCCATCGAGCAAAAAGTATCGCCGCCCCATGAATCTTTTGTTGACTTTTTTTCCAATTATCCGCGCCACCCGGTGCAGGACGTCCCAGCGAATATTTTACCATATATTTATTGGTGTTCTGTAAAACCGATGACGACCCGCGCCAATCTCCGGCCAGAACCGCGCATCGCCAAATCCCCATAAAACCGACGTCACAAACGCGCAATTCTAATTCTTCATGTTCAACCATGAATCCCACAAAAAACCGCTCAACTCGGCGCGGAAAACTGCGCCGAATCAGTTCACCGATCCGGATCATCGTCAGGCGCTTGACCGTGTTCACGTATACACCGCAGACGTATCCCAGCACGTCCTCACCAAAGTTGAATTCACACGTTTTCACAGACGTGTCGCGTAGTTATTGGTATGCCAAACGCAACAACAACATCCCTAATCCGCCAAGCGATCGCGATCCTGCGCGAGTCGCTCGAAACGTCAAAACCCAACACCCTCACGCCGAACGAGCGAGCGATAGATCACTTCAACCGCGAAATTATCACACTAGAGGCAGACAGCGATATAAGCTGCTCAGAGCTTTGGGAAATGTATAACGAAGCCGCCGGGCTGGGCTTGGCGCAGCCGATGAAAAAAACTGATTTTCTGAAACTGCTGCCTGATTCGATGCAGCGCGTACACTGCGCCCGTAAATCGCACAATGTTCAAAGGGACGGCCACCGCGTGCGTGGATTCAAAGGCATAGGGCCGCGCCCAATCGGGCGTCCACCCACGGCAGCTGAGCTGGAGCCGCCTATCGAACCGGAGCTTGTTCTCGATCCGCCCGACCTCGATCCCCGGCCCACCGAGGTTGATCCCACGGTGCCCACGATCATCGAGGACGAGTGGGCGGTTAAACTTTGACTTGAGTGGTTTGCTAACCAACCGTCACCCCACCGCCGTAGGCGTCCACCGGCATCATGGTTTCACTCGGTACGGTTTTGGACGAAGGGTTGATGGCAGGTAAAGCGGGTGAACCGGTGTGCCGTCTTGGGCCAAGCGCAGATGACACAGCCCCGAATGGTGGCGCAGCAGGGTTGCAAGCTCCTGACCGCGCGCGCGGAGGGCTTTCGGCGGTTGACCATAGGCCAGCACGACAGTTTTCGCTTCCTCCGCCATCGCCAGAATCATCTGGTCATTCTTGGGGCCGACCGGATCGTCTACTTCCAGCAACCGGCTTTTGTCGGTCGCGCGGTAGGCGTGTACGTTGCCAACAAGCTGTCCGCCGTAGCCCCAAGCGCGGCTGAACTTGCCGGTTTTGCGCAACGTCGGATCGGCGTAATCCGTGCAGGCGACACTGGGGTTCATTAGCAGCCAGAGAACGAGCGGTTTGGATGTATCCCAAATCTCCCTGAGACGATAGCGATATTTTTTGCACTCCGAAAACACGGCGGTGACGACGGAGTCCGCTGGCCATGCGGGACGAACCTTGCCTCCGGCATCGTGTTTCTGGACGGCGCGGCTCATGCGGCGTAATTTTTTTACCGGTAGCACACTTTCAGATTTACGGATTTAATGCCGATGACAAAGGCATATCTCCGCTACGCGGTCGGAGTTTGTCCATCCACCGATAAGGACAGTTGCCGGATTCTTTTTCGGCGGCGCGCAGAATGTCTTCGAGCGGGTCATCACTGTCCGGTATGGCGAACTGGTAGTAAGCTTGTGCCAGATCTGCATTCCGGGCGAATTGAAGCGTGTAGAGATGGCATCGCCACAGCGCATCTGGCATTTCTGCCCATAACTGGTCGAATCCGGGATGCAGCAGCAAGTGGTCGCCGTATGCGATATACCTTTCAAAGTCATACTCCTTGTTCTGGATTTTCCCTAAATTTGTCTGGCGGATTATGCTGCCTTTGAAGGTGTTCAACGTAGGTGGGTGATACCGGAAGAACACGCTTGCGACCGCAAGGAACTCATGGCGAAGCGTGCTTTTATTCAATCCCAAGCTCTTTAGAAGTTGGTCAATGAATCCGATACCGGCGAGCAGATGATGGCCTTTGTCGGGTTGGTTTAGATCGATGATCAGTTTGAAAGTGGGAAGGCTTTGGCCGCGCTTGATCCGGTACAAAGATTTGTCAGTGACCTGCAAGCGATTCGCCAGCTCCTCCACTGAGATATTGCGCTGGCGCGTTTGTGCGAGAATCAAACCTTGATAAACCTGTGCTGGTGAGTCATGCCTGAGAAAATCCAGTTCCGTTTCAGGGAACAGCTGTTGGTTCAACTTGCGCTCGCAGCTTTCCAAGTAGCAGAGCCTTAAAACAAGATCGCGGACGAGTGCGCGCCCGATTGCGGCAGATTCGCCCGGCTTGAAACCAAGGCATTTCACCCATTCCGGCCCGACCTCGGCGGCGGTTTTCCAAAGCCGGAAGTATTCAGCCACGTACTTGTTCGCGAATCCGTTCACGGCGGAAATCTTCGGGAACAACGCTGCTATCAATGCGACGAGCTTGGCCTCAATCTCCTCGTAGCTGCACAGTTTGACTGTTTTGGCCGCGTTGATCCGTTCCTCCGTTCGCTGGCTAATTGGCAACTGAAACTGATGGTTACTCGCGAGCGCTGGGGCGTACGAATTTAGTGCGTTGAAGATTGCCAAAACCCAGCCGCCGGGAAACGGCGGCTGGGCGGCGACCTTGCCGGAACTCAGCTCAATTTGATGAAGCTTGGCCTTGGCCATGACTGCTTGTCCCTTGGGCGACGGGTGCCGAACTTTTGGCGGCGGCTGCCTGTGCGCGAGCGGGGAAACTGCCCCTGCCCACGTAGCCTCCCGATTTTGCCGTTGAACTTTGGATGCGGGCGGCAGCCTGCGATGTCATTCTACCTTTCATGTTATGCCTTTCATTTTTGGCACGCGGCGGAATTGCCGGTGCTGGGTCTATCTCTAGCACCCCAGCCCGATTTACTCCCGGACAAGTAACCGCCAAAAAGCGTGCATCTAAACGAGTTCGGTTTTCCCGGTTAGCAATTCCTGCATCAATCCTAGTTCGGCAGAGCTGTTTAAGGCTGAGCGCAGTGTGCCACCCGGGTGCTCAGGTAAAAACACTCTCCACGCCAAGCTTGCGGGCTAATTCCCGCCTGCGCTCCCATGTCCACTGCGCCACCCTGCTTTTAGGCAACACCACAAACTGGTCGGTACTCCACGAGCTGCCCATTGCCCGCTGGATTACGGCAGCAAGTTGTGCCAGCCGAGTTTCCTCGCTCTTCTTGGGGGCATCCGATGAACAGGCGATCACTAGCTTCAACGTCGATTTGCAAAGCTTGAGCGTTTCGGGTAGCCAACATTTCATCCCCTCGTCGAGGAGGGTGTTGTAGGAGCTGAGCAGTGGATATTTCTTAGCGCCAGACTCACGATCCCACTTGCTCAAGGAGGACGGCGAATACGTTGTCCAAGGTGATACATCCACGTGGGCAGCGCAGAGGTGGTATGGACATTGAAGATACACCATTGCCTGCTGAAGGTCTGCGAACCAATGATGTGGCGTGATGGTTGGCTCACGGAAATAATCCAACAAGCGCTGCGCCAGATCGTCGGCGCTGATTTGCTGAGGCCAGCGTCCATCTTCGTCGAACTCTGTGCTGGACGGGTTAAGACCAACGGTGATCACCCGGGCTTGTTGGATTGCGCCAAAGAAGGGCACAGGGTGCAACGGGATGTCTTTGCGAAGTATTTCACGGTGCCTATCCCTTATCTGATCCGACTCCGATTGTAGGCGGCGGATATATTCGACCACCTGCTGGCTGACGGTTTGAGCCGCATCAACCGTGGATTCAAATTTCAGCGTCATTTCCACGGCCTGCATGAAGGAGTGCTCATGGTTTACCAGCATGATGGCAGACGGCTTGGCCATGACCAGCAGGTCGTCAATGGCAACATCTGGTTTTCTAGCAAAACTAGTGAAAAATACGGCGATGCCATGTTTGGTGGCCTTTCCCTGTGCGTATTCGGCTCCACCTGCCGACCAGAGCTGGATCGTATGTCCGGCGGTTTTCAGCTTTTTAAGCCCGACCAAGGCGTCAGGCACAAGATTCCCATCCGCGTCCAGCAGGGTGTCGTCGACATCGATGCTTATGCTGAGAGCCATATCGATCGCTAGGGTGTATTAAACACCGAAAAGAAAAACCCACGCCCCTCTTTCCAGTGCTCAGCCCGGCCTTCCCCAACCATGACCACGAGCATTTCCAAGGCGTAATGATCAAGCTTGTATCCGTACTGGTAAGGCAGGCGAAATTGTATTGCAAAGGTGGCAGCACGCTCACCAGCTTCGGCCATCGTCACTGTTTGGCCTCGGCACATATCATGAAGTTTGTTTACAGCCGCCGCTGGAATACTGGAGCGATGCTCAGTGCCTTTGGAGTCGATGTGGGCGACAACATAATTGCCGCCATCGGCGTAGACATGCCGCTCATTCCGAACTTCCACTTTGGCAATCAATTCCATGTTTGATTAGGCTCGTCGCGGAAATTATCACGACCGCCTTCAAGGTGTTCCGGGCTGTTTTTGCGAGGCTTTAGATTCATTCTGGATTACTGCCATCAGTTCTTTGATAAACCGTAGGCGCTTATAGCGCCATTCAGGCTTATCAGCGGCTGCCAGCCAGACTTTCAGTGGTTCATCGTTTTTACCTTGCTGACTTTGAACTTGCTTTTTGAAGTCCTCGATAATTTGCTCTCTAACATCGTCGTAGCTAATCGCGCTTACCGTCGCCACGCCATCCAAGGTTTTCAGCGCGGTATGAATTTCGGATAGCGCGGAGTCAAGACTGTCTAGGGCTTCATCGCGCTCATCTTTTTCTTCGGCATTCTCAAAATCGTCACAAGCCATCTGGGCATCGTCGAGTGCGGATTCTAATTCGGAAACCGCGTCATCGAACTCTTCAATGCCATCATCTGTGGGTTCTGCCGGTTCCAATGTGGCCAATAAATCAGTGCCGTCCGTAATGGCCTGCTGAACATCCGGCAGTTTCACCTTGGTTATTTTTGCTTTCGAGAGTTCGCTGAATTCTTGGATGAGGTCTTTCATATTTCAGGGCTGTGCGTCGAGTGTTGTTGATTCTTTAAATGTGAGCAAGCTCCGTGTCATCGACACGCCCTGTAACCAACTCTGGTGACATGCATAAAAATCCAAAGCGGTTATACTATTTTCGTTGGGAGTAGTGACCCGACGAAAAATCTAGTGTGTTGCGAGAGGCCGGAGTAGTGTCCGGTCTCTTTGCTTTTTATCGGTCAACTGGCTCCCACGGGAGCCATTCACTTCGCCTTCTTGCCAGCGCCCTCGCTTGACGTGCAGGAGTGTCACGGATTAGTCTGTCGTTAACACTCCGCGTCTGCGCCGTAGCCGCACACACAATTTGCCATCACAAACAGACTGACCATACCAAAATTAAAATATGAAACTTATTCTACGTTTTTTATTAACGCTGGTGGCCGGTTTTTTAATCGGCATCAACATTCACGACTATAATTCCGGTCTGGAACTCGCTGCGGCTTTATTGTGCGTTTTTGTTGCGGGATGGATGCAAGGCACTGCCTTTGCGAGAGCCAACACGCAATGACAGCGCATACGAACATGATGCAGGGTGATGCGCGAGGAACAACTTGGCGCACTCAGCACGGCAGAACAGGACACGCCTGAAGTTGCCATGGTCTGTCGATAATTCAGGGTTGACGTTGCCAAGGTGCAGGAGACCGGAGCGTTTTTGGATGTGTCACCACAAGTGGCTCCTCAAAAATCTGCAAAGGCAAATAGCCCGCCCTGCCGGTCTTGCTAGCTTCGCCCCACACGGCCTTGATCTTCTGGGCGGTGTTGCAGCCACCGCAAGTATAGGTAGCCTCCACCATCTGATCGGGGTCAATATCGTATTCCGTACCAAGCTGGTTTCTAGCATTGAGCGTAGGAAACCCGCAGCCGCAAACGCTCAATCGTTTCAGTGTTGTTTTCATGTGTGCTTGCTTTCAAACACACCAGAAGTCTGCAAATAAAAAACCGCCCAAACATGACATCAGGGCGGTTCATCTTTACAGATGTTGTCGGAACTGTAGTTCCGCACATCGAACCAGAACATTCGTTCTAGCTCCTAGCACCGTGGCTTGCGCTCGGTTGCTGGACTGGGCTACGCCAGTCACTCCTGATGTTGGGCACATCATATCACTACTGGCACCGGTTGGCAATGACAGAGGCTGGTGACTCGGTGGCGCGGTATTATTGTCTGTTCCCTTTCGCCAGATTACACGGGCCGCACAGCGGTTGTAGGTTATCGAGCGTTGTTGTCCCTCCCTTGGAAAACGGGATCACGTGATCGATGTGGTGCTGCACCTTCCGCAAATCGGCGCGACACTTGGGATTCGCGCAGCGGTACCCATGCTGCTCAAGGATGATGGGACGCCAGCTGGGCGGTATGGAGCGCGTGTATTCACGGACACGCTGGCGGTCATGGACGCCGGGTAAAGTGAACGGTAGACGTCCACGCTTAGCCACGACTGCTCGCCGTTCGCCGGGTTCAAGCGCTGTCGTGAACTGGTCAATGATCGGCAACAGAACCGGATGCACCGCCTTAATCAGGCTGACATAACGTGGCAGGAGCAAGTCGGGGAGCTGCGCGAGATTATTGGGGTAATCGAACTCGAACTTGATGTCGAACGCCCGGTCACATGGATTCCAGAAGAATCCCTTTGGGACAAGCTTCGGCAGCTTGCGGTCGAGGGTGGCGACAATTGCCTCCCGCTCGCGGTAAATGCGAATGCGGTTCAGCCAGAGGTGAAAATATCCGTCGCGGGTTGATCCGGGGCGGCGATCGTAACCGAGACAATACTTAAAATGCTGACGGTTCAGGATGTCGGTCTGGTTGCAGTCCCAGACGTCGAACAGATACAACGTCCGGTAACTGCCATGCGTGACGAACTGACGGTTCGACCGCAGCCGCTCACCGATCTCAGGCGGCAGGGCAGCCTTAACGCGCTCGAATAATTCCAGCGCGTGAGGCGTGAGTTCTTCCTTGGTAAACATGCAGATGCCTTAATCCTGTTGCTGCGGGCGATTTTGATTGGAATCAGTTGTACTGACTCCCTTGAACTGGCTGAGGTAATCCTGCTTCAGTTCGGCCATTTCGGCCTCACTAACCAGCGTCGCCTTCCTTTGCCAGAATTCTGCATAGACCCTTGCCAGCCACGCGCGCATCTCGGTGGATTTGGCAGTTTGAATGGCGTCCGACATGACCGGAACGGTTTTTTCCAGTTCATCCATCCGGTCGATCTCCAGCCACGTCTGCCAAGTGATCAGCAGGTCAACTAGATCGGTTCGGCGGTCAATGTGCTTGGGCAGAAACCGTAAAACCGCCTCGTTGTTGTTGGTTTTGGCCGCATGGAACCGCAGCATCCTTGACCGGACTTGTTCTTGCTCACGCCGGGTTAATTTACCGTGCGCACCGTCCAGAACCGACCGCCAGTTTTTTGACCTGCTGGAAAACTCCTCAACCACATCCAGACACTTCAGAAATTGCTCGACGCTCAGACGCGGCCCGGCAAGGAACTGACCGGCGAGTCGCAACGCCTCCTTTTTCATTTTCAGGCCGAGGTAGCCCTGCATCTCGTCCAGCTTGGCTTGGACGTTCGATTTATCTGGAGATCGGTTTTTCATCTTGCCGTCACATTGGTTCGATGGGCAGTTACTTTCCCGTTACTATTTCGATTTATCTAGCTCAAGAAACGCAAGACTCGTTTTAATCAACCACTCACGAATGGCTTCAGAATTGTCTTTGAATGTTGCGTCTACTTTTTGAACAGCATTGATCCATATTTCACCGTCATTTTCATAATCTATTTTTACTTTAGAAGTTGCGGGCAACATTTGTTCTAGCTTTGCCTTAAGGGAGTTTTTTTCGCCTTTTAACTTGGCCTCGACATACATCAGCAATTCCATTTTATCTAAATAATCTATTGCAAATCCTATCCAATATGGCGTTTTCATTGTCTCGATTCCTAACCACATAAAATTATCATTTTTCCCGCGAACCTGAAACTTTACCTGCCTTCGCTGCAGGATAGGGCGCAATTTTCCATTTTCTGCCAGTCCCGACAGTATGCTCTCTAAATTCTCCCTCAACAGGATACCTTCCGCATAATTGCCGATTTGGTCAGGTGCTGTATTTATTATCATAAAACCGAGTCCTTTCTGTTTTAAAAAATCAGAGAATTGGGAACAAACAAATTGAACCGCAGCATTTTCAACTGTTTTTTGCTCTCTTGCTTCGGCAGCGAGAGCGCTCTGAACTTGTGACCATTTAATGTGGCAATCGCTCCCTTGCGGATGTTGGCTTGTATGCATCACCGTAGCGACGATTTTTGGTTTGGCGTTTCGGAATTCCGGGTTGCTTTCAATTGTTTTACGATAATCCGACAATTGATTTTCTCGAAGTTCAGCTTCAATTTTGCTTTCAATAACTAGAACCCATGAAATATCACAGGGATGAATTAACAAATCGAAGCGCACCTTTCCTTTGGCTTTTCCATCCAGCAATTGCCAGCTTTGTTGGGTATGAATTTCTAGGGTTTCATCACCTTCCGGCAAATTCATTATCGGTTTACCAAGACGCAAGAATCGCTTTTGAAAGGGCTTTGAATTTTTAAGACACCAAGCCAAAGATTCAGTGCAATAATCCTCGATTGGCTCACGTTTTCTCTTCTCGCCTTCACTAGGGGTATAGGAAAATAGGCGGCTGAACAAATTGTCTGAATTTAAATCGTCGTGCCTCATTCTTTTAAATTATTATGATATACAGGACGCTGGATGACATTCGGTCGCTATGCATTCATCCCTTGCCGACCGGCAGCATGGCTGTCTCAATTTTGTCCCACCGGTCTTTGAACTTATTGGAGTTTAGTTTCCCATAATTAATAATCCCGCGTGTCTTATATTCACGAATTCGCGGACGAACTTCTTGTCCAGTTGCAACAAAATATGTCGGGGCCTGTTCATTTGCGTTCAGACAAACGAACACATAAATAACCCTGCGAAATACTTTTTCTTTCAGGATGGGCCAGCCCACATGCTTGCGCAGGCTGATCGCCTTGACCTGCACATTTACCGTTCGGTGTTTCTTCTCGGCGAAAAGGTCAATCGCCTTTGCATTACCCAAGGTCATGGCGACAGAGAAGCCTCGCTTGTATAGCTCGGCAGCCACGAAATACTCACCAGCAAGATGTGAGTTGTTGGAGCTTGGGCGAGTTTTATTTTCTTTTGCCATGTTGGCGACATCTTGCTCCCCGCTCATAAAACTTGCAAGACCGCGAAGCCATTCTGTTGGTCGTGTATACATCCGCGTCATCCAGTCGTCACTTGCAGGCCGCCCGCAAAATCTCTACGCTGCCCGCCAGCACTTCGGGATGCACTATGAGCAACGGCAAATCATCCAACGGTAATGGTCTGGCGGAACTGGAAAAGCGGCTCTGGGCCGCCGCCGATCAGCTCTGGGCCAACAGCCCGCTGCGACCGTCCGAATACTCCACGCCGGTGCTCGGCCTGATCTTCCTGCGGTTCGCTGACAACGCCTTCACCAAGATCGAGGCCGAGCTGAAGGGCAAGTCCACCGGGCGGCGCACTATCGGCAAGACGGACTATCAGGCTCGTGGTGTTGTATACATCCCTGATGCCGCTCGCTTCTCCCGGCTGCTCCAGCTTCCAGAGTCCGCCGACCTCGGCAAGAAGCTCAACGAGGCCATGAAGGCCATCGAGGGCGAGAACGACGACCTCAAGGACGTCTTGCCCAAGTCCTACCAGCGCATCGACAACAGCGCGCTGGTCGAGCTGCTAAAGATCATGTCCGGCATTCCGGCTGACCTGCCGGGCGACTCGTTCGGCAAGATTTACGAGTATTTCCTCGGCAGCTTCGCCATGAAAGAGGGCCAGAAGGGCGGCGAGTTTTTTACACCACCGAGCATGGTTGACCTGATCGTCCAAGTCATCGAGCCGTTCCATGGACGGCTGCTCGATCCGGCCTGCGGCAGCGGCGGCATGTTCGTGTCCAGTGCTGGCTATGTGCTGAACCACAAGAAAAACCCTTCTGCCGAGCTGAGTATCTTCGGTCAGGAGCGGGTGGTGGAGACGATCCGGCTCTGCAAGATGAACCTCGCCGTCCATGGGCTGTCCGGCGACATCCGCGCCACGAACACCTACTACGAGGATGTCCACGACTGCATCGGCAAATTCGACTTCGTCATGGCCAACCCGCCGTTCAACGTCTCCGGCGTGGACAAAGAGAAGATCAAGGACGACCCGCGCTTCCGGCTGGGTTTGCCGAGCACGGATATTGCGAACTATCTGTGGATTCAGCTTTTCTACCACGCCTTGAGCGCCAAGGGCCGGGCCGGGTTTGTGATGGCCAACTCGGCGGCGGACGCGCGCGGGTCGGAGCTGGAAATCCGCAAGAAACTCATCCAGTCCGGCGCGGTGGACGTGATGGTGTCCGTCGGGCCGAACTTTTTCTACACGGTCACGCTGCCCGCCACGCTCTGGTTTTTTGACAAGGGCAAGCCGGAGGCGCTCCGGGACAAGGTGCTGTTCATTGATGCCCGGCACATCTTCCGGCAGATTGACCGCGCGCACCGGGAGTTCACGCCGGAGCAGATCGAGTTCTTGGCGAACCTCGTGCGGCTTTACCGGGGTAAAACGCCAGAGTTCCAGACCGACAGCGAGAAGCTGCTCAAGGAAAAATTTCCGAAGCTGAAATACGCCGACGTGCCGGGGTTGTGCAAGGCGGCCACGCGGAAGGAAATCGAGGCGCAGGGCTGGAGCTTGAATCCGGGCCGCTACGTGGGCGTGGCGGCGGGCGTGGAGGTGAGCAACGCCGACTTCATGGAACAATTCGAGGAACTGACCGAAGAATTTGAAACGCTCAACGTCGAGGCGCGGGAACTGGAAGCGCACATCACGGACAACGCGGCGAAAATTCTGGAGGCGTGATGAAGCCGAACTGGTCAAAACAGAAACTTGGCGCAGTTGCAGACCTTTGTCTGGGGAAGATGCTGGATCAAAAAAAGAACAAGGGTGAGTATCATCCTTATCTTGGCAACATCCATGTAAGGTGGGGAACATTCAACCTTGAAGACCTTCCTCAAATGCGCTTTGAAAGCCATGAACATGACCGATACGGGCTAATGCGCGGTGATTTGGTCGTGTGCGAAGGTGGAGAACCGGGACGATGTGCGCTTTGGAATGACCAAGTTCCGAGCATGAAATTTCAGAAAGCGTTGCATCGTGTAAGACCTCACTCGTGTTTAGACAGCCGCTACTTGCTTTACTGGTTTATTCACGCCGGGAAAAGGAACGTGCTCAATCAGTATTGCACCGGCTCAACGATTAAACATCTGCCGGGAGAAAAGCTGGCTATTGTCGAAGTGGATGTTCCCCCTTTACCGATCCAACGACGCATTGGCAGCATCCTGTCCGCCTACGACGAGCTGATTGAAAACAACACGCGACGGATACAGATTTTGGAGCGGATGGCGCAGGCGCTTTACCGGGAGTGGTTCGTCAATTTCCGTTTCCCCGGCCACGCCCAAGTCAAACTCGTCGCCTCGCCGCTGGGAAAAATTCCGCAGGGATGGGAAGTGCAACCGCTTGAAAGCTTTTGCGGAACAATTACCGACGGTTCGCATTTCAGCCCAAAATCTGTTGAGGATGGACTGCCAATGGCGTCGGTTAAGGATATGCACGATTTCGGCATAAATGTTGAAAGCTGCCGTAAAATCAGCCGGGAAGATTTTGATGCGCTAGTGCGTGCTGACTGCAAGCCTTTGTTGGGAGATGTTCTTATCGCCAAAGACGGCAGCTACCTGAAGCATACTTTCGTAGTGGAGAAGGAGTTGGATTTGGTCGTTCTGTCTTCCATCGCAATACTCCGCCCCGTGCCCGAAAAAGTTCGCCCGCATTTTCTAGC
>Ga0208507_1000700_pt1 | contig 20649 bp, 18 predicted proteins | sample CryBogCBH12Aug01_FD_184626 | JGI IMG/M metagenome (GOLD analysis project Ga0208507, IMG submission 184626) | Freshwater microbial communities from Crystal Bog, Wisconsin, USA - CBH12Aug09.1 (SPAdes) (version 2) | ecosystem: Environmental > Aquatic > Freshwater > Lake | place: Crystal Bog... | reverse complement strand
GACAGCCCCCCAAGCGTCAATGGTCAACGAAAGGCACGCGGACCATCATACCGGTCTGGATCTCGTCCGGTCCGACGCCGTCGATCGCCCGACTGACCGCTTGGTGATTGCAGCGGTTACCCGGCGAAGCAGTCGCCACCGGCAGGAGAGGATCAGGGGCCGTTGGTCGGCGCTAGACTGCTGAGTGTCGGCTGACTCTGGAGATTGCTGCCGCACGGATCGCCGATCTGCTTCAACAATGGCAGCGCTACTGTTGCCGGTGGCGGTTTCGCACTTGAATATCCGCAATGACCTGACTGAAGGTCAGTCGGCACGTCGGAGGCTGGACGGGAAAGGCACAAAATGTCATCAATTCAGGATTGCTGAGATAGGGGAAGATTTGACCCTTGAGTACACAATCTGCTGGACTGACCTTGGTTCTATTGGACCGAATCGTAAAGTCCTGTGGGGGCCTGCGCAGTGGAAAGAGCCTTGACGACCTTTTTGCCGCCATCGATAGCGCCGCCATTGTCTGGGGTTTTAATGCCGCCCGGGCCCGCGTCACAGCTAAAAAGGCCTCGCTTTCCCAGCTCGGGCAAATTGAGAGAGCGGCTGAAGCCCTTCTAAAGGCCTTGAGGACAAATAATGCAGGTGGTCAGATTAGGCATGGACTACCCGATCATCTTCTCATCCTTTTGGCCGCACTAAACGTCCATGAGCCGGGTCAGCCCGATACTGATCTTCAGGCTCCCCTCGCGGCGCAAGGCCAGTCCCTTTCAGGATTCGAAGGACAACTGAACGCATTGATCACCTGGGTTCAATCGTTGCAGGACCTGACCAACAGGGCAAGAAGCAAGGGAAAACTCACAATCGGATTCCCGCAGGGTCTGGGATCCAAGTCGCCAGACCCGGCCCGCACCGAGTTTGTTGTCCGGCAACTGTCATCAATATTTGAAGAGTTTTTTGGCAAACTACGCTCATCGGGAACCACCAGGGATGGGGGCCCCGGGGTCAAGTTCATCACGGCCATCTTGCAAGCATTCGGAGACACCAGTGCAACCCCATCCGCAGTGAGGAAAATGCTCCAACGCCGGCACACGGGGGACGCCTCACCCTAACGTGACGATTGCTGTCCCCCGATGGCTTTGCGCTAAGCCGAAGCCATGGGAAAACGCGGCACTCCATCCAAGGCTCATGCTACCGGTCCGATCGTTCACGGATCTGACGACTTGGTCCAGTCTTTGTCGACCGCCGATAATGGATTGATGGCGCTTGCCCGGCTCCTTGGGCATCTGGCCGCGCGTGAGCAATTGGCGCGGATAAGCGGCCCGACTAACCCCTGCCCCCACCCTCCAACGCCAAACCAACGAGATCAGGAATGAAGACGTCCTTAGAATCTTTGCTGACTCGCAAGGAAGTTGCCAGACATCTACGAGTGTCAACTCGCACCGTGCAGCGGCTTGTTGCCGATGGCCAGATTCCGGTGGTCAAGGTTGGCCGCTCAGACCGATTCCTGCCGACCGATCTTGAAATATACATCAGAAAATCTAAAAGACTTCGCCTAGATTAACAGGCAATAATAGGCATCACCTGTCATGATGTGTCATCTATATATACTTTATAGTGATTACACTACACCATACAAGACAGGCTTTTATGCTTTGACGTTTTCACTATTTTCATGTATTGACTTGTCCTGTCATCACTTGACGCGTTCTGGCACGGAAGGGGTTTAACTATGCAACAAGACCCAGCGGAAAAACCCTCCTTCGGCATTACCCTGGCCGATGTGAAGGCCTTGGTGGAACAGTCGACATCCGTTGATGCCCGCAAGAAGCGAGAGATCTGTTCGGCAATCAATATGTTCGGGATGTGGCGGGACCTACCGCTTCATCAAATCCCAGCGACCCCAGAGATCCTGCGCAGACATTTGGCGGCCTTGCATCACCAGCATGTCGGCGTAACGCAAGCCCGACTGGCCAATGTCCGGTCCTTGATCAACAAAGCTCTCGCGGTCGCGGGGGTAAAGGCGACAAACAGGCCTGTCGCGGTGTCGTTGTCGCCTGATTGGCAGACGGTAATGGCTGGACTGCCCGATCGGTATTTGCGGTCGAGCCTGGCACCCTTCGCCCGGTATTGCTCCGACCACAACATTCTTCCTCATCAGGTCGACGACACGGTCGGCGCCAGCTATTTGGAATTTCTCGATAAGACATCGATCAGGGGCAAACCCCGCACAGTGCATCAGACAGTGTGCAGAACCTGGAATAAGGCGGGAGACCTTGTCCCTGGCTGGCCAGACAACAGGCTAACGGTTCCCGTCTATAAGGAAAGGTACACTCTGACATGGGAGCAGGTGCCGCAGACTCTGCGCGACGAAGTCGAATCATATTTGAGCCGACTGGCCTGTGACGATATCGCCGACCTTCTCGATGAAAATGCCCCACCCCGCCCGCTTAAGCCTCTGAGTATCCAAACCAAGCGCTACCAGGTTTTGCAATTCGTGAGCGCTCTGGTTCACCGGGGCGTGCAGACAGAGTCCCTCGGGTCTCTCGCCGCCGTTGTAACAAAGGAACATTTCAAGCTCGCCCTCGGATACCTTCTGCAGCGTCCGCGTCAGGACAAAACCAGCACCCGTTCAGCCGGTCTGGTCGCCCATACAATTCGTTCCATAGCCAAGCATTGGCTGAAGGACACGGTTCCCCAAAAAGAATTCGATGATTTGAACCAGATCACCAAAAACCTGAACCGCCCCCAACTGGGCATGACTGATAAGAATCGCCGTCGTTTGAATCAATTCGAAGACGATGCCGTCCTGGCACGGTTCCTGAACTTTGCATTCGACGGGTTGGACCGAATTCTTGGCCGCCGCTCCCATTCTTATCGCGATGCCGTCGAGGCCCAGATCTACATCGCCATCATTATCGTCATCTACGCACCGATGCGTCTCGAGAACCTCGCAGAATTAAGGCTGGGTGAGCACATGAAGCTGCCGCTCCACAACAAAACGGGCGAGACCGTTTTATCAATCCAGCGGGGGTCAGTCAAAAACGAGCAACCATTGATGTTCATACTGCCGGAAGACGTAACGTCCTACATCGTCAAATATGTAAAAATCATCAAGCCGATCCTGGAGAAGGAAGTCTCCCCGGTTCTTTTCCCCAATGGCCGTGGCCGGCAGAAACGCAAAGACACGCTTGGCAAGCAGATCAGCGGATTGATCAGGAACAAGCTTGGGCTTGAATTCAATACACACTTGGCACGCCATCTTGCGGCCAAGCTCAACATTGATGCCCATCCCGGCGATTACGAAACCACCCGCCGTCTTCTCGCCCACACCAATCACGACACAACCTATAAGACCTATCAGGGCATGGAAACGGCCTCCGCTAGTCGCGTGCATGACGAGGTTATCAGCGACAAGCGCCGTTATGTATCCTTGTCCGAACGCCCCCGCGCCAAGAAAAGGCTGAACACCAATGGGGCCAAACCTCCGGCCGCCAAAAAGATCAGGAGGGGCTGATCATGGGCCATCCGCGGGTTTCGCTTTACGTCGATGAATGGCCCGAGTTTGATCGTCAGCTCTGGCAGCAAGCCATCCGGTCCGGTGATCCTTTGGAAGTTGATGGTGCCGCAGGCCACTGGACCAAGAAGACCAAGATCCAGGTGTCCAAGGACTACGGCCGTTTTCTCTATTGGCTGAACAGCAATGGTCTTCTCGAATCGGTCAACAGGCCGGTGGACCGGCTGACCAAGGCCAACGCCGCCGGCTATATCAAGAACCTTCAGGAAACCGGCATGGCATCAGTCAGCTTGCTCTCGCGAATACGCAATCTCGAACAGGCCTTTCGGGTCATGGAACCGGATGCCGATATCCCCTTCTTGAAACCCGTCATCGCCAAACTGAAGGCCCGGGCGGAACCAAGTCGCCACAAGGAAACGCGGGTCGTCGAACCGGCGCTGCTGATTGATCGCGCCCTGAAGTTTTATGACGACATTATCCGGACGGGTCTTCCGATTGCCGGTCGCCGCGCCCACCAAGCCCGCGACGCCCTGATGTTGGCTCTACTGGCGTTCCGCCCCATTCGGCTGGAAACATTCACAACTCTGTCCCTTGGAACCAACCTTACCGCAGTGGGTGACGGGTATGTCCTTCACCTTTTTGACGACGAAACCAAGGAACATCTTCCATATACGGTTCCTATCGCTGACCAGATCCTCCCCTATCTGAAGCATTATCTGGAGTTGGTCCGCCCGGGCCTGCTCAAGGGGTCAAAGACTGAACGGCTGTGGATTTCCATGCGGGGCACAGCCGTTTCGGAATCGACGATCTATTACCAGATCACCAAAATCACCAAGAAGGTGATCGGCCATGCCATCAACCCCCACCTCTTCCGCGACTGCGTGATGACCTCGATCGCAAATCATCGCCCCGAAAATGTATTGGCCGGGGCCCGCCTTCTTGGCCACAACTCGTTGAAAACCAGCGAAAAACATTACAACCAAGCCACAAGCATTGCGGCAAGTCGGCAGTACATCAGTGCTTTGGAGAAGTTGCGCAAGCGCCAGACGGGGAATGTCCCGCGGTCAGCAACATCGTCGACTGATGACCTTGAAAGTCGGCGGAAGCATGACCCATAATCCTTTTGAAGATGCGGAGACCGCATAAAAATGCCCAGTGATCTCGCCGCCACGACAGCGTCTGACCTGTTCGCCAACCACGGGGACAAGGCGCTCCATGTCGCCCGCCAGCGCGCCGAGGAGCTTGCCGCCGGCAGCCGTGAGCACGATTTTGCCCTGCGGGTCCTCAGCCATGTCGAAAACCTCCTCGGTACTGGCAACATCAACCATGACCGGAGGGGTTGATCATGCGCGCCGTCATTTACGCCCGCTATTCTTCCGACAATCAGCGTGAGGCATCGATCGACGATCAGCTTGCCGCCTGCCGCCAATACATAGATCGCCTGGGCTGGGTCCTGGTTGGCGATTATGCCGATCCGGAGACAACTGGGCGCACCGCATTCCGCCCCGAATATCAGCGCATGCTGGCCGATGCGGAGCGTCACCGCTTCGATGTCGTGGTGTCCGAAGGTCTGGACCGCCTGAGCCGGCGACTGGCTGATCTGGCCGGCATGTATGACATCCTGGCGGCGGAGGGCATTAAATTACACACCGTACAGACCGGCGAGATCAGCGACATGCATATCTCGATGCTGGGTCTGGTTGCCCAACAGTACTCCAAGGATCTGGGGCACAAAACCAAGCGCGGCCAGGCCGGCCGCATCGCCCTGGGCAAGGTCGCCGGCGGCTTGGCTTATGGGTATCGCGCCCTTCCGCCGATCAAGAATGGGAAAACTACCGAGGCCGGCGACCGGGTCATCGATGATGCGGAAGCGGCGATCATCCGGCGCATTTTCACCATGTACGCCAACGGCGTCAGTCCGGAGATCATCGCCACCCAGCTTAACCAGGAAGGCATCCCCGGACCACGCGGCAACCTGTGGCGTAATACCACCCTGCGTGGCCAGGGCCGCCGCGGCACCGGGGTCCTGCGCAACGAGATGTATGCCGGCCGGCTGGTATGGGGCCGGGCCACCTTTATCCGCCTGCCGAAAACCGGCAAGCGGGTGGCCCGGCTCAATGCCCCGTCGGACTATAAGATCACCGAGGTCCCGCATCTCAGGATCGTCTCCGACGACCTGTGGAATGCCGTACAGAAGCGCCTGGAAGATATCGGGCGTCGCGTCGCCAATGCGGAAAACCCCACCAGCCCCGATCTCAATGCCGCCCATCGACCTAAATACCTGCTTGCTGGTCTGCTGCGCTGTTCCTGCTGTGGCGGCAGCTACATCATCATGGGCAAGGATCGTTACGGCTGCTCCAACCACAGGCGCGGCACCGGCATGTGCCCCAATGGCAAGACCATCACCCGGCAGAGGGTCGAGGAGCGCATCCTCGGTTGCCTGCGCCACAGGCTGATGGCCCCGGAGAATGTCCACGCGTTCATCTCCGAGTTCCAGGTGCAGATCAAGGCGGCGCGCCGTGAAGCCGCCGCCAAACACCTCAATTTGAAAAAACAAATGGCCGATGCCGACAAGGCCATCGAGGGCATCTTGGATACCATCGAGGCCGGCGGCGCACCGAAGTCCATCCTCGGCCGCCTGCGCGATCGCGAGGCGGAGAAGACCAGGATCGAGGCGGAGCTGGCGGCCCTGCCGCCCAGCGACAACGTCATCGAGATGTTGCCCGACCTGGCCGAGCTTTATTCGCGCAAAATAGCCGCATTGGCCGATGCGCTCAACGATCCGGCGGTTAAGCCCGAGGCGACGACGGTGATCCGCCAGTTGGTGCAGAAGATCTTGATGATCCCTGACGCCGACGCCGCCGATGGTCTGCGCATGGAGGTCCATGGCGCGCTGGGAGAGATCCTGGATCTGGCGGCGGGCAACGGCCCAAAAAGCAAACTCCCCGATCTTGGGGGATCGGGGAGTCAACTGTCTGTGGTTGCGGGGGCGCGCTACCAACTTTGGCGAACATATCTTGGCATGACCAAGGGCTGTGCCTCTGCCGAACGGAAGCAACCCCCGTCTTATCGAAGGACCGCTTGAGCCGCTTCCGAGCCTTAATGGCCTTCTGGGATCCACAGACCGCTTTGGCATGGCTACGGTCATTCAGGGTGTCGGTCACAACCGGCTCTTGTGGGCCATAACCCGTCACCGACCGGAGCCGGGCTTTGACATATCCATGTTCACATGGTCCATGGAGCCGTGATCCATCGCGGGGGCACCGGCCTTGCCGACCAGGGCGGTGACCTTGATTGCCCCGGCGTTTTTGAACGTTAGCGTAAGGTCAAACTGATCCCCTTGCTTGAGCGGCTTGGTCAGATTCATCAACATGATGTGAGTATTGCCAGGGGCCAGGGTCGCACTGCCATGAGCGGGGATTTCGACGCCGTCCACGACCCGCATTTTCATCACGCCGCTGTCATCGATGGTGACATGGAGGTGAGCCATCGCGGCGGCATCTGTTGCGGCATCGATCAACCAATCGGCACCAGCTCCATCGTTCTTGATCGTGGCATAGGCGGCAGCATTATTTCCGGCCGAGGCGGGCGCCCAGACGTTGGAAACGACGATGTTGCCCGCCTTAACGTCGGCGGCATGGGCGCCGAAAGCGAAGAGAGCGACAGTTAGCGATAGAAGCATAGAGCGTATGACCATGACAAAACTCCTTCGGATCGATTATCGAAAATAAAAGGGTATGGAAAACGTCAGTGACTGCGCGGAGAGTTCTGCGGGCGGAGGCGGGAACGGCGCCGCATCGTGTAGTGCGGCGAGCGCGATCTGGTCGAGACTGTCGGCGCCGCTGGACGTCGAGACGGCGGCCGCGTCCAATCGTCCGTCCCGTAACAAGGAAAACGTAAGGGTGACGGCTCCCCGCAACCGGATGCCGGCGGGCTTGTGGGTCATGATGCGCGCCCAAACCATCTCCCCATAGGCGCGAAGCCGGTCATTGGCGGTGCTTGACGGATCTCCCGCCCTTGTCGTGGTCGAATCGGCGGACTCGGTGCTGGGGGAGATGCTCGTGGAACTCGACGGCGTATCGGACGGACCAAATGTTACAGACGCTGTGTTTGTGGGGGCTGAGGGCGTCTGCTGAGGCTGGGCTTTGAGCAATGGATGAGCCTTCACCGACGGTCTCGACGCGAGGTCTGCGGAGGAACGCTCCGGAACGGCCATTTTCGGAGAGACAGGCTCCGGTTGAGGCCGGACTTGTTGGGCTTGAGGAGGCGCTTCCTCCAGGGCGAGTTGCGGCGTGGCGGCATTGATGACGTCCACAGTGATCGGCCCCGTTGATTGGTCAGCGACGGAATGAAGGGCGGCCGTCTGAAGGAAACAAGAGAGAACGGCGCCATGAATGCCGACCGACAAAGCCATGCTCAGGGGCTTCAGGTGGCGATAAGGGTCGACAAGCGCGTCCCTCTCCGACGCCGGACTGTCGACGCCGGCGCCAATCGCCGGCGGCCCATGGAAACGGACATTTCCATGGGCCCCACCAATCCGATGGATTCTTCTCAGATCCATCAGAATTTCACGGTTACCCCGGCGTTATAGGATCGGCCGGGTGCAGGCAGGGGGGGCATGGCACCCATGCCACCCATTGCGCGCCATCCCGAGACATAGGCCCCGCCATTGGGGTCGTAATATTGCCGGTTCAACAGGTTGTCGATCCCGGCAGCGATGGTGATGTTTTGCAGTTGATAGGCTGTCCGCCAGTTAATGACGGCGAAGCCAGGGGTCATCTGTTCGTTCTGCAACGGGTTCGTGACCGATTTCTCATTGACCAGTCGCAATTCAGCCGTGCTGCTCCAGCCAGCGAGATGGTGGTTCAGGCTGATCAGGGCATTGATCGGCTGCATGTGATAAAGGGCGCCGCCGTGGTTGATTTGCTGGCCCTTCGCCAGACCGACAATGCCGGTCGCATCAAAATTGCCGTAGACCCCGTCTTTCAGGAGCGACTTCTTGCCGGACAGATCGAAGCCGTAGATCTGCGCGTCGTGGTTGGCGAACTGGAGCAACATCACGCCCGGCGTGGTCGAGCCGTTCTTGCCCAGGGAATTCACCCCGATGAAGTCCTGCACATAGGTGTAATAAGGGGTCAGCTTGACTCCCCAGTCTTGGCGCTGGGCGTCGTGCCAATCGGTGGTGACGCTGATGGTATTGGCGGTTTCCGGACGCAGATTGATATTGCCGACATATTCCGTGCCGTTGCCGAACCAGTTGACCATGCTGGCGGCCATGGCGCCGGTTGACCAGGCGTAGCGCTCATAAAGATTGGGCGACTCGGTCTTGCGGGCGAAGCCCAGTTCCTCCGTGTTGATCGCCGAAGCCTCGTAGCGGGTGGTCGCCGTGATGTCGAAATTGGTGTCGGTCCTTTGGTGGTTCACCGCGTTGAACGCGGCGGAATCACGGGCATAATTGATGGTCCCCACCATCAACGAGCAGGCCGGCATTCCCATGCCCATACCCATGCCCGTCATGCTCATGCCGCCGCTGTTGCAATTGCTGTAACCCACCACATTTCCGGTGTTCATCCACACCATGTCGTTGCGCAGGCCGAGCAGGCTTGTCCAGGCGGGCGACCAGCTTTTTTCCCATTCGGCGTAAGTGCCGAGCACCTGGCGGCTCCCCTCGTTGATGTTGACGAAGGTGCCGTTGCCCATCGATGGAAAGGCGCCGGCGACCGGTGGCCACCAATCATCCAGGCGATAGCTGTGGTACTCGTTGCCGATCCTGAGCGTGTCGTCCTTGGTGATGGGCAATTCGGCCTTGAGGGAATATCCGGCGTCGGTGCCGTTGGTATTCATCGGCATCGGCATCATGGAATTCCGCTCGGCGAGGAAGTTCATCTCATGCTTGGCGTTCTGCCAGTAGACCTTGGCATCGATCTGGCCCCAGCTGTAAATGCCCGTATAGCCGGCGTTCAGATAGTTGCTGGTGTTGCCGGTCAAATCCATGCGGTCATTGGGAAAGCCTTCGTAGGGCGTGAACTGATGACCCGCACGGACGACGATCAGCCCGTTGTCGGTCTGTGCCGCCAGCGTGACATTGTGGCTTTGGCTTTCAAATCTGCTGGCAAGGATCTTATCGCCGTCGCCGTCATGGGAATCCGCCGCTCGGGTCCATGAGCCGTTATAGCCGAGGCTGAGATTTTCAGTCGCCGCCGTCACGTCGCCGGCCGTCCCCACCTGCTTATTGACGCTGCGGTAATAGGTGGTGGCGGAACCGTGGGCGGCATAGCCTTCGCCGGGGTTGGCGAAGATCGGCCTGGGCGGACTGACCGTGATGGTGCCGCCGATGCTGTCGCCACCGGCACTGACCGGAGTAATGCCGGCAATGACCGAGACGCCGCCGGTGAACCCCGGAGCGACATAGGACAAAGCCGGGTTCATGTGGTTCGGGCAGGACGACGTCAGAGCCATGCCGTCCACCAGGGTCTTATTGCGATCATCCGCCAGTCCATGAATGATCGGCAAACTGGAGATGCCGCCGTTGGTGCTCAAATTCACGCCGGGGATGGCCGATAGAAGTCCGGCGGTGTCAGTCGCGCCCAGGATGCTGCCTGCATCGATTTGGTTCTTTTCGATGGCAGACGAATCCAGAGGGCAATAGCCGCTGCTTTTTTCGGTATCCACGGGAACCGGCGGCAACGGTATGGCCGTTTGAGCAAAGCAGACAGATGGAAGAATAAAGACCGCCGCGAAGCTTGAAGCGAGCGCGCTGGTCATGCCGAGCATGCGGCGGTGGGAAAAGGGATATGATAACATCTTGGGTCCCCCCAAAGAAAGGCAGACGGTTGACCTGACGGAGAGCCGTCATGGCACCGGAAAAATACGGATTGGACGAAGCGCGGCGACTTTGAGGCTGCCGAACAGGCAACCTTATGGCCGGGGGTTCAGGCTAACTGCGGCGGAGCGCGGGCCTGATAGCGATGAGAGAGGAAAGATGCCGAAAGGGTTATGTCGCCCGGCAAGGCCAGATCGACGACGATCGGTTGGGCCGAGACAAGGGCAACGGGAGGCGTGGAGAGGAGAGCCCCGGAAGACGCATTGCCCATCGGGAAACAGGCAGGACAAACCAGTTTGCCTTTGCCGTGATTGCCATCGTGATCGTTGTGATGCCCCGCAGCGTGCTCGCACATCGCCACGTCATCGAAGATGTCCTCCACCGACCCTGATGGCGGCGGCAGAGACGTCTCCGGGAGGGAGGTAAGGGTCCAACCGAACAGGTTGATGGCCAGAACGAAAGTGCCCAGAAACGCCGTCAGATGGCGCCTTCGATCGCTGGCGCCACCGCGCCCCACTCCGGCGCGTGGGTGGTTTTTGGCTACTGCCATCCGTCGGCTATTCCCTTGTGCCATCGCCCCGTTTCGACCTGGATCGCCGTTAATGCCGGACAGAAACCCTCTCGCTCAAACGCAAGGGCAATTACAGTTTATCAAAAGTTACATATTCCCCAACCATTTCCTTTGATTCAAATCAAGCCACTGGCAGAGGTAATCGGCTCCGAATCTCTTTTTTGTGGGCCCCGATGTTTTTCACTGAGGGAAATGGTAAAATTCTATTGTCACCTTGTGCCGTCGACTGAAATTTATCCTTCGTTCGGAACCGTTGTGTTGATGAAAGCGGAAGATCATCATCCGCAAACCATGACTTGGAGGGGACAAAATGAACCGGAGAGACTTCTTCACTGCGGCCGGCGCTGCCGGTCTGATGGCGGTTGCGACATCCGCGCTTGCCGAAGAGAGCCACGAGCACATGAACCACGCCCATATGGGTGGGTCGATGCCGAACCAAGCGCTTGTTGACTCCGCCGTTGCCTGTACCAAGGCCGGGCTGGCCTGTATCAACCATTGCCTCGACAGCTTTGCCGCCGGCGATATCAGCATGGCCGGCTGTGCCCGCAACGTCGATCAGATGAACAACTGTTGCGGAACCCTGGCCAAATTGGCAAGCGTCGGCTCGCCGCATCTGGCCGCAATGGCCAAGATTGCCATGGCCATTTGCCAGGACTGCGAAAAGGAATGCCGCAAGCATGCCGATCATCACGCGGTCTGCAAAGCCTGTGCAGACGCTTGTGCAGCCTGCGCCGACGAGTGCAGGAAGATCGCGGCCTAAGGAGGTTCCATGGAGCGCGTGACTATTTCCTTGGAGGATGGGCTTCTCGGCGAATTCGACGACTATATCAAGCGCAAAGGATACGAGAATCGCTCAGAAGCCATCCGCGATCTTCTTCGCCAGCGTTTGGAGGCCGACCGGCTTGCTGAGGATAGGGCTGAACAGGCGGTTGCCTGCCTGTCCTATGTTTACAACCACCATCAGCGAGAACTTTCGCGGCGGCTGGCCTCGGCCCAACACGCCCATCACGACTTGGTGTTGTCCACCCTACACGTTCATCTCGACCACGAGAACTGCCTGGAAATTGCCGTGCTTCAGGGGAATACGGGCGCTGTCCGCTCCTTCGCCGAGGCGACCATTGCGGAAACCGGGGTGCGACACGGGAATCTTCACTTGGTGCCGACCGAGATGGTCAGCGGCCACCACCACCATGGCGCGGATGCCCACGCGCACGACCATATGCACAGTCACCCGAAGACTTAACAGGGTCCGTCGGCACGAAAGACTGTTTCCGTGATCGCCGTGGCGAGCCTCAGGTGACCACCTCGATTTGGTCGTAACGCTTGACGCGATAGATGACCAGCGAGGCCAGCCAGCCGAGTGCGAAGAGTCCGATGATACCGTAGCCAAGCAGGCCGAAATTGTCGTTCACCGCTCCGACCAGCGACCAAAATGGCCCCTCCAGCTTGAGTTGATCGACCAGCAGGCCGAGAACCTCCACACCGCCCACCAGCAGCGCCGCCAGCACGGAGACGAAGGTTATGGTCAAGTTGTAATAGAGTTTGCGGATAGGTTTGACGAAAACCCAGCCATAGGCCCCCAACATGAGGATGCCGTCGGCGGTATCGACCAAGGCCATGCCGGCCGAGAACAGCGCCGGAAATACGAGGATCGTCCAAATGGACATCCCCTGCGAGACGCTGGCGGCGGAAATGCCCAAAACACCGATCTCGGTGGCGGTATCGAAGCCCAATCCGAACAGAATGCCAAGTGGATACATATGCCAGCTACGGTCGATCAGACGGAACAGACGCTTGAACATCCGGCCCATCAGGCCACGGTTGGACAGCAGGATGTCCAGATCTTCATCGACCAGCGGTTGGCCGCGCTTGACCGCATGAAAGGTCCGCCAAATGCCGGCAAGAATGACAATGTTGGCGACGGCGATGGCAAACAGGAAGAAAGCCGAAACGCCGGTGCCGATCAACCCGCCCACCGATTTAAGATCCTCGAAGCGGTCTTGCAGCATGGTCGCGGTGGCAGCCAGCACCACCGACAACAGCACCACCACGGTGGAGTGACCGAGGGAGAAGAAGAGCCCCACCGACACCGGACGCTTGCCCTCCTGCATCAGTTTGCGGGTCACATTGTCGATGGCGGCGATGTGATCGGCATCGACCGCATGACGCAGGCCGAAGCTGTAGGCCAGCAACGCCGTGCCCAGCAGCACCGGAAAGTCGCGAAACGCGACGAACGCCCAGGCCCATGCCAGCAGGTTGAAAGCGATGAGCAGCAGACCGACGCCGGTGATCTTTCGGCCCAGGCCGCTCGAGGCATCATCGAAAATCTTGTTCAACATAAGCGATATCTCACTGCCCCGCGGGCATCCAACACAGGCAACATGGCACCACAATTGCTCGGTAATACCAATTAAAAAAAATTCTCACAAGCTAGTTGACCGGCCGCCGATGACTGAGTATGACGTTTTATCAATTAGTCATACGAACTCAGGGGTGGGGCATGGCGGGCGGGAAAATGGTGGGACTTCAAAAGCTGTGTCAAAGCGCCGCGCTGCTGGGGGCCGCGGCGACCCTGGCGACGACCGGACATCAATCCGCCTTTGCCGGCGGCGTGCAGACCCTCGATACCATCGAAGTCACCGACTCGGCGACGGATCTGGTCGGCACCGCCGATACGGCGACCGTCGGGACCGTGCTGAAAGATCAGCTGGATTCGCGGCCGGTTTATCGCGAGGGAGAATTGCTGGAGAACGTGCCCGGCCTGATCGTCACCCAGCACAGCGGCGAAGGAAAAGCCAACCAGTACTATTTGCGCGGATTCAATCTGGATCACGGCACTGACATCGCCATCTCCCTCGACGACATGCCCGTCAATATGCGAACGCATGCCCACGGCCAGGGCTATTCCGATCTCAATTTCATGATCCCCGAACTGCTCGGCGGCATGAAATACGAGAAGGGTCCCTATTTTGCCGATCAGGGCGATTTCGCGACGGTTGGGGCCGTCCAGATGGACTATCTCAACAAACTGGACAAGGATTTGGCGGAAGTCGGCGGCGGCAGTTTCGGCTATGCCCGCGGCTTCACCGCGATGTCGCGTCCGGTCGGCCAAGGCACCCTGCTGGCGGCGGTAGAGGCGCAGCATCTCGATGGCCCTTGGGTGCGGCCTGACGATTTTCGCAAGGGCAATGCGGTCCTGCGTTACAGCGAGGGAACCGCCGACAATGGCTGGTCGACCACCGCCATGGCCTATGCCAGCAAGTGGAACGCCACCAATCAGATCCCCCAGCGCGCCGTAAATGACGGGCAGTTGGGCTATTTCGGGACCGAGGATCCCACCGACGGCGGTCGCGCACAACGCTACAGCCTGTCCGGCAAATGGGTTCAGTCCAACGCCGACAGCCAACTGAAGGCCAATGTTTATCTGATCTCCAACCAACTCGACCTGTTCAACAACTTTACGTTCTATCTCTACAATCCGGTCCAGGGTGACCAGTTCCATCAACGCGATATCCGCCTGATCGAGGGGGGCAAGGTCAGCTACACCTTGTTCGGAAAGCTGGCCGGCCTTGATACCGAGAACACGGTCGGCACCGAATTGCGTAACGACGACATTCATCTCGGGCTCTATCAGACCTACCACCAGCAGTACTTGAGCACCGATCGCGTCGACCGAGTGAAAGAGAGCAGCATCGGCACCTATTTTGAAAACCGGACCACTTGGCTGGAAAAGTTGCGGACCGTGGCGGGAGTGCGCGAGGACGTGTTTACCGCTTCCGATCACTCCGACAATATTCTGAACAGCGGCAATGCCACTGGTTTCAAAACCAGTCCGAAGGGAAGCGTGATTGTCGGACCATGGGCCGCCACCGAGTTCTATCTGAGCGGCGGCATGGGGATCCACAGCAACGACGTGCGCAGCGCAACCAGCGCTGTCGAGCCGACCGATTTCAACAACAATGTTCAAGGCATCTCGGGGACACCGATGCAGAAGTTCCCGCTGCTGGAGCGGGCCATCGGATACGAAATCGGTGTGCGCACGACGATCGTGCCCCATCTTCAATCGTCGCTGGCGTTGTTTCGGCTCAACCTCGCGTCGGAACAAGTGTTCGCCGGCGACGCCGGAGACAGCTCACCGAGTGGTGCCAGCACCCGCCAAGGGATTGAGTTCGCCAATTTCTACACTCCGATCCCTGGGGTCATCTTCGATGCGGATTTGGCCGTTTCGCAAGCCCGCTTCCACAACAATGTTTCCGACGACATTACCACAGGCAAGTATATCGCCGGTTCGCCCCGCATGGTGCTCGGCAGCGGGATCGCGCTGGACAATCTTGGTTCCTGGTTCGGTGGACTCCAATACCGCATGTATGGTCCGCGACCGTTGACCAGCGACAACAGCGTTCGCTCGCCAGCCACCAACATCGTCAATGTCCGCGTTGGCTACAAATGGACCGAAGCGATCAGCACACGGCTCGACGTCGATAATCTTCTAAATGCCAAGGGACAGGACATTTCCTACTATTACGCCTCCCGCTTGCAGAACGAACCGTTGAGCCTCGTCGGCACCGGCGTCAATGACGTGCATTTCCATGCCGCCGAGCCATTGGGCTTTCGTGTCAGCCTTGTCGCAAGGTGGTGATATCCGGGGCCCAGTCGATTGCAGCCTGGAAAACCATGTTTGACGCGCAAACGCAAGGAAGCCGCTATAATCGGGGTGGGGCAAGACGGCGAGTCCTCGGCATCGTGGCGGTGGTCGTATTGCATGCGGCGGTCATATACGCGCTGGCCAAAGGAATGGAGACACGGGTCATTTCTCTTGTCCATAAACCGTTGATGGCCACCATTTTCGAAGACATCAAGCCACCTCCGCCGACCACGCCGCTTCCGGTGCCGAAGCCGGAGCCGCAAAAGCCGGCCTGGATCCCGCCGCCGGCCAAGCATGTTCAGCCGCCGCAACCGAAGGCCATCACGGTGGTGACGGCGGCACCGACTCCGCCGCCTGTCGTGGCGCCGGCCGAGGGAACACCGACGATTCGGCCCGCTCCGATACTGGCTCCGGCTGTGATCGACCCCAGTCATTCCTGCTCGCCGCCTGACTATCCCCCGTCAGCGAAACGCTTGGGGCAGACCGGTACCGTCGTCGTCAAATTCCTGATCGAAGAGGATGGCAGCATCGCCGACAGCCAGATCGAAACGACAAGCGGCTATCCCCGGCTCGATGAAGCGGCCCGCCAGGCTCTGTCGCTGTGCCATTTCAAGGCTGGCACGGTGGACGGGCGACCGGAAAGATCCTGGGCTCAAATCAAATATGTTTGGAAACTGAATTGATGACAGGAGACCATCCGATGTCGCGGCAAAAAAACGTTCCAGGCGCCGCCGCCCTATCAGCCACGCTCCTGGCCAGTCCGGCGGCTTTCGCGATGGAAGAGACCATCCGTCTATCGAGCCAGATCGTCGACAACCCCTATGGACTGGAAGCCTTGTGGGCGCAAGGCGACCTGGTCTCGCGCGGTACGCTGTCGATCCTGGTGGTGATGTCCATGGCCACCTGGTACATCCTGGTCAGCAAATTGTGGGAACAGCACCGCATGTTGCGCCAGGCCAAAGCGGCCGCCACGTTCTGGCAGGCCGACTCGGTGGCCGAAGGAACGGATAGCCTCGCCGCGGACAGCCCTTTTCGCTTCATTGCCGATGCAGGCCTGAAGGCCGCCCAGCACCACGAAGGCCGATTGATCGAGAAGATCGACCTGCACAGCTGGGTGTCCATGTCGCTGCAGCGCGCCGTCGGTGGGATCGTCAATCGCCTCCAAGGCGGGTTGGCCGTGCTTGCCACCGTCGGTTCGACGGCGCCGTTCGTCGGCTTGTTCGGCACCGTCTGGGGCATCTATCACGCCCTGACCGCTATCGGCATTGCTGGCCAGGCTTCCATCGACAAGGTGGCCGGTCCCGTCGGCGAGGCGCTGATCATGACGGCCGTCGGTCTGGCCGTCGCGGTCCCCGCGGTGCTTGGCTACAACTGGCTGGTCCGCCGCAACAAGGTGGCCATCGATGCGTTGCGGGGCTTTGCCTCCGACCTGCATTCGGTGCTGTTGAGCGGCATGGCAAACAGTGCGCCGGCCCGAACCCGCCAACACAAGCCTGCATCGGCCGGATGAGCCATGGGAATTTCCTTCCAAGGGGACGAAGACGACGAGGACGGCGGCCTGATTTCGGCGATCAACACGACGCCGCTGGTCGACGTCATGCTGGTCCTGCTGATCATCTTTCTCATCACCATCCCGGTGGTCATCCACACGATTCCGGTCAGTTTGCCCAAGGAGGCGAACCAGCCGACCCAGACGACCCCGCAGGACATTACCGTCGCAATCGACCGGGAGGGGCGCATCTATTGGAACAACGCCCTGCTGGCGAACCGCGCCGACCTGATGCAGCGGGTCCGGCAGGTGGCAGACAGACAGCCGCAACCGGAAATCCATATCCGAGGCGATCAGGATGCCCACTACGAGTCGGTCGGCCGCGTGGTGACCGCGTGCCAACGCGCCGGCATCGCCAAGATCGGCTTCATCACCGAACCGCCGCCCAAAGGCGATTGACGCAAGAGAAGGAAACTTATGGCCATATCCTTCGGTTCCGACGACGAAAAGGACGACCCCGGCGTCTTCATCGAGATCAACACCACGCCGCTGATCGATGTGATGCTGGTCCTGTTGATCATGTTGATCATCACCATCCCGGTGCAGACCCATTCGGTGGCGTTGGAGATGCCCGACGGTCAAACGCCAATCAGCGCCGAACGACCGGATGTGGTGACCGTCGACATCGACTATGACGGTGCCATCTTGTGGAACCTGACGAAGATCAGCGGTCAAGGCGATCTGGAAGCGCGATTGAAGGCCGCCGCCGCATCGCCGAGCCAGCCCGAGCTCCATCTGCGCCCGAACAAGCTGGCGCCCTATCGCACTGTGGCCGCGGTCATGGCTGCCGCGCAGCGTCAGGGCATCGTTCGGCTGGGGATCGTCGGCAACGAACAATTCCTTGAATAGTCGGAAAAGGATGGTCCGCCAATGGTCCGCTCCCGCCGCTCTTGTCTTCCTCACACCGGGTTCCGGTTGCTTTGCGTCATCGGTGCAATCTTGAGTCTTGCGAGCGGACTGGCCAATGCGCATTCCACCGGCTCGGACAAATTTCTCAGCAACATGATGAAGGACGGCGACAATCCGTCCTCCGGCGATGCTCCGGTGATGCGCCTCACTGTCGCCAAACCGTTGTTGGCCGCGCAACTGCTTCTGAAAGAAGGAAAATTCGCGGAAGCGCTGGCAAAGTTGCACGAGGTCGACGCCATTCCGGACCGCCGAAAGGTCGAAAACGATGCGCTGGAAATGATGCGGATCGTGGCCGCCGCCGATGCCGACCAACCGGCCGTCGCGGCAAGCGCCTTCGAGCGGCTGGCAGCGGCCGACAGTTTATCGCCGGTTCAGAGGATCAATTTTTCCGATGATATCGCCGGAGCCTATTTCCGTGCCAGCGACTACCCCAACACTATCGTATGGGCCAAACGTTACCTGGCGGCCGGTGGCAACGATTCCCGCGTGACGTCGCAATTGGCGCAGGCGCAATATTTCAGCGGCGACTTTGCCGGCGCGGCCCAGACAGCCAGCGACCTGATTGCCGCCGAGGAGCGCAACGGCCAGACAGTGACGGAAACGCAGCTTCAGATTCTGGCCAATAGCGCGATTAAGCAGAGCGACCAGAAGCTGGCGATTGCCGCGTTGGAGAAGCTGGTCGCCGCTTACCCCAAAGTCGAATACTGGTCTGCCGTCATCAGGCGGGTGTCGGCGCAGCCGGGCTTTCCCAGCCAACTCGCCATCGATGTGGGTCGATTGCGCCTGGCGGTGGGTGCGTTCAATACCCCCGACGACTACTTGGATTTGGCCCAGCAGGCGCTCCAGACGGGACTTCCAGCCGAAGCCAAACTCGTCATCGAAAAGGGTTATGCGGCCGGATTGTTGGGCATCGGCAATGACGCTGATGGGCACAAACGCCTGCGCGACATGGCAGAAAAGCAAACAGCCGCCGACATGAATGCCTCTTCCGCCAATGAACGCGAGGCGGACAAGCAGAAGACGGGGATGGGCCTGGTCAATACCGGCCTTGAGAGCGTCTTCCTTGGGCAAAAAGAGCTAGGGATTGCGCTCATTGAACGAGGCATTGAAAAGGGGGGGCTGAAATTTCCTGAGGATGCCTGGTTGCACCTCGGTGAGGCGTATGCCCTCGATGGACAAACGGAAAAGGCGATTGCAGCCTTTCACAAGATCGAAAGAAGCGGCATAGCAGGGGATCTCGCCCGATTATGGTTGAGCAGTCTTGGGACGAAGCCGTAGGAGGCAACCAAGCCGCGCAATGTCCGCAGTTGGATACCGGCGCCGATCCAAGGAACGGCAGGGATGGGCGCTTTGCTTCCTTCCGGCAGTATCCTTGGGAGAGGCCGATTTGGGCCAGTTCCGGTCTGATGCCGACCATAGCCATCCGTCCGGTTAGGATTAAAGCTGTCGCTCCCGTTCGGCGGTGCAGGCCCGACCAGGGTCTGCGTAAACTGACGGGGCCGCTGACCTGTCCTTGCCGAGCTAAGCTGTTCTCTTCCTAAGCACGGGTTTCGCAGAAACCCAAAAGTGCGCCCTCCAACCTTTCTAACTCTTTCCTTGTGTTGTTCTCTTCCCTGCCTATCTCAGCGGCGGGCAACGAAGAGACTGGCCATGGCGATCTATTCTCTCAACCTCCGCAGCATCGGGCGAAGCACCCAGAAGGTGCCTTTTACCGCCGCCGCCGCCCTCCGATACATCGGCCGCAAGACCGCATGCTCAGAGATGATCGGCGAGCATTTCCCGTCTTGTGGCCCCGGCGACACCAAGGCCGCCGAGGCTTGGCTACGAGAGCAGGAGACCAGTGACCGGAGCAACGCCAGGGTCGCCGATCGGATCATCATCGCCCTTCCTGTCGAGCTGGACAACGCCGGCCAGGCCGCGACGGTGCATGAGTTCATGCGCCGCCTGGGAGATGGTCGTGTGCCCTGGATCGGTGGCCTGCACAACCACACGAAGGATGCCCACAACCCGCACGCCCATCTGCTGGTTCGCGACCGGGACATCACGACGGGCAAACGGGTGATCAACCTGTCGGAACAGCACGCCGCCGTTCGTGTCCGCCAGCTATGGGCGACGGTCTGCAACGAAGCTCTCCGCGCCGCCGGGGTTGCCACCCGGATCGATCACCGTAGCAACAAGGATCGCGGCCTGGAAGAAATTCCCGGCGTCCATGTTGGCCAGAAGTTGACCCACATGTCCAACCGACCGAAAGAGGAGGAGACCAGGATGACCATCAACGCCAAGATCGGCGCCGCCAACACTGCCATAGCGACCGCGCGGACCATCGCCGACGACGCCCACGACATGGCTATCGACGTCGCCCGCGTGCTCGCCGAAGAACGAGCTGCCCGGCTCAACGCCGAGGCGGCATTGGAGGCCGAACGCAACCGCCACAAGATAGCCGAATCCAAGCTGCAACAGGCCATCCAGTCTTTGCATGAGCAGATGGAGCGGATGCGTCTTGACCTGGAGGAACTGGTGGAGGAAGCCCGCGACTATGTCCGGGCGTTGTTGACCCGCGTTCTGCCCAGCCAAACCAAGCCGCAGTGGCTAAATGACCGGGCTTGGGGTGTATACCTGACGGTGATGAGATTCGGCCCCCCGAAGCCGA
>Ga0208507_1000696_pt1 | contig 20769 bp, 20 predicted proteins | sample CryBogCBH12Aug01_FD_184626 | JGI IMG/M metagenome (GOLD analysis project Ga0208507, IMG submission 184626) | Freshwater microbial communities from Crystal Bog, Wisconsin, USA - CBH12Aug09.1 (SPAdes) (version 2) | ecosystem: Environmental > Aquatic > Freshwater > Lake | place: Crystal Bog... | reverse complement strand
TCCATTCCCAGCTCCGGTCGGGCTTCGCCCTCCCTCCACTGGGAATGGACAAAGAAACAACGAAAACATAAACTCAAACCAATGCTTGGGCTAACACATTAGTGGTCCAGAAAAGTGAACCCTCTCAAATGCGCTCCCCCAGTTTATACCGGAAACTAGGAGGGATCAGGATACTTGTAAATGTTTGCCTTTCAACTTAACGCAAGCAACGAACCGATCATTTCTTGGCGAAGAAGCAAGCCCCAGATCCTCTGCCAGATTTGACAAGTAGTTTTTACCACGGTTTCTCATGCCAATTTGTTGTAAACTAATCTCCAAGAAATCCCATCTCGCAGAATCTTTGCAATATGCCAGCCCCGGCCAGTTCATACGTGGATTAGGTTGCCACCAAACCACCAGTTCCCACTTTAAGCCAAACAATTTTTCATCACTTTCTTTATCGGAGATTTTATTTCGCCGATTACGAAGATGTTCGCCAAGTGATATAAAGAAGTTTGTATCACTGGATTCGGCAGCTCGGTGAATTGCAACAAGACCATTTGGGTTTTGCAAGGACGGCGGCATCTTGCTGGTTGCACCATTTAGCCATTGTGCTGCATCTTGGACCGCCCCAGAGTCACGCAATAGTTTTGTAGAAGTGGTTAGAATCTTTGCCAATTTAATACAGTCGAACCCAAATACAGCGGAGAATTCTTCAAGTGGCACTTTGAACAACTTCATGTCAGGCTTAACCACCGCCCTCAACGGCGAGTTAGCCAGCTCACCAAAAATTAAAACCTCCGTAGCTAAACAGGCTTCCCGCAAGTCAGATAATCTTTCATCAAACCCAGCGCATCGGGATTTCACTGCTAAAACTTTTTCCTTTTTCATTTGTCGGCCTTGGGCACCGGTTCAATCGCAAACCACTCCGCCGCCGCCTTGGGACGAATCCGCGCATCATAATTGGAGCGGATAACTGGCGGGCTATTCCCAGCCTCATAAGCAACGCGAGCTTCGTCACCACACTCGGCAAGTCGCGCGGAAATATAAGTGTGCCGGAGCGCATTACGTTTCCAAACAAGCGCCTCAACTTCGTTTGCCTCGTCGCCGGTATCGGTAGCCGTTTTCAAAAGTTGCTTGGTTGTGTTGACCAAAGTAACCACCTTACCGCTTTTCTTCGCCAGTGGTTTCAAAAACGCTTTCAAATTATCTTTCATCGGCACGGCGCGGCGCGTCCCCGTTTTTGAATTGGCAGCTTTGATTTCAATAAATCCTTCGTCAAGGTCAACATCCTGCCAGTCGAGCCGCTTAATTTCCTCGTGGCGCAATCCAGCAAAACCGCCAATGACAATCATCGGCAAAATTCTATCGTCTGCGGATTCAATCAGCCGGCGCATATCGTCGGCGGTTAAAACCACAATCTCGCCAAGTTTCTGCTTTGAGTATTCTTTTACGCCTTCAAGCCAATCCGTCCCTTTTGCTAGATAACCGCGCAAGATAAGCCAGCGGTTGAAATAGCCGATGGTGTCGCGGTGGTTCGCCTTGGTGCGCTCCTTGAAAGCCAACGCGCCAAGATAGTCAGCTATCAACTTCGGCGTGATGGTGTGGGCTTCCTGATTTAAAGCGATGGCAAATGGATCAAGGTGCGCGCGAAATTGCTTCATCCGATCATTAGATTGTCCATCAGCCTTTTCCAGCTTCTTCAATTCCTTAACGGCTTCGGCAATGGTGATTTTGGGAAGTTCAACATCGTGACGCTTTAACCAGTCGCGACAGACTTCCTGCGGCAGGGCACGACCGCCAAGTAATCGAATACAGTCGGCTGCAATACGGACCGCTTCGTCTATCTGTAAATCTATCTTTGTCTCTCCTTCGCCACCTTCCAAATAGGCGCGGGCGCGAATAACGGCGTGAGCATCGGCGGATTTGAGATTGAGGACTTCCGCCTGACCTTCCGTAATTTTGTCGATGGCGGCATCAGCGGCTTTGCGGGCATCAGCCAATGTTGATCGCCAAACCAGTTTGCGTTGCCCATTCGAATGGTAATCCAACACAAAACGAGTTGTGCCGTTCTTGATTGTTGGACGAATTCGGACGGAGATGCCGTTCTTTTTGAACTCCTTAACGGCGCTTGATGCCTTTGGCTTCATCTACCAGCACGATAGATTACTGATAGATTATTGTCAACACCTCGTATTTGTTGATATAAATGGTCGGGGCGGGGAGATTTGAACTCCCGACCTCTTGCACCCCAAGCAAGCGCGCTAGCCGGACTACGCTACGCCCCGAACAGTTGATTTAATTGGATAAAATCGTGATTTATTAACTTGCAACTTGCGTTTTCTATACTGGTGTTCTATACTATCGGCATGAAGACCAATTCATCCGAAAATACTGAATCACGCTGGCAGAAAACGCCGGTGGCAAATCTTGTTCGTCACGTCCAATCTGGAAATTATTATGCCCGAATCCGGGTGCGCGGCAAGCTCATTTGGAAATCTCTCAAAACCGACCGCATCAGCGTTGCCAAATTGCGTTTGGGCGATTTTCACAAAGAGGAGCGCCAGCGCGCCGCCACGCAAGCGGCAGTTGCGAGAGGGAAAATGACTTTCGGCGATGCCTTGGAAGCCTACCGGCAGAAGCTTCAAAATGATCCCAACTTCAAGCCTAAAACCAAGGAGTATTACGAGTTTCGCATCAAAGCCATGTTGGAATCATGGCCGGATTTGAAAAACAAGGATGTCAGCAAAATTTCCCGTTCGGAATGCGAATCCTGGAGCATAGCCAACGCAAAAGATGCCAGTTCATCCTCACACAATCACACCATTGGCATTTTGCGCCATGTTTTTCAAATCGCCATCGAAGCGGGCGCGCGTTACGACAATCCCGCACTCGCAGCCAAGCGCGTCAAGGAGCACACCAAAAAACAGATCGTGCTGCCTGAATCCAGTCAGTTTGAAAAACTGGTTGAGGAAATCAGAAGTTCAGGAAGCGGTTTCGCCAAGCCGTCTGCCGAACTGGTTCAATTTTTAGCCTATGGTGGTTTTCGCAAAACGGAGGCCAATCACATTACTTGGGCTGACTGCGATTTCGCGCGGGGAAAAATTACTGTGAAAGGTTCGCCCGAAACGGGATTGAAGTGGCGGCGCGTTGGCGAAAGCCGCATCGTGCCCATGATTCCAGAAATGCGGCAGCTTTTGGAAAAAATCAAAGGCGACCAATCGCCTACGCCGAGTGCCCCGGTTATGCAGGTATTTGAATGCAAGAAATCCATAGCGACGGCTTGCAAAAAATTGGGAATCCCCCGCTTTACTCATCACGATTTACGTCACTTGTTTGCGACGCGCTGCATTGAAAGCGGCGTTGACATTCCAACCGTTTCCCGCTGGCTCGGCCACAAGGACGGCGGTGCGCTGGCGATGAAAGTATATGGCCATTTGCGTGACCAGCATTCAACGAACATGGCTCAAAAAGTGACTTTTTTGGAAGAATCGAAAAAGGACGTTGCCATGCAGTCCTCACAAAACGGCAAAGCTGCGGCAGTCCCACAGAAGAAAACTGCTGCCCAAGCAAAGGCAGCCTATTCATATCCGTGGTGGGCATCGAATGAAGCGGGTGAAATCTTTTTGGGACAGGCCAATGAACCAGTGCAAATCGTGCCGTTGGCAAAATTCCTTGAATCGGCAGAGCAGGCTATGGGGCGCAAAGTTTTTGAACAAGAACTGGCAGAGCCGCAGGCGTTGCTTGAGGAATTTCAGGAGCGTGTCGGCATCGAGACCGTAGAAAAACTAAAGTCGAAAATTTTTATCAACCAAAAAAAATAGGCTTCCTAATTTTCAAATCGCAAGTCATCCAGTTGATGGCAAAGAAGTTCTCGCCGACTCAAATTCAAAAGTGCCGCGAATTGATGGGATGAAGTTGACTCGCCCAAAACGCCAACAGCTTGAGATCCACAAAATTTTAGCGCAATGGGCACAGGCATCGCCTGTCGCGGCGATCAAGAGCGACTCAAAAGTCTTTGGATTCAAAGTCCGCTACCAACGCGCGTTCGCTCCGCGAAACGCGCGCTCGTCGCGGACGAACAAGGGAGAGCGCAGTCGCGCTCCACTTCCGTCTGTCATTGGCAGCGTCGCTCCGGCGCACAGCTTCACTCATGCCGTTCCGCCAGCCGCCAGCCGCTTCCCGCCCGCCAACGCCAGACCGAAGCGTAACAGCAGCGAATTCGCCAACGGAGAAATAAGCATCCGCTTTGTGCCGAGCGCGTGAATCGCCGTTCTACCGACACTAAACTTAATCTTGACCAGATTTGTCAACGCGTAGCAATTTGACAACAGACACATCAAGAGATTTTGCCAATCGCAAAATAATTTCACGCCCCGATAATTTGCCCGTCCTTTCCCAATAACCCAGAGTCGTCTGCGGCACGCCGACCAGCTTGGCTAACTCTTGCTGCGTCAAATTCCGTTCTTTGCGGAGATGATGCAACCATGCTCCGTAAGCATCGCGGCGTGTTTTCGGTTTGCGACCCATGTTAATTGAATCATAAAAGCGCAGAAAAAAGAAGTTGCTTTTTAACAATGTATTGCTAAATGTTGCGCCTGTGCAGCACAGCGGAAAACAGGCAGCAGCGAACGACGTGAATTCAAAAGCAATGTCCGCAAAGGCAAAGATTCTCATCGTCGAAGACGAAATGCCAGTGGCATTGATGATGGTATTCCTGCTGACGCGCGTAGGCTACGACGTGACGACTGCAACTAGCGGCAAGAAAGGGATTGAATTGGCAAGCTCGACCAGATTTGATGTCATCACGCTGGACATGGATTTGCCCGACATCAAAGGATTTGAAATCTGCCGTGAACTCAAGCGGCGGCATCTTTCCAGAAACACGCCCATTATTTTCGTCACCGGCCAGTCGCAGCAAGAAAACCGGCAGCGCGCCTTTGAACTCGGCGCAGTGGATTACATTGAGAAGCCTTTTGAGATGAGCGATTTCATTTTCCGCATCGCTACGCACGCCAGAAAATCACAATCACATGAAACGGCCTCAATTCAAAATTGAAAGCGGATTTCATTCCGTTTCAGCCGAAAGTCGCTTGAAGAAATCTTCAAGCAATCGCGGAATTTTGTCATTCGACCGACATCAGCCGTTTGCACGGACAGCCCAATGCCAGTTGAATCCTGAAAGCAGTGGTGAGCAGAATGTTGATTTCCCCAGCCTCAATTTTTTGCAGGTTGCGCGTTGCGATTTCGGCGCGCTCGGCCAGTTCGTCCTGCGTCAGACCCTTGCGAACCCGCTCCCGGCGCACATTTGCGCCGAAGACACTGATTCGCTTCCATTCTTTACGGGAAATCGCCACGACATATTACATCGCTTTTCCACCCATGAAATGAACGATACATATATCGTGAAAAGAATTTCGCTTGCGCCGGAACACGGCATCGCGCAAAACTGACCGCATGAAATTGAAGGTGAAATAAACCTATGAAAACCATGACAGTAAGGAATAATTTTCCGAAAAAGATTTCGGCTAGATTCGCCCGCGCAATGATAGTCGCGGGCTTTTTGCTTGCCGCCACCAGCAGTTTCGCTCAAACACCACCCGGCGGCGGTGGCGGTTCCGGCCCGACCTACACGCCGCTTAACTCATGGTCGTTTAACGACCCGACCAACTGGACGAGCGACCTTGGCACTGCCCCGACCAGTTTTACGAACCTTGCCTTTTCCTATCTTGGCCTTGGCTCATCGCTGGTGGTGGACACCAACAACCCCGCATGGCTCAAATTCAAAACGCTTGAAACGAGCGGCGCGACCAACCTGACCGTAAATCAAGGCAGCGTCCTTTTTTGGTTTGCCCCCGGAAGCTGGTCGGGGACGAACGCGGGTGGCACCGGGCCGGGCGAATACGCCCGCCTGTTTGAAGCCGGAGCCTACACCACCAATTCAAATTACGGCTGGTGGAGCATTTACGTTGATCCGGCGGGTGCGAATCTTTATTTTTCGGCGCAGACCAACGACTCATCCGGCACCTACACCAACTACCTGTCCGCGCCGATTTCCTGGACGACCAACTATTTTCATTTCGTCGCGCTGACCTACACCGCGACGAACACCGCCCTATATCTGGACGGCTCGCTGGCGGCAACCGGCCCCGGCGTGACGGTTTATCCAGGCGCGAACGCACTGACAAATGGCTTTTGCATTGGTGGTGATGCTGCCGGAAACTACCAGTCCCACGGCTTGTTTAACAATGTCGCAACCTACAACGTGCCGATAGACAGTGGCACGATTGCGGAAATTTTCAGCCGAACTTTTCCGCTCTACATGATGAGTCCTTGGAACATGGCTATGTGGCCGTTGAACAATGCGACATCCAGCCCGTCCTACACGCCAATTGCTGGCTTCAATGCCATCAGCGGACAGGGCAATCTGTTGTGTGATGGCTACGCCTCAACTTGTTCGTATGACACGAACATTTGGATTAGCAACGTCGCAGCGACCCATGCAACTAACGGAACGACGAGCATCACTTTTACGATCCAAGGAGGAGCGGACGGCGTTCCCTATGATGTTTTTGCCAACTCGATTCTTTCCACCGGCACGAACGGCATACCGTGGGCGTGGATGGGACAAGGCTATCATTGCAGCACCTACACGATTGCCAATGTGCCAAGTTCAATCTGTTTCTTGAGATTGGGAACGCCGCAGGACACGAGCGGCTATGGCCTCACGGACGCCTACGAATGGCTGGTATTGCATATCAGTCCCTACGGCTCGCAAACGGACGCTTATGGTGTTCCGTATGCGTGGTATGCGATGAATGGTTTAAGCATCGGTTCGGCGACGCAAGACCCCGACCATGACGGCTTGCTGAATTATCAGGAGTATTTCTACGGAACAAAACCCATCGTCTCGGAAGGCTTCTCGATTTGGATAAGTCAACCGGTAACGACCAGCAACCTGCCCTGAAAATTACGCCATGAAAACAGCAAAGAATCTCATCCTCACAATCATCATGCTTGGCGCATGGAGCGCACAGGCTGGCTTTCCTTGGAATTACCCGCCACCACCGCCGCCGTGCGAAGAATGTCCCTGCCCGCCGGGATCAGGCGGCGCGGGTGGTTCATCTGGCGGCGGCGGTGCGGGTGGAGGTGGTGGACACGGTGGATTCGGCGGAGGCGGTTGTTCGTTTTGCTCGCAGAACGGACCAACTCTCGGAGTATCAGGTTCAACTGGCGGTATGCCGGATTGGAAAGTGAACGAGCCGAACATTGACTTGCGTTTGCATGACGAACCGCTGGCGTATCAGTCCAGCGTCGGGCGGGTTTCATTTCAAATTGATTATTGGCAGCGCGACGACCGCATGCCGACCAACAATGTTTTCACAATGGGACAAGGTTGGGAATGTTCGTGGCAGGGCTACGTTGCCACGGACGGAAATCCTGACGACCCCGTGATGCTCTATGCAGCGGGCGGCGGCGAAATGGAATTCGACGACCTGACTGGCGCGACGCCGAGCTATTATCAAAACCAGCGGATGCAGTCCCTCACCGACACCAACGGCAATTTGACCGGCTACGAAGTGTTCCATCCGAGCGGTGCGGTGGATTATTACAATTTTCTGGCGGCAGACACCAACGGCGTTGTCAGTCAGGCATACTTGAGCCGGAAAATTGACGCACAGGGACACGCCACCACATTCATCTATTCGCCGTTCAATCCCGCCACCGGCGTCGTGCAGTTGAATTATGTGGTTGATCCCGACGGCAAGACCAACACGCTTTCCTATACCAATAATGGCACTTATAGTTATTTGATTTCACAGGTGCAAGACCCGTTCGGCCACACCGTCAGCTTCGCTTACGATACTAACGGCTTTCTGACCAACGTGACGGACGTGGCCGGTCTGTCGAGTTCATTCAGTTACGGAAGTTTTTCAGGCAGCGACAACTGGATTCATGTTTGGGATGGCTATGAGTGGTATGTTGAAACCGTCTATAACCCGACTAACTACTGGCTGAACCAGTTAAGCACGCCTTACGGCACGACCAGATTCACCTTCACCGACGACAGCTTGCAAAATTATGATGTCGCCAATCGCTCGGTAATCATCACCGAACCCAACGGCAGTCATCAGATGTTTGTGCATCGCGGCTACACTTCGTTCATCGGCGACATCGCAAATCCCACCGGCATTCCATCCAGCACACCCGATGGTTCGGGCTTGGATGATGGCGGTCTCATGGTTTATCGGAACAGTTTTTATTGGGGACGCCAGCAGTTCGCCAATCTGTCGGCAGGATTTCAGGCCACTGGCGCGACGAATTGGGATTTGACGCAGTTGACCTCGCAGGACTACATCAAAGCCCGCTGGCAAAAATGGGCGCACTCCGACGATGGAGGGCAATCCGACGCCCTGACTATGGAACAAGACCCAAGCCCGGACGGCGTCAATGCCGGCGAAATGACATGGTTCACCTACCCGAATCAGTCAGTGCCGTATTATCAGGGAAGTTCAGCGTTGCCATCGTTGGAAATTAAAGTCCTGCCCGACGGTTCGCAGTGGTATCGGCAATTTGTGCCTGACCAGTGGGGGAATTTCACGAACATCATCGAAACCTATTCATCCGGCGGAACCACCCTCACGCGCACCAACAGTTATGTTTATTCAGCCAACGGCATGGACTTGCTTGAGGCCATCGGCCCGGACGGCGTTGTTAATGAGGCCATCGCCTATGACAGCAGCCACCAACCGCTATTTTTGACCAACGCTCTCGGCGAAGTGATCCGCTACACTTACAACACCAACGGACAACGCACCAGCACCACGCTGCCGAGCGGGCTTGTCGCGACGAACATTTATGGAGCGAATGGCTTTCGAGCGCAGGAAATCAGTGTCGGTTTTTCCACCAACAGCTACACTTACACTAATGGCTTGGTTTATACCCACACCGACGAGCGCGGGTTGACAGTGACGAACACTTGGGACGCCCTGCAACGCCCGACGAAAGTTTCTTATTCCGACGGCACTTCCGAATCCTACACCTACAACAAACTGGATTTGGCAAAAAAGATTGACCGCATGGGCTTCGTCACTGGCTACGGATATAATGCTATCCGCCAGAAAATTTTTGAAACCAATGCGCTCGGCAATGTGACGAGCTACTCCTATTGCGACTGCGGTGCGTTGGAATCCATCACCGATCCGCTCGGCCATGTTACGCAGTTCACGCACGACAATCAGGGCAACCAGATTGGCATCGCCTATCCCGACGGTTACGCCGTCACGAACCAATTCAATCTGCTCCGCCAACTGACGCAGCGAACCGATAGTTCCAGCGCAGTCTGGAGTTACACTTACAACAATCAAGGCTTGCCCACAACCGTTAGCAACGCGCTTGGCCAAGTATCTGCCTACGCTTTCGATATTGGCGACCGCCTGACCAATGTTGTTGATGCCAACAACGTGAGCGTTGGCATGGCTTACGATAATCTCGGCAGGTTGCTGGCGCGTAACTATCCTGATGGCGGCACGGAAAATTACGGCTACACGCCGAATGTATCCAGCGCGACCAGCTACACCAACCAGATTGGGAGTGTGAAGCTCTTTGGATATGATGCCTTGAGCCGCAAGACAAATGAAGTGTCTGTGGGCGTGACGACAAATAAATATGCCTATAACGGCGCGAGCGATTTGCTGTCGCTCACCGACGGCAAAAATCAAAAAACAAGTTGGGCTTATGATTTCTATGGAAACGTAACGAACAAGTTGGACGCACTGAACCATGTATCATTTAATTATGCGTTCGATGCGGATAATCGGTTGACGAGCCGCTGGACGCCAGAGAAAGGTAATACCTTTTATGTGTATGATGCTGCTGGCAACTTGACCCAAATCCGTTATCCGCAATTTACAAATAGCTATTCTTATGATGTTCTAAATCATCTTACCAACATGGTGGACTCTATTGGCACGACTCGCTCCAGCTACGACGCCGTTGGACAGTTATTGAGTGTGGGAGGCTTGTGGGCCAACGACACGGTGGGCTACAGTCATACAAATCGTTTGCGTTTGAGTTTGAGCGTGGGTTCATCTTGGAGTCAAAATTATGGTTACGATCAAGCGCGGCGGTTGGCTGGCGTCAGTTCGCCCGCAGGTGCATTCAGCTATCAATTCCTGACTCCCGGCTCTGGTCTGTCAACTTCCATTTCGTTGCCCAATGGCGCAACTATCGTCAACACCTATGATCCACTGGCGCGGCTCCAGGAAACCGACTTGAATAACCATTGGGGTCATGCGCTGGATGGTTATACTTACGCGTATAATTTGCTCGGCGAGCGGACGAACATCGTGCGTAATCTCGGCCTGACCAGTTCCACGGTGACGGCTGGATATGACAGCATCGGCGAACTCACTTCATGGACGGCGCAGGAAACCAACAGCGTTGTGCGGCAGAATGAAAGACTCGCTTGGGCTTATGACGCGGCGGGCAATCTAAACTTGCGGACAAACGGCGCATTAGTGCAGAATTTTGTGGTGGACGCAGTGAACGAACTGACAAACATCACGCGCACCGGCGCGTTCACGCTCGCAGGTGCTACGCCCGCGCCCACAACAAACGTGTTGGTGAATGGCTTGGCGGCGCAAATTTACAGCGACTTCACATTTGCCAGAACCAATCTGACTTTGGCAAATGGAAATAATTCCTTCACGAACATCGCGCAAAACCTGTATGGTTCAAATGCGACGAACACTTTCACGGTGAATTTGCCCGCAAGTGTGGTGCTAGGTTACGATGCGAATGGGAACCTCACGAATGATGGCGTGAAGGTGTTAAGTTACGACGCCGAAAACCAACTCACCAATGTCACTGTTGCAAGCAAGTTCAAAAAAGACTTTGCTTATGATGGGTTGAACCGGCTGCGAATAAAACGTGAATACTCGTGGAACGGCAGCGCATGGAGCGAGACAAATGAAGTGCGTTTTATTTGGGATGGCAGCGTCATCATCCAGTTGCGTGACTCGAACAATGTGCCAACCCTGACGTTGACAAGAGGACTGGATTTAAGCGGCAGTTTGCAAGGCGCGGGCGGAATAGGTGGACTGCTGGCCATGACGGACGGCTCTGGGGCGAATTATTACTATCATGATGACGGCAGCGGAAACATCACGGCTTTGATGGATGCTTACGAGAACGTCGTCGGGCGCAGAATGTATGATGCCTTTGGCCGAACCATCCGCATGACCGGCAGCAAGACCAGCTTGAATCCTTTCTGGTTCTCCAGCCAGCTACATGATGAAGATACGGATTATTATCACTACAAGTATCGGATTTATTCACCTATATTGCTGCGTTGGTTAAATCATGATCCGTTGGGGGAAAGAGGTGGCATCAACCTTTACGCTATGGTCGTCAACAATCCATTGAATTTTATGGACATCAATGGTTTTGGGCCGGGCGGGCCGGCACTTCCACCAGGAACGCAGCCATTCAATCCACCGCCTCCATCCTCTGGTAATAATCCAGTCACTGATCCTGTTGATACGTCACCAAACAATCCATCTAGTGGATCAGGTGGGGCAAGCACGTTAGGAAATGGTTTAAGTTTGCTCACTGCGGGCAAAGACGACCCCGCAGGCCCGGGTCTTTTTGCAACATTCTGTCCAAATCTTTGGAACAAACTTTTTGGGCCGCCGCCTGTATTTGTAATTCAATGGCCTAATAATGGGTGGCCAAATCAGCCTTCGGATCCTTTGCATGAGCCGCCGCCGCGATCACCAGCGCCAGTTCCCCCGATAGTTACCGGAGGGCCGCCGTATGCGTCGCCTCCAAATGGATGCTCGATTTGTCCAGTGAACAATCCGGCAATATAATGGTCAACTTTCAAAAACTTTTAAGAAAGTTTTGGCTTTGGCTAAAGCTTGCCGTGCCTTTGGCAGTCATTTTTTGTCTTGGCCTTTATTACTTATTATCCGCAGGAATGAAATTTGGTTTATATTTTCGGAACGATCAACCCGAATTGAGACATTACAACACATTTAACGGCGTGTGGTTTTTTGCAACAAGTATTTTGTTTTTTAGTTCTTCGTGGCTAATCATAAAAACCAACAAGTATTCACCATTTATTTTTGCTAGTGCTTTAATAAGCGCATCGGTGATGGCTTTTAATAACTACAAAGAGTGGGTCGGTCACGAATATTCATGGATGTATTCGGACTGGGTAATCATTGGAATGACTATTGCACCGCTTTTTATTTGGTGGATGAGGAAAATATTAAAAGATACTAAAATAAGCAGAGAAGAAACGGATGAGAAAACGCAGTTGGACGGTGACATAAGATGGCAAGCCAGCGATGCGTGCGTATGCCTTGTATGCTTGGTGCTTTCAAACATTGTAATTGCCAGTATTGTGGTTCTGCTAAACTATCCGTGGCTGCATTCTCCATCTGGCTTGCTGGTGTCTTATATTATTTCCATTTTTATTTTTTTAGTAATCACAATTCAATTTTCAAAAGTCAAAACTTTACAAGCCTTCAAAAGATGTTTTGGTTTTATAGCCCCGAAACTCTATACAGTTATAGGAGCAATGTTATCAGGCGCTGCCATTGCTGCTTTAGTTGTCTATTCGGTGAACATTAAGATGTTAACACCTCACAATAAATTTGCTGAAAGTTTCGGGAATGCAAATATCGGGTATTTCAACTTGTTAATGCTTTTAGCTCCATTCTGGGAGGAGGTAATTATACGCGGTTATATTTACAAAGCGCTTCGTCAGGACTACTCTATTGCTGTCAGTATATGCTGCATTTTGACAATCACAGTGTTTTCACATTTCTCGCCGATTTTTAGCGCTCCTTTGGCAGTCATTCCTTTATTAAGCTTAAATATTATTATTGCGTTGTTTCGGGAAAAGACAAAAAGCATCTGGAACTGCATTGCTTGTCATTTTGCATATAATTATATATGTGTATATGGTGGCAGACTTGCTGGCTTATAGAGACGCATACCTTACCAGAGGCTTCATTATGAGGAGACGAACTAAAATGACAATCGCCATTAAATTATCGCATCAAAGTATTAATGAAAACTATCGCATCACTTGAAATTGACGTTGCGGATGAGTTGGTCGAGAGACTAAAAAAGGAGGCTATTCCTCTCGAGATTCAGACATCCACACAAGAAAGCGGTTTGGATTATACCGACATTATGGTTGAGGATGGTGTTTTCGACCGCGCCTGTGACGTAGCAGAGGCATGGGAGGCAGATCGTATTGCTAAATCCGAAAGGCGTTCCAACCGGCGTTGTCCATCCTGCGGCTCCTCGCACTTGGATTATATGGATGCCGACAGGCTTGGCGGGGTCGTTTGGAAGTGCCGCGATTGCGGAAATACTTTTGCTAAATAATTGTTACGTGTTACGAATTTTTTTGGCATCGTAAAATTTGCTGCATTGGCATCGTAATTCTTGGCCGAATAGCCGCGCTCTGATCGTAAGGTTATGACGCGGCTGGTTTATTTTTGGATTTTCAACCATCCGGTGACACTCACCGCTTGCATTGCAGTGACGGTCGCTCTGCCGGTCTGCCGCACTGTCATCATAAGGCCGGAATTTTGCCGTAGCATCGCATTTTGCCGAATTACTGTCATAAAGTTACGACGCAAGCAGCATTTTATCATTTTTCAACCGGCTTGATGGTGATGGATGAAATATAAATCGCGTTGCGTTCAAGTTCCGCGTAGCGTTTTGGCAGAATACAAACGGCGGTAAGTGTGTTCCCTCGCAGGTAGTCGGCGATCAGGCCGAGCCGCCAGCCGAGAATGACGACATCGGCGGTGGAAAAAACGAGCGTAATCTTTAGCGGTGGTTCATTTTTGTCATCGGCGGCATCGGGGTTTGGATCAAGCGAGAATTCAATCAACTGGCTGGCGTTAAACGCGCGGCGATGATGCTCGTCGAAGCGGAACTCAATGCAAGCCGCATAGGTGTTGGCGGTTTCGTAACATTTATCTTGTTGGAATGTGGACATGATGTTTAGGAGTTGATGGTTAGGTGCCGATGCCACGCGAGCGGCGGGGCGATAGCACGTTTAGTTTGATGTTCGGGCGCACCCTTGGCGTTTGTTTTACTGCGGGTGAAATTTGTTCAGCTGGTTTCATGGCCTCGATTGTTTCAGCTTTAGCGGCCTGCTCCTTGGCGACGTTTGCCGCGTGTTCGAGGCCAAGCCAGCGACGCACGTCCTCGACGATTTGGGCGAGCTTTTGAACGGGCGACATCCGGGTGATTCGGAAATGCCGCGCCGGACGGTGTGCAGCGGTTGACGGCGGCGGCGAAGTTGTTTCCTGCTCCTTGCGGTTGAAACCGAGCTTGGCCAAGTCGTCGCGCAACGCCTGTAATTCGACAGCGGCCTTGCGGTCATGCGAATCGGCGACCCGGCGGGCGAGCAGTTCCGAATCATCGGTGAAAATCTGGACACGCTCGCGGCCACGCGAGATGGAAACGTAAAATTGTTCCCGGTTGACGGCGGGAAATGATTTTGAAGACGCGACCAGCAGCACCTCATCCACGGTTTTGCCTTGTGAGGAATGCGACGTGACCGCGTAGCCGTGCGTGAATGCGTTGTAACCAGTCGGCAGCACCCTCCCATCTGCCAATTCAATGGCCCCGCCTGCTAGGCGCTTCACCTGCACCCGTTCGCCGTTGATAAACTCTTTGCCGTGGTTGGCTTGTAACAACAGCCAGTCGCCAGCGGCCACTTTCAATTCGCGGGACTCGCCCACATCGAAGGACGCGGCGGCGCTGGCGGGGATTAAATCCATTTCCGTGCCGTCGTCACGGCGGACACGCAAACCGTTTTCCACCGTGGCGACCACTTCCACCGTTTCACCACGCTCAAACTTTTTGGTATGCCGGACGAAACGCAGCCGCTGGCCGGGTTCAAACTCGCGGGCGTTTTTCTTTTGGGCAACCGTCCACGACAGCGAATCAAACACGCAATGCGTGCTCTCATCTTGACTGATAACACCATCAGCCTTGAGCGACTCCCGAACCTTTTCCGTGACGGCATCAATTTCCGCCCACGTCGGTGAGACGAGCAGCGCGGATTTGCCCTGCTTCGTGGCGGACACATACGCATCGGCGGCTCGTTGATAAAGCTGTCCATCATCATTCGCTATTTCGCTGACCGCGCCAAGCTCGACGAGCTTGGCAAATGCCTTGTCGGTTTGCTTGGCGGCGGCCAGTTCAACCACCTGCCGGAACGCTTCCGGTTTCTGGCGGCGAATGGTCGTCAGCTCGCCAAAACGGTAGGACGAATACTGCTCGATGATGCGGAGTGCATCGCCGCGCGGAACGCTCGTATGCTGGCCGGTGTCGCCGGACAGAATTACCCGGCAATCGTCGCGGCGGGCGAGTTCAAACAGTTTCACCATGTCATCGAGGCCGACCGCCCCGGCTTCATCGAGGACAATCACGACCCCAGGGGAAAGTTTGCCGCCTGCCGCCAAGCTGCCATGCAGTCTTTGGAGCGTCATGGCATCCATGCCGTCCTTGCGAAGCGTGTCGGCAGCGGAGGCTGTCGGCGCGCAAAAGAGCGGCTTAAAACCCTCACGGCGGACAATGCCCGCCAGTTCCACCAAGGCCGTGCTTTTGCCGGAACCAGCGAGACCGCGAAAGCCGGTGAAACGGTCAGGACTGGTGAGGATGTGCGCCAGTGCCTTGCGCTGGTCAAGGCCGAGATGGGCGGACGGTTCGTAACGGTGGACGAACGGCGCGACCGCCTCGACCCCAGCATTAACGGCGCGAATCAGGTAAAGCTCTTTGGACAAGATTTCCCGCGTGGAAAGCTCCGAACCGACGCGCACGAGCTTGTCATCAGTGGCCAGTCTATCCTTGAGCCGTCCCAAGTTCAGTTGACCACAACCCTTGATGAGAGCCGCTTCCAAAATCTTGTGCTGTGGGGCGACCGAGCGGCGTTCAAAAACATGGTCAAGACCATGCGTGAGGGCATCGTGCAGCCCGACGTATTGGGCGAAAGCTTTGGGCTTACCATCGGCGGCAGCGACCACTTGGCGCAATGTCCGTTTCTCGAAAAAACCGATCTCGCCGAGTTGCTGGTCGCGCACCTGTTCATCGGACACGCCTTTCAATTTTTTTGGCCGCGACTGGTGGACGACATGGGCAATCTCCTTTTTGGTGAGTTTGTGACCGAGTTTGTCTTCCTGACGCTTCACGGCCATGTCCCGTTGTTGTGAGCGTTTCGAGAATCGCTCAATCAGTTTCGTATCCACACCCTCGATTTCAAACGCCGAGCCGGTGCGCCGGGTGACATAACCAATTTGATGCAACCGTTTGGCGAGTTCATTGCGATAAACTTCCGTGCCGTAGTTGATAGCTCCGAACATATCGCCCGTCTGCAATGCCTTCCAACGCCCTTCTTTCTTGTCCCAGGTTGCATTGAACAGGACGAAATGTGTGTGCAACTGCGGATCAAGTGCGCGGGACGTGGTATGCAGGAATGACGCGCCGACGAGGTTGCCGGTGGTGCGATCCTGTTCCTGAATGCCACCCTTGCGGACTCTGGCGGCGGCGAACGATTCGAGTTCACGCATCGCCAACTGTGAGGCTTCCTTGTGCGCTTCAATGATACGCCGGTCATTCATGGTGACGGCCAGAATCGAAACAGATTTTGGCGGCGAGCAAACAAAGTCGAAATAAATCCGGCGCTCTTTGAAATGCTGCGGTGTCAATTGCTCACCTGTCAACGGATGCTGATTATCGCAGAGGTGCATGAACTCCTCACGAGTCACCACCCCACCTGTCTTCAATCCCAACCGTTCCGCCCCGATGCCCAGCCATTGACCATGCTGCGTTTCATTCTGCGTGTAATAATCGTTGTGGGAAAGATGCTCGTCAAAATACGATTCCGCCCCCGCCCGATTCTTCTGTGGTATGCCGCTAAACATAAATCACCACGTTACGCCAAAGCCATTCAACCGATTGGAACGAATTCATTACAATCTGACATTCCGGTTTCAGTTAAAATTCCCGTCATCATGGTTGAAACGGTAGCACCAAGTTCAAAGCGGATTGCACCTCACGGAGCGCAATCGTCAACCATGCCTATGATACGGTTTGGACGAAGCAAGATGCTGGATGCGATGAAACATATTTCAGAAATGAACGGGCGGTTTCTGACAGTGGAAACCGGAAAGTATGGCATGACACTTACCCCGCCTCGCGCCAGTGGGCGCGTTGCCGGAAGCCGACTCGTTTGGCCGCTCGTCGCCAAGCCCGACGGAAAACCAACGGGCGAGCTAAACGCAATCGGATGAAACGCCGTCGCCGTGAACAGGACAAAACCGTCAAGTTGCCGGTGAATAATTCGGCAATCGCCACACGGCTTGAACACCGCGACGCCGGATCATCGGCCATGAAAGGAACAGGAAAAACATTATGAGCAAACGCATTGATTACGGACAAATCGCCGCGAAGTTGGATTATCCGACGCTGGATAAAAAACTGGAACAACTGGCGCAACGCGAGCCGCCGAAAAATCGGAAGACCGCCGTTGACCTCTTAGAACCGTTGCGTGAACGAATAATCGCATTGCACCGCAAAGGCTGGAGCAGCCAGCAGCTTGCGGAAGAATTGAAAGCCGCCGGAGTGCCGGTGAATCCGGCGCGTGTGCGCGAATGCTTGAACCGCTGGACAGCGGGCGGCAAAGGAGCCGCAAAGAAACGCGGAGCTAAACGCGACAAGCCCATCGCCGCGCATACCACGTCGCCAGTGGCGACAAATCCAAGCGGACGGAATAAAAGTGCATCTGGCGACGGCCAGCCGAAACTTGTATAGTCGCAAGGCAAACGAAGGGTTGAACGCAGTTGCGTCTGAATGGTAACGGCGGTGCGAGTTACACTTCCCACCAAGGACGCTCGCAGGCCGGTTGCCGTCATGGTGCGTTGCTGAATCGGCAAGCACCCTGCCAGCAACCCGCCTGCGTCGCTTCATTAAAAATTAGACGGTTCGTGCCGCCGACCGTCCCGCCGACCGGAGCGGACGCGAACAAATTTTATTGGGTGTCCGCTCCGAACGTCGTGCCGTTCGTCGTCACCAACCGGACAGGAAAACGAAATCGCGCTGGTCGTGTGCCGGTGGTTTGTCGGTTCGTTGCCGCGTGTCACGGTCACAGGTTGCTCGCCAAAAGCAAAGGCGGCTTTTAGGGTGGCATTACTGGTTTGGCGGAAGGGTGTCCGAACCTTTGTTGCCGCGCCGCGCGGTCGAACGTCGCAGTCTTGCCTATTGGGCGCTCTGGCTGCCGCGCCGGGCAGCGTGGCGATGCTCCGCGCATCGCCTGCCGGTTTTCCGTCCCGCGAGTTTCGTGGTTCGTGGCGCGTTGCCCTGCCGTTTCATTTTTCGATGAACGCCCCTGCCACCATGCTGTCAAATCTTCGCCTACCATAGGCCAGGTTTTTTGCCTGCAAAGCGAAAGCGCCCCTCAATTGAGGCTTCATTGGTGAGAGTTGGACCGCCGGTTTGCGGTCGGCTCGATGACCCCACAAAAATACTTCCCCAGGTGCGGACTCGTTTCCGCCTTGGGGAAACTTGTCGGAACACACTTTGTTCCGGCCTTGGCCGGCGTGCGTTCCGAGATTGGCCGAAGAAAAATCGCGGCCAGAAAGCTGTGTGATTTCCGCACTGGCCAATGACAAATTTGCGGTAAAACCAGAGAAGTAAAAATGAACAGGCTGACTTTGAACCGACAAACCGTCGTCACGCTGCGCCAGCGGCGACCGATTCCCCCGTTCATGGGTTGCCGGGAGCAAACCCACCAGCCCGCCAACCGGCAATGGGCATTTGATTTCATCGTGAAACCAAATTCATGCCGGGCAAAAGTTGTAATGAAATCATTACAACCTGCCCAACGAATTTGCGGTAAAAACAGAGGCTGCATTTTGTTTCAAAATGAAACAACGCAGAACGAATTGCATGAGATTCTGACTCGGTTGCCATGAAGAAGCTGAACTTGATTCGACAGCAAGTCAGGAAACTACGCCAGCGTAACGGCTGGTCGCAGGAGAGATTTGCCGTCAAATTGCAGCTTGCCGGCTGGCACAACGCCACCCGCAGCACCGTTTCTAAAATTGAAGGCGGCTCGATGGGTGTCGCTGAATACGACCTGCTATTCATCGCCGCCGCCCTGCGCGTTCATTTCGTCCATTTGTTTCCCTCGATTGATTGGAAACGTCCGATGGATGAAACCGTCCATAAATACATTCCCCAGGAACTACACGACCTCGCACCTGAATCTTGACCAAAGGAGAACCGCATGGAAACCATTCCCCAAACCGAAGCCCAGCCAAACCCAACGCCACCCGAACGGCTGGCGTATTCCGTGCAGGAAGCCGCCGATATGCTCGGCGTAAATTATTTCAGTGTTTACCGGCTTATCCAGCGTGGCAAACTCAAACCGTGCCGGGCGTTGCGCGGCAAGCTGCTCGTCCCGCGCACCGAACTGTTGAAGCTGCTGGCAACCGAATAAGGCATTTATGACCAATCCATTTGAACACCGCCGCCCAACCGAACTGGAGGACAAGGCTCACGCCGAGGCCGTCCGGCACTTTGCTGAACACCTGAAGCAGTTTCCCGCCAGCCGCGAGGCGGTTGAGCGTCTGGAGCGGGACGCTGACAAAATCGCACTGGCGGCGAACCGAATCGTAGCCAAGCCCACACCCAAAGAGAACGTCATTCAAGCCGACGACGGCAAGCAATGGCACAAGAATACTGATCTCATGGAAAACATTCACTTTTGCCACCGGCCAATCTCCTACGGAGCCGAATATGCGGTGGTGGAGCATTTCCCGGCGCACGGCACAAATGAAATTTTGAACCGAGGCTGGAACGCGAGCGAGGTTTTGAAAGCGTTCACGCAAGGGCTGCGACAGACGTTGCAGGTCTGGATGGAGGACGTGACTGCGCAGGTGCGGGAATTTTTATCGGAGAAATTTCCCGGCCACGACTTGAGCCGCGTCGCGGACGCATTCATCCATAAATGCGTGACGCAGGCCGTCTCCCAAAAGCATGAGCTTACGCACAATCACGAGCAAAAGCACAGTCGCGGCATGAGGATTTGAAACAGTTCAAAATGATTTTTCTATACTGCTGTTCTATACTATATGCATTTTTTGCAGCCAAACGCGACCAAGCATAGCAAAAGCAGAAACGAATAAAACCATTGTGGACATTGAGCGAATCAGCGATTGCAAATCATAGCTAAAACCGGCAATAGTGCCGTTTTTTACACCCCAAGCAAGCGCGCTAGCCGGACTACGCTACGCCCCGAACCATTGGAACGCGCATAATAGACAATCTACATCTGGTTTCAATGCCGAAGATATCTAATTTTATCTTTGGGAGAATCCAGCCACTTGCGTCCGACTTCAAATTCATTACAATGCGCGCCAATGAAATTTGCTCTGGCCATATTCACATTCGTGCTGTTCGCCTTCTTCGTCAGTTGGGGCATCCTCGAATTGCTTAAGGGCAGTCCGTGGCTACTCCTCGCCGCCGTCGGCGTATTTCTCGGCACATTCATCAAATACGGTTGTCAGTCGCACTAAACTTCGCTTGAAGTATGCAGTGACGAGTCAGGAGTAAAACCCTCGCGGCGGGCAAGGTTGTTCTTGTGAACGTTTTATTTCGCAGGGACTGGAAATTTCTGCTGCATCGCCGCCAAAATTTGTCCCCACGTCTGATTGCTGCCACTTTTTGCGCCCGCCGCAATGCCGGTAGCGT
>Ga0208507_1000691_pt1 | contig 20889 bp, 19 predicted proteins | sample CryBogCBH12Aug01_FD_184626 | JGI IMG/M metagenome (GOLD analysis project Ga0208507, IMG submission 184626) | Freshwater microbial communities from Crystal Bog, Wisconsin, USA - CBH12Aug09.1 (SPAdes) (version 2) | ecosystem: Environmental > Aquatic > Freshwater > Lake | place: Crystal Bog... | reverse complement strand
AGCAGAAAGCCTTCGACCTGCTGGGCCTGAACCCCGCCCTGTAGTCAGAACCCAAGCACCCCGATTTCCAGAAAACCCAAGCAGGGACTGGGGATTCTCGCTGGATTCATATGGAACTTCAGTCCGGCCAGAAGGCAGGACCTTGCCGTGAAGTGCGTAATAGGCGTTCCGCAAAGTCCCATGAGGCAGAAAGGTCACTAGGAGGAGCAAGATTAGCAAGCCAAAGCGGGACAGGTTACGCCCCGGCAGAAGCGTTGTCAGAACCGCCCCAACGGAAAGCAGGACCAAGTACCAGAGCCAGTACGGGATTGGAAGTGACTGGACCACCGGCACGGAGATCAGGACACCTGGGAAACGGAGAAATAAGAGATTGCTTAATAGAAGATAGGATACCCAACCCAGACGCCAACCTTCCTTCCAGGTTGATATGTTAGAGCGTAAGTACAGACTTAGTAGTGCAAGGAAAAGGGCAAGTATAATAGAGAATGGGATAATCCTGATTAGAAAGTTGGACAGGAGCGAGTGAAGGCCACCAAGCAGGACGCTGCTTGTGAAGCGAATCTCCGTACCAAAAAAGCTCGAGCCAAGAATGGTTTTGAGGAGGAAATAGATTAGGAGAATGCTGAGATGGCAACCGAGCATACCAACGATAGTGGGGAGAAAGTGGATGGAAAGGAACCTTCGGAAGGTTGATCCTTTACTATTATTAGCCTCCTCCGGTGGCCTCACCATTTCAGTCATGCTTTAGGCCCTCCAATTGCCCTGGTGACGTGCAGGCCAACTCAATCAATCGGGTTAAGTAGTCCCGCGCTTCAGCCCCACCTTCTTGCGGCGCCCAGACAGCAAGGTCCTTCGGTTGATTGGGGTCAAAGGGCCCAGCTTTCACCTCCAACAACACGCAACCTCGCCCAAGCGCGATTACGGTGTGCCACGTGCTAGCGGGAACTTCAACACCTACGGTCACATTGCATCCACTTTTCTCAGTGCCGAAGTGCAAAACACTTGTTACCGTACCTTGGTCATCAAAGGTCACTAAAGCCATGTCACCGCGAATGGCAATCAACAGTTCATCTCTTGGGTCGGCTACATGTCTATGAGGGTGTATGTAGCTGTCTGGTTCAATGGCATTAAACAGGCGCTGACAGGCTTCCTGGTAGCTCTGGTGAATATTGTGATGTTGCCTTTTGCGTGGGCTGTCCTTGGCTTGATTAGAAAGATCGTCCAAGTGTTCCGCGCTGAATATCTTCATAGAGGCTCTGTATCTTTGGCTGACAGCGCAGTAACTATTTGGTTAACGGTTTTTGTAACAGCGAATTCGCGCTCAAATAAGCTGTAGCATCGATTTGATAACCTGGAATCCGCCTCGATCTGAGTTAGCAACATATTAGCCCTAAGCAACAGATCATCTACCTGATTGTTCTCAATCACTTGACCAACACCTTCGTCCCGAATTAATTGAGCAAGATCATTACCAACATTAACGTTGGCCAACACAGGCATGCCATTTTGCATGTAGGTCAAAAACTTGCCCGGAATGTTGTGTGACTTGTGGCGCGGGTCCAGTACCACAATGCCTGCACAGCATTGATTACAGAGGTCTGGGATTTCGTCGGGGTGGATTTCGTCAAAAAATACAACATTATCAATCTTCCGCGCTTGTACGGATGACTTGAGCCAAGCGACTTTGCTGCCGCGTCCCACAAATAAGAACCCAACATCTGAACGGCTACGTAGTTTGTCAGCAAGATCAACCAAGATTTCCATACCCTGAGCAACTCCCATATTGCCAGCGTACACAAACACCTTTCGACCTACCAGCGGAGTTTCGTCGACTCGAATCGAGCAACGAGCCTGAGCTGGTTTGTCGAGCCAGTTCGGGAGAACCTCTAATGTACGGCCTGATTTCTGACGCCAGCGTTCAAAATATCCTTTATTTCCTGGTGTTTGGACGCCAATTATATCGGCCACCGAATACTGATACCGTGCTACAGCATCAAAAAAGCGATAGGGCAGGCCTCTGCCCATCAACCCCACGTCAACTGCCCAATCAGGGAAAATGTCTCGGAGGATCAGATAACTCTTGCAAGCACTAGACACCTTAAGAGCGTTTACTAAGGGACCGTGAAAAATTGACGGTGCATACCATACCACACCGTCCCAGCGCTCATTGGCTAGGGGACTGTTACGTAACTGTCTAAGCATGGCAAACGGCATGACCAATTCGCTCACCGTACGGCGCATGTAGCCAACGTCTTTTGTACGGGGGGCTTTCAAGCGAAGCACTTGCGTTCCGTCAATTGTCTCTATACGCCATGGTACTTCTAAGTCAGGCGCAGGCAATAAAATTGTTAAGGTGTGATGTTGACGTAAAAACTCGCGCGACAAGTCCCGCAGTTGCACTGCGCCGGATGTCCAAAGGGGGGGGAAAGTGTCCGCAATCAGTACTAATCGCATTTCTTATTACTCAGTATGTTTTCCACACGACGCGGTTCACATAGTCGGTGTAGCTATGGATGATGCGTACTACTTTTTCGCTGACGTTGGGCATGTTGTAGTCGGCCACTTGCCGCAGCAACCTAGATTCGCCGCGAGGTTGGGTTTCAAGAATGGAAAGTCCCTGCATGACCCTGTCAACATCCAGGCCAACCATCATGACCGAAGCTTCTTCGAAAGCTTCGTGCCGCTCCTGTGTTTCACGCAGGTTCAGGGCGGGGAAGTTAAGAATAGAAGACTCCTCACTGATGGTGCCGCTGTCGGACAGTACAGCCTTTGCCGAGTGTTGCAGCCTGACATAGTCGGTAAACCCAAGTGGCTTTATGAGCTTTACATTTTCATGGAAGGTTACGCCCATTGCCTGAACACGTTTTTGGGTACGTGGATGAGTTGATACAATAACGGGCAACTTGTGATACTCGGCTAAAGTGTTTAGCAAATTGACCAATCGTGAAAAATTCACTTCCGGATCAATATTTTCTTCCCGGTGGGAACTAACAACAAAATATTTATCGGGTTTAAGTCCCAATTTTTCTAAAACCATGGAACGATCTATACTGTCACGGTAATAATTAAGAACTTCTGCCATCGGGCTACCGGTTTTAATGACTAGGTCTGGCGGTAGACCTTCACGCAAGAGGCATTCACGGGCAATATTGCTATACGTTAGGTTGACGTCGGATGTGTGATCCACGATTCGCCGATTCGTTTCTTCCGGGACCCGCATGTCGAAGCAACGATTTCCCGCCTCCATATGAAAAATTGGTATCTTGCGACGTTTAGCGGGAATTACAGCTAGACAACTATTAGTGTCGCCAAGCACCAACAAGGCATCCGGCTTTTCAGAGACAAAGAATTTATCGATATTCCCAATCACGTTTCCAATAGTCTCAGCGGCACTTGCACCCGCAGAATTAAGAAAGTAGTCCGGGTTCCTTATTCCTAGGTCCTCGAAGAAAATTTGATTAAGTTCATAATCATAATTCTGACCAGTATGCACGATCACGTGATCACAAAATTGATCCAGTTTGGCGATGACCCTGGAAAGTCGGATAATTTCCGGGCGCGTGCCAACCACAGTCATAACTTTTAGTTTTTTCATGGCGAAATCTAGACTCCGTTTGCACTATTGTCTGGCTAATTGGGTTCAATGTGTTCGCCTTTAACGAGTGCCTGGATGAATCCCAGCCTCATTAGTAGTTCGCACATGCCATCGACACTCAACCGTTTGGTATTATGAGAGTTGTAATCTATGGCCTCGGAGATCTTAACTTCGCCCTGTTCGACGTATTTCCCGTAGTTCAAGTCACGCAAGTCTGGTGGTAGACGGTAGTAATCGCCAAGGTCCTCGGCAGCAACCATTTCTTCGCGGCTAAGCAGCACTTCATATAATTTTTCGCCATGGCGGGTCCCAATGACATTGATCGGATGTTTGGGGACATTCAAAATCCCTATCATGGCTTTGGCAAGGGTTTCAATCGTTGCAGCTGGCGCCTTTTGCACAAATATTTCGCCGGGGTTGCCGTGCTGGAACGCGTACAGCACCAAATCTACTGCATCATCTAAAGTCATCATAAAACGAGTCATGTTAGGGTCTGTAATGGTAATGGGCTGTCCCAAACGGATTTGATTAGTAAACAAGGGAATGACCGAACCTCGCGACGCCATCACATTGCCGTATCTGGTCCCGCAGATAATGGTCTTTACAGATGAACGCGACTTGGCCACGACCACCTTTTCCATCATAGCCTTGCTGATGCCCATGGCGTTTATTGGATACACCGCCTTATCTGTACTCAAGCATACTACTCGCTTTACGCTACAATTAATGGCAGCCTCCAAAACATTTTCCGTGCCCAAAACATTAGTCTTGACAGCCTCCATAGGGTGGAACTCGCAAGACGGTACCTGTTTCAAGGCTGCTGCGTGAAAAATGAAATCAACCCCTCTTACTGCGTACAAGACAGATTGATAGTCCCTCACATCTCCAATATAAAATTTCAATTTCGTATTGTTGTACTTCTTGCGCATGTCATCCTGTTTTTTCTCATCTCGACTTAGGATGCGAATCTCACGCAATTCAGAATCCAAGAATCTGCGTAACACCGCATTGCCAAAAGACCCCGTTCCTCCGGTGATCAAAATGGCTTTGTCTTTGAAAGTGCTCATTTTATAATCCTTTCAGTTCAACCAAAATCTTTCATTAATTGCACCAATTGGTCCCATGCTTTTGGACGGTAGCCGGTGGCTTGTTTAAAGAGGCTGGAATCCAGTGAGCGGTCAATCACAAAGTCATCTATAGGTACAATCCGAATATCCTTCCCATAGTGCCTCGCTAGTAGGGTCAGCAAATCGAACTTGTTAATTGGATCTGCCGACACATGATACAGTCCGTGCAGGCTCACATCAGGTAAAACTTGCTCTAAAATAACGCGGCCAAGTTCCACTGTCGGCAATCCTGAGAATACAGCCCGCCTGAAACCGTCAACTTTGCCGTGTTGTGCAAGAAACCAGCAAACTAGGCTGCGGCTACCATTCAATTCGTGACCGATAATCGAAGTCCGCAAAGTGACAGCATTCGGGTAATCAACCTCACCCAGATACTTGCTTCGGCCATAGAGGTCGTCTGCGTCCGCAAAATCGGTTTCAGTATACAGACCTTTTTTCCCGGAAAAAACGCAATCGGTACTGATTTGGATTAGGCGTGTGCCAAATAAGCCACAGATTTCAGCTAGACGATGCGGCAGCAGTGAGTTGATCGAAATCGCGGAAAGGGCCAATTTAGATTCTGGCAACTGTTTGACCAGCCCGATGCAATTGACCACGGCATCCGGGCGCACCTTCACCATAAGGCGCAACAAGTGTTCGTTGTTTTCTACGTTGACACCATTGACCATTTGGGTATGTAACTCATCTGGCAACAGTGCTATCGCAGATGTCGAGCGAACGGTACCAAACGCCTCTATGCCAGGATGCGCGTGAAAAAGTCGCAGTAGCGTACTTCCCAACATTCCCGTAGCGCCAAGAATAAGTACTCGCATGATTTTTCCTGGTAAATTAGGTTCAAGATGTCCCAGCAAGCAATGCTTGCAGGATGCGTGGGCACGCCTTGCCATCACCGTAGGGGTTGTGCGCGCGGGACATCTGCTCGTATAGCACTCTGTCTGACAACAGGGCAGACAGCGCCGGGACCACACGGCTGGCACTGGACCCGACAAGCCGCACAGTACCGGCCTCGACCGCTTCAGGCCTCTCGGTCACGTCGCGCATCACCAAGACTGGTTTGCCAAGGCTAGGAGCTTCCTCCTGGATGCCGCCGCTATCCGTCAGCACCACGTGGCAATGCTTGAGGAGGTAAATGAACGGCTCGTAGTCCATCGGGTCGATCAAGGCAATGTTCGCTACGCCGCTGAGGAGGCGGAACACAGGCTCGCGAACGCTCGGGTTGAGGTGGACTGGATAGACGAAATACACTTCCGGGTGGGTGCTGGCAAGTTCGCCCAGCGCGCGGCAGATCTCTTGGAACCCCTCGCCAAAATTTTCTCGGCGGTGGCCGGTGACTAACACGAATCGTTTGGTTAGCCAGTCAAAATTTAGCTTGGCATCGATTGTTGCAACGATACCGGCGCGGCGCTCCGTATTGCACTCTATTCGCCCTACGGACGACAAGAGGGCGTCAATTACCGTGTTGCCTGTAACGGTGATCGATCCCGGATGCACGCCTTCTTTTAGCAAATTCTCGCGACTGGCAATCGTTGGCGCGAAATGCCACTGGGCGACAATGCTCGCGACCTTGCGGTTGAACTCTTCCGGAAACGGTGCGGAAAGATTGAATGACCGTAGTCCCGCTTCCACGTGCCCGACGGGAATCCCTGCGTAGAAACTAGCCACTGATGCAGCAAATGCCGTAGTAGTGTCGCCGTGCACCAGCACCACGTCCGGTTTGCTGGCGCAGAACACGGCTGGCAATTCTGTCAGCACAGCCGAAGTAAGGCTGTTCAGATTCTGGTTCGGGCGCATAAGATCGAGGTCGTAGTCTGGGACTATGCCGAATGTATCCAGCACTTGGTCAAGCATGTGGCGGTGCTGCGCGGTTACGCACACGATAGATTCGAAATCCCGACTGTCGTTCAGTGCATAGACCAGTGGTGCCATCTTTATGGCTTCAGGCCTGGTCCCAAAAATGGTGAGGACTTTCATTGGTCCCTGTTCAGGTTATCGTCATTGCGCGCACCACCGTGGCGGTTTGCTTATTGTGGCAGCGATACTCCCAGTGGCGATAGCGATTTGAATTTCCATCTGCCGAAATAGCGCCTGCACCTCTGCCTCCTGCAGAACAATCCGGGTATCGTGGCCCAGCGCACAATCAGTAGAGATACCTGCTTTGACAAAGCGCTTTAAGGTAGGGTGCCCGTAGTGAACAGGTAGGATTCCCCAGGCCAAGTATGAAAAAAGTTTGGAAGGCGCACAATACTTATTGTTCAGCGAACTGCGGGCGCCATTGGTGAATGGGTAACAGATCAGGCCATATCTGTACCCCTGCTCAGCGATCTGCTGGAACGATCGTGGTCGCAAGGATTTGAAAACATGAGCCACTTTATGATCCAGGTACTTAGTTATATAACAGTCTACGTCGGCAATCTGGATATCGAACTGGGCGCACATTCGCACTAGGCTAGCCTCACTGTCGAGCACGCCGGCGTAAACCACGCGCTTGGACTTGGCACGACCCAGTCCGGCTTCCACCTTATGATCGAAATTCGGCAGTACCAATGCCTGCATGGAGCGCATTCTAGGAAAATAGCGTTTGCGCAGCTTTAGCCGCATCGGTTCCACATCGAGAAATAAGTCGTAGCGATGTGCCGAGACGCGAAATGCTTTGGTCAGCAGACCCGAATTAAACTCAAACAACTCTGGCTGGTAGGTAATTAGGCGGGCGCCCGGGAATATAAGTCGAAACAGGAACACGAACGGTAATTGATAGGTACCAAACGTGATTATCGCATCGGGTACCCTCCCCATCCTTATCACAGCCCATAGAGAAAAGAGCAAAGGCAATATGTGTTTCAGCTTGGTGTCGTAGACGCGCTGACGCCAGCCTAGGCATGCCTCGTCTATTGGGTTGTAGACCCTATGTGCAATCGACAATTGGTCCAGCAACTTCCAGAACGATGGATAGGCAAACTGGCGACGATATGGAGATAGTACGTGGATATACATGTAAAGGCACCTAGATGGTGGGCATGGAATGGCTCACAAAAGCTGCCTAGATACCTAGGAATGTGCGCCAGCGCTGCCCGAATTCCTTGACCCCTGCGCCTGGGACAAGCGGTTGTAAGGGTACTCCCTTGCGTACCCGCTCAATCAGTGCGCCGATGCGTTTAATATCGCAAAGGATCGAATCTGGGAAGCCGTAGCCTCGATTTATAGGGTGGTCGGTGGTAAGAACCAGACAGCCGAATGAGGCAGCATCGAGGATCACGCCGGAGGCTCGAACCTCATAGCTGTCGTCAAAATCGACGGCGATTACATGACAGCTACGGTACAGTGCATCGTATTCATCCTTTGGGATTCCACTGCGAATAAACTCGATGCTTGGATGACCGGCATAGGAATTGACAGGCTCGCCTTGAATGAACAAGCGGATTTCGCAAACTCCAGTCGCCTGTTGCAGCTTCGTGAGTAGCTGCTCTGGATCTATGAACTTGCGCACTCCAGGGCGCACTCCGGGAACCAGCACAAATAGCGCCGCTTCACAGGTAAACTTCTCGCGAAGAAGCCGCTCGCTTTCCGCCTTATCTACGATGCGCGATGGGAGTGCCGGCGGCCGAGCGCCAACTACGCTATAGAAAAGATCTGACACGGCATCAGCATAGGTGGCAAATCGGAAACACTTTGATAATACTGGCAGCAGATGCGAGTGCAGGCGCACCCGCGATCTGGGGAAAAAGTGGTAAATCGCATAGGTCTTGCGCAGCAACCCCAAGGGCGCCAAGATGGCTAGATGGTTGACTTTAGCTGATAGGAAAACCACTTTGGCGTAGGGGAATGACAACGCAGTCCATAGCGCGCGAAGAACACTCCCCACACCATGACGTACATCGCATTTCAGATAATCGCAGTCCACCCCGGGCAACGCCTGGCTGATTGCTTCAAAGTCGTCATCATACGAACCATGTTCACTATATAGCAGGTCTACGAATAGAACCTTGTTTTGATTCATGAGATTGTTCACACATTCTGTTCGTTACGCCAAGGATGCGCGGCAACTTCACGTTCACGAGGGTCATTCACGGGGTGCCAATTGCCGCAGGGGACACACCGGGTCTTAGGGGCTTTCATTTTCATCAAGAATAAGCTTAAAAGGTATTCGGACACGGATGCTTTTACAATCCTAAATCTCGAAACCTCCTAAACTTTATATGAACGAAATAACCTTGTCAATACTGGGCCAGCAATCGCTGTGCGCGTTTATAATCGCTGGGGACCCCAATGTCGATAAACAAACCGCTTGCCACATATACAGCAACCGCCGTACTCTTGACGAGTGATGCAAGAAAATCGTTCTCCAACGAGAACCGGGCAGCGGGCACAGCCCCTGAAAACTGGTCAGTTCCAAATACGTAACATCCGGCGTTGATTAAGCCTGGCCCAGGCTGGCCCTTCTCGGCAAAATGAACAACGCGCCCCTGATAGATATCCAAGCGGCCGTAGCGCTCAGTGTTCATCACCTCCCGCGCGACTATAACCGCCTCGCGCGTACGCATCCACATTGTATCGACAGCATGCGCGTCCAAGTCAAGGAAGGTATCACCGTTGAATACAAAGAAATGATCATCGTGCACCAGCCTAGAGGCTTGGGAGACTGCACCCCCAGTCCCAAGCGGCGCGGTCTCTACTGAATAGTCGAGCCCAATGCCAGCAAAACAACTGCCGAAATGTCCCGATATCTTTTCAGCCATATATCCTGTCGAAAGAATCGCGTGCGAAAATCCCTTCGTCGCCAAGGAGCCTAGCAGTATCTCGAGGAATGGTCGACCCGCAACTGGTGCCATGGGCTTGGGTAAATCGGGCACGACTGTCCTCAGGCGTGTGCCCATCCCGCCAGCTAGGATGATTGCCTCCATCAGGCCACAGCATTGAAAATGGCGAGCTCAATCATCCCGCACAATGTGTGGCCCAGAACGAGATGGCCTTCCTGAATCCTGGGCGTGTCGGCCGATGGCACTTCTAGGATGTGGTCGCACAGTTCCTGCATCAGTTCCACACGGTTACCCGTCAGACCAATACATTTCAGCCCTTTCGCGCGCGCTACTTGGAGTGCAAGCAGGATATTGGGCGATTTACCGGAGGTCGAATAGGCGATTAAGACATCGCCTTGATGACCATGTGCCTGAACCTGTCGCGCAAACAAGCGTTCATAACCATAGTCATTGCCGATGGCGGTCAGAATCGAGGTATCAGTGGTTAGCGCGATAGCAGAGAGGCCTGGACGGTCGAATGCAAAACGACTCACGAGTTCACCTGCAATATGCTGGGCGTCCGCTGCGCTGCCACCATTCCCAGCTAGTAGAATTTTGCCCCCGCCCTTCAAACAATCGATGCAGGCCTTTGCTGCGTTTTCGAGGTTGGTTATCAGCTTTTGATCTTCAAGCATCTCAGCCATGATCGATTGAGTTTCAGAAAATTGCTTTTGAATGTAGCCGGTCATTGGTCCTCCAGGCTTGGGCTCCAAGGTCAGTAAAATGGCAGTTGTTGACTTGACCGTTAAAGAGTTGCAGAGTTCGGATCACTTCCATTCGCTTTTCTGCTGGGACAAAAAACAACATGAAGCCGCCTCCACCTGCTCCTGAGACTTTGCCCGCTAGCGCACCCGCTCCCACTGCGGCGCGGTAAATATTGTCGATGTGCTGGTTCGATACCGACCTTGAAGACCGTTTTTTGTTTTCCCAGCCTTCCCGCATCGAGTCAATAAGCCCGTTGAAATCGCCACGCAGCAGGCACTCCTTCATCACCAGTGCCTCGCGCTTGATGCCGTGCATCGCTTCTAGCGCTTCAGATGCGCCGGCCTTAACGTTATCGCTTTGATCGGCGATGATTTTGGCAGACTCGCGCGAAACGCCGGTAAAAAAAAGAACTAGCGAAGCCTCCAACTCGCAGATTACCCAGTTTTTCATTCGCAGTGGGTTCACCACCGTGCGATCGTCGGCATAAAACTCCATAAAATTGAAGCCGCCGAATGCCGCGGAATACTGGTCCTGGCGACCGCCCTGAAGTGCGCAGTCGATTCGCTCGATCCGGTAGGCGAGCAGGGCCACCTCATAGTCGTCCAGAGGCAGATTCAGTAGCTCGGAAAATACCTTAATCATAGCCACCACAAGCGTCGATGAAGAGCCCAAGCCTGAGCCAGCAGGTGCATCACATAAGGTGCTAAAGCGGATGGGAAGGGGCTTGCCATCGTTATAGTGCCGCACCATGTGGTTGTACACGGCCTTGTGGAGGTTAAGGCGCCCATTGAGTGGATATTGCACTGCTGCCGGTAGGATCTCTTCGATCTGTAGATCGGTGGCGACAAAGCACACCAACGGCTCGTCCAGCGGTTGCAGCACTGCATATGCATAGCGGTCGATTGCCGCGTTCAATACATAGCCGCCGTAAATGTCGCTATAAGGCGCCACATCAGTCCCCCCCCCTGCCAGACCTAAACGTAAGGGCGCACGAGCGCGCAAGATCATTGAGCACCCCCCAACTGAACCCGCCAATAATTCATCATGTCTTCGATGGTTCTCTTTAATGGAATCGCCTGCTTCCAGCCAGTGCGTGCAATTAGGCGACTCGAGTCGCCGAATATAACAAGTTCATCCGTCGGGCGCAGTAAACTTGGGTCAGCTTCGATTTCGAGAGGGACTCGTGCTGCGCACCTAACCAGCTCAAGCAACTCGTGGATTGTGTATACCGTGGAACCACTAATGTTATATGTTTCGCCAGCCTCGCCAAGTTCGGCCAGCAGGATAAGCGCGTGCACCAGGTCGCGGACATCTGTGATCGCCCTGCGGGTCGAGAGGTTACCTACCCTCAGCCGCTGCGACCGACCAAGTTCTATTTCGACTGCTCGACGAGTGAAGTCACTTGCCACGTCACCAACCTTTCGAGGTCCGGTGGTATTAAAAATACGCGGCCGGACAGTCGTAATCTTGTCACTCTGATAGTATTGGTAGGCGAGGAGGTCCTGTCCAACCTTGCTAACACCATATGGGCTTAGTGGTAGCAGCGAAGCTTCCTCCTTGATTGGTATTCGCTCTGGGGTCAGACTAGCGCCATATTCTGCACTGGAGCAGGCTATTACAATCGTTGGGTTGTATGCTGGATCGGTCATGCGCACCAATTTGACCGCCTCACACACGTTGACGGTGCCGACCAAGTTAATGTCAAGGGTGTCCGCCGGGCGCACCCACGACGCCGCTGGGTAACTCTGCGCCGCCAAGTGGTGAATTACATCAGGGCGGTATTCATTAACCAAGCGGTAGACGCGCAGAGCGTCGCGTACGTCACACTCATAAAGATCAGCCCGGTCCGCAAGTTCGGACAAGGGGACGGTCGAGTTGTAGTAGAGCCCTACCGGTCGGATGCCACGCTCGTGCAGATAATCAGTCATGTGCGTACCGACCATGCCACCGATGCCAGTAATCATTACGTTCATTTTTCCCCTTCGTTTGTGTTCTCGTAGCAATCCGCTATGCAATTCACTTGGTCATGGATCTTCTCGAAACAAAGTTATTAATTAGTGATGCAGATAGAACACACTTGCGGCAAGGAAAGAAAATATTTCAAACACAAAACCAGATTGAGCGTACTCAGTGAAAACCAATTGAAAACTTTCATTGATATCACTAATCCCATAAGCCAAGAAAGCGAAGAAATAGAAATCAACATATTTCAAAAACATATAGTTGGTAGTTATAAAAGACATTGACGCCAAAAGAATAACCATAATTGTACTAAATTTTGTTTTATAAAAAAATAATGTCAAAAACAAAATTTCGATTAGACCAGATAAAACAATACTTCTAGCTTCAATTCTTGAGAAGATGTAACCACCCCCCAGTAATGGGGGTTGATGAAGTCCTATCCAAACCAGAATACTCGCTAGTCCAATTGAAATAGTCAATTTCCGTAAATTGAGCGGCATTCTCTTTAATGAAGAAACATTGTGATACGCAAAATACAAAGAGAATATCAGTAGTGCGTTAATTGGTGATTTCAAACTCGGGGTGAGATGAACGCCACGGAGTTTAGGTGGAACCAACCCGCCCCAAACGTAGACCAGCGATCCCAACGCCAGGGTGGCCATCACACACATAGCAACAAACGCTACGGCATTTTTCGGTTTGAAAAACAACCTTCCGGCCAAATGGACAATAAATGTCTGGCGACTGATGGGGACGAATACCGCCAGTAAAACCGCACTTGTTGGATGTTTAACAGTCAACATAAAAACCAAAACAACTGTTAGCATTGTAAATATTTCAGGTAACACCCATGCTGTCGCGGAAATCATCATAGGGGACAGCAATAATGCCATTAAATAATAATACCCGTATGTATTTAAGCGAGTTGCACGCAAAATCACTGTGACAATTCCAACAAATACGCACAACGACATAAATTTATGCAATTGAAAACCACTAACAAATCCGAACAACCATAATGGGAAGGCACCGGAGGCACTATTCGGAATAGTTCTCAATAACTGAAGGAAATTACCACCTCTATGGAGGTGGGACATTGTAATTGAATGAGCAAAATAATAATCTGGTTGAAATTTACCAAAGTCCGCGCCAAGTATATATGCAATTAAAAATATCGAGGCGCATACCGCTAGAGAAAAATATTTTCTTTTTTGGTGATTTTTGCCTTCAATCAGGTACTCGGAGGCTATATTTGACATATTTTATCATAATCCTTTCATGCGCGGATTCTCTCATTAATTTCTAGTAAAATCAAGCCCACGAGATATGAAAATATATTAATGATGCGATATATAATATAACCACCTGCGAGGTTCCCAATCGAAACCCCTTGCATCAACGAGCCGGTTTCGCGAAATGCCATTTCCGAAACACCAACGCCTCCTGGTGTGAGGGGAACCACTGATGAAAGATTTGAAACTAGAGACATTAGCGCGACAGTACTAAAATCCATAGGATGGAAAACTCGAGAAACAATTAGGTACGTAACATATGCTACCACCAAATTCAAAAGCATTGAACATGCGAGCATCAACATACAAAAAGTTGGTCTTTCAATTATAAACATCTTGAGCATCTTCAAAATATTCCCAATGTAGTCGATATAGCGATTTTTCTTAAATACAAATATTACACCGCGCAGCAACCTTGTCCCCAAATGAACTAAGCCTATGGCTGCGATAAATAGACCAAACGATATTAAAAAAATGTTGATAAATTTATACCTATGAACAAGTGCCCAGGCAATGAAGATTGTCGTCATCATCAGCATCGACACTAGAGCCATTAACCGGTCAATGATTGCAGAGGTAACGGCGTGGTTGAGAACCTCTGAAGATTTCCCGCGACTAGCCAATACCACACGTCCCAGCTCACTTCCAAGTTGCCCAGGCAGAAAATAAGCAAATAAGCCCGATTTAAAGGTGACGGTCATCCCATCAATTAAACCTATACTTGTACCTAAGAATCGATTCACGGTCATTACCCAGCGGATTGCGGCAAGCGAATTTACAACTAGCAGTATCAACGTACAGGGCAACAGAGTGGCCACTGCCACTGAACGATCGATTTTCAGTAATTCTCGAAAATCAATGATCGAGAAATAGTCGAGCGCAAAGCATGCGACCAATATAATTATTATATTTTTTAGATATTTCAATTTTTGATGAATATTTGCCTCCAGCACTGTCTGGTTTAAAGTCAATTAATGGGAATTGATTGGGAATGGGAGTCTACCTGAACCCGGATTCCGCTCTTCATAAAGGCGTAACTCGGGTTGATTTTCTTCAGAACGGAAACCGATAAGATTTGCAGTGACTGGTATCGTACCACGATCTTCCGAACCAGTGTAGGGCGTTGTTGTTCGTAAAGAACACAAGTAATCTGTCGGTCTTGGCGTCCTTGTAGCAAATTAGGCGGATGGGTCCTGGATATCGCCGAGAGGTTTATAACCATTCGACGACCAGCTGCTGATCCCAGATTACCCCCTGTTTCCGATCTTTCAGTGTCGGGCAGACACCACGAACGTCCCCGCCGTGCTTGGCCAAGGTAATATAGATTGCGCCTTGCCGGTTGATGTATTACACCCGTTGAAAATCTAGGTGGCCACAACCCATCAGATAGAATCCCCAAGCCCCACAAAGCATTGGATGCAGAATCCCGATATTCTGCACTTTTACGTTGGCGATTCAGGGGAAGGTATGGATGGAATCCCTGATATCTAGCAGGGAGTGAATATTGATGGCAGTATTGGCGGACTGGAAAAAGGTAAGATCGGACTGCGAGAGGCACAGGCTGAGGAACGTGAAAAAAAGCACATTGACGGTGTTGTCGTGGTCGAGCCCGAAGTCCTCGCCACAGTAGATCTTGCAAACCCGGCGAATAGGGGCCTCCGCAGCATTGGCCGAAATGCGCGCATTGCGGTTCTTGTTTGTATGGGCCAACATCAGAATTTGTACCGGCGGGCGGAGGCCCCTGACATACAGTCAGGAGGTATTCAACACTGCCGGGAATGCCTCGATTCCCCGTAGGCACTCGTACCAGGTCAACCGCGCTAAGCCCGTGGACCATACCGGCCCGACGCATCTGAGTCTCCATACCTGCGCTCTGCCGCCATATCGACCCACAAGGCACTCTAAACTTCTCATGGAGATAACATCCGTCAATTGAGTGACCATCATCTTTCAGGAACTCTAGAGCCTTCCCCCTGGGATCCAATCCCAGCAAAGCACCCACGATTGCGGTCTCAGCATTCAAATTGCCACCAAGAAATATTTTTGGGGAACAGGTGTATTACAATGCCCCGAAAGATTCCTAACTGCGCTCGACGGGCACAATGAATATTACCCTACTTTGTAGAACTTTTATATCGAATCCAGGCACCACCAATGGCGAAACTGACCACACCAAGGTAAGTTAGATTAACCCAGAACGAATTAAAGAATCTATTTAGACACCAAAATGGCGTAATTAGCACGCCAACAAGGAGAACAGGATAGAGTATGGACAATAGCACATAACGCGACATACTGATATTCAAAATTTTATATCTAAAATGGTACATCCCAACAATCCCAGTGACCGCAGCTGAAATTAACATAGATTTAGCGAATACGAATGGTCCATGATATTTTACTATTTCATTATAACACACAAGATAAATAAGTATAAACAAAAAATTTGTTTTAACGCTAAAAGTAGCCTTACCCATCGAAGTGGCGATAATACCAGGCACCCATAAATTGCTGCTTAAAAGACTCGCCAATCCTAGATACAAAAATGTATCTATTACATTTTTGATATCAATTTTTTTAGACAGCGGTTGCATTACCCAGCTGCCTAAAAAATAAAACCCTGCGATAGCTAACATAATCAATAGATTATTGATGAACGATAATTTATAGAAATATTCCTTCATCTTCTCTTGATTGTCACGCAAAAAGAGTTCCTTAAATTTGGGGCCATAAGATCCAATAGCGACATTGACGAATATATATAACAAACCCGCCAACGTAGATGCAAATGTATAATTACTGGCTGAAATCAAGCTCGCAGAACCGAACACCAGCAGCTTATCAAGGTTTGCCGTCAAAACAGAAAGCCCGTTGGATGTGAGTAGCGGCAGTAACAGGTGCAAGTCAGAACTATGGTTCGCCTTAGGCTCAGACGAAGGAGTCTCCGGCGGATCCTTAAGCCATAAATAGACAGTCATCTCAACAAGACTGTAAATTACATAAAAAATAACTAATGTTATTATATTTGGCTTTAGCAAAAGTATCAATAATAGCAGAAACAAGGGACGACAGAGGTTTAGTAATGTTGTTACAGCATAATACTTGATCTGACTGTTTTGCCCTTGCAGGGTCCCTTTCACTGTAGATGATATCGCGCGGGGGAACATATTAAACAAAGCAAGTGTCAATATGTAATTTAAATTAGTATCCTTGGTTAACCCAAAAGCCCCATTTAAAGCCAATATTCCACCTGCTATAACAAGCATCAATAAATATAATCCAAAAATATTTTTGTCGTTTTTCCACTCGTAATCATATACATTCGACTTGGCCGTTGCAGTGAGTTGAGATGTATATAACTGCAAAGATGACTCGACAAATGATAAGACAGCAACATATAAGGAGAAGAAAGAATATCGGGCCCAGTTGTCTGCACCAAAACGCACAACGAGTATCGGCATAATAATTGCATTAATCACCAAAGATAGCCCAGTGGCTAGAACACCTAGTAGTGTATTCTTATTGGCTTTGGTATAATATGGCTGCTGATTTGATACTCGATTGGAGTGGCTGGCAATAGGTTCGTTATTAGCCATTCTAAATTTTCTCGCGATATCGAATAATATAATTCATCGTTGATCCAAGTTGAGGGAGATGTATCATTGTCAACGCAAGGCTTTCAATTTACAAAACCATAGAAATCTTTAAAACCAGAAGATTAATCGATTTCTATGCAACCAAGCTCGGATCAAGCATATACCAAAGCCTATCCCTTCTTTTCGGAACTTAAATTTAGATACGCCCCCAGCGCGCACACCTTGGGCGCCCGAAATAAATCTTACATTCAGTCCAGCAAGGATTGATTTAAACATGATCTCAGGACTGATATTAAAGCGATTAGAGGCGACTCCCATCGAGAGAATCTTTGAACGAGAAAACATTTTAAATGCGTATGTACTGTCCGGGATATGTTCTCCTAGCGCGACACGCACTCCGATTCGAAAAAAGAACTGAAGAAATTTATATGAAAATGGAATTGTACTGGAATTATTTTTTTCTAGGTACCGAGATATTTGAGCAACATCGGATCCGTTTTGTAACTCAGAATACATTTTCGGAATGAGACTTATTGGGTCAACCAAATCTGCTGATACAAAAATAGCGTAATCACCTTTTGCAAAAGCAAGCCCATACTTTACAACTGCACCGTAACCGCGTCTATCCAATTCTTTATATATTACACGCACATTACAATTCGGGTGCAATTGAACCCATTGCTCAGCGAGATGCAACGTGGCATCAGAACTCTGATCATCAACAACAATTATTTCATAACGTATACCAGAATCCATTAGTACTGCAGTAACTTCTCGCAATACTTCTTGAACATTTTCCTCCTCATCTAGACATGGGATGATAACGCTTAGCAACTCATTCATTTCCTGTTCCTTTCATACAAATTTGTTGGTTTCGAAAACTATATTTTTTTTGAACCAAGCATAGAATGTCAAAATACATAAAAAATACAATGGAATTGTCAGGTGTAGAATGTTTCCTGTCCACATAAATTCAAAAATAATCCATAGTCTAAAAATATCCCCATCAGCACCAAACAGGTAATTTGTCAATTTTATAACGGCAACCAGAAGGCTGGTTGTGAGGATTAGATAAGATAGAAAATTTTCATATCCACTTAATGCTTCCACGTATAGCGTCATGAACCACGGAGCGTTAACGGATGAGTCCGGAACCGATCGTTGATGGTGATACTCAATTAACCAATTATTATTGGTTCTTACATAATCTAGTCCAAAAATACTTTTTGGGATTACTGATAACCCAGCTGCTAACCAAGGAGAAGAGTACTCGGGTCTATGAGAAAATTCCGATAGTCCCTTGGCGTTCGATGCCATGTAGTGAACAGTGGAAAGCGTAGCAATACGAGCCGTTACTACATCCACAATCACATCCTGAACATTCTCAATAGCCATGCCGCGTGCTTCGATTTTGTACGTTACCAATGCTTCAACGGGGACTAAAACTAGTGGCAATGCAATTAGAATTACAAATATCTGTTTGCGACTAGACCGCATTAATAAAATGTACCCAATCTTTAAAACAGCACCTAGCAATAGACGGTATAAATCAACCACAATCAAAACTATCGCGGCCACAAAGAATTTTTTGTTAAGTTTCCTGGGTTGCGAGTTTACTAATATTAGATAATTTATAGGAATCAGTGTCGTTAAAAATGAAATCGGGCTCCTAGTGGTTGACATTACATTACCAATGTCACCTAAAATAGTTATTCCAAAATTAAATATATATAATAAAAGAACTAGCGATGTTACTGGTATCATCATTTTGGAAGGCGCAGCGCTTCTGCTAATATAAAATAATAAATAAGAAACTATCCAAATAAAAATACTAATGCCTAACGAAATCGGAAGATTTGAGTCAGCAGGCATAGACATGTAGAAATCGCCGCCTAGGAATCCCCGATCTACTATAATCAAATATTGTGCAATTTCGGTGCCAATCAATCCAATTACAAATAGGATTGCATTACGATTTGTTATATTATGCTTGAGCATTTGATGTTATTAATTTCAAAATGAAAATCGCAATTATTATATTGCATTTCGGCGTCACCCTCCAAGAAAAGCAGACCAAGGATAATGTGAGTCCTCCCGCTCCGGAGGGCCCTTGAGAAAGTTCAGATACACAGAGGAGTATATCATCTCTGTCTTGAAGTAACATGACGTCTAGGCACTCTGTGAGCAATCGATCAGATCAACAAGGGAATAGGTTGTCCCTGCCCTTGGCTTACCACTCCAGACAACAGCCGGGTCCTCACCCCCTAGAGGGCCAATCGTAGTTACTGAGTGCAGGCTAATTTTGACGCAGGGAACCCGCGTCCCACGGAGCTTGAGCACGGCTTATCTCCGCCCCTCTTGTTCTGCTGAACCACTAAATGGGTTGGGCGAAACTCTGGCTGTTCCCAGCTTGCTCTGCCCCGCCCCTTGCTGCTCCAGATACCACCGATAGGTCTGTCTAATCCCATCAGCGAGGCTAGTCTTGGCTTTCCAGCCGAGAGCGCTCATGCGCGAGACGTCGAGGAGCTTGCGGGGGGTGCCGTCGGGCATGGCGGTGTCCCAGGTGATCCGGCCGGTGTAGCCGACCTCCCGGGCCACGAGGTCGGCGAGCTCGCGGATGGCGAGGTCCTCGCCGGTGCCGACGTTCAGGAACTGCTCACCCTCGTAGGTCTGCATGGCGAAGAGGCAGGCGTCGGCTAGGTCGTCCACATGGAGGAACTCCCGCTTGGGGGTGCCGGTGCCCCAGAGCACGACCTCGGGCGCTCCGGCCACCTTGGCGTCGTGGAACTTCCGGAGCATGGCGGGTAGGACATGGGAGCTCTTGAGGTCGAAGTTGTCCCCGGGGCCATAGAGGTTGGTGGGCATAAGGCTGATGGCGGCGAAGCCATGCTGGCGCTGGAGTGCCTGGCACAGCTTGAGGCCGGCGATTTTCGCGATGGCGTACCACTCGTTCGAGGGCTCCAGGGCGCTGGTCAGGAGGCAGTCCTCGGTCATGGGCTGGGGCGCCAGCTTGGGATAGATGCAGGAGGAGCCCAGGTCGAGCAGCTTCCGGACCCCGTGCTTGTGGGCGGCGTCGATGACCAGGGCCTGGATCAGGAGGTTGTCCCGGATGAAGTCCGCGGGATAGGTCGAGTTGGCGTGGATGCCGCCAACCTTGCCTGCCACCAGGAAGACGAACTCCGGCTGTTCCTTGGCGAAGTAGGCGTTGAGGGCGGCCTGGTCCGTGAGGTCGAGCTCGGCCCGGGTGGGGGCCAGCACCTGCGAAAAGCCTTCGGCCTGGAGCCGACGCACCACCGCGGAGCCCACGAGGCCCCGGGCCCCGGCCACTAAAATCCTGGCGTTCTTGTCCATATCAGTCCTTCAGTATCGAGGCAGCATGCACGAGGTGGAATATGCCTGCGTGAGTGCAGCCAACCATCACTGGAAGCCCCCCCTCGCCACTTCCTCGTGGCCGGCCGCCTTCAATACCTGCTCGCGCTGGGCGAGGCGCAGGTCCGCGTCCACCATCATGGCGGTCAGGGCGCGGATGTCGGTCTTGGCCTTCCAGCCCAACAGTCGATGGCTCTTGGCGGGATCGCCCTCCAGGTGGTCCACCTCGGCGGGCCGGAAGTAGCGGGGGTCGATCTCCACATACTGCTGCCAGTCCAGGTCCAGGTGGCCGAAGGTGAGGGCCAGGAAGTCGCGGATGCTGAGGCTCTCGCCCGTGGCCACCACATAGTCGTCCGGCTGGTCCTGCTGCAGCATGAGCCACATGGCTTCCACGTAGTCGCCGGCGAAGCCCCAGTCGCGCTTGGCGTCGAGGTTGCCCAGGAAGAGCTT
>Ga0208507_1000689_pt1 | contig 20900 bp, 19 predicted proteins | sample CryBogCBH12Aug01_FD_184626 | JGI IMG/M metagenome (GOLD analysis project Ga0208507, IMG submission 184626) | Freshwater microbial communities from Crystal Bog, Wisconsin, USA - CBH12Aug09.1 (SPAdes) (version 2) | ecosystem: Environmental > Aquatic > Freshwater > Lake | place: Crystal Bog... | reverse complement strand
ACCCGGCTGCATGGTACTGGCCATTGCGGGGCGGTGACAATCACGGCGGGCCTTATCAGTGGGCGAACATGCCATTGGATCCAAACAGTGCGACCATGGCGCAATGCGCAGCTATCGGTGCGCTCACGTACGATGCTGGCGTGGCGGTTCATATGCAATATACCGATACTTCTGCCGGGTCGGGCGCACTATTGACCAACGCCCTTACGGCCTTGCTAACAACCTTCAAATACGCCAACGCCATCATAACCGAAGCCTCCACCATTAACACAAATTTTGATTTGGTTGACATGATTAACCCAAACTTGGATGCCCGTCTGCCAGTTATTTTTGGCATTAATAATACGCTTGGCGGCCATTGCATTGTGTGTGATGGCTATGGCTATGACAACTATGCCACATTGTATCATCATTTGAATATGGGCTGGGGCGGTCAGGATAACGCTTGGTATCACTTGCCATTTATTGATCTCACTGACACTATCCCTTATTACAATTTTAACGCCTGCATCTACAATGTGTTCACCAACGTCACCGGTGAGATCATTAGCGGTCGGGTGGTGGACAACAACGGCACTCCCATCGCCAATGCCACCGTGTCTGCTGCCACGTCATTGGGTGCCATCTACTCTGCGGTTTCCGACAGCAACGGCATCTATGCCTTGGTAGGCCTGCCGTTCAATACGTCCTTCACCCTCACCGCCGCCGCCAAAGGCTTTTTCCCGGTCACCCAACAATGCTCCACCGGCCATTCATTGAATGAGTCCCCCATATGCGGTAACGTCTGGGGAATCAACTTCAGCTTGTTGCTCGCTCAAGGGCCACCGGTATTCGTCACACAGCCAGCCAGTCAGAATGTGGTCGTAGGCTCCGGAGCTTCATTTAGCGTCAGCGTCAGCGGCCAGTTGCCATTGTCCTTCCAATGGCAATACCAGCCCAACGGCAGCTCGAGTTGGTTTAACTTTATTGACGGCGGGGGCATCAGTGGCTCACAGACTCTCGGGCTTACCATAAATTCTACAACTCTCGGCATGAGCGGGGAATCTGTCCGCTGCGCCGTCACCAACTCCCTCGGCTCAACGAACAGCTTGAGCGCATCGCTGGTCGTTGTAGGTATCGCGCCGACATTCACCAGCCAACCCTCCAGTCAGACGGTTGTCGCCGGCACCAACGCTGTTTTCACCGCCTATGCGACCGGCACCGCTCCGGTTTCCTACCAGTGGCAATACCAGCCCAGCGGCAGCCTCTTGTGGATCAATGTCGTGGATGACACCACCAACTCCGGTTCACAATCCAGCACGCTCACCGTCAATCCAGCCGATCTGACCCAAAACGGCAAGCCATTCCAATGTGTTGCCGCCAATGCCTGGGGCAGCACCACCAGCACGCCCGCCTATCTGTTCGTCACGCAAAATAATTCCATGCCCATTTCCGTTTACACCATCGCCGGTTTGGCTGGCGTGGCCGGCACCAACAACGGCACAGGTGCCAACGCCCTATTCAACAATCCACACGGCATTGCAGTGGACGCGAACACCAACCTATTCGTGGCGGACATGAACAACCATGTCATCCGCATGCTCTCACCCAACGGCGGCGGCTGGTCGTCTGTCACCATAGCCGGTCTTGCCGGTAGCTATGGCACTGCGGACGGCACCGGATCGACTGCCCGTTTCAACGGTCCTTATGGTATTGCCGTGGACGGCTCCGGCAATGTTCTTGTAGCCGACACTGGAAACCACACCCTCCGCAAGCTCTCTCAATCTGGCGCTAACTGGGTGGTCACGACAATCCTTGGCCTCGCCGGCACCAAAGGAACCAATGACGGCAGTGGTAGTACAGTGCGTTTCAACTACCCCATGGGCGTAGCCGTTGACGGCTCCGGCAACCTGTTCGTGGCGGACGAGGGTAACCAGACCATCCGTAAGGTTGTATTCAACGGCATTAATTGGACTGCCAGCACCATCGCCGGCCTCGCAAAATATTCTGGAACCACTGACGGCACCAATTCCGTCGCCCGTTTCGACGGTCCCTATAGCCTTACCGTAGGAAGTAATGGACACATTTTTGTGACCGACTATTACAATAATAGCATCCGTCAAATCGCTCCTCTCGGAACCAACTGGGTCGTCACCACCATCGGGGTCAGCGCCGCCAACGGCGGCAGTACCAACGGCAGCAGCAGTGTTGCCCGGTTCAACCGCCCGACCGGCATCACTGCTGCGCCCGACGGCAATCTTTACGTCGCCGACTCTGCCAACAACACCATCCGCCGGATCGCTCCCAACGGGTTGGGCTGGACAGTCTTCACCGTGGCGGGCCTTGCTGGTGCCAGCGGCACCAACGACGGCACTGGCTCAACGGTCCGCCTGAACTCGCCCTTCGGCATCGCGGTGGACAGCTCCACGAATCTCTATATAACCGACGCAAACAACGACACCATCCGAGGCCCCGCCCCTGGGATTACTCCCGTACCTTCGATGGTCGGACTATTCAAGCAATCCTCGCAACGTTCGCTTTCGGTCACTTGGAACGCCCTTGTCGGCCATTCCTATCAGGTGCAATATAAGACTAACTTGAACCAGGCCACATGGAGCGTTTACACCAATGTCAACGCCGTTAGTTGGACCGGCTCTGTCTCCATCACGATTGCCGCCGAACCACAACGATTCTACCGCGTGGTGCCGGCTCCATGATTCGAAGAATAACGCGGTTTTTTATTTAGCCACCGCCACTCGGAACAGATACTCGAAGGAATAAATGCCGGTGTTGTGCCCGTCGGCCCATATCGGCTGGATGGCATAGCCTCCTACGCGGGAGAGTTTGACTAGCTCGAATGAATTGGGTTGAAACGGCTTTTCCGGGTTTTTATAGACATTGCCCAAAATGTCTGTCTCGCCCTTGCACCCGGCGCACGGGCAGGCGCGGCGCAATTTTTCCAGGGAAATAAAATCCTCGCGTCCATCGTCCCATTTGATGGCGAGTTCTCTGCCGATAGCTTGAATGTCAAGGGGTCGCATTAACGCCTGCCAATCCGTCGCTCGAAGGCGGCCAGGGTTTCGGGGCTGACATGGTGTTCGATGCCCTCGGCATCCAGCTCCGCCACTTTTTCCGAAACGCCCAGGGACCGCAAAAAGGCCTTCACTGTCTCATGCCGCCGCTTGCATTCGGCCGCCAGCGTATTTCCGGCCGCCGTCAGAAAAATGGCGCGGTAAGGGCGGGTGTTCACGAACCCGATTTTTTGCAGCCGCGCCAGGGTGCGGTTGACCGTCACATGGGTCACGCCCAGCCGGCGCGCCAGATCCACCACTCGCGCCTCGCCCAGCGTCACCGAAAGATCGGCGATGGCCTCAACATAGTCCTGCGCCGTTTCGGCGGCGCGGTCGCGGCGCGACCGGCGGAAAGTTTCGGCCGGCGGCATCGCCGGGCGGGCGGCCGCCGGCGGCTGGCGGGGGGTGCGCTTCATAATTGACTCCAAGGAAGCAGACGGCGGTTTTTTAGTCGAGGTTTTATTTTGTAGATAATGCTACATTCGGATTGACGCCGCCGAGCCCGCGTTGTAACTAAAGCTACAGTTTATTGCATGAGTAATCCGGTCAGCCAGAAAGAGGAGTCGCGGCCCAGCCTGTCCGAATCCTACCACACGGTCCCCGTGCCGCACGCCCGGGCGGGCTTCTGGCGGCAATGGCTGGCTTTCTCCGGTCCGGCTATCCTCATCAGCGTCGGCTACATGGACCCCGGCAACTGGGGCACGGATCTCGCCGCCGGCGCGCAGTTCAAATACGGACTGCTCTGGGTCGTGGGCTTGGCCAGTTTAATGGCCCTGATTCTCCAGGTCATCGCCGCGCGGCTCGGCATGGCCACCGGCAAGGATCTGGCGCAATGTTCCCGCGATTTTTATCCCCGGTGGATGCGCTGGCCCAACTGGATCACCATGGAAATCGCCGTGTGCGCGACGGATCTGGCCGAATCGCTGGGTAGCGCCGTCGCCTTGAACCTGCTCTTCCACATCCCGATTTTATGGGCGATTGTCATCACGGCGTTTGACGTGCTGCTGCTGCTGTCCTTGCAGGGAATGGGCATGCGCATGATCGAGGCGGTGGTCGCCGTTTTCGTGCTGACCATCGGCGTTTGTTACGCCATCGAGATATTCATTTTTCCGCAGACCCAGCCCGTTTTCTCGGAAATGGCCGGGGCTCTCGTGCGACCGGACCTGCGCCAGGCCGGCATGCTCGTGATTGCGGTCGGCATGATTGGCGCGACGGTGATGCCGCACAACCTTTACCTGCATTCGGCGCTGGTGCAGTCGCGCAACGTCGGACGCGATGAAAATTCCATCCGCACCGCGATCAAGTTCAACACCATTGACGCCTCCGTCGCCCTGACCATCGCTTTCTTTGTCAACGCGGCGATTCTCGTGCTGGCGGCGATGGTTTTCTATGACAAAACCAGCGTCACCGTGGCCGGCGGGCAGGTCGTCACGTTCAGCCCCGACAGCGACTGGATTCGCGTGGCCTATCTGACGCTGGCCCCGTTGCTCGGTAAAGTGGCCGCCAGTACCCTGTTCGCCGTGGCGCTGCTCGCCAGCGGCCAGAGCAGCACCATCACCGGCACGCTGGCCGGGCAGGTGGTGCTGGAAGGCTTCATGAACTGGCGCATGCGGCCGTGGCTGCGCCGGATGATTTCGCGGCTGCTGGCCGTGATCCCGGCTATCTTGATCATCGGCATCCGCGGCAACGGCAGCATCACCGACCTGGTGAACTTGAGCCAGGTCTATCTCTGTCTCGTCCTGCCGTTCGCCATGTTTCCGCTGTTGCAATTCACCTCTTCCCGCAAGATTATGGGCCCATGGCGCAATGGCTGGTTCCTGATGATACTCGGCTGGGGCAGCGTGATTGCGATAACCGGAATGGATATTTACAGTCTGCCGCAGGCGCTCAAGGAGGCGTGGCACGTCATCATCGGCAAATGAGGCTGCCCGGCAAAGCTGAAACCAAAGCCCATGTATAAAAAAATCCTCATTCCGCTTGAAAATAGCGTGACCGACAGCGCGATCCTCGACCACATCCGCTCGCTCACCAAACTTACCGGGGCAAGACTTCTGCTGCTGCATGTGGCCGACGGCTGGGCGGCGCGCAATTTCAACCAGTTGAAACTCGCCGAGTCCGAGGAAATGAAAACCGACCGCGGATATCTGGACAAGGTTGCCGGACAACTTCGCGGCGACGGATTTTCAGTTGATACCCGGCTGGCGCTCGGCGACCCGCCGGCCGAAATCATCAAACTGGCCGAAGCCGAAAACTGTGATTTGATTGCCATGGCCGGACACGGCCATCGGCTGTTCGGTGACATTTTTCACGGCAGCACCATCACGCAGGTCCGCCACCACACGACTGTTCCCCTGCTCGTTGTTCGCGGCCGGAAGAAATAATTTATTTCCCCGGCTTGAAATCCGCCGGGCGCTCGACGAAGTGCAGCAGATTTCCCTCGCCATCCGCGAAGAACAAAATCTTCCCGCCGCCCGCCGCGGGCCGGACTTCTTCCGTGAACTTTACGCCGCGATTTTCCAATTCCAATCTGGCCGCGTCCAGCGACGGCACCCGCAGCGCCAGATGGCGAAAACCGGCGAGTTTGTTGTTGCCGCGGTCCGGCAGCGGCGCATCGGCCGGATAGATCTCAAACCAGACATTCGCCAGGGAAATTAGGCACGTCGGCGGATTTTGTCCATTGTCCCATACGGCTTTTGCGCCTAGGACGTGTTCATACCAGTTTTTCAGGGCAACCGGGTTGGCGGCGGGAATGGCGATATGTTCGACGGAAATATTCATGGCGTTTCAATACACCGCCGGCAATCGGCCCGCAACCTTCAAATCTATTCCTGCAGCGGCGGGCCGGGCGACGATTTTCCTGCCGGTCATCCCTTTGCGTGGAAGCGGCCGGAAGCGCCGTTGCGGATAAGTGAAAAATATTTATACAAATTTGGCCGGAGTGGTGTCTATGAGTTGAAACCATGAAGGGAATTGCTGAAATGCACTGGTGCGAGCCGCTTTACGATGCTAAGGCAGCGGAATTGATATTGTATGGCCGCGCGCTGGGTCTGGACCACGGCGAGGCGGAGGATGTCCTGCAGGAGACGTTTGTGGCGCTGGCGCAAATGCCATTGGCCCCGGCGAAACCGGGGCATTATTGCGTGCGGAGCTTTCGGAACCGCTCGCTAAACCACCAGCGCTCGCTCTGGCGTCGGCTCGCTCGGGAATGGGAGTCGCTCCGCTGGTTTGAAAAGAATCCGGACGAAACGCCGGCGGAACGGGCCGCGATGCACTGTCTCGCGCAACTGCCGATAAACCAGCGCGAAATCATCGTGCTGAAGATCTGGCACGGTTGCACGTTCGAGGAAATCGGCGGGCTGCTGGACATCCCGCCGAACACGGCGGCGGGCCGTTACCGCTACGGGCTGCAAAAGATCAAAAACCAAGTGGCAGGAATTCTCTATGAAAAAACTGAATGTGACGGAAGCGCAAATGCGTTCCTGGCAACCGCGGCAGCCGGCAGCCGGGCTTAAGCAACAAATTTTTAACCCGGTCAAGCCGGCCACGGCCGCGCCATCGGCCAGCTGGTGGTGGGGTGCGCTGGCACCGGCCATGGCGTGTGGGCTGTTCACTTTGATGGCTTTCAACCACGAGGGTGCGGGTCTGGAGGCCAGGCCCGTTTTGAGCCTGATCCTGAGCAATCAAAGCTTCGCCGCGTATGCCTCGGGCGCAGCGCAATCGGCCCAAAACCACCTTGCTACCGTCACTTTTGATTGGACAAACCATAGTGAAATCAAGTCTATTATCGGTTTTAAGCCGACAACCAATTTCATCAACTAAAGCTGCCAATGGAAACCAATAAACGGACCAACAAAGACAGGGGAATGAAACCGAAAGATGTCAAACCCACTGTGCCTGCCGCCCCCGCACCCGCGCCGGTGCCACCGCTGTTCCGCAAGATTGACTGGCTTACCTTCGGGCTGGCGTTTGGCGTGGTCTGGGCGGTTTATCTTTGGACTCTGGCGCCGGAGCTGACCTTGGAAGATTCCGGCGAGCTTTGCACTGGCTCGTTTTACGCGGGCATACCCCATCCGCCCGGCTATCCGTTCTGGGCGATTTACAGCTGGTTCTGGACGTTCATCCTGCCCTTCGGCAATGTCGCGTGGCGTGTGGAGGTGGGCGAATCGTTTGCCGCCGCGCTCGGCTGCGGCATGGTGGGCATCATGGTTTCGCGCGGCAGCAGCATGCTCATTGAAGGCATCGAGGAAATTAAAAACATCTCCCGCGGCTGGGAAAGTTCTATTTGCATCGTGTCCGGCTTTGTGGCGGGAACCTTGCTGGGCATGGATGGCTTCATGTGGAAGGAGTCGGTGGCGATCAACCGCATTTCGCTGTTCGGCGTGCCGTGGCTCATCGCGGTGATGCTGTTTCTGATGCGCTGGAGCTACGCGCCGCAACAACGGCGTTATCTGTATCTGGCGATGCTTTTTTACGGCATCTGCGCGACCATTCACCAAACCCTGCTGTTGAGCGCCATCGGTGTGGAAATCATCATTGCCCTGGCGCATCCTCGGATCGGGCGGGATTTGTTCTTGGGAAACTCCCTGATTTACCTCGTCTGCCTGATGTTGAAGAGCTCCATTCCCGCGCTCGCCAACATGACGGATGTGGAAATGGTGCTTTTCCATGTGATCGGAATGGGTTCGGTTTTGAGCGGCGCCTGGCTGTCCATTAATACGCAAGGGGTCGGCACGGAATGGAAAACGCTGCTGTGGATGGGGGTTTTGTGGGTGGTCGGCGTTTCCTTCTATTTTTATGAGGCCATTTCCGGCATGACGGTCCCGCCGATGCAATGGGGCTATCCCCGCACGGTGGAAGGATTTTTCCACGCGTTGAGCCGCGGCCAGTACGAAACCGTTCACGGCCTGAATGTGTTTTCCGATCCCAGCCGTTTTCTCTTCCAGCTCTGGTACATCGTCGAAGGCTTGTCCGAATCGTTCAGTTGGGTTTATATCTTTGTCGGTCTCCTGCCGTTCCTGTTCCTGGTGAAAATGCACAAGCGGGAACGCAATTGGATCATTGGTGTCACTGCGGTTTATTTCTGCGTCTCGGTCCTGCTGGGCATCCTGCTGAATGTCTCGCCCGACCGCCAGTCGTCCGACCTCAACAAGGTTTTCTACACCGCCTCCCATGGCTTGTTTGCCTTGATGATCGGCTATGGCCTGACGCTGCTGGCGGCGTACGTGGCGACGCACTATAAAGTCTGCCGCCGCTGGGCGCTGCTGGGCGGCGCGGTGGCGGTGATGCTGGCGGTTTACTGCCTGCTCGACGCGACCGGCAAACTTTTTTACGGCCCGGCGGGGTCCATCAGCCTTTCCCAGCTGCCTCACCACATTGCCATGGCCTTCGACAAGGATCAGTTTGGCAATCCGGTGTTTGCCAATCTGATCATGCTGGCCTCGTCCGTGCTTTTCATCGTTGCCTTGCTCCTCTATCGCAGCCGCGGCCCGGTGATGATTTTGCTCGGCATCTTTTTGATGATGCCGGTCTGCTCCGGCCTGACGCACTGGTATAAGAGCGAGCAGCGCAACCACTGGTTCGGCTACTGGTTCGGACATGACATGTTTACGCCGCCGTACCTGGACACGAACGGCAAGTTGAGCTACGACAATGTCCGCCGCGCCGCTTTGCTCAAAGACCCGAAGAACGCCAAACTCATCTATCCGGAAATGGCGCGCGACACGGTTCTTTTCGGCGGCACCGATCCCGGCCGGTTCTGTCCGACTTATACCATCTTCTGCGAAAGCTTCATTCCGCACCGCTGCCAGCCGGCGCAGGACCAGAAATTTGACCGGCGCGATGTTTATATCATCACCCAAAACGCGCTCGCCGATGGCACCTACCTTTGTTATCTGCGCTCTCAATACAACCGTTCCAAACAGATTGACCCCCCGTTCTTCAGCGAGCTGTTGAAAGCCTGGGGCTGGGTGTTTGTCAGTCTGGCCGTGGCCTTGAGCGTGATTTGGCTGGCCGGCGAATTCATCCAGGGCGCACTCCATCGCAAGCGGAATGCCATGATTATTTTCTCCGTTTGGGGGGTGGGTTTGATCATCGTATTTTTGCAAGGCTCCGGAATCAGTGTCGAGGGGCTTTCCAGCGCGGCCTATAAAATTCTCGACGTGCCGTTCACCAAATGGGGCGCGCACGTGGAAGCCCGCCGCCGCGCCGAAGGGGTTTATCCGCCGAAGGAAATTTACATTCCGTCGGAGGATGATTCGCAAAAATGTTTTTCGGAATACACCCAGGATGTCGCCCGCCGTTCCCAGCTCAACCAGCTGCGCCCCGGCGAAGATGTGCACGTTGAAAACGGCCGCGTCCAGGTCTCCGGCCAGGCCGCCGTGATGAACATCAACGGCCTGCTTTGCAAGGTCATCTTCGAGAACTGCCCCAGCAATGAGTTTTACATCGAGGAAAGTTTCCCGCTGGAGTGGATGTATCCGTATGAAACACCGTTTGGCATCATCATGAAGATCAACCATCACCCGCTGACCGAACTTTCGCAGGACGTGTTTGATCTCGACCACAAATTCTGGAGCGACTTTTCCACCCGCTTGTGCGGCAACTGGATCACCTACGACACCAGCATCCAGCAGATCGCCGACTTTGTGGAGCGCACCTACGTTCACAATAATTATAAGGGCTACACCGGTGACCGTGCCTTTGTCCGCGATGACGACGGCCAAAAGGCTTTCTCCAAGCTCCGCAGTTCCCAGGCGGGTATGTATGCCTGGCGCTTGAGTCCGCAATGTCCCCCCGAGTTCCGCCAGAAGTCCGCCGCCAGCCAGGAGGCGCTTGTCCGCGAAACTGATTTTGCCTTCAAGCAGGCCTTTACTTTTTGTCCTTTCAGCCCGGAGGCTCTTTATCGCTATGTTAATTTCCTCCTGCAATACGGCCGTTTTGACGACGCCATCATCATCGCCAAAACCTGCAAAAAACTCGACCCTTACAACGAGTCCATCACCGGCCTGATCAAGCAGTTGGAAAGTTATAAAGCGCAAACTGCCGACCGGACGCAGGCGATGAACCAGATTACCGCGATGGAAAATACCGCCCGCACGAATCCGAACAATGTCGCGAATCTCCTCGCGCTGGGCGGAACTTATCTCCAAATGCAGCAGACCAACCGGGCCATGGAAATCTTTGACCTGGCGCTGGCCAGCCCTGCCATAAAGTTTCAGGATGCCGCGATCATCGCCCAGCAATTCGCCGGGATGAACAATCTGGCCCGACTGGAGACGGCTCTGCAAAAACTCGTCAATCTGGCGCCGGATCAGCCGGAAGCGCGTTACGACTTGGCCGCGCTTCAGACCATCAACGGCCGCGCCGCTGAAGCCTTGCAAAATCTTAAAATCGCTCTGGAAATCAGCGCCAAACGCCACGCCACCGATCCCGCCGCGCGTGATCTGGCCGCCACCGTGCGCACCGATCCGCGCTTTGCCGGCTTACGCCCCCTGCCGGATTTCCAAAAGCTGGTTACCCCGCAATAATCCGCAAATTTCAGGGGTCCGATTTGTAGCCCGTCGGCTTGCCCGTTGCCGGAGCGCCGCATATCTGCTAGTTTTCCAGCCGAAGGTTTGGAAGCAATAATCTATGAGCAAAAACAAAACCGCATCTCCGCCGCCGGAAACCGCTGGCGCCGTGCCCTCGACGTTGCCGCCCCCTGCGCCGGAGCAAATCGAGGAGCTCAAGGCCCGCGCTGCCAAAGCCGATGAGAATTGGGATCGCCTGCTTCGCACCACCGCCGATTTCGATAATTTCAAAAAACGCGCCGCCCGCGAAAAAATCGAGGCCGCGCAATATGCAAATTTTTCATTGATCCAAAAACTGCTGCCCGTCCTCGACAATTTTGAGATGGCGCTGGCCGCCGCGCAAAACGCCGAAGGCGACAAGCTCGCCTCCCTCCAGTCGGGCGTCGGGATGATCCAGCAGCAGTTCAAGAACGCGCTCACCGAGACCGGGCTTGAAGAAATTGACGCCGCCGGCAAGCCGTTCGACCCGAACTGGCACGAAGCCGTGGCCCAACAGGTAACCGCCGACGCGCCGGAAGGCCATGTCTTGCAACAGCTCCGCAAAGGTTACAAGTTGAAAGAACGCCTGCTCCGGCCGGCCACCGTCATCGTCGCTCAAAAACCGGCCCCCAATCCATAATTCAATCTTCGCAATTCAAAGTTTTCCATGGCCAAGCTCGACTACTACGAAGTTCTCGGCGTCAATAAGGACGCGGGCGACGACGAAATCAAAAAAGCCTACCGCAAGCAGGCCGTGAAATTCCACCCGGACAAAAATCCGGGCGACAAGGTTGCCGAGGAAAATTTCAAGGAACTCGGCCATGCCTATGAAATCTTGAGCGACCCCCAAAAACGCGCCGCCTACGACCAATACGGCCACGCCGCCTTTGATCCGCGCGCCCGGGCACGCGGTGGTGGCGGCGGCTTTCACGACCCGTTCGACATCTTTCGCGAGGTTTTCAGCGGCGGTGGCGGTGGCAGCATTTTTGAGAACCTTTTTGGCGGCGGCCAGGATCCCGGCGGCCCGCAACGCGGCGATGATTTGCGCTACGACCTGCAGCTCACGCTGGAAGAGGCGGCCCACGGCTGCGAAAAGGAGGTTTCCGTCACCAAGCCCGATAAATGCGATGGCTGCAACGGCGCCGGCGCGGAACCCGGCTCCAAAATGCGCCAGTGCGCCACCTGCGGCGGTCGCGGCCAGGTCCTCACCTCGCGCGGCATTTTCAGCATCGCGCAGACCTGTCCGCACTGCAAAGGCGCGGGACGCATCCTGGAAAAACCCTGCAAGCAATGTTCCGGCAGCGGCAAGCACGAGCGCACCTCCAAAATCAAGCTGCGCATCCCCCCCGGCGTGGAATCCGGTTCCCGCCTGCGCTCCGCCGGCAACGGCGAGGCGGGTTCGCGCGGCGGTCCGGCGGGTGACCTCTACGTTTTTTTACAAGTCAAGCCGCACGAGATTTTTTCGCGCGAAGGCGATGATTTGCTCTGCGAAATCCCGGTGAGTTTTGTGCAGGCCACGCTGGGCGCCGAAATTGAGGTGCCGACCCTCGAAGGCCGGGCGATGATTAAAATTCCCGCCGGCACGCAGCCCGGCACGTTGCTCCGCCTCAAAGGCCGCGGCCTGAAAAATCTTCAGGGCTACGGCCAGGGTGATTTGCACATCCGCGTCCAGGTCGAGGTGCCGGCGCATTTGAATTCCGACCAGAAACAAAAGCTGCAGGAATTCGCCGCGCTATGCGATGGCCGGGAAGCGCCGCTGGCACAGGGTTTTTTTGAGAAGGCTAAGAAATTCTTTAAATAATTTTTGACCTGTGCTTTTGATTGATGCGGACGGAATCCGAAGAATTTAAGAAAATACTCAACGCCACCCAACCACTGTCCGAGCTTGTCAATTGTAAATCAAATATGTCTCTGCACCGCTTTTATCTGCCGCCGGAAAGTTGCCTTGAAGACCGGTTGCGGCTGGAAGGTCGCGAGGCGCACCATGCGCTGCACGTCCTGCGATTGAAACATGGCGACCGCGTGGGCGTGCTGGATGGCGCGGGCGGTCAATTTCTTTGCGACGTGGAATATCCCGCAAAAGCGGCCGTCACCCTGGCGGTGAAGGAAAAAACTCACACGCCCGCCCCGCCCTGCCCCGTCAGTTTGTTCGTGGCGGTTCCCAAGGGGAAAATCATCGAGGACGTCATCGAGAAAGCCGTGGAACTCGGCGCCCGGCGCATCGTGCCGCTGCTGACCGAGCGTGTCGTCACGCACCTCGACCCCGACGACGCCGAGGCCAAGCGCGAGAAATGGCAGCAGGTCGCCATCGCGGCCATCAAGCAATGCGGCGCCGCGTGGCTGCCGCGCATCGAGGCGCCGGTGGCTTTGAAAGATTTTCTCGCGGCGGGCGTAAAACCGGAACTGGCTTTTGTCGGCTCGCTCCAAACGGAGCGCCGCCATCCGCGCACGGTGTTCGCTGCCTTCCTCTCCCGGCACGGCCGCCGGCCGCACAGCGCCGGGGTATGGATTGGGCCGGAGGGCGATTTTACGCTCGCCGAATTGCGCGCCATCGAAGCCGCAGGCGCGCAGCCAATCACGCTGGGACCGCTGACCTTGCGCGTGGAAACGGCTGTGATTTACTGCCTCTCGTTCTTGAATTACGAACTTCAAAACGGTGGGGTTTGTTAGCGCCGGGTTAGCTGACATTCCATCGACGCGCAATTGCCTGCCAGGTTGCCGAAGTGCGTGCGCGGCGGCATGCCAGTGTATCACTTCCCACCTCAGATCTCGGATTTAAGAGCTTGTCTGAAAATTCCGAGAGGACTGCGGCGAGGGATTTTGGCCGTGGACCAGGCGGCGAGGTCGGAGCATCCCCGCCACGAGCTGTGACGACCTGGCCAACGCCGCCCACGGCCAAAAGACCCGCCGCTTGGAGGTTTTTCCCGCCCGGATTACTTGGTTCTGTTGGCCAATCGCCATAAGTTCATCGTCAATTTTCGCTTTCGTCCTGACTCGCCCTCGAGCCTTGCTCTTCATAACCGTGCCCTTCGTAATTTTCAGACCCGCTCCAAGATAATTTCACTTGACCTGTCTGTATCATATATATATGATACATATTGCTTGGCGGACCCGGCTTGGAGTTTGCCTGCCGCCGGATGACGGCGCCTCTGGCGCTGGCTTGCAGTGGTGGGTGCGGTTTTTCCCGCGCGGCGTTCGTGACCGTTCTTTGACACCTGATTTTGTCGCGCAACCCCTTCTGGTTGCCCGGGTGGAGCGTGCCCCCTCTTCGCACCTTTTGCCATTCAGTTTTCAGGTCTCAAGTCTCAGATTTTTTTGTTTCCGGTGCGGTTTGGTGCGGTCTGGTGCGCTCGAGTCCCGCATCCCGCATCTAGTAATCGCTTTGCGTGAAATAATGCCTGATTAAAGTCCGGAAACGTTCCGGTTTTGGATGCTTTATCAACGACTTGCGCACATTTTTTTGAAACAATCAGCCCTGCGTCATTCCCAAAACCGCCGTGCAAGTTAGCGCGACTGTATCAGCACGCGGAAGGCACGGCCCAGATGTTCCGGATGCGTCAGGGTTTGAAATTGTCGCACCTGCTTGGCATCCAAACCGGGGAAACCTTTCCCCTTCACGGCCGCACTTAGAATCCGGGTGAGAAATTGCGGCTGCGAACAGAAGCAGTCTGTTTTTAATCCGGCCTCCGTACCGGCATTTTGAATGCGGGAAAAATTGACGTGCGCGGTCAAATCCTGTTCGCCGGGGTTCGCCAGTAAATCACCGCTCACCTGATGGCGATAATAGGCTCGTAGCGTGCCATCGGGCCGCGAGGGTGAGAACTGCTCCTCGGCCGTATACCCGTAGTCGATGGCGATCAGTTTTCCTTGCGTCAAAATTCCGGCGGCGGTGCGCCACCAGTTTTCAGCGCCTGGAGAAAGTTCGATGCTATAATTATCCGGCAGGATGCGCGCCAATTCTGCCGGGCACAGATTCTGGATTTGAAATCCCGGATTCTGGATTTTAGCCCAGATATATTTATCGCCATCGAGGGCGACGCCCCATTCAAACCAGTTTTTAGCTTTAGCGTCCCAGCCCAGCCGGCGGAGGGGAAAGGCGTCGAGCAATTCGTTGCTGAAAAACACTCCGGCGAGTTTTGAGCTTTTATTTTTGCGTTTCAAGTCGTCGAAACCGGCGCACCAGCGGATGTTGGAAAAGTTTTCCAGCGTTTTCTGCTGCCATTGTTGACGCGTCGGCGACGGTTCTAAAATCCAATACTCCATGCCGGCAAAAAGTTCCGGACGGCATTTTTCCAGCCAGCCCAAAATATCGCGCGCGAGTTTGCCGTCATGCGCGCCGGCTTCAACGATTTTGAGTGCTGACTTCTGACTTCTGGTTTCTGCTTCGAGCCATTCAGCAAACTGGAAGGCAAGCAGTTCGCCGAACAAACTGCCGGTGCTGACGCTGGTGATGAAGTTGCCGGCGCAACCGACACAGTCGCGGTTCGCCTCATAATAGCCGGTTTCAGGACTATAAAGCGCCAGTTCCATGAAGTGCGCGAAGGGAATCACCCGGTGGCGGTGGATTTCCTCGCTGATCAATTCAGCTGGCATTTTCATTGCTTGCAGAGAAACAGGGCTTGCGTTAGTGTCGCATCAACAGCGAGGAATTTATGGCCAAAATCGACGCGTTTTTCAATCTGATGTTTGAGCAGAAGGCTTCTGACCTTCACATGGCCTCCGGCAATCCGCCCATGATGCGCATCAACGGCGAACTGCAACGGGTGGATTATCCTCCGTTGGAGAATGACGTCCTCAAGGCCATGCTCTACGAAATCGCGCCGGATTACAAAATCAAACAGTTCGAGGAAACGGGCGACGTCGACTTCGGTTATGAGATCCCCAGCATCTCCCGCTTCCGCGTCAACTTTTTCAACCAGAAAAACGGCGTCAGCGCGGTGTTCCGCCAGATTCCCAGCCGCGTGCTCTCGTTCGAGGATTTTGAAAAGCTGGAGGCACCGCTGCCGCAGGTGTTCAAAAAGTTTGCCATGCTTAACCGCGGCCTCGTGGTGGTGACCGGGCCAACCGGCTCCGGTAAATCCACCACCCTGGCGGCCATCGTGGATTATTGCAACCGCAACCGCAAAGACCACATCATCACCGTGGAAGACCCGATCGAGTTTGTCCACGAAAGCAAGAACTGCCTGGTAAACCACCGTGAAGTCGGCGTCCACACCAAATCTTTCGCCGCCGCGCTCCGCGGCGCGCTGCGCGAAGACCCGGACATCATTCTCGTCGGTGAAATGCGCGATTTGGAAACCATCGAGCTCGCCATCACCGCGGCGGCGACCGGTCACTTGGTTTTTGGGACGCTGCACACGCAAAGCGCGGCTAAGACGGTGGACCGCATCATTGACGTTTTTCCGGCGGATCAGCAAAATAAAATCCGCCAGACTCTCTCCGAGGCATTGAAAGGTGTGGTGGCACAGACACTGTTCAAGCGATCAGACAAGAAAGGCCGGGTGGCGGCGTTTGAAGTCCTGGTGTTCAACACCGCCGTGGCGAACCTGGTGCGCGAAGGCAAGACCCATCAGATTCAAGGCATGATTCAGATCGGCAAGAAATTCGGCAACCAGCAACTGGATGATCATATCATGGAACACGTCCGCATGAAGCGGATCACGCCGGAAGACGCCTTTGACAAGGCGCTCGATAAGAAAAAATTCCGGCCGCTGCTGGCGCACCCGCCGGAAGACGAAGATGCCATGTGATTTATGCGCCGTCCGGAATTGGATCAGATTTTAACGACGATGATGGCTTCTCAGCCGGAAGTTTCCGACTTGAATTTCACGGTGGATCGCCCGCCCCAGGTCGAGGCTTACGGGGAACTCAAGCCGGTTACGCTTGACCCGCCCATTGAAAAACTCACCCCCTTCCAGATTGAAACCGTCGCGCTCAACATCATTGGCGACAACCTTTGGCAAATCGAGGATTTACTCCGGCATGGTTCGTGCGACGCTTCGTATGCCTTGAGCGACCAGGCGCGATTTCGTGTGAATGTTTTTTCGCAGCGCGGCAACTATTCCATTGTTTGCCGGCAATTAAACGCGGCGATCCCGACACTGGAGCAATTAAAATTTCCGCCGGTGCTGAAGGAAATTCCCCGTGAAAAAACCGGCCTCGTTCTGGTCACGGGCGCGACCGGCTCCGGCAAATCCACCACGCTCGCCGCCATTCTGAACGAAATCAACCGCTTCAATCCTGTCCATATTGTAACGCTGGAAGACCCCGTGGAATACCTGCACACGCACGATAAAGCCACCTTCAACCAGCGGGAACTGGGCGTTGATTTTGATTCCTACGTCAACGGCTTGCGCGCCGCGCTTCGGCAGGCGCCGAAGGTGATTCTCGTCGGTGAAATGCGCGACCAGGAAACGGTGAAAATCGCCTTGAGCGCCGCCGAGACCGGCCATCTGGTTTTAAGCACGCTTCACACCATCAACGCCGGCGAAACCGTCAACCGCATCCTCGGCATGTTTGAGCCGGAAGAGCAGGAGCAGATTCGAGTCCGGCTGGCCGACTCTCTCCGGTGGGTCGTAAGCCAGCGGCTCGTTGCCAAGGTCGGCGGCGCGCGGTTCGCGCTGCTGGAAATCATGGGTTCCAACCTGCGTACGCAGGAAAGCATCCGGCTGGGCGAAAGCGAGGGGAAAACTTTCTATGAAATCATCGAGGCCAGTTATCCGTTTGGCTGGCGCAATTTTGACCAGACTTGCATTGAGGCCTATGACCAAGGCTTCATCACGGAGGAAACCGCCCTGCTCTACTGCACCAAGCGCAGCGTGGTCTCCCGCGCCATTGACAATCTGAAAAAAGCTCGCGGAGAAAACACCACCAACCTTGGCTCGCTCCGCATGAAGTCAGGCAGCCACGGTGGTACCGCCGAAGCCGCCCCCCCCATTCTAAAAATCAAATGACCGGCACCTTCGATTTCGTGAGCAGCGGGGATACGCCCGCGCTCATCGCTTTTTCCACCCCTGAATGGCTGGAAGCCGCCAAAGCGGCGCTTCAGGAACTCGGCTACAAGGTCCACACCGCCGCCACCCACAGTGATTTTGTCCTGCGCTTTGGTCAGACCCACTATCAGGTGGTGCTCATGGAGGAACTCTTCGGCGCCAATGAGCCCGCTGAAAACCTCGCGCTCAAGTCCCTGCAAAACATGCCCGTCAATCAGCGCCGCCACGCCACGATTCTGCTCATCGGCAATTCCTTTCAAACCTTCACGCCGATGGAGGCGTTCAAAAACAGCGTTCACGCCGTCATTAACAGCTCCGAATTGTTCCTCCTTAAACAGCTCGTGGAGAAAGCCGTCGCCGACAACAACTCCTTCCTTCACAGCTATCGCGAAGTGCAAAACCGCGTCCTCATCAAAGGCACGCGCGCTTGACCGTGACCCGGCTGGATCAAATTCTCGTGGATCGCAACCTTTGCGAAAGCCGCGAAAAGGCCAAGCGGCTCATTCTCGCCGGCCAGGTCCGTGTCAACGGCCATCCGGCCCGGAAACCCAGCGACACCGTCAAACCTGCGGATGAAATCACCGTGGATACGCCGGAGAAATTTGTCAGTCGTGGCGGACACAAACTGGAATACGCGCTGGAACATTTTCAGATCAACGTCACCGATCTCACCGCGTTTGATCTCGGTGCATCCACCGGCGGTTTCACCGACTGCCTGCTTCAGCGCGGCGCCGCGAAAGTTTTTGCCGTGGATGTCGGCCAAGGGCAGCTCGCTTGGAAATTGAGAACCGATCCGCGGGTCGTCGTCATGGAAAAGACCAACGCCCGGCATCTCCAGCCGGATAATTTTCCAGCGCCCGCCGATCTCGCGGTGATCGACTGTTCTTTTATCTCGCTCAAAAAGATTCTTCCGCCCGCCGGGCCACTGCTCAAGCCGTATGGGATAATTATCGCGCTCATCAAGCCGCAGTTCGAAGCCGGCAAAGCCGAGGCTGATCGAGGTCGTGGCGTCATCACCGACCCCACCATCCACGAACGCGTGCTGGCGGAATTGAAAGATTTTGTCTCCGCGCAGGCTCGCCTTTGCTGGCGCGGTGTGATTGAATCTCCCCTGCTCGGCCCCGCCGGCAATAAAGAATTTTTGACCCTGATTGAAAAAAAACGCTGACCATTTCCAGCGCATCGGCCTCGTCGGCAACGCGGAAAAACCCGCCTGCGCCGCGATTGTTCGCACTGCCGCCCGCATTATCCAGCGCGCCGGCAAAATAATAGCTTGCGACGCCAGCACTGCGCAGCTGGCGAAGTTGAAATGCGAAACCCTGCCCGACACCGCCACGCTGGCCGGGAAAGTGGACTTGCTCGTCGTCTTCGGCGGCGACGGAACGATGCTCCACACCGCGCGGCAGATTGCCGGTTCCCACACCCCCATGCTCGGCATCAACATCGGCGGGCTGGGCTTTCTCACCGCCGTGCCCTCCGACCAGCTGGCCGCCGCGTTGAAGCTGCTCTGGCGCGGCGAATTTCGTTTTGAATCCCGCGCACTCATCGCGGTCGCCGGCAACACCAGCGGAAAAAATATCAGTACCACCGCGCTTAATGACATCGTCATCAGCCGTGGTGCGGCGTCGCGGCTCATCGCGCTGGACGTGAGCGTGGATGGTGAGCCAATCACGCGCTACCGTTGCGACGGTTTGATTGTCAGTTCCCCCACTGGCTCCACCGCCTATTCCCTCGCGGCAGGCGGAGCGATTGTGCTGCCGACGGCGGACGTGTTTGCGCTCACGCCAATTTGTCCACATGCGCTGTCGAACCGCTCCATTATTTTACCACTGTCATCAACCATCCGCGTGAAAGCCATCAAAACCGAGCCGGCGACATTTCTCAATGCCGACGGCCAGATTGCCGGCGAACTCGTGAATGGTGATGAAATCACCATCCGTCGCAGCCGCAGCAGTGTGCGGCTGGTGCATCTGGCCCACGGCTCGTTTCTTGAGGCCTTGCGGCGAAAACTCCACTGGCGCGGAACTTACCTTTAATATTTTTCATTTAACATGGTTCGCTTAAAAGACATTGCCCAAATCGTTGGCGTCTCGGTAATGACGGTCTCAAAAGCTTTGCGCGACGAGCCCGATGTTTCCGCCGCCACCAAGGCCAAAATTAAAAAACTAGCGCTCGACATGGGCTATGTGCCCGACTCCAGCGCCCAAGGATTGCGGACCAAGACCACCAAACTGTTCGGCCTGGTCATTCCCGCCGCCACCAATCCGATTTATGCGCGGATAGTTTTTGCCATTGAGGAACGCGCCCGCGAGCTGGGCTACGACATTTTGCTGGCACAGACTCAAAACCTGGCGGAGCGCGAGGATGCCTGCTTGCGCCGCTTGCTGTCTCGGCGAGTGGACGGCTTGCTCATCACGCCGGTTTATCGTTTCGAGGCGGAAGCAAGGATTTACCAGGAGATTGTTGCGCGCAAAATCCCGACCGTCCTGCTCGGTTCCCCGGCTCCGTTTTGCAAAAGTTTTGCCGCCATCGAAATTGAAGAGTTGGTCGCCAGCTACAATGTCACCAAACATCTGCTCGCGCTCGGCCATAAAAAAATCGCCTACTTCACGGGCCCATCCGCCGCCCCATGGGCGCATGAACGCTTCGAAGGTTACCGCCGCGCGCTGCGCGAAGCCGGTCTGGCGGTGGACGACAAGCTGGTTTTTCAGTCGGGCAGCACAATTGATGATGGCGTCAAGGCTGCACTGCAGATGCTTAACGAAGACAGCCATCCCACCGCCATTCAATGCGTCAGCGACCTCGTTGCCATCGGCTGCGCGGAGACATTGCTGCAACAGGGGTTAAAAATCCCGGACGACATTTCCCTCGCCGGCTTTGGTAACATCCTGGCAGCGGAATTTTACCGCGTGCCATTGACCACGGTGAGCCAGCCCAAATTCCGACTCGGCGTGGCGGCGGTGGAAGCCATCATGCACCTGATTCACGGTGAAAGCATCCAGCTAAAACGCCTGGCCGCCGAACTCGTCATCCGCCAAAGCACCACACCGCCAAAACCCTGATTCCCGGCAACCAACCGCCGGTGAAATCTGATTGAAAACCATCCGCACAAACGGCAGATTCAAGTCATGACGAAATCTGTTTTCACCGGTCCGGTTTTTGTGGTGCGCGATAATATTGACACCGATCAGATCATCTCCGCGCAGTTTCTTAACCTCGTGCCCACCATCGCCGAGGAATATGAGAAGCTCGGTAGCTACGCACTCGACGGACTGCCGGCATCGCTCTATCCCAATCGTTACGTCAAGGAA
>Ga0208507_1000687_pt1 | contig 20947 bp, 18 predicted proteins | sample CryBogCBH12Aug01_FD_184626 | JGI IMG/M metagenome (GOLD analysis project Ga0208507, IMG submission 184626) | Freshwater microbial communities from Crystal Bog, Wisconsin, USA - CBH12Aug09.1 (SPAdes) (version 2) | ecosystem: Environmental > Aquatic > Freshwater > Lake | place: Crystal Bog... | reverse complement strand
CTCGGCGAATGTCCTTCACCACTGCCTCGGCGGGCTTCTTGGCCGCCTTGGAAGCAGATTTTGGTTTGGAGGGATTGGGTCTCATCTTCGTTCCTTACGTCACTACGACGAGACCCAATCCCTCCGTTATCCGCAACCCCATTTTTTGGCCAAAGGCGCTGACGCCGAACAGTCGCGCTACAGCAGAGAGCAGCTTGCGGACATGGGCACTCCAACTCAGAGAGCGCGTCGGGTTCAAAAGGGCCGCAGTTGCTCTCGCCCGTAAACTGGCGGTCATAATGCACGCCATGCTGAAATCTGGCGAGCTCTTTGACCGGACTGCGGGAGCGCCAGCTCTGGCAGCTTAAGGATAGCGTTCGCCTTGAACGCTTGGATACGTCCCTGCCGGGGCGTGGACAGAGTCATTCCGTTGATGGGGTTGCACTGCTGGTGACAGCAAAGTGCGTCGTCCACATTGGAAGACTCCTCCCGCGAAGCTCCATCATGCGGCGGCCATTGCCGACCGCGAAGACGACCCTGCACCCGGCATACGGCATCAAAGCGCAGAAAGGCTCTTGCAATTTGACCCGCAATTAGACGACTCCATCACTTCTCGATGAAAATCCCGGGTCAACTCTCAGTGGCAATCAACAAATGAAGCCATTTTCACGTGGCCAGCGCATCGGCAGATACCGAAAACAGCACCTCCGCTGAAGCAGTTGCAGCCGCCTTGAGCCCAAGCGCTTCAGGTACAATTTGATGAATATAGAAGGCCACGGCAGCACGCTTCATCGAGGCAAACGGTTCATCACCCATCGCTAGCCGACCCTGACGCTCCATCAGCCATCCACATGTCGCGACTGACAGCATAGTAAGAAATGGGTAGCTGGCCGCTAGCCTGTCATCGGCACCCGCTACCGCCAGCTGCTGGCCAATCATCTCGCATGCATCGATCAACTGCTGGAGCCCCCCATCCATTACCTGATGCCGCATATCGGAGATGAGAGCTGCGAAAGCACGCCCATTTTCGAGGCCGAGTTTACGACCGACTAAATCGGCCGCCTGGATGCCATTAGTACCCTCGTAAATTGGTGCAATACGGGCGTCACGGTAAAATTGAGCCGCTCCGGTTTCCTCAATATAGCCCATCCCGCCATGAACTTGGACACCGAGGCTGGCCACCTCGCAGCCAATGTCTGTCCCATGCGCCTTGGCAAGTGGTGTAATAAGTTCAAGCCGCTGATGCGCGGCGGCATCTCCGAGGCCAGTGCGATCAACCTGACCCGCAGCATAATAGACCAGTGCCCGCGCCGCCTGCGTTTGCGCCTTCATACGCAGCAGCATACGACGCACATCGGGATGCTCAATGATCGCAACAGGCGTCCGATCCTGCGAACCAGCCCGAGCCGACTGAATGCGACCACGCGCATATTCGACCGCTTTTTGGGTCGCAGCCTCGGCCACCTGGACGCCCTGCAAGCCGATATTGAGGCGCGCATTGTTCATCATCGTGAACATCGCGCGCATACCACCATGTTCAGGGCCAATGAGTTCGCCAATACAATCGTCGCTATCGCCAAACGACAAGACGCAGGTTGGAGACGCATGCAGGCCCATCTTGTGTTCAATCGACACCGCGCGAACATCATTAAGCGCGCCCGGATTTCCTCCTGAATCAAGGCGATATTTAGGGACAAGAAACAGCGATATGCCGCGCGTTCCAGCGGGTGCGTCGGGGCTCCTGGCAAGGACAAGGTGAACGATATTAGGTGCCATATCATGGTCACCGAACGAGATGAAAATCTTGGTGCCCTTGATGCTCCATGTTCCATCACCGCGCGGTGTCGCCTGCGTGCGCAGTGCACCCACATCTGAACCGGCCTGCGGTTCGGTCAGGTTCATGGTGCCAGTCCATTGACCGGTGGCGAGATGCGGCAGATAAAGCGCCTGCTGTGCCGGTGTACCATGATGGATCAGCGCCTCTATCGCACCGACAGTTAGCGTCGGGGCAAGCGCGAAGCCCATATGAGCAGCACCAAGGGTATCGAGAACCGCCGTCTGCAACGAAAACGGCAAACCCTGCCCACCGAAATGCTCGGGCACGCCGATTGCACCCCAACCACCCTCAACAAACTCACGATAGGCCTTAATGAAGCTTGCCGGCATTTTTACGCCGTCCGGCGTCCATTGCGGACCAGCCTTGTCACCCTCACGAAACAGTGGCGCCCATTCGCCAGCAGCAAAGACCCCGGCACCTTCCAACACCGCATCTACCACATCGGATGTGGCCGCGGCGAAGCGCTCGCTCCCTGCTAGCTCCGCGATTTCGACAATATGGTCGAGCACGAAGCGTTGATCTGCAACGGGCGGATAAAAGGGCACGAAGAGTTCTCCTTGGAATAGCTCAAGCCGCTTGAGGGACAACCATCAGCCAATCGAGCGATGGCTGACTGGAGGCCAGGAATTGACGCAGAAGACGGAATCTAATGATGGTGGACCCAACGTCATGCGTATGAGGCAGAGGTCAGATTGGCCACTTCCGCTGCAGTCACATCAGGCGCGAGCTCAATCAGTCGAAACGGAGAGCTGCGATCATCCCGTTGAAAAACGGCAAGGTCTGTAATCACCATATCGACTACGTTTCGTCCGGTGAGCGGTAAAGTGCAGGCAGGGATGAACTTGGGGCTGCCGTCTTTCGCGCAGTGCTCCATGACAACGATAATCTTCTTCACCCCGGCAACAAGGTCCATGGCTCCACCCATCCCCTTGATCATTTTTCCGGGGATCATCCAATTGGCAATGTCCCCATTTTCAGCAACTTCCATCGCACCGAGAACGGTCAGGTCGATCTTCCCGCCGCGGATCATCGCAAAGCTCTGTGCGCTGTCAAAATAGGCTGAGTGTGGCAATTCGCTGATCGTCTGCTTGCCCGCATTGATCAGGTCAGCATCCTCATTGCCCTCATATGGGAACGGCCCAATACCGAGCATGCCATTTTCCGATTGAAGGTTCACCGTCAGGCCCTTCGGCACATGATTGGCGATCAAGGTAGGGATGCCAATGCCCAGGTTCACATAGAAACCATCTTGCAGTTCACGCGCCGCGCGCGCCGCCATTTCGTCGCGGGTCCAAGCCATTATGCGGGCTCCTTCTGTCGGACGGTCCGGAATTCAATCATCTTGTGATAGGGGGCCCCGCAGACTAACCGGTGAACATAAACACCCGGCAAATGGATGGCATCAGGATCTAAGCCACCCGGCTCGACGATCTCCTCCACCTCGACCACACAGACTTTGCCACAAGTGGCTGCCGGTACATTGAAATTGCGCGCTGTCTTGCGAAACACGACATTGCCGGAGGCATCGGCCTTCCAGCCCTTCACGATGGCCAAATCGGCCACGATACCGCGCTCGAGGATATACTCTTCACCGTCAAAGATCATGACCGGCTTACCCTCGGCAACCAATGTGCCGACACCGGTCTTAGTGTAGAATCCGGGAATGCCGGCGCCCCCACTGCGCATCCGCTCCGCTAGTGAGCCCTGCGGCGAGAACTCGACATCAAGCTCGCCCGCAAGATATTGCCGCTCAAACTCCTTATTATCCCCCACATAGCTGGAGATCATCTTCCTAATTTGCCGCGTACGCAGCAACTTGCCAAGGCCCATCCCATCCAGACCGGCGTTGTTGCTAGCGACTGTGAGGTTCTTAACGCCGCTTGCAGCGATAGCGTCGATCAATCGCTCAGGAACGCCACAAAGGCCGAAGCCACCAGCAGCGACCAACATTTGGTCTCGGAGCAGCCCAGCAAGGGCCGTCTCGGCATCAGGAAAGAGTTTGCTCATCTCTTACATCACACAAATTTTTTGGTGAACAATCTAACGGAGGGCGAGATCGACCTTTGCCCATCCCGCCCTCCGATATCTCAATTCTCAAAAAGGAAATCCACCCTCCAAGAGGTCAGAACTTAGCCGCCAGCGCTACGCCAAATGTCCTGCCAGGGGCATAAGCAATTACGTCAGCGATTGGCACTTGCGGGAAAAGTTGAGCAGCATAAGCCTTGTTGCCGATATTTTTCGCCCAAACCTTGAGGCTGTAGCGATCTTGAGCAAAATACATCGTGGTAGACGCATTCACGAGAGAATAGGCTGGTTGCGAAAGACGATTTTCCGGATCGCTGAACCATTTGCTTGAATGAGAGTAATCCGCTGCGATGGACAAATTAGTCTCTCCAATCGATAGCTTATATTCAAAGCCGAGATTGATATTCCAATCCGGCGTATTCGGGAGACGCTTTCCAAGAGCACTGCCATCAGCCAATTGCGTGATACCGCCACCTGGCAAGAGCCCGGTTGTAGCGATAGAAAAGTCACCGAAGCGATCATGAATATAAGATAGACCTGCAGTTAACGTTAATCCTGAAACCGGAATAGCTGTAACATCTAGATCTAAGCCATAGAGCTTGGCCGACTTCCCATTATAGACTCCAGGCAATCCATTGATATATGTATTGAGCTGAATATCTTTGAAGTCGTAATAATATCCAGAGGCATTCACCCGAATTTTTTTATCCATTAAATCAGATTTTATTCCAGCCTCAAATGCGTCAAGAACTTCAGGCCTGATATAAGATGCGACGGCGACACTAGTCGGATCATATCCTCCACTCTTGAACCCCCGGTTGTAGGATGCGTAGATCATAATATCGCGCGAGAGATGATGATCTATCGCTGCCCGCCATGTCAACTTAGTGACCTTCTGGGAATTGTTCGTTGGCCCTAGAGGAATATCAAATTCGGCGGTCAGTAAATGGAGGGTGCCATCTGCACCGAAGGATTTCGTCTCAACTGTCTCACGCAGGCCAGTCGTGATCGATGTCGCATCATCAATCGCGTAGGACAACTGCCCGTAACCCGCGAATGATTCCGTGTTCTGCCGGGTGGAAAAATCTTCAATGAAACCAAGTGCAGGGGCTTGCAGCTGCGCAGGAATAAATCCACTCTTTCGATTGAAATAATATACGCCGACATTCCATTTAAGCGGGCCAGTATTATCCGAGATGAGTTGTAATTCTTGGCTGAAAACGCGATCGGGCACGACGCCGTTAGCACTTACGATCGGCGCAGGAGAGCCGTCGGAATCGAATGCGAACTTCCAGTTCCCATGCCGATATGCGGAAATGCTGATCAACTTTACACCGCTGAATTCATGGCTGATATTCAGGCTGGCGCCATAGTCTTCATTATCGCTCAAAGGCTGAACGTCTGAATTCACATCAAACTTACCGCCGACAAACGGCACGCCGAGCAAAGTAGTTTCTCCTGGCGCAGGGCGATATGCCGGGTCAGAGCCCCTGTTCGTGCTATAGTCGAGTATGAGAGTGGCAGTGGTAGCATCACCCATCTCGACTTTCCACTTACTGCGGACGGCGAAGGACTTGTTGCTGCCAACTTTCTCTCCATTGAAGAGGTTAATGCCGAAACCATCTTCTTGATTTTTATAGGTGATAGCTAGGTCAGCGGCAACATTTTCACCAAGGCTGCCACCAACGTACCCCTTTGCCGAATATGTGTTGAGGTTCCCATAGCCAACTTCCATATTCCCTTTAAGGTCTCCGGAAGGATCTCGTGTCGTGATCTGGATTAGGCCACCAGTCGCATTCCGTCCGAACAAGGTGCCCTGCGGCCCCTTCAGCACTGCGACTTGATCAATATTATTAAACTCCATCACGGCACTACCGGCGGACGGATAATATACCCCGTCTACATACATCGACACCGAATTTTCATTGCCAGCGACCACGACTTGCGTGCCGACTCCGCGAATCCTCGGCGTGGAACCAATGCCAGTGGAGGGAAACGACAATCCCGGCGTGACCATGCCTAGGTCGGTGACAGCAGACACCCCGCGAGACGCCAGCGTTTCAGCAGCAAAAGCGGAAATGGAAACCGGAACTTCCTGCATGGGCTCTTCGCGTTTCTGAGCCGTCACGACAATTTCGGCAATACTGCCATCCGCAGCAGCTCCGTTAGTCGCAGTCGGAGCAGACTGAGCCAGCGCGGGTTGAGCGAGGCAAAATACCAAACTTGTCAGACACATATGGAACGATGTTACTCTAGCCATTTCAGATCCTCCACTGATCGATTTTGGAGTGTAAACTCCTTTATCCGATGAGATAAAACGGCACCGTATCCGATCAAAAATTCTTTATTTTTATGATGGGAATACCTTACAATTATCCTTTGATCGTGACGTGCCCCCCTTGACTTCCACCAGCTGCGGTTAAAGCCGAGCAACTTTGTGAGCTGCTATCCGTTTCTGGGCCGCCCTGCTGGCGATTTTCCAGCGTGCTGATGTCAGGGCGGGCCATGTGCCGTTGACGCCAGCATGAGCGTTATCGGTGGTTTATTCCCGTTCTCCTTGATCCGCTTCTTGACGGCCTTGCCTATGCGTCACGGCCCATGCGTGGCATCCTCGGCGTGGATCATCGCCTGAATCATCCTGCGGCCCAACACCGCAGCCTTGTCGGCCTTCAAAAGAATCTCAGGCAACCGCCCATCGTGAACGGCGATGCTCCTTTCGATCAGCCGCGTCGCTGAAACGTCTTCTTCAAGTGCCTCGCGAACCATTTCGCTGGAGCGGAAGGCCTCCGACAGACAAGGCTCAGTGTGCGCGAAATTCTGGCCTTCACCCTGAAAATAATGGGAGGTGTTGCCGGTCGCCGGCGTCACTGCGTGAATGTGAAGAAGGTCGCCCAGCGGCTTCGTTTGTCCGGATGTGGGATCAAGCTCGCTTATTGAATCCAAGATGACGTGCAGACACGGCGCATAAAAATGACTGACATACTTGCGCGATACTGGCCCGGAATAGCCGAAAAGGTCAGAAAGAAACGGTGGGCAATCAATTGCTGGCTGCGTGAACGTACAAGTAATGTAGCCATCCCCTGACGCCACTTCCGGCACCTGGATCGCACCGCCACCATCACTTCCGAATGTGCCCCGATGAAGATATGGGACATGGTTGAGGTCCAGAAGATTATCATGGAGCAGCACATATCGTCCCGGGACGTCGAAGTAATTTCCGCCCGCACATCGATATTGCGGGTCCGTCAGCCTGGCCTCAAGATGATCTGGGATCAGGGCTTCGTCAGCCAACTCGGGATCTCCCATCCAAATCCAAACCCATTGCCAGCGTTCCGCGACAGCATAGGTCCGCAAGCGACACGCGCTCGGCACGACGTCTTGGGATGGAATGAGGGTGCAGGCGCCATCAGGACCAAATCTAAGACCGTGATAAGGACATTCAATGTCGTCGCCGATCAACTCACCCTTGGCCAAAGGAAATCCGCGATGCGGGCAAAATCCCGCAAGCGCGGAAACGCCGCCGGTGAAAGTCCGATAAAGCACAACCGGATCATTGAGTAGCATGCGCTCCATAGGGGTACGGGTGACCTCAGAAGACCATGCGGCGACATACCATTGATTGCGCGGTGCAAAACAACCGTCTTGAAGTGGGTACATGGCGTTTTCCCTTTATAAATAAATTATTATTAACCGCACTCGAAATACGAATTTCTGAGAAATCTCGCAGCCGCTTATGTACAGAAGATCAAATCAGATCGTTCGCTTTTGCCCAGCGAGCAATTACATCTCGTGATGACGGCGCTGGCCCAAAGAAACGCTCCTGATTGGTATTATCCGAGACAAAACGGCCCTTTTTGAAAAACAAAAACATCTGCATCAGATCATATCCGAGTTCGGAAACCAGTCTGACTGGCCGCACAAGCACGCTGAATATGAGCCAAGGCACGACCCATATGGACAGTTTCTTGCGTAATATCTCAGAGATTATAGCTGCAATTTCTTGCTGGCTTTTGGGGCCTTCGCACCAGCCGATATCAATCGTTTGATTGTTTATATCATCATCTGGATAGGCCGCTGCTCTCGCCAGATCGGCTGCAAGGTCATCGGTCAGGACATACGACCACTGGGTGGTCTTATCGCCGACGGCATAAAACCGACCAGCCCTCACACCATCCGCAATATAATCCGCACTTTGATCAAGGAACGCGGGAGCCCGGATGAAAACATAGGGCACGCCTGCGGCCTTAATCAAATCCTCCGCGACCTTCTTGGCATGAAAATGCGGGACATCCGCCGCCTGTTCGCAAGCGACGATGCTCAGAAACACAAATCGCCGCACCTTGGCTCTGGCAGCTGCCTCGACGAGGTTGCGGTTGCCCGCAAAGTCGATTTCAATGCTTTCCTTCATATAGCCGTTGGCGGAGCTGACGACTACGTCCATATCTTGCAGGGCGCGGTCGAGCGAGGCGGGGTCCATCATGTCGCCGCGCACCCATTCCGCACCCGGCGCTGCATCGGCCGGTGCGCCCTTGCGCGACATCGCGCGGACCGTGACGGCGGGATCGCGCAGCAGGTTCGAAACGATCTTGGCACCCAGGAACCCGGTGGCCCCCACGACCAGCACGCGCTGCGGCGTTGCGGTCTGGCTGGACGGTGAATTTTCCATGGGTGTTCCTCTCAGGGGTGTATTTGAAGTTGCGGCACGGCGGCGCTCAGGGTTGCCATGCCGCGATCAGCCGGGCCGGATCGCCGCTGCCGAAGACATAGTGATCGGGCCGGACCAGCACGGCATCGGCATCATGGCGAACGAGCCAGCCTTCGATGGCTGACCGCGCAAAGGCGATGGCGGGATCGGCGAGATCCATGACCCGCACGCCGCTGTTGCCTGCGGGCGGAGTGCCGCCGCGGCTGAACAGCACCGCGCCAGCGCCGGTCCCGTCGTCCAGCCGGAGGGCGGGCTCATCGTTCGACCACGGCTGCGGAAAGTAGGCTCCGGCCCCGGCGCTTCCGCCGAGAATCCGGCCTGCGCTGATCGGGGGATAGCCAGCCTGGGCATCGGGGCTGCGCCCGGCGGCGCGATCGGCGAGCATTGCGGCATCGCGTTCCGCCGCCGCCGCCGGGTCAGTCACGCAGACGGTGCGACCCATGAGGATCGCCATGTCGACAATGCCGCGCACATTGGGCTCGCGCTCAGCCTGATAGGCATCGAGCAGGCGGTCGTTCGCGCCGCTCTGGATGACTTCGGCCAGCTTCCACCAAAGGTTGGCCGCATCGCGCATGCCCGAACACATGCCTTGCCCCGCGAACGGCGGCATCTGGTGCGCCGCATCCCCGGCCAGCAGCACCGGCCCCTTGCGCCACTGTTTTGCGAGGCGGGCGTAGAAGCGGTAGACGGCCTTGCGCTCAAGGCTCACCGCGCCTTCGACATTCCAGGGCTTCAGCAGGTCGGCGATGAAGGTGTCTTCGAGGACATCCTCAGTTGTCTCGCCCGGCTTGATCATGAATTCCCAGCGATGGCGACCATTGCCCATCATAACGCAAGTCGTCGGACGCGCCGGATCGCAGATCTGCAGATTGCGGTCGGGCAGGCGGGAAGGATCGTGGACGATGGTATCGACAACCAGCCAAGGTTCGTCGAAGCCGAGATCGTCGATGGCGATTCCCGCCGCCTCGCGCACCGGGCTGCGCGCGCCGTCCGCGCCGACGATGTAACGCGCGCGGATCGTTTCCTCGCCGTCCGGGGTCGCGAAGCGGGCGGTCACGCCGCCGTCATCGAGCTCCATCGACTGGAACGCCCACTGGGTGTGCAGCCTCGCGCCGTGCCCCGCAGCGAGCCGTTTGCGCAGCGCCGCCTCAAGCGAGGGCTGATGGATCATATTGGAGTAAGGCCAGCCCGAAGCCCCGGGCTCGGTCCAGTCAAAGCTCAGCAGGATCTGCCGGTCGGCGGTGAGGAAATCATAGCGGCCGCCCGTCTTGCTTGTCGCCATGACCGCATCGGCCACCCCGACATTCTGCAGGATGCGGACGATCTCGTGATCGATATGGGCCCCGCGCGGCAGCGGATAAATGTCCTGCTCCTTCTCGGCGATGATCGTCGCCACGCCCGCGTCCTGCAGAAACAGGCCGAGCGTGATGCCGGTCGGTCCGCCCCCGACGATCAGGACCTCGCAGTCGTGCTCAGCCATCAGGCGGTCCCTTCGTCCAGCAGAACCGCCTCGATCACGCCGAGCCGTTCGATTTCGCAGCGCACGACGTCGCCCGCCTTGAGGAACTGCGGCGGCTTCATCGCCGCGCCGACGCCGCCGGGCGTGCCGGTGAAGATCAGATCGCCCACCTCAAGCGTCATCGCCTGCGAGAGGTGCGCAATCTGGTCCCACAGATCGAAAACCAGATGCCGCGTGTTGGAGGATTGCCGCACCGCGCCATTGACGAGGCAGCGCAGATCGAGCGCATGGGGATCGCCGATCTCGTCGGCCGTGGTGATCCACGGGCCGATCGGCGCATGGGTATCGAACGACTTGCCCAGCGACCACTGCGGTGTCGCATGCTGCCAGGCGCGTTCGGTGACATCGTTGCCCACGCAATAGCCGAACACGTGGCTTGCCGCGTCCTCGCGCGCGATATGCTTGCCGCGCGTGCCGATCACCGCGACCAGTTCGACTTCATAATCGACCGCAGACGTGCCCGCTGCGATCAGCACCGGATCACCGGGTGCGTTGACCGATGTGACCGACTTGGTGAACCATACCTGCTTCTCGGGCGTGCCCATCCCGCTCTCGGCAATATGGTCGGCGTAATTCAGCCCGATCGCGAAGATCTTGCCGGGCCGCGCCACGGGGGCGAGCAGGCGGATATCATCCAGCGCCAGACCGGGATCGCGCTCCGCGTTGGCCACAACGGCATCCTTCACCTTGTCCCACTGCGCGATGAGGTCGATCATCGAACCGCCAATGCCGGTCGAATGGATGCGATCGCCGATCACGACTCCGGTTTCAGGGCCGTCACCCGCATCGAACGAGGCAATCTTCATGGCATAACTCCCAAAATGCTGATTCTGGTGCTGTCCCAGGGCCGGAACATGGTCCGCTGACGACAGGTTGGCTGGATGACGGTCACCACTTTTCGCCAAATGGCCGCAATTCGGCCTGGAACGACCACGCGGAACGATCCTGCCGCGAAAGGGTGAGGGCTGCCTTTGCCACTGCAGCGGGCCTGATGAAGTAATCGTCCGGCTTGTCTGCAAAATAGGCGCGGGTGGCAGGTATATCGACTACGCCGTCGAGGATCAGAACCGCGACATGGATCCCTGATGGTCCGAGAGTCCGCGCCATTGATTCGGCCAGAATGCGCTGGGCGGCCTTGGCAGGCGCAACCGCTGCGGTATTCGGCACGCCTCGGAGCGATGCTGTTGCTCCGATGACAATGATAGTGCCCTGCCCGCTCTGCTTCATCGCCGGGATAACCTGCTGGCTGGCCAAGAATGTCCCAAGCGCGCTGGTGCGCCAAGCCGCTTCAAACTGGGCAGCAGAAACGTGCTCGATTGAACCCCATGCACCCGTGCCGGCGTTCATGATAAGAACGTCGACTTCGCCAAGCTCTTCGCGGATGCTTTCGAAAACGCCCGCAACCGCAACTGCGTCAGCAATGTCGCAAGCATAGGCCTTCGCGTTTTCAAGCTGCCCGGCCAGCTCAGCGGAAAATTCTGTGCTGCGCGCGATCAGCGCCACGGCATACCCTGCCGCTGCAAAGCACCGAGCGAGGGCCGCTCCGTTACCGGGGCCGACGCCGACAACGGCGCAGACAGGACTTGCGCCAGCGGTGCCGGTCATTGCGCACTCTCAGCCTGATAATTGTGAACGAAATCGGCAGGGACCGGCGGCCCCCAGTTGGCCATGGCGTCTTCCATGCCATAGACGGTCGGCTCCCACAGGGCATGATCGTCGATGAAGTCCATGTCCGCGTAGTATTCGAACCACGAACCCCAGGGGTCCTGGATGTAGTGGAAGAAGTTCGAACCGATGGTGTGGCGGCCGAAGCCCCAGTGTCCCCGGCCAGCAGCGTTCGCCAGCGCCTGCCCTGCGCGGCCGACCTCGTCGGGATCGGCCACCTGAAAGCTGGCGTGATGCAGCCCCGTGCCCGGCGACTTCGCCAGTGCGATAACATGATGGTCGCTGTTCTGGCGCGCACAGCAGAAGGCAACGATATCCTGCGCGCGGTCGGCAAGGCCCATGCCGAAGGCATCGGTGAGGAAGGCCACGCTCGCCATCACATCGGGCGTGAACAGCGCGACATGGCCGAGTTTGCGGGGGCGCGCCGGGGCATAGCTGCCCACCGGCGCCATCGCAGAGCGGCGGACCCGCACGATCTCGCCCGGCGCGTTGATGGCAAAGCGCGGGCCGGTGGGTTCGGCCGCTGCGGCCTCGCCCTCGATCAGGTGGAACAGCACGCCATGCGGATCGCTGACCCAGAGCCCGGCGGTGTCCCACCCGGCGGGCGCATCGACCAGCGCGCCGCCATGCTGCGGGACCAGCTCCGAAATTTCGTCAAGGGCGTCGGCCCTCAGGGTCACGTGATGCAGCCGCATGCGTGTGCCCGCACGGAGCAGGGTGACGCAGGGCCGCTCTGCGCCCGGGCAGGACAGGAGCGCCCGGTCGTCCGCGAGCGCGGGGACCAGCCCCGCAGCGCAATAGAACGCAACCCCGGCGTCGAGGTCCGGGACATCGAGCGCATATCCGGCAACACCTAGAACAGCCATGTCAGTCCTTCCGTCCGCCTGTTTTTCACCATGTCGTCGTTCACCATGCCGTCGTCCCGCCATCGATGCGGATGTCGGCTGCCGTCATGAAGCTGCTCTCGTCCGAAGCAAGGAAAAGCGCGGCGGCGGCGACTTCCTCGGGCTGGCCGGGCCGCCCGAGCATGATCTTGTCCAGCATCGTCTCGGCAAACTCGGGCATCTGCAGCAACCCCCGCGTCGCGCCGGTCTCGATCAGGCCGGGCGAGAGCGAATTCACCCGGATGCCGTGATGCCGCCCCTCAAGCGCGAGATGCCGGGTCATCGAGAGCACCGCGCCCTTGCCGGCCGCATGCGCAAGGCCCGGCAGCGCCTTGTAGGTGATCCAGGCCGAGACCGAGGCCATGTTGATGATCGAGCCGCCGCGCTGCTTCAGCGCCGGCCATGCCGCCTTGGTCAGGTTGAAGACGATCTGGACTTCGGAATCGAGCGTGGCGGCGAAGGCGTCGTGGGACAGCTCCTCGAACCAGCCGAAATGCGCATCGGCGGCATTGTTGAACAGCACGTCGATCTGGCCGTAGGTTTCCAGCGCGAGCGCGACGAAGGCGTCGCACGCCGCGGGATCGCGCAAGTCGCAAGGTTCGAGCGAGACCATCGCGCCGCCCGCCGCGTGAACCCGTTCGGCGCTGGCGCGCGCGGCTTCCGGATTGATGTCGCAGCCAACCACCTTGGCTCCTTCGCGCGCGAAGATTGCGGCGGCCGCGCCGCCCATGCTGCCGCCGGTTCCGGTGATCAGGCAGACCTTGCCGGCAAGCCGCCCGCTCATGTCGGAACCTGCGCATGGCGCGGGGTGACAACATATTCGGCAAGATCCGGATCGGCAGTCATTTCCGCCTCGAACGTCTGGTTCGGGAAGGGATAGAGCGTCGGCACGCCTTCGGAATCCTGATACCAGCTGACGCAGCCGCCCGTGGCCCAGATCGTCTTGCGCGCAGCGTCGCGGTAGGTTGCCAGCAGCGCAGCGGTCGCATCCTCACGCGGGGCGATGGCCACGTCCTGCTCGGCGGCGATGCGGATCAGCTTGATGATATGCGCGACCTGCAGTTCGGCTGTGAGGAAGGCGCAGACATTGCCGATCGGGCTGAACGGCCCTTCGACCATGAAGAAGTTCGGCATGTGCGGCACGGTCATGGTGCGGAACGCCACCGGCCGTTCGCGCCAGATATCCTCGATCCGCTGGCCGCCTGCCCCGGTCAACCGCAGCGGCCGGAAATAGGCCTGCGTGTCGTAGCCCGTCGCGATGACGAGGACATCGAGCGCGTGCAGCGCGCCGTCAGCGGTGCGCACGCCGCCCGGCTCGACGGCGGTGATACGGTCCGTCACCAGTTCGCAGCCCGGATCCTGAATCGCTTCATAGAAGCGCGGTGAGATCACAATGCGCTTGCAGCCGGGCGCATAGTCCGGGGTGAGCTTGCGGCGCAGCTCCGGGTCTTTGACCCGCGCCAGATTGTCGCGGACATTCGCTTCGAGAAAAGCCCGCGCATCGGCGTTGCCTCCCAGAACGGCCCCGTCGGCGAGCGTGACCATCTCGGCCTTCTCGTCCTCGTACATTTTCGCGAGCAGAGAGGGATCGGCGGCGAAGGCCCGCTTTTCTTCCTCGGTATAGGCCGGGTTGTCCTGCTGCGCGACCCATTGCGGCGTGCGCTGGAACACCGTCAGTCTGGCCACTTTTCCGGCCAATTCGGCAACCAGCTGGGTCGAAGTCGAGCCGGTGCCGATGATCCCGATCCGTTTGTCGACCAGCGGCACCGCATGATCCCACTGTGCGGTGTGGAACTTCGCGCCGGCAAAGCTTTCAAGCCCCGCGATATCGGGAAAATTCGGCACATGGAGGTAGCCGGTCGCGGTGATCAGGATGTCGGCGACCAGCGTCTCGCCGCTGTCCAGCGTGATCGTCCAGGCATCGTTCTCCCACTGCCCGTCGACCACCTTGCTGTTGAAGCGGATGGCATCATGCACGCCGAAGACATGCGCCGCGCTCTCCAGGTACTCCCGGATTTCCGGCCCCGGCGAGAAGCGGCGCGACCAGTTGGGGTTCTGGAAGAACGAGTAGCTGTAAAAATGCGAGGGAAAGTCGCAGTGCAGCCCCGGATAAGTGTTCTCCCGCCAGGTGCCGCCCACGCGGTCGCCCTTTTCGAGGATCACGAAATCAGTGAACCCCGCTTCCTTGAGCTTGATGGCCATGAGCACGCCGCCCATGCCTGCGCCGATGATGGCGATGCGGAGATGCCCCTGCTCTTGTCCCTGAGACGTCTGCCCGGTCATGCCTTGGTGTCCTTGTTTTGCATTGGTTTCGTATGAACGGCGCCCGCCGGCACTCAGGTCGGCCAGCGATCCTCCGCCCAGCCGGCGATGATCGGCGGCGCAGCATCAATCAGCGACATCGGGCCGGCAATGATGTGGTGCGCGGCAACCGCAACGTCGGTCAGGCACTTGCCGAGCGGGCTGGGATTGCGCAGCGCGGACGATACCGATCCGAAGGCATAGTTGACCACGTCCTTGCAGACCTGATGGGTCCAGGTGGTCACCTGCCGCACGCGCTGGATATGGAGATCGGACAAGCCCTGACCGGCTTTGGCCACCCGATCAGCCTCCGAAAACACATTGCTCGTGAGAGCGCGGGCCGCCTGAAACTGCGCCTCATGCTTCAGGAAATCATTCTGGAACACCGGCGTGTTCGCGATGCAATCGGCGGAATAGAGCCGCTTCTTCTTGGAAGCCTGCTTGGCCGCCTCGCTCAAGGCACGCCGGGCGATGCCGAGCATGACCGCAGTATGCCCTGCGCAGACGACCACCTGCGTACCGAGGCTGGCGGATTTCGACGCACGCTGCGGCTCGGTCCAGTACTGGTTGAAGGTCCAGTCCTCGGGAATGTCCTGCTCGGGCACGACATAATCGACGCTGCCCGTGGCCTGCAGGCCGATGACATCCCAGTTGCCCGCCAGCCGGATCTGGTCCTTGCGCAGGAACGCACCGACCACCCTGGGCTTTCCGTCGTTCTGCATCAGAGGTGCGCCATTGTCGAACACGACATTGGCCCCCGAAACCCAGTCGGCATGGCCGATCCCGGTGCCCCAATTGTGCGTGCCGCTCGCATGGTAATGCCCATCGGCAAAGGTTGCCTTTCCGGTCGGCGCATACGTCGATGACATGATCGGCAGGCGGTCCCCGCCGAACATCCGCTCCACATGGGCATCGCTGCTGTAGGTCGCCGCGACCATGGTGGCCACCGAATTGGCCATGAGCGACCACGCGGTGGGCGCGTCGGTGGAGGCCAGTTCCTCCACCATTTCGATGAAGGTCACGGTCGATACGTCGCTGCCGCCCAGCGCCTCAGGCACCAGGAGCCAGAACAGCCCCGCATCGCGCAAGGCGTCGACAGATACCGGCGACATGGTAGCCGCGTTCTCGGGCTTGGACGCCTCGGTTTCGATCAGATCGCGCAAGTCGCGTGCGCGTTCGGCATAAGGATTACTCATCGCCATTCGTCCCATGAAGTGCTGTTGGCAGCCGGGGCAGCGGGCGCGCCCGGCATGCGGTTCGCGCCGGACCCGCCCGACATGTAGGTGCCGATCCGGTTCCCCTCGGTAATCGGCACATGGAGAACCGACGGGTGCTCGGCATCGTGATGGATCGTCACCCACGAAGGTGCCTGCTGCAGCAGATGCCCCTGGCCCAGCATGTCGAACAGGCTCGCCGCCCGGTCCTGATCCGCCGAACTGATCCGCAAGCCGATCTGGTGGCCTTTCTGGAAGACATTCGCCGTCGGCACGAGATTGATGTCGAAGCGCTGGGGCGCGGTGGTATCGACCGGCTGCGGATCGGTGAAATCATACTGCCAGAGCCAGGGGCGCGAGGTTTCGGGATTGGTCTTGGCCAATGATCCCTTCAGCCAGCCGCGCGTGAGCAGGCGGCTGGTCCCGTCCGGGGCGATATCCCAAAGCGAGGCGAACAGCAGCAGCTCGGGCTGGCTGGTCGAGGCATAGACAGTCGCGGTCAGCGGACCGATCACTTCGGTGCGCTCGACCATCGGCGGGGTTGCGAAGGCCGCGCCGCCGCGCGCATTGTAGTTGTTGTCCTCGTAGCTCGTCCCGCCCTCGCGGGGCCAGTGCTCGTGCTCGCTGAGCAATCCGCCACCGTGCAGATAGAAGGGGTGCCACACCGTCTCGGGCAGCGGCCAGGCCGTGCTCGTCTTCCACCGCCCGTCGCCGCCGGTGACGAACACGCGGACATCGGGCTCGTCCATGTAGCCGGTATCGTTACCCTTGAGCCAGTGATCGAACCAGCGCAGCGATTCAAAGGCATACTGGTAGACCGGGCGATCGAGATAGATCGGCGGCCCCACGATCAGCTTCTTGGGTGCAGAGATCTTCTCCCAGGCGCGGAATTCGCCGGGAAGATGCAGGAAATACATGTCCCAGGAGGATCCGATCAGCATCGGCACACGGATATCCTCAAGGCAGGGGTTGCGCTCCTGCCAATATGGACCGTCCTGCGGGTTGAGCAGCACGTCGAGGATCAGCGGATTGGCGCCCTTTTCGGGCGCGGCGATCGCAGCGGCCAGTTCGGGCACCGCGAGAATGTCGCGGTTGCGGCGCAAGGCGGTGAGGCGGCGGTTGTATTCCTCCTCGCCAAGGCCCTCCTGCGACCACCCCCGCACCCGCACGCCTGCCAGGTGTTTCGACCAGTTGGTCAGGAAACTGTGCGCAAGAATCCCGCCATGGTAGAACTTGTCGCGGTAGAAATCGGTGTAGCCATAGGGCGCGAAGACCGCCTTGAGCGCAGGCGGATTCTGCGCTGCCACCTGCTTGGCGCAGACCGCGAAATAAGACACCCCGAACATGCCGACGTTGCCGTCGCACCAGTCCTGCGCAGCGATCCAGGCGATGACCTCGACGAAATCCTGCACCTCGCGGGGGCTGTAGTGGCCATATTCGCCGCCCGATTGGCCGGTGCCACGGGCATTGACGATGACATGGGCATAGCCGCGCCGGACAAAAAACTGCGGATCACCCGCTTCGGCCTGGGCATTGCGGCCCTGCACCGCCTGGGGGCGCGAGGGCGCATACTGCATGGCTGCATCATAGGCGTGGACGCCGAGCAGGGCGGGAAATCGCCCCGGCGAGTCCGGCCGGAAAATCTGCGCAGCCACCTCGACGCCGTCCGACATCGCGATCTTCACGTTCAGGTGCGACTGGACAGCATGCGCCCTTGGCGAGACCTGCCAGTTTGTTGAGAACATGCCGGTCAGGCCTTCAGCGCGGCGACCGCGGCTTCCGCGACCTTGAGATCAAGTTCGGCCGTTGCGCCGCTGACACCGATCCCGCCGACGCAGGTGCCGTCAACCGTGACCGGAATGCCACCGGCAATGACCGAGAAATTGTCGATATGGGGCATCGACATCGTCGAACCCTGGTCGCTGGTGACAAAACCCAAGATGTAGGCCGTGGGAGCCGAGGCCATGGCCGATGTCCAGGCCTTGCGGAAGGCGATGTCGAGCGTCATCGCGCTGGCCCCGTTCATCCGCGACGAGGCGACGATCTGCCCGGCCCGGTCCACCGCGACCACCGACATGGGAATGCTCATCGCACCGGCTGCGGCAACGCCGGCAGCAAGTGCCGCACTCGCCGCCTCAAGCGTCAGGTTGGCGTAAGGGGCGGCAATCGGGTGTTCCAGGCTCATTTCAACATCCTCGTATTACCCGATCCGGCCAGAACCCCGCGTTTGCGGCGGGGCAACTTCGCCAGATCGGCGTTTTTCGATTTGCCGCTCTGCTGCGGAAGTTCGTTGGTGAGGCAATGCTAGGAGCGCCCCATGGGGGTGAAAAATGGTTTTTTTTTATGGCCAATATTTTTGGAGGTTATCCATCGGCCAGAGCTTGGTCCGTAGGCAGCAGTTGAATCTGGGCAAATTCGGAAAGGAAACCGCGAAACCAGATGTGGCCGGGATCGTTGTCATACCGCTTGTGCCAGATCATGCTCTGTTCGAGCTGGCCGACCGTGAAGGGCGGCTCGATAATGATCAGGCGGTCATCCAGTGACGAGGCCTTGACGACCCTGAGCGGCACGATGGCGGTCATCGTGCCGCCGATCACGGCTTCTATCGCAAGGTTGTATGTCGGCACGACAATCGGTGTGTTCGGCCGCTTGGGCATGCTGCTGAGGCTGCGCTCTGGAATGCTGACCAGATTTCCACCGAACCGCGTCTCAACGTGATCAATGCGGCAGAAATCCTCGAAACTCATGCCCTCAAACAGCAGCAGGTTCGAACTGTCACCGATCAAGACATAACGGTCGGAAAACAAAACCTCGTGCGAAAAGGATTGCAGGTCGGTCCCCGGGTCCCAGAGACCTGGCTGAAAGACTTGGATGCACATGTCTATTTCGCCATCCTGCAAGCGGCGCAGCAGATCCGGCGACACGAAAACATCGATCTGACCATGCACGTTGGGCGCTTCATGGCGCATTGCCCGGAGCGCGGGAACGCCGAAGATCTGCGCGATCGAGCTCGACATCAGCATTCGGAAACTGCGACTGTCTATCGCTGGATCGAACCTCGATCTGCTCTCCACCAGTGCCCTCACCTGGTGAAGCAGGTCCTTCACGGGCAGCGCAAGTTCCTGTGCAAAGGGGGTCAATTCCATCCGGCGTCCGACGCGTTCCAGCAACTGGTCGGAAAACTGGACGCGCAGCTTTTGCAAGGCCACGCTGACTGCCGGCTGCGTCACACAGAGCCGCGAAGCTGCGCGGGTCACGCTTTGTTCGCTGAGCAGCGCATCGAGCGCCACGAGAAGATTCAGATCGAGCCCGTCAAAATGCATGGCGGTCTTCGCCGGACAGGCTCCTGTACCGTTGCACTGAATATCCCCTTGCGTGTGCTGTGATCTCGCACTTTTTTAATGTGATACCCCGGCAAGGCCAAGAAGGCGAGACGGGAGCAAACCCTTGCCGACTAGGTCCCTTGCACAGCTGCGTAGATCTCGGAAAAATCGGCGTAGATCGCCATGCGGCGAAAGCCGGTCTCGTCCCTGCTCACCATCGTCACTCCGCGCACCACATATCGGGCGTCATCGGGCAGGCCAAAGGTGATCATTGCTTCACCGGCTGCGCTGGCCTCATCGCCGACAAGCTGGCCGTGGCTGTGCTTGAGCGAGCTGAAATGCTGGGTGAACTCTCGCAGGAATCCGAGAACGGCCGCCTTGCCCTCGATCACGGGCGCATTGTTGAATTGCAGTTGCATGTCATCAGCAAACCAAGCCCCAAAGCGTTCGGGTTCCATGGTGTCTACATCGTTGAAATAGTCATTCCACCATTGCATGGGGGCAATCCTTAAAGGTGTAAGGTCCGGCCGCGTCAGTTCGCGAGCGCGCCCCCATCAACGGGAAGTGCTATTCCATTAACAAACGACGCTCCATCAGAAAGGAGCCATTTCGCGGCCTCACCGATTTCGACCGGCTCGGCAAATCGCTGCATCAAATGGCGCATCTTCAGCTTTTCAATGTGGGGGCTGAAGTTCGGGTCTACGCTCAACCGCTCAATCATCGGCGTACGAACAATCCCGGGAAGGATCGCATTTACCCGAATTCCTCTTGCACCATAATCCGCGGCAGCCGCACGCGTAATCCCGATAACGCCGTGCTTGGCCGCAACATATTCAGCCGCGTTTGGAATGGCGATCTGACCAAGGCCTGACGCCGTGTTAACGATCGATCCCCCACCATTTTTCAGCATGGCAGGTACCTGGTATTTGATGCACAAAAATACGGCGGTCAGATCGATTTGGATGACAGTATTCCACTGCTGAAGCGTTAGCTCATCGATCGGGGTATTATGCTGCTCCATACCGGCGTTGTTGAAGGCCCCGTCAAGCCGACCATAATGGGCGACCGTTTTGGCAATGAGTCCCTCGATGGCCGCCTCTGATGAGAGATCTGCAGGCACGAAAATAGCCTCATGCCCCTCGGCACCAAGCGCATCCGCTAGCCCAACCCCGGCATCCTTAGCAATATCGCTAATTACCAGTCGCGCACCCGCCTCAGCCAACACCCTGCAGGTAGCAGCGCCAATACCGCCCGCCCCGCCGGTCACCAAGACCACTTTGCCGTCTAAAATTGGTCTCATCACATCCCTCCATTGCATACTTACCCGGCTAAAACGGAGGTATACGCTTGGAAAATGATTTTCATTTATGCGATCAATGGTGTCGGGTTATGGTGCCCGAGTGTCCGTCGTCGAAACATTTGGCGCAAAGAGCGTGGCGTTATAACTGAGAGCGGGCCTCGTCTGGGGTTGGCTTTTAGGCGGCGAGCTTGCGGT
>Ga0208507_1000685_pt1 | contig 20991 bp, 24 predicted proteins | sample CryBogCBH12Aug01_FD_184626 | JGI IMG/M metagenome (GOLD analysis project Ga0208507, IMG submission 184626) | Freshwater microbial communities from Crystal Bog, Wisconsin, USA - CBH12Aug09.1 (SPAdes) (version 2) | ecosystem: Environmental > Aquatic > Freshwater > Lake | place: Crystal Bog... | reverse complement strand
AAATTTACCATCGGTGTCATTTTTTGTAGGAGCCAATTTTTGGAAAACTTTTTTTTTTATGGAAAAAAATTTATGAAGAAAAAATCCGCTCCTACAAAAAATGACACCGATGGTAAATTTTGGACATTGCCTTCATAAGGGATTTTTCCACTAAAATTACGTTTTTGGACATGGCCTTCATAAGGGATTTTTCCAAAAAAAGTATATTTTTGGACATGGCCTTCATAAGGGAATTTTTCCATTGAAATTTTGTCTTTGGATTACAAAGAAGAATTTTAAAAATTAATAATTTGTAAGACTTTTCCTCCAAAAAAATACATCACAAAAAATTATTTTTTGACATGGCCTTCATAAGGAAATTTTTCCACTTAAAATTTCTTCTTTGGAATTCAAAGAAAAAGACAAAAATATTACTTTGTACCATTTTTTGTCCCCAAAAAGACGTACAAAAAGACGACCAAAAGACGTACAAAAAAGACGACCAAAAGACGCACAAAAAGACGTACAAAAAAAGACGACCAAAAGACGTACAAAAAAGACGACCAAAAGACGCACAAAAAGACGACCAAAAGACGCACAAAAAAAGACGACCAAAAAGACCTTTTAGACATGGTCTTCATAAGGGATTTTTCCACTAAAAATCCACTCTTCAAAGTATTTTTACAAAGAATAATATTATAACTTTTTCACATAATTATAATATATCGTAATTTAAATGAATGACAGTGATAAGAGTGATAGAATTAATAAAGATGATAAGAGTGATAAAGGTAATAAAGATGATAAGAGCGATTTGACATGTGATAAGTGCTATAAAGATTTTAAAACATATAAGGGGAAAATGTATCATATACGAAATGGAGTGTGCAATAAGAATGTATCTGGTGTATCTGGAGCATTCCATTGTAACAAATGCAATATAGGATTTAAAACAAAACAGAATATGGAATATCATATATACAGTGGAGTATGTACAAAGAATGCTAATGCAAATGCGACAAGTACTAAAGGTACTACTAATAATACGAATACTACAAATACTACAAATACTACAAACAACAATAAAAAGTGTGAAACATGTAATCATGAATTTTCATCTAAAAGAGCATTACAAAGACATTTAGATAATAACGTATGCAGTAAGAAAATTACATGTAATACAATGACAATTAATAATATTCAAAACAGTAATATTAATAATAGTATTCAGAGTATTCAGAGTATTCAAAATAGTACAATTCAAAACATAGATAATAGCACAATTAATACAGTCCAAAACATAGATAATAGTACACAAATTAATTTAACATGTAATTATAATGGTCATCCTATATTACAGCATTCATATAAATCCTCTGATAAAAAAGGTAAACAAATACCTTTTTTCGATGCTATTGATGCTCAAATGTTTGGTGATCATATTGGATCTATAATAAGAGATTCTTTAACAAAGCATAATGAATCAATCGAACATACAATACAAAAGATTAATTGTAATCCTGAATATCCAATTTATAATAATATACATACGACACAAAGTCTGTTGAGAAACAATTTATGTGAGATATTTAATGGAGAAACATATAAGACGATACCTAAAAATAGAGGCATTGATACATTAATCACATCGCATATTAATTTAATTGATAAGTATATTGAGGATAATCCTGATTTATTTGATTCAGAAAAAGGACGTCGAGATGTAGAACAATATCGTGCTTATGTCAGAAGTATTACTAATTTAACTTTTCGAGGATCAAAATCATCAAGTAAAAGAGATTTAAAAGATGCTGTCGTTGGTATGTTATTAGATATAAGTAAATCAATAAATACACCACAATGGCTTGAAGATTTACAAAAACAATATTTAATATATTATCAAAAAGAACAATTACGATCAGAAATGTTAAAAGATCAAACACAAATAGTTAAAATGTTTGGAATAAATAATTCAACATTTATCATAGAAGTTTTACACAAAGGAGTTAATAAGTTATGTGAGAATGAAATAACACAACCATTAGCAAGATATGCATTAGAATGCATTAACAGTGGTACAAAAGTTGAATGGGATAGAGTATTTGAGAAGTGATTAAGTAATTAAGTGATTAGTGTTCTAATTCTGCTAGGACTGGTGTTTTAGGTTCTACTGCACCTAAATATTGTTTTATGCTTTCTGTTAAGTATAACGATGACATGCTTATTACAGGGCCTATTAAAATAATTGTAGCTGTTTTAATGTTACCTTCTGGCAAAAAGAAGTATACGCTTTTTAATGAAAGTACTACTGACATCATTAATAAAAATACATATGCAAACATTTCACCTATTTCGAGAAGTTTATAATCTTTATGACCTTTTCTTTGCCTATACATTTCAACAATGTGATCTATTAGAAGAACAAATAGAGGAATTATTGATAACATTAATGTTCCAATTAATATCTGAAAAAGGAATAACATTTCTTATATATAATAATATTATTATATAACTAAATCTTCTATAGTATCAAACACTTCTGTACCACCAGAAACAAATTGACCTATTAATATTTTTGATATTAGTGCTGTAACGGTCACGAGAACGACTCCCCAAATAGTATCAATTAATGCAGTTTTTATATTATATTGATTTATTGTGAAAAGAGTAGTTGTATTATATATTCCATATATTAATAAACCAAGAAGAGCACTATTAATAAGTGTATCGTATAATGATAATTCTGTACGAATGATAAAGTAGTATATGCCAACAGCCATTAAGCAATAACACAACAATGCCGATACAAATTTTCTTAATTTTGATTCTCCTTGGCTATCTTGGCTATCTTGGCTAAGGCCATTTAAACTATTTAAACTATTTAAACCATTTATGTCATTAAATGTATTAGTGTACATATCAGCATTGAAATATAATATCATTGGTAAATCTAATAATAATAATATTGCTAAAATTATTGATAGTCCTTTCAAATGATCTTTAACATTCATTATGAAGTACTATAGTATATTATTATATTATAGTATATAGAAAATACATATTTATGTCTACATTAGATGATCGTCTATTAAGAGCATGTAATGGAATGTCTGCGAGTAATGGAGGAATGAATTTGCCTGAATTTAGGCAGACATTAAAAAGTTTATCTCCAAAAGACAGTCAACAAATAGATTCGACATTTCCGCGTGTAGCACTTGAAGAGCTTGCAAAGAAAATACTTCAAGGACTTCAAGGATCTCAAGCATCTCAAGGACTTCAAGCATCTCAAGGACTTCAAGCATCTCAAAGAAGTGCATCGATAGTACAGCCAATAGCAAGGCCAGTAATAGCACAACAAGTACAGCCAGTACGGGCAATAACACAATCAGTAATACAGTCAATAATAGCACAGCCAGTACAGCCCTCTAAAACTATTAAATATGAGCCTGTCAAAGTTAAAGAAGGAAGATTGTCAGCGCGTTTTTATTATGATAATTACGGAAAAGAAAAAACAATTGGTGACAGATGCAATATTCGCAAAGATGGTACATATAAATGTTTACTTATGACTTCAGGAGATTCTCCTAGATGGGAGTCACAAACTAAAAATTTCGAAAAACAACGTCCATGTGAAAATTTTTCTTCAAGATGTAAAGATCCTGAGTATTCTTAATCCTTAACTGTTAAAAAGAGTGACAGATAATATGCCTAACAATGTTTGAGATTTTTCATGATTGATTTTCCATATATTATGATAATCGCCAAGAACTATTAAACATTCTGCTGGATCATAAATTTTTGCTTTGCTCAATTGATCAGCATTTGTAGTAAGTAATTCTTGTGCTATATCATTAAAAAGTCTTTTGAATGTATCATAATAGATTATGTTATCCGGAGAGGTTAATTGTACATAATTAACTCTTTCAAGAAGAGAAATTAAATAATCTCTTTGCGAAGATTCGTTAACAGTAATTTCACCTTTTTCAATATTAGCGTCAGTGTTTAATATACAATATGCAAATAATGCAATTGCATGTTGTCTTTCTATCTTATTTTCAATCTTTGAATTTAGCGATTGTTTAAAATTCTTTTCCACTTGGTTATTATTCTTTTTGTTATTCCTGTTGCGGTCTTTAAAGTCTTTAAATTCATCATAAATAGCACTAATGTCGATATTATCAATAGACATTTTTATTGGCAAAATAGTCCATATTAATTATAATTAATAAAAAGATTTTTCATTTTTTAAATATTCAAAGTATATAAGGCAAAATGTCTTTTATTGAAAATATTTATGAAAAATTAACTAAAAACAGTGTAGGAAGTTTGAATTATGAATTATTAAATCCAATAACACATTCGGCTTGCGTTACAAGATATTTTTCAAGATTTCTTGGGGGACAGCTTGGGGGACAGCTTGGGGGACAGCTTGGGGGACAGCTGTCCCCCATAACCCCCTTGCTTAGTAGAAATTCTGATGAGATACCAAAGATACAGAATATACCAAAGATAGAGCACTTTAGATATTTAATAACTAATATGGATGGAAGTATAGATAAAATTACAATACATAGATATAAAAAAGACGATTGTGATCAAATAGAATTAGTAAAATTATATTTTTACAACAATGATACACATAATACTATTACATTATGTGAAATAAGCGGATCTGTATTACAAATATTATCTACCGATGATATATATCATTAACATTACCAATTTCGAAAGGTATTAATTTAAATTGTGCATTATCGAACGGATATAGTCTATTCATTGATATTCATACTATTAATACTATTAATACTGATACGAATACTGATACGAATACTGATACGAATACTGATACGAATACTGATACGAATACTGATACAGCATTTAACGGCCAGATTTTTATACGAGTGAATGAGCTTTTTGATAATTATGAGTATAACGATATACTCAGTCTAGGTGGCGAAACATTAATTAAAAGAATAGTACAAAAGAAAGTTCAAATAACAGATATTCATACACAATTAGAAATAGATGATATGATTGTTTCATCTTTTCTAGTCGAATTTAATAATGATGAATCAAATAATGATAATGAATCAAATAATGATAATGAATCAAATAATGCAATTGATGTATTTAATGTTATTATGTATATTGATGGTCACTTATTTTCTTACGAAGATTCAAATTATCCATACAATTTGCAAAAGAATGTATTATTTGGAAATTATACGACACATCAAACATCAAAAGATACAATTATGTCTTATCAACCAAATGGTATTAAATATTTAGGTAAAGATACAATTATTACAATAAATGAACTATCTAATGATAGTGATACTACTTCAATAAAAGAAGCTACATTTACTTTTTTTTGCTATGATATGTTAATATACTCTGCAACTTCTTATTATTTAATGTCATCTCAAAATGTTGGAGAAGAACTAGCTGTAAACCCTCCAACTAGAGAAGATTCAGTAGCATATGAAATTGACATTATATATGAAGATATAGGCGATGATAGAGATGCCGGATATGTTAGAGACAATAGTAGAGATGATGATATAGAATTTATTTATTCAATAATTAAGTACTCTCATAAAATGGGAGCAAAAAGACGCAAAATAACAGATATTGATGATAATATGTGCGTGATTAATTTTGTACCAATTGAAATTGGAGAATATTATTATAAGTGTAATTCTTGTAAAAAACTTAGTGAATATGAATCTGGAACAAAGTGGATCTTAAAACACAAAACATGCCCACATTGTAGATTAGTTTCAAAGGAAATACCTGATTTATATTTAAATGCCTAATTGCTTGGGGGACAGCTTGGGGGACAGCTTGGGGGACAGCTTGGGGGACAGCTGTCCCCCATAACCCCCTCGCCAAGGAACTTTCTTTGTTTGCATAGTGCCCAATACCAAAGATGTCCCAAAAATTACTAAGCGGGGGGTTATGGGGGACAGCTGTCCCCCAAAAATTACTAAGCGGGGGGTTATGGGGGACAGCTGTCCCCCAAAAATTACCAAGCGAGGGGGTTATGGGGGACAGCTGTCCCCCATTTTTATTCTCTTTCTTTATAGAGACAAATGCTTTTACAAAATGGTGGAAGAATATATGGAAAAGGTTCAAAAGGGCATTTGATTGATATTACATGCACAGCGACGGATGATAATGAATGTTTTATTTCTTCTCAAAGTAGTCCTTTAAGTAGTGAGTCAATTAATTTGATAAATGACAAAGGGAAAGTGTCAATATCTGTATTAGATTTTATGAAACTTACCGACGGTAAGTTTCTTATTAAAGTATTTAACAATATAGAAAATTACATATCAGAGATGAAAATAAGTACACAACTTATAAATAGTTCTATTATAGATGATTATATCGAGTATAATGGTGAAAAGTATTATGGAGTACAAAATAATCTTAATAGTTCACCAAGAGAATATGGAATATTAAAGATAAAATGTACAATGACAGTAGATAATTTTAAAATTATCTCTTCTTCTGTAAAACCATCTGAAAATGCTTATCAATTGATAGATTTTTGCAGAGAAATCCTTAGTCAAATAATTAATCTTCAAAATAATAATTATGTACATTGTGATATTAAAGCAGATAATATCATGATGTGTCCTATTTTAAGAGACCAAAGAGACGATAAAAAAGACCAAAGAGACGATAAAAAAGACCAAAGAGACGATAAAAAAGACCAAAGAGACGATAAAAAAGAGAGTATTTTCAAATTAATTGACTGGGATCTTGCAGTCAATACAACAGAATATTCAAAATCTATCATATGTAAAAATAGATATATTGGATCAGCAACGCATACAAGTCCAATACTTGAGTCTACAACAAAGGAATTATGTGGGACAAAAACAATTGGACAATCACTCAAAAGAATTGTATCAACATCTCTTCTTGAACGACGTAATATAACGCGAGAACATAATCTTGTTAACGATATTACTAAAGCATATCTATTATCATTAAAAGATCCTGCACTAATAAGTCTTTATAAGTATCATGTAGACTTATATTCATTTTCAATCACGTTATTTGAGTTGGCAAATACTGATGCAATTTCAAAAGGCATTGAGAAATTTTGTACAGTTTTACAAAATACTGTATTTGTTTCAAGTGATCCTATAAAATTTATGTATGTTACACATAACAGAGATGATCATTTAGAATTAGATTTTGAAGATCTTTTAGCATTAATTCCCTCAAATTTTTATTTATTTTGATGAAATCCACAACGATTTGTTCCTGTTTTTGACGGAAACTTACATTTACCTTTTTCTGGATGAATATAAGAACATGGTAACGTTGGTTCTGATGATTTCTTTGATACTAAAGGAATTGGATGAATTAGTTGAATGTTTGGACACATTTTGTAATAACTTAAATCATCACCGTCGTCAATACAAATAATTGAATTGCTGTACATATTATTACGACGGCGAACTATCAGAGACATATTTTTATAGATTACTAATAAGCACTAATAAGCACTAATAAGCACTAATAAGCACTAATAAGCACTAATAAGCACTAATAAGCACTAATAAGCACTAATAAAAAAAATTTCATTTTTTTTGTTGTTACACGTCTGTAACAAGATAATACTTATCTTTTAATAATACTATAGTATTCTCTCTAAAAACCTCTAATAATGGATACTAATAAAGTAATATTAGTAACAGGAGGATATGGCTTTATAGGTAGTAATTATATAAATTACATTTATGAGAAATACACGAATTTCTTTATTATTAATTTAGATAAGATGTCATATTGTTCAAATATTGAAAGTATTCCAGAAAATATTAAAAGTGATGTTAATAGATATAAACATTATGCATGTGATATTACCGATTATGCATCATTAGAAAGTATATTTATTAATAACAAGATAGACACTGTTGTACATTTCGCTGCACAAACGCATGTCGACAATAGTTTTTTATGGCCTCTGGAATTTACGAAAGATAATGTTCTTGGAACACATAATTTAATAGAATGTTGCAGACTACATAAAATAAATAAATTTATTCATATATCAACAGATGAAGTTTATGGCGATATTGAACATAATGAAACATGTTATGAAAATTCGCAATTAAATCCAACAAATCCTTATTCAGCTACAAAAGCATGTGCTGAAATGCTAATTAATAGTTATATTTATTCTTATAAATTCCCTGCTATAATCATTAGAGGAAATAATGTTTATGGTAATTTTCAATATCCAGAAAAGTTAATTCCTAGATTTATCAAATTACTTAAAGAAGGGAAAAAATTAACTATACATGGAGATGGTTCATCAAGAAGGAATTTCATTCATACATATGACTTTTGTACAGGAATAGATACAGTTTTCCAGAAAGGCAAACTTGGTGAAATATATAATATAGGTACTCAAAATGAATATAATGTTATTGAAATAGCCTCTCAATTAGTTGAAATAGTTCAAAAATCACAAAGTGGTGAATATTTCGAATATGTTGAAGATAGATTGTATAATGATAGTAGGTATTCAATCAATTGTGATAAATTGCTTGCACTTGGATGGAAACCTATTATAAATTTCAAAGAAAGTCTTGAAAAATTAGTTGCTAGCTATTAAATCATAAAAATGCTTTCCTTATTTTGGTTCTTTTTACTTTGGACTCTTATATCTTACTTTAGACTTATGTATTCATCGTAAGTTAATCTTACTTCATCACTTGAAATAAGTAATGCATTCATAAAAACACTCATATTTATTTGTTTATCTATTATTAAACATTTAATAAAATCAATTGATTTATTTTGCATTAAATAGGCTAACAAATTGAAATCAATAGATATTACATATTCTAATGCGTTCTCATTTTCTCTGACAGCTTCTAAGCATATTTCTGGTGTCTGTGAAAGAACATACTGTAAAGCATCTCCATTTTGTCTAACAGCTTCCAGACATATTTCCGGTGTTTGTGAAATGACATACTGTAAAGCATAACCATTTTGCCTAACAGCTTCAAGACATATTTCAGGTGCTGGTGCTCTTATATATCGTAATGCACATCCGTTTTTTCTAACAGCTTCTAAACATATTTCTGGTGTTGTTGACGTTTTTATATAACGTAATGCATGTCCGTTTTGTCTAATAGCTTCAAGACATATCTCTGGTGTTTGGTTTTTACATACTGTAACGTAAACCAATCGTATCTGACAGCTTCTAAACATATTTCTGGTGTTTGTGAAAGGACATGTCGTAACATAGCCCCATTTTGCTTAATAGCTTCAAAACACATCTCCGGTGTTTGTTCTTTTACATAGAACAATGCATTACAGTCTCGTCTTACAGCTTCTAGACACATCTCTGGCGTTTGTGAAAGAACATACTGTAACGCATACCCAGTTTGTCTGACAGCTTCTAGACATATTTCTGGGGTTTGCAAAAGAACATACTTTAACGCATCCCCATTTTGTCTGACAGCTTCTATACATATTTCTGGAGTTTGAACAAGGACATACTGTAAAGCATCCCCATTTTGCCTAACAGTTTCAAGACATATTTTCGATGTTTGTAAAAGGATATCCTTTAAAGCATACCCATTTTGTCTGACAGCTTTAAGATATTTCTGTTGTATGTTTTTTTCTGTAGATTCAGATTCTATAGATTCATGTTTTATAGAATTTATATTTAACTTATTAAAGAACATTTCCGAGACATTAACAATATCGAAACGTACAGTACTATCTTGTCGTTTCGATGTTTTTTAATGTTTCATCTGTATCTTCATTGGTGAATCTTTTCATCGACATTTCTTATTGTTCTCTTATTGTTCTCTTATTGTTCTCTTATTGTTCTCTTATTAATCTTTTCTGAAAAATTTAATCATTTTTACTTTGTAATAAATTGCCAATTAATATTCGTTTCTATCCATGTTAATCTTTCTTCTTTAGAAAAGAGAGGTGCATGTTCTTCACTAAGCATCCAATTTCTGTAATTATTTAAGTTACGTCTGATACAATCTAATTCACCACATTCTTTTGTTAATCTTGAGTAGTATATGGAGAATAGTTACCACCTGAAGTTGGATATATAGTACGTCTAATAAAAATTTTCGAATCAACTTGATGAACTTCACTGTCAGCTGATCCAGAACTATCTCCGATGTTGAATTTATAAACGAGTGTACCTGAAGCTTTGTCCTCTGTATCAAAATCAGAAAATATTATTGGAAGTAATTCATCAAATGTTAAATCATTTTCAAGAGCATACTTAAGATAAAGGTCAGAGGTTTTTTGATCTTTTTAATTGAGATCGGGTTGTTGTAGGCATTAGTATTTAGAGTATTTGAGTATTTTTGAAGTATTTTTTATTTTTTTTACAAAGAGAAATAATCATGTTATAAGCATTTTACTAAGCGAGGGGGTTATGGGGACAGCTGTCCCCCAAGCCAGCCGAATATAACATGGCTATCTGACTTGCTGGGTCGCATGTATTGTTTGGTGTTTCAAGAATGATAGGGATTCTGTATTTATATGCAATTTTAACTATTTCACCAAATCCGCTCATTGATACAGATCCTATGTATCCAATACTAATATCTGCATGATGATCGTTTTTCTTGTTAAAGTCAATCGCACTATCATTACAGTGAAAACATGCAATATTGTTAAGTCCAATAAGAGAATCCCATTTTTCTAAATATGCTTTAACATCAGATCCTTTTCTCATATCTAGTTCACCGGCAACAAAAATATGACATAGATCAATACAAAATGTAATACGTTTTCTCTCTTCGCTTGTGAAGAGAGACCAGATTTTATATAATTCATCGAGTGAATAACCTAATTCATTTCCTTGTCTCGCAGAATTTTCGAGAACAATCTTTGTTTTAAGAGTGTTTGTCGCCTTTAATATATCTTGTAAATTAAATACAAATGTATTAACAGCTTGATCACGGGTCATATGTTCTTCTGGCATATTTTTACCTTGATGAATTATTATATCAAGTCCTAGTGCATCTGTAAGTTGCATATCGTTTATCATTGATGTAAACATCCATTCATACTGAGATGTTCTTTTTCTAGCAAAATTATATATGTATTTACCATGAATAATACCAAATACGTCTTTCTCTTTCATTAATTTTTTTATTCCTTGAATATTCTTTATAAGTGATCCTTTCGTTGACGAAATAGGAGCAGACATAAATATTTGAAATGCATTTAATGGATAAGTTTGCAATTTCATGAATAAATTTGTCTTTTCAATATGAAATCCTATGTAGAGTTTAGGTTCTTTTGGAACAACTGTATTTGGTGGATCTACATTACCTGCATTACATGAAGTGCTTAAAGTATTTGGTAGAGTATTTAAAGTATTTGTTAGAGTATTTGCTAGCAAGTAAGATGCTGGTTTGAATTTCAATTTCAGTTTCATCTTTTTTGTATCATTTGTAGTATTTGCATCACCCTTATCATCATTATCATCAGACATTTATTTTATTTAACTAAAAGTACTAAAAAGCTTTAATAAAACTTTTTTTACATTTTTTAGTGAAGTAAAATATTATCTTATATTATACTAATTAATAAAGTAATTAAATAAATATAAAACATGGATGTTGATAAGACAGCACAATCAGCACTATCAGTACAATCAGTAGATATACGATTATTAAATAAGAGTTATATTAATTTATATTATGAATACACAGAAATACTAAAAAAGCTTAAAAAAGATTATCAAACTGTTAAATGTGTCTTTTTTATTTATAATACTAGTACATTTATTCCTGATAATTATCATCATCTTATTAATATTTTTGGTGAAGAGAAATATATGTACACAGCATACTATAATAATAATAATTCACAATATGAATTGAAATTAAACATTGGAACTGATAACTATATTTATATACAGTTTATTGATGGGACATTATATAGTGGAAGATTTGATACTTCTTTAAAAATAAATCAGAACTTATATAAGAATATAGAATTGATTAATGTTTTTATAACTACATTAATGAAACATAATATTGATATTATTAATACTAAAATACAAGAAATAAGTGATCATGTAACATGGGATCATGTTACATTTCCAAAATATACTACATGCGATATATGTAATACGTTTATGACGATATGTTTATATGTACATGATAAAAATATATGCACTAATTGCATTTCACCAGAAAAGAATTTAATTGTTCAAGAAAATATTTTTAGTAAGACTCAACGTATATGTTTTGTATTTTGCAATATTTGCCAAACTGTACACTTATGTACAAAGAGGATTCCAATAAATAACATATGTCCATATTGTGTTGTACCAAATTGTAAATTAATGTACAATGATAAATTCATATATTGTGGAAGTTGTAGTGGACTTTATTAATTTTTATAAAGAGTATAGAGTATATAGAAAGACTATTAATATTGTATTATGGCTCTTGTTCCGGCAATTGTTCTTGGAGGAGCTATGACGGTTATGGCATTATGGCCATCGCTGTCTCAAAAGAACTCTACCAAAGGTGAGTTCCCAAGAGAGTCTTTTTCTAGAGAAGATGTAATAATAGGAAAAGCTCAGTTACCACCTTCTAATAATAATAATGGTTACGATAATTATTATGATTACAGTCCAGAAGAATACAAATCGATTAAACATCCGACATTTAAGAATCATCATTATGCATTATTAGAACCTGCACCTACAAAAGAAAAATATGTTGATAAGAGTAGAGAATATAAAGATTTATGTACTGACATTGTGACAAAACATTTTTTTGCTAGCGATCAATGTTTATTTAATTTTCTGAATTTGATTTGTACTTTATATTATGATGCATTAGAATCTTACAGAAAAGAACATAATATGAATGAATATGATCTTTTTTTTATTTATAAGGGAGGTAACATATTAAGAATTATATCAAATGATTTTATTAAAGAATTACCTTATGTTGCATCGGTAATACTTAAAAGTAACTATGAAAAATATTTTGGAAGATCAGATTGTGATTTTGCTATTTATATTAGAGATACAGTTCCTGATTATTTAAAAGTTTATAATGAAGTTACATTAATTAGTTATTTATTACAAATTAAGATAAAAAAGATCTTGTTAAATGATCCTGTTAAATATTTTGATTTTTACAAGTATACGAGAGAATATCAAGAAAAGATTCTTGAAAGTTACAAAACAGCAATAAATAATTCAGAATCTATAAAAGATCAATTAAACGATATATATTTTGGGAAAAATTGTACGGGATTAGCTTTTGTAAACAGCTCTAAATATGTTGGACGTCCTGATATTTGCATTCAAAGTACTCAAGGCACTCAAGGTACTCAGAGCACTCAAAGTAAATTAGCACTGTTTCAATTGACTGACGAAGTTTCACCATTATATGTTTCAGTTAACGAAACGCTTGATTTTGTAGGACAAGAACCTTGGTCAAGAGGTAAATTCAATCTTGTTCGTACGAAGGTTGCATTTAATATTTATTTCAACAATGAGTTATATAACATAGGAGGTGAATTAATTGATGTATCTATTTCACACAAATTTGATTATAAGTTAGTTGAATTATATAGTCATAAAGATGTTGCAGAGTGTATTAGTAAATACACATTGACATATAAAGATTCAAGTCTCTCATTTTTAGGATATAGTTTAGATTATTTGACACATGATTTAGAGTTAATTCTTTTTGTTGAATATTTTCCTTGGAACGATCGCAAGTATGTTAAAAGAGTAAATAGGTTATTTTATTTATATTTTGTAAATTGTATGACATCAGTAAAAGATAATAATAAACGTATGAAGATTGTAGATAAAATTATGGATGCGTTTTCAATTAATGTGAATGATCTTGATGATACAATAAAGATAGCAGATAAATTTGATGAGATATTAGAGTTTATTAATGATGATAAAGTTACATTCACACATCTTTTGAAATTTACAGCAAAAATTATGACAGAGATAAAATCGGATGATATTAATCATTTGAATGATTTTAACAAAGTTATTGTTAAAAATTGTTTCATAACGAGAGAAATATACAGTAAGATCAAACACTATTGTAAATATCAAGGACGTGTTGCCGAACAGTCTTTATATACAAATGATTTTTCATCATTAATAGGAGGATTTGCCTGTAAGAGACCCTAAAAAGACTCTAAAAAAATAAAATAAAAATTTGTAAATAACTAATTTCGGATATATTTCTTATAAAGAAAGAGATGGATACAACAGAAGAAACATTAGCAAAAGAAACATTAGAATTAGAAGAAACATTAGAATTAGAAGAAACATTAGAATTAATTAAGAATAATTTTCAAGAGACTAGAGATACCACGGAAGAAATTAGAGATTATCCTCCATCAAGTGAAATTGATATTATTAATCTTTTATCATACTATGTAAAGAATCACATAAATTCCGCAGTGATAGATATATTAGATAAATATTCAAAATCTTATAACATAAGGCAAATCCTTTATTTTGTATCTCTTGACGCAATAAATTTCGATAATATCCTTCTTTTAGAGCGTCTTGATAATGCATTTATATTTGATACAGGGTTAAAGAACACTATTATATTGCATTATTTGAAAGAATGTATACCGTTTTATACACTTGAATATATTATTATATTACTGAAATATTACACTTGGGATAAATATATTGTTGATAGAATATTTTATAATCATCGTATGGGTTTATTGAGTGATAACAATGTGTATATTTTATTTCAATCATATTATGAAGGAATTATTCCAATAACTAACGAAGTGCATTTATTTTTGAATACATGTACAAATGATTTTTTACCAATAATGATTAGATCACGTATTACTACAGAAAATTCAAGAGTAATTTCAATATATCATAAGAAATTTGACAAAACTGTTGAAAGATTGCTTCTTGAACATCTTAATGATCTTGGAATGACTATTATTAATAATAGAGATATAAACTTACAATCACAACGAAAATTGTGTTATCATATGCGTGGAAAAGCTTCAAAATTGCGTTAATAAAGAAATAAAGAGAAAAGAAGAATAAAAGTAACTACGCCAATAATATACCGTTAATACTATTAATAATCAATAAACCAATAATGCCAATAATGCAAATAATAACTACTCATACAAATATGTATACAGAATTGTATGACATTTTTCCAAACATTCAAAATGAACCTAATAAAGTTATAGAGAATATTACATCAGTGTTTAAGAAATTCTTAGAAAATTTTGTAACAGATTTAACTGTTACTTATATTAATCTATATTTTGAGGTAACATTTTATGGTACACTTAAGGAACTTCCTAGAGAAGCATATTTGAATATAAATAATATCTTGTATAAGATTGTTATACTTTAAGTCTTACAAAGTAATAAAAGTAATCAAAATATGCAAAGTAATCAAAGTAATCAAAGAGAGTGTCTTTATTGTGTTAAAGAAAATACTGATAATCACGAAATTGGATGTAAATATTACAAGAAACCATTAAAGAAGAAGATTCCTGCTGTTATAGCAACGATTATTTTAAGCCCTATAGCAATAATAGTCGGAGGATCATTTGGATTTATTGTCTGTGCGATATTTGCAATATCAAAGACATATAATAAGATTTTTTTATTCTAAAAAATAATACAGAAATACCACAGAAATACCACAGAAATACCACAGAAATACCACAGAAGATCCCTTTGGATTGCTCTCATTGTTCTTATTATTAAAATACAAATAAAAAAATAAATCAAAAATAATAAATCAAATACTAATAAATCAGTTAATAAATATGTTCAGAAGTTTATCATGTATTTTTCCGGAAGTTAATACTCCATTGAAAAAAGTTTTGTGCGCAACTACTGGAATTGGTTTAGGTGGTTTATCAGTATATGGAACATTTTACGGAATTAGAAAGATATCTACTAATAATATTACTAATACTAATAATACTAATTATTTTACAAAGACTACAGAAAATAGAGAAGAAACAAGAGAAAAAAATAAATATACGTGCATGCGCGTGCCAGTAGTTCTTGCATATGGTACAATAGGTCAAACACTAAATAATTCACGAGATCCTATATCAGTTGGTATAAGCTTGTCAATATCAACATTTTTTGGATATCAATTTGCATCAATGTCTAAAAATTATGTAAATCATGTTATTGATTTTATTAAAAATATTCATAATGATACAAAATGTTGTACAATTGTTAGAAATTCTATGTATCATACAATATTAATTCCACCAGTTTTATTTTTTGGTATTACATCATCATTAGTGATAACATTTATTTTCATGAATAATATTCAACGGATAATTGATATAAAAAATAATGGCATTGAATATTCATTATATGAGAAGTGTCTAAATATGCTTTCTGATAAGAAAGACTCAAAAGACAATTAAACTGTGTTTAAAATTTGGACTTTCAAATATCTGGTTACCTGCAAGCATTCTTTTATCAATTTTATTATTAGTGCTTGTTTCTGCAAGTGCTTGTAAATTATTATAACTGTTTATAGAATGAATATCTTTGTAATATTCTTCATATAATCCACGATACAATTCATTGTATCTAATAATAAGATCTTCAAAATTATTTAATTTACTATTTGTTGTATTTGTTGTATTTGTTGTATTTGATGTATTCAAATGATTTAATAGTCTATCATTTGAATTAATTTCATTGACAAGTGCATTTTCATCTTTTGCATGAACAATAATTGTTTTATAACTATATTCACCTGTTGATGAATAATTATACTTAACAATAAAAACATATTTTAACATGCTAATACTTTTAATCTTTTATTTTTAATACTTTTAATCTTTTATTTTTAATCTTTTATTTTTAATCTTTTATTTATTTATTTTTATCTTTATTATTTAGTACTTTTAGTATTTTATTAAACGCGATAAAATACTAAAAGCACTAAAAGCACTAAAAAGCAAAAAAATGAAAAAATTATATATTTTATATACTTTATTTAGTAACAAGTCACAGTGCTTAAGATGGAATACGATGACTTTTTACTTGAAAAATATAAGTATAATTGTATACCTGAGTCTTCAACATATGATACTCTTAGAAATTTTATTAAAACGAATTCAAAAAAGATGGCTGATACAAAGGTAAAACGTACTGGTATTAATAATTGTATTCCTGCACATCTTGTTGATAAATATAATAAGATTAACATACCAAAGCATGGTGGTATTAAATCTTTCGAACTATCTTTTAAAGATATTTTGACTAAATTGAATGAACAAAAACTACCTGAGCTTGTTGATGAATTTATTAAATTAGATGTAAATAGCAATGTGTATGATAATGTTCAATTTTTTTACACATATGTCGTAGATAATATCTATCTTGTTGATTTGTATATTAAATTCATAAAAAAGATGGATATGGCTCAAGTGTTTCCAAAATTTTATAAACTATTAATTGATCATATTATTTTGGTTTTTAAGAATCCAATTAAATTTAAAGATGGAAAGAAAGTTGAGAGATGGATTACAAATAATGTTATTCTTATTGCTAATTTTTACAATAATGATTTAATTCCATTTACAGTTGTATGTGATTGTATTGAATATTTTAAGTCAGATATTGTATGGAATATTGATAATTATATTAAGTTTTTGAGAGTTCTTAATGTTGAAAAGAAGGATTTTGATGATATTTTTGATGATATTTATGATTATTTATGCGATCTTAAACGAGATACAAAAACATATGAAAACAGGATACGAATTGAAATTGAGCAACTTATTGCTGAAAAATTCCTTTAATTAATAATAAGGTCATTTAGAACTTATTAGTAATTCAGTCCAATCATACACTTTGTCATGTTGATATCCCATAGAATTATATAATTGCAAAAACAATTTACATAATTTATTATAATCTGGTTTATCATAAAACCCTAATGATTTTACATAATCAAGATATTGCTTAAATTGTATTGGTAATCCATCACACAACGTAGCTGTTGGAGTCTGCATTTTCATATCTCTAACAAGATCTCGATCTTTTGATGGATCACCTATGCCGATTCCTTGCCATGGCAATCTACCTTTCATAAAATACACCAATAGGTATCCAAGAGATTCAAGATCATCTCTGCGTGATTGTTCGTGCCCAGTGTGCGTATTTGTAGAACAATATCTAACAGTTCCGACAAGTTTAGAATTTTTTTTAAATTCTATATGTTTTCCATCTGTCCAATATAATTTACATAATCCAAAATCAATTAATTTAATAGATCCATCATTTCCAATTACAAAATTTTCTGGTTTTAAATCACGATGTATAATATAATAACTATGAACATCAGATAATATTTTTATCATTTCGATTGCCATTTGACACACTGTTTTAAGAGAGAATTTCTTTTGTGGCATTCTTTGCATTAATGTTTCAAGATTTGGTCCGAGAATTTCCATTACAAGAACATTATAATTATATTCGATGCCAGCCCAATATATTTTAGGAAATCCTTTATTTAAATTCTTTGGATTAATATACTTATATATTTTGGATTCGAAGGGCAAAACTTTTATATCGTTTGTATTATTTTCTAGCTTAATTGCGACTATTTTGTCAATATCTCCTGAAGGTAGATCCTTATTTAAACCATAATAGATATCTCCAAAACTTCCAGATCCAAGTTTTTTACCAAGAGCATATTTTCCTCCTACTATTATCACACCGTCAGACATAATATTTTTGCCTACTTATGTATTTATGTATATTAATCATAGATAATTTATTACCTATATCTATTACCTATTAAACCTATTATTAAGCATATTTAAGCCTATTAAAGACTCTTCATTATTATTAATCTCTTTTCTTTGTAAAAATTTATGAAAACAATTGTAATAGTTCATTTAGATCATTATTAACGAATAGAAAATTAAGTAACTATAAATATACGACTTTGTATGATAGATAGTTTCTAATTGTACTTATATACTTAAGTATGTTTATACCTATATTGCATGGCGGATTAGGCAATAATATGTTTCAATTGGCTTCAATTATGTCATTATCTTTACAATATGGACATAAATTTGGATTAGAATGTATACCAATGCCTCCGCCTAATCACTCTTCAATTGATTATTCAAAGAGTATTTTTAAGAATTTTACAAAATACTCTTTAAATAATAGTAATAGTAATAGTAATAGTAATAGTAATAGTAATAATAGTAATAATAGTAATAATAGTAATAATAAAATAATAATAAAAGGAGAAAGAAGTGATGGTTCTATCGAATGCACGGATGATTTAAAAGATACAAACAATGTTATTAAATTTCGTGGATATTTTCAGAACGAGAAAAATATTAGACCTTTTAAAGATGAAGTGATTAAGTTATTTGATTACTCAAATGCTCAAAGTGCTCAAGGTGCTCAAAGTAGTGATTATTTTCTTCATATAAGAAGGGGTGATTATGTGGGAAATTCATATCATGAATTAAATTTAGATAATTATTACAAGAAATCTCTTGAATTAATTAATTCTGCATCATCTGGATTAGTATGTAATGTTTTATCAAATGATATAAAATGGTGTGAAGATTATGATTTGTTAAAGGATTACCGAATGAATTTTATACACAATCCCAATGAAATAGATGGATTAGCAATAATGAAGAATGCTCGACTTGGAGGAATATCAGCAAATTCAACTTATAGTTGGTGGGGGTTATATCTAGATATTGAAAGACAACATTTAATAATACCAAATAGGTATTTTCCACATGCTGTAAAGAATGAACAATATGCTTTTCCAGAGTGTACAATTATTGATGTATGACATGGAGGGGAACCTAGGTTCCCCTCATAGCTCCCTCCTCTTTGATCTCTTGGGACATGTTGTCAGCAAAGTCCAAAGCAAGGGGCTATGGGGGACAGCATGTCCCCCAGCATGTCCCCCACCCTTTATGTATGATACACATAATTTAATTTTGCGCTATTTTTGAAAAAATGACAATTTCACTTCCTCAAAAAAAAATATCATAATAGCAAACATATACTCCAAATAATCATGTCATCAGATCTTGTTTCTTCAATTCTTACAAACCTCAGTGAAATTATCGATGTTGATAACACATCTGGTCCTCTTATTAAGGGATGTATCGAGAGTGCACTTGCCGAATATAACTCTACCTCTAAGGTCAAGAAGTCTCGCACAACAAAGGCAAAGTCTGTTTCAGCAGATGGCTCATCGACTGCACCTAAGCCTCAGAATCCTTACAATTATTATGTCCGTGTCCAGATGGAACAGCCTGAAATTCAGGCTGTTGACCCAAAAGGCCGTATGACTGAGATTGGACGTTTGTGGAAGCTGACATCTGATGAAGAGAAGACTGTTTACAAGTCACTAGCTGATTCTCATAATGCTTTCACTCAAGAGCAACTTAAGACTCTTGGATCTTCTTATGATAAGAAGAAGGACAGTCTTGATGCAGTTCGTCATGCATATCAATCAAATCCTCGATTCCACAATCTTGTTGATCTAGTCGGTAGGGCAAAGGCTACTAAGCCAAAGAGTTCTAAGACTTCAGCAGTTGCTGGTGTGTCGGCAACAGCAACTGACAATACTGTCGAAGACGAGGAGTTTGATGATGAGACTGTTGAGGAGCCAGCACCTGAGCCAGTTAAGGCTCCTGCCCCTTCTACAGGACGTCCACGAACAACTAAGACTGTTCAATCTGCGCCTGCGCCTACACAGCCTGCCCCTGCGCCAGTTCAATCCGCTCCAGCACAGCCAACTGTCAATCGTCAACGTGTTCGTCGCGCCGCTCCTTAAATGATATGTTATTGATATGTTATTGATATGTTATTGATATGTTATTGATATGTTATTGATATGTTATTGATATGTTATTGATATGTTATTGATATGTTATTGATATGTTATTGATATGTTATTGATATGTTATTGATAT
>Ga0208507_1000684_pt1 | contig 21006 bp, 20 predicted proteins | sample CryBogCBH12Aug01_FD_184626 | JGI IMG/M metagenome (GOLD analysis project Ga0208507, IMG submission 184626) | Freshwater microbial communities from Crystal Bog, Wisconsin, USA - CBH12Aug09.1 (SPAdes) (version 2) | ecosystem: Environmental > Aquatic > Freshwater > Lake | place: Crystal Bog... | reverse complement strand
CAGCTGGCTCCTGATCTCTTTCTTCAAAGCACAACGGAATCACCACCAACTTTTCTGCCGGCACGCCCTGCTGTACGAGCGCATCAAGCGACCAGCGCGAATTCACTACAATACGATCCGCCAGCCGCCATTCTGCCTCCCGCCGTTGATAATAGGCTTCCGGTACTACTCCATCGCGGGCCGCCCAACCCGGCCAGACAGATTCTTCTGCACGTACCAAGTCGGCTTCAAACCGCCCCGGATCCATTTGCCCCAACACGCAAATAGCGCCGCACTCCTTGGCCCAAGTGAACAATTCCAGCGCAGTCGTGTCGTAGGAAAAAACAATCTTCCCGCGCATACTGGTTCCGCGCCAAGCTAGATAATCCACCACTTTTTCCGAAAACCATTTTCCATCGCCGATAAACTGGGCATAGGAATTCCCGTTTCCAGCTTCCCGTTTTCTGCTTTTGAAAACCAATTCCCGCCCTACCGTCTCCCAATTCCAAGAAATAACTTTCGCTTTTTGCTTTTCGCCTTCCGCTTTTTCATTTTTGCTTCCCAACTTCCAACTTCCTGCATCCAACTCTTCATGAAATCGCCCTGCTATCGACCGCAGTGGCCCGACCGCCAGCCGCCGGAATGCCGGGCCCGCCCAAATCTCGGTAAACAACGCTTCCAGTTGCCCCGACCGCTGCAACGCCCGGGGAATCGCGTAATGCTCACGAGCGCCAAGCTGTGCGCAAATCCACCGGGAATTTCCGGCTTGGTTCGGAGGAGAAAATTTTTGGATGCCAGATACGGCACCACAATCGTAGGATTTTGATGCAGCCTTCACATTTCAACCAGTCCGCATTTCCCCACCTGCCCCCACATCGGTTCTGAACCCCAGACCAATTCCCGATAACTATCTGAAATGCCAAAAAACCAAACAAAATTGCAGGAACCACCAGCGGCAGGTCCTGTTTTTCTCGCTATTAACTTCCATTTAGTCCACATACTGGCAAGCCCTCCGCCTTTTGCTTTTTTGGAAGCTGACTCCCGACTTCTAACTGCAATCTCCAGCCTGTAAATTAAAGTCTTTAGGCTTATTAACGGTTCAGCATTTTATATCAAGGGTGCTCACCGTGCTCCACATTTCAAAAAATAGTTTAACCGGGTTTAACCTGGTTTGACCAGCTATTTGGTTATTGGGTTCGTTTCTCGCTGCCACCAGAAGCCAAACCCGGGCAAACATAAATAAAAACGCCTTAATCCGCACCGCTTGCTTTGGGTTCGTTTCGTAATTGATCTTTTGACTACGGACTGCCAGTCTTGGCTTTCAGTCTTTCAATTTTCGCCAGACAATCCAGCAGCGCGCAAAACGCCCTGCGCGTTGACCGACCACGACGCAGCGGCTTCGTAATCATCCCAACGGGCTTGCGGCGGGTGCGCCAGCAACCTACGCATCCCAGCCACGACCGCCTCTCGAGAGTCGGGAGCCACCGTGACGCCTAGGTCAAAGTTCTTCACTGATTCAATCAGTGGACTATGAGCGGCTGACGCCAGCACCGGTTTTCGTGCATACGCAGCGATGTTTAACACGCCGCTTTGCGAATGAAAGGATGAGGCGTAAGTCAGCAACACAAAATCGGTTCCCGCAAAAAAAAGTCCCAAATCCTTGTCCGCCACAAACCCCTCAAAAAATCGACAGCGATCGGCCACCCCCACTCGCGCCGCTAGATCGCGGTAAAAGGTGAAGGGTTTGTCACCGGTCGAAGCCACCGAACCGGCCACAACCAAAAAAGCTTCTGGCACCTGGGTCAGTGCCTGAATCACCAAGTCTAGATTTTTCCCATCCCGAACAAACCCGAAAGCGAGAAATACTTTTTGCCCAGCCTGAACTCCCCATTCAGTTCGCATCACGAGGGGATCAGTTGCGGGACCGGAAATTTCATACAATCCATGGGGTACCTGCACCACGCGAACGTGCGCCGGCACCGGCGAGGGTTCTGCTAATTTATCATGCACCAGCACAAAGTCTAACGGGAGGTACGCCAACCGAACGGAGAGTCGGTGCCACCACCAAGGGCCGACGACATAATTGCGGACGGGATCGTGTAGGTTGGCAGCATACTTCACGCGCCCCAGCCGGGCCAGCAGCCAGTGTGGCCAAACCCAAAGTGGCGAGAGATATTCCGCATACGAATCCATCAGCACCAAATCGGGACGATGTTTGATAATATGCCAAGCCAGCACCAACCGACTGGTGAGAATACGCTTGATCATCCCGATTTTTCTCATAACCCGCGAACCATTCGCCGATACCGGATCGCTCAAGCAAGTGAGGGTTGTAAATTCCGTGAGCCGGCCGCATAGAAATGATGGTGCGACCAGACAAATAACTTTGGCTCCGGCTTTTTCCAGTGCGGCGGCCTGATAGAAAGTATACTCCGCCAGACCGCCGCTCACGGAGGGCGAGAAAATTAAGATAGCGGGCGAACGGTTTTTGTTCATTAAATTGCTTTGTCGGTGCACTTGTTCACTCACGGCTTGGACGGTTTAAGTACTTCATTCAAGTTTGTTCCAGAAATTCAATCTATTTTCAAAAGCCTTACAATGAATGAACAGTCCTGCCCACGAACCAAGCCCAGCTAAATTTCTTCGCCGTGCTTACGGATTGCCACGGCTTGGGCCATCGACCGATCCGCCGCAGTCGCCAAGATTATTGAGTTTCCTTCGGCTTTTCGCGCACGAATAAACCCCAAGACGGAATCATTAAAGGGCAGGTTCGAAGCATTGATCGGTACCGCTCCGCAGAGCGCAGACTTGCAGCATGCCGATCCGCGCAAGGCTGCTGCGAATATCGATGGGAGAGCAAATGGATATTTGAACACCGCCGACAAAAACATTTCCTGAGCAATGTCCGTGCGGATCAAAGTGTTGTCAAGATCAACAAAAACAGGTGTCATCTGGAATTTTTCATTTGGTTTCTGCCTACGATCAGGGTGAATGTATTTCTGATTTTGGGTGCCCTCAAAGGCGAAAAATACCAACTGTTGTTTTCCATGACTATTTTCCAAGGCCGGTCAATCAACGACTTTGTTAGCAGTGCCCAAACGGGCGCATAAGAAGGCCAGCAGCCGACTGCGGAAACCAACTCCAATACCGGCGAGCCGACAGATTTCAACCGTATTATTGAGTGCGTTCATAGGGATTCATTTCTGGCCAAACAATTTGGCGCGATAGTCAACAGCATTCGTCGGAAGTGCTCTACAGAAAAATGCTCTCGTGCCCGTGCCTGTCGTTCCCGGGCTTTGGTGGCAAGCGCTTCATAATTGCGCTCCACGGTTTCGATGGCAGACACAAGGCTCTCCACATTTTCATTTTCGCAAGACACTGCGGCACCAAATTGTTCCGACTGTTCCGCCAGCGTAGTGCCACGCGTCACCACCACGGGAATGCCGTTGACCATCGCCTCAATGACCACGCGGGACAGGCGCAAGGCGTAAGAAGAACAAAGATACGGCAACACCAAAACGTGCGTTGTCGCGAGCCGTCGGGAATATTCGCCATCCGCAAAAAACCGGCTCACGATTTCCGCGCGCGGATGCTGCCTCAAGCCCTCTGGCAGGCGAGCGATAGCTCCCGAGGGGGTGGTGAAATCATCTAGCCATTGCAAGACAAACTGGACTCGACTAGCCGGATTTTTTTTAAAATATTGGTCCATAGACGCAGCCAGCACATCACTCCCCTTCTCATGCCGAGCCGGCCCATAACAGGCTATTGTGAGTGAACTAGCCTGTAGCAGATTGAGATTGTCTGCGGCAGGTGAAGCTTCATTGGGCTGAACAGGATGCGGGAAATAGGTGAATGGGACACCAAAAACCTTTTCCGCCGCTGACTTCATGGCGTGCGTTTCCACCCCTAAAATGACTTTACCCGCGCGAATTTCTGAGGTCAATAAACTTAGCAATTTCCGCAATAACTTCGACGTCGGACTACCATCTAGTGAATCTTTCTTGCCATACTTGCGTATGGGGAGGCCGGGGAAAAACAGCAACACCCGGCTTTCGGCAGGTAAACACAACTTCACCAGCAAGACCCACGCCAACAAGTGGTGCACAATGACCGTGGGAACAAAGATTACCTCGGCTGCCGGCGCAGTTCGCAGATGCCTCCGCACCGACCAAAAGGTTTTCCAAGCATGGATCGGAATCCGCACATACCGCCGCCAGGCGGTGGAACCGTCACTCATTTTCAGGTAGGCCGATTCTGGCAAACACGGCAACGCCCCCAATTGTTTTAGGATGAACGGCTCCGCACGCCACGAAACCAAAAGCGTCACCTCATCGCCAATTTTTGGCAATGCGCGGCAAAAATCTTCCATATACTCGAACCAGTGGCCTCGACGGCTTTCGAGCGAATCTTCAATGATTAGCCAGCGCATAGTTTCAACCTTTTCTTCTCGCGGGAAACCACGGCAACCGACGGGGAACCGCATAGGCATAACCCAATTGGCTCAAAAGCAAAATCTGCTCGAGAGTCATTGGCCCCATACGGAACGAACCATGACCTCGACCGCCCGTCAGCCGCTGCTGAAATCCGCCATGCCAACGTTCAACTTGGCGGTGGCAGTGGCAGAGCATTGCAGCCATACCAGCAGGGGATAAAGCCCTTAATTGATTCATTAAATGATCATCCTGACAGCGCGCATTATTCAAGTCTTGCAACGACTCCCATAAGCGCCGACGATAGCCAAACCAACGCAAAGGTTCGAGGTTCGCCTTCAAACAAGCTTCCCTCGCCTTGATAAGGAATCGCGCCCATTCCCGCAACCGGCGCAACGCCCATTCCTTGCTTTCTGTAATTTTGCCACCGTCACCCAGCCGATAGAATTCAATGGTTTCCGGGGTATGCACCACCCTGGCCCCGGCCAACAGGCAGGCCAAAAACATGAATTGGTCTTCCGTCCCAAATAGATCCTCCGGAAACCCGGCCGCCTTTTCCACGATGGAACGACGGAACAAGGCAGCGTGCGGCAGGAACGACCAATTTGTCAGCAGTGCTTGGATCAGATGGCTGGCTGGTGGCAAGCCGTGTTGATATTGGACGTAGTTACTGGCGGCAAAAAGTTTGCCTTGAAACCGGCCCTGCACCAAGGGGCCAATGGCGACATCCGCACCGGTGTTTTCTAATGCCGCCAGTTGCACCGCCTGTTTGTTGGGTGCGGCAAGATCGTCGCTGTCAAAAAAATGAATAAATTCTCCGCGCGAAGCGCGAAAGCCAGTGTTGCGCGCCGCCGCCGGCCCCGCATTCGCCTGCCGGATTACCTTGAACTCCGGAACCGAAGGGCGGAGGACGGAGGACGGAGAATGGACTGCTGACGACTGGCCGCCGGCCGGAAATTTTTCCGCTTTCCGCTTTCCGCTTTCCGCTTTCCAATTTAAGAAGGTTTGCTGAGCAACTTCCGCCGTGTCATCCGTAGAACCATCATCCACCACGATTATTTCCTCCGCCGGCCTCGTCTGCATGAGCAAGCTGCGCAGCGTCTCGCCAATCAAATGTGCGCGATTGTAGGCGGGGATGATGATGGAAATTGAGGACATTTATTTTGCCACAGTTAGCCATGTTTTCAGTAACGCTTTTGCGGGGTCTAGCGTTACGCGGCCACGAATGTATTGATGCGCCGCCAGCCCCATTGCCCGCCATTGATCTTGTGCCAGCCAAGTTCGTTCCATAGCATTTGAAAACGAGCGGACCGTGGCGGCTTCGGCAATAAAACCGGTCACTCCATCTTCAATTATTTCGGTATTGCCACCCACGTCCGTAGCCAAGACCGGCCGACCATACATCATGGCCTCCAAAGCGGCCAGCGGCGTGCCTTCGCCGTGTGATGGCATTAACAAAATATGATTTCGAGACCAGATGTCGGAGAGTTCATCGACAAAGCCTTCAAAGGTCACCCGGTCGTCCAACTTCAAAAATGTCGTCAAGCGGCGGAGATGTTCCAAGTCCGGTCCTTTGCCATAAAAACGAAGCCGCCAATTCCGCTCACGCCATTGCGGCTGGCTCAGGACATCCAGCAACAAGTCCTGCCCTTTCCAAGCCGTTTCAAAACGGGCGACAGAGGCAAACGAAATCATTTGGGAATCTTCCGGCCAAGGCCAAGGATTTTCCAGGATGCTTCGAGACGAATTCAGAATTACCTGCGCCCGAGGGGGATTCACCGCAAACTGGCGGCGGGCTTCCTGCAAGTTTCTCTGAGAGACGAAAACACTGGCCGCACTCTTCTCCATTACTTTCGCCACGGCATCCCGTTCACGCGGAGAGATAAACAAGTGATCCGCATTGAACTGGCAAAACAAGACAAATGGAGTGCAGCTGTTTAGCAAACTCTCCACCAATCCGGGCACAGAACTTATTGAAGGCAAGGAACCCAGCGAAATAAGGATGGCATCAAATTGCCGCAGTAATTTCAAAGGGAAACTGGGGCGGATGGTTTCCTTGAGCCGCTGGAACCGGGCGATCGGAAACGGCTGCCAGTTATGCACCTCGCCGCCCGCTTGGCGAAATTCGGCAATCTGCGGAGCGGGCATGAGGTCTGTATGCAATATGGCCGTGACGCTGTGTTTATCCCGCAATGCCTGCATCGCCGCCAAATGCCACACCGTCTCGCTCCCCGCCCAAGAATAACCCCTGACATTGGATATAATCAGCAGTTTCATTGTTTTCCCAATTGCCTTGCTGGCACGCCAGCCCATGTTTCTCCGGCAGGAACGCTCTTTGTAACCACGGCACCGGCACCGATGATGGCGTTATCACCAATGGAAACACCGGGCAGGACGGTCACATGACAGCCCAGCCAAACATTCCTGCCAATTTTCACATCCGCCCCCACATAGCCTTGCCGGACATACGGAATATCTTTGCGCTGTGTGCCATGATTTTCAGTGATAATGTAGCTATGCGCTCCAATCATTGTATCCGCCCCGATTTCCAGCCGGTGACTCGCTGTGCCAAGATAGGCATACGGCCCCACATAGACCCGCTCGCCGAGACAAATCGAGCCAGCCTGACTAGCCACCCAGAGGATGACTCCATGATCAAGATTGGTTCCCACGCCCAGAATCAAACATTCATCCAATAAGGACATCTCACCATGTACACGCACCGAAGGCTCAATCAGGCGACCGGTTTTCCGTTGCTGAACCAGCCAGCGCCACCGCCGCCAACCGCGCAGCACGTCGGCGCGCGGTGTGTCAAAACACGATACCGGCGCGAAGGCGCGATATTTGGCGTAAAGATATTTCCAAATCTTTTCCATTGATTGACCGCCGACTACCGACTGCGATTCTTCGCAATTACTTCCCGAACCGCCTTCACAAACCCCGCATGTATTTTATCCGGATGAAAACGGTCGGCGAACATCTGCTCTGCGTTGGAGACAAGCTGTCGTTGCCGGGCCGGATCAGATTGCACACGGCAAATGGTTTCCAGAAAAGCCTCCGGGTTGGGGGAAAGACATTTTTCGGCGGAATCAAATTCATCCGCATAGCGGGCGGCGGAACAATATTCCGGCCCCCACAGTAAGATCGGTTTGCGAAAGGTCAGGTAGTCGAGAAACTTAGTCTTGAAGCTGGTGCGCTCCGTGTGGGCGCACTCTTCGTCAAAGCCCATCAATAACAGCAAGCCGTCCGCCTCGGCCATTTCTTTCCGCAATTTTTCAAACGGCAGATGGCCGCGAAAAATTTTTTTTTGGCGGACCAGCTCGTCAAATTCTTTGCTCCAGGATTGCAGGCCGCCGTAGATGCGGAATTCGATGGGTAAATTTTTCGCCAAACAAGCACGCACAAGCTTTTCCATCATGCGGCCATACCAGTCGCTCAGATTGCCGGCGAACACGGCCACAAATTTGTTCAGTTTTACGCCGCCGACTTTTGCCGGCACCGGCACAGGGTGCGCGCCGATGGGATAAAGCACCTGCGCGTTGCGGTGCGGCCCGAGCGCCTCGCGCATCCCTTCACAGGTGCACCATGCGAGATCACATTCCTGATAAAAGGCACGGAACCGTTTTTCCAATGTCCGGTGCAGCCATGGGTGAATGATGCTGCTGAAATCAAACCAGTCATTGAAGCTGCCCACCAGTGGCACGCCCAATTTCCGGGCCAAACGCTGAGACATAAGCGTGGTCCAATCCCAAGTGCCGGCAATGGTAAAAATAAAATCCGGCTGGAATTGCTCGGCGGCACGCAAGACTTCTTGGGGAATGAAATTCCCCGCCACCAGATGCCGGTAAGTGTGTGCCCAACGGCTTAACCGCGTGCGGCACAAACGCTCCAGCCAGGCCGGTTGGTCAAACAGTAACACGGGGTAAGGCGGCTTATGCTCTAATACCCGCCGATCTGTGGTGGCCACAAACAAATCAAAATCACTTCGTTCAACAAAATGCCGGTAAAACGCCATGGCCCCGCCCATCGTTGGCGTGGGCGGATAATAGGTCAGAAAAAAGACCCGTGGTTTGATTTGATTCATCTTCCTCAACTAGCCATTAACGTGCGATTATCTTGATAACTTTGGCCGGTGCAGCTTTGGCGAGAAGCGCTACTTGATGTCGGCGGCCCGAATCCCAAGGCCTAGTAAGATCTTACAACAAAAACGATCCGCTGAAATAAGCGGTTGCCCGGCAGGAATATCAACTCCATCCAAAGCATAATCATTGGAATTCCCCATGTTAGATGCAGCCCTGATCCAAGTGCCAATACCACAACCGATATCCAAAGTATTTGCGGGCATTCCATCTGGAAACATTCTGGGCAATGCCGCTATTGGTCCGAACAATGAATGTGGGGTTGATGAAGAATTGTAATCGCCGTTCGTTTCCACAATTTATTCTGGGGTTCTTGCGATGGTCGCTTTTGGCTCAGGAAAGTATTCCTAATGCCTGAATCAAATCATGAACCGGCACCCGGATATTTGGCTCGCTATTTTTTTGCAACACAGATTGACCAATGCCGCAAGCGTGGCAATGCCCTAGCGTTTTGCACATAGACCAGTAGCACCGCCGAATGGCAGATGGCTCGAATATTTCAAAAACCTTTGTTCCGGGAGGTGACCACAAAATATTAGTGAATGCCCCACCATGCGGCCCGACAACACAGGCGGCTTCGGAAAACAATCTCACTTGATCATCAAAACATAATGTTCCGCAATCCACGATTTCAAAACCGCTATTTAATAACCAAGGCAAAAGTTCTGCTTCGTTTACTACATTGCGAAAACAGGCATTCTTCCTCGTCAAATAAAGTTTCTTCGAACCTGCGCGGGCTGGTGGTCCGCCCAAGCACCGCTGCCAGATGGTGTCACGAACCCAATGCAATGATGTATACTCATGGTCGCCGGTCATGGCCACCGGTGAAGCATAGAACAGGTGTTCGACTTTCCATGGTCGCTTTCCGGTATAAGGTAACCATTGGTTTTGCGGTAAACCAATCAGTTCCAATGAGCGGCTTTGCCAACTGCTCATGCGCGGAGGCAGGATCACCTGAACATCCGACGTGAGTTGCGGCAGAACCGTATGCAACCGCGTCAACACATCACAGATCCAGTGGTAATAACCAAACGACCAAAACAGGCTCAAGTTGAAGAACCGGCCTTGTTGCTTGCGCGGTAAGCACGACCACTTGGAATTATAATCGCCGCACTGCTTTAGGTTGCCCTCCACCCAGAGAGTTTCAGTTTCAATGGAACCATCTGCCCAGCGCACCACGCCGGATGCCGGCCAGACGGTGGCCCAATCACGTTCTTCAAACCTTCGGGCGAATGTTCCGACAATTTCCAAATTGTCGGCAGCAGGAGGAATTTCGCCAAATAATAGATGCAGGCTAGCTCTCATTGGTTAATTTCCTGATAAAACATAACTGGTCCAGTAACCTCCAGATAATTTTGGCCGTCGGGGGGATTCCATAAAACCGTCCGCCTTCCGAAGTGTCGCCCTTTCAATCACAAACAACAAAGGTTTGCGTCCGTTCCAAAGCGGCCACGCACTGTTAATGGGGCTGGCTGAACAACTTATCATTGATTATCCGGCTGGAGTGCCCGGGAAATGATCACTCCCCGCTTTACCCCACGCCGTTCTGCTAGCAGAAATTTTTTCCCAAATCTTCCCACCCGTAACCACCGATACCACCAAAGAAAATCCGCCACCAGCTGTTCTATCCGGCTGCCGGCAACCTGATCAAGACCTCGAATTCTCCGGAAAACAAGGCCGGACATGTGCATATCTTCGGCAACCCTAATCAAATAAGCGTGGTCCAAACGACGTTTGGAAATTAAATGCGTTATTTGCAATTTCCTAAAAAGACCAGTTCCCATGCCGATATCCAAAGCACACAAAGCCATGTCAATGTCCTCCCAACTCACTAGACTTGCTCCCGTGCGACCCAATTTTCGGCGCACAGCTGAACCTAAGACTGTATGCAAGTATTTATCGGCTACAACCGAACGCACACACATGCCAGCGCCAAACGGCATCACTCCCAGACTGCACTGATTGCCCCAATAATCGGTGTTTAATTTCCGAATGCAGAGACAACCCAAAACCCCCTCGGTAACAGGGTCAGGTGGGTGCTCGAATTCCGGCAGCACTTGACCACTCCACGCACCAAGCTTTGGGTATTCATTGGCAATCTGCCTTCCATTTGCCAAATAATCCGCTGCCAGCACATTGTCATCATCAACAAACACCAGCAGTTCGGCTTTGGCTTCCCTGATGCCTCGCAGACGGGCGGGGGTCAGGCCCAGTTCCTCCTCGCAGATGTGGCGGGCATGCGGATGCCAACTTAAATCCCACTGGCCCGCCAGCGGCTCTTTCGAGGCGTTGTCAATCAGCAGCAATTCCCATTGCTCCCGGGGCAGCGTCTGCGCCTTGAGCGCCTCCAGTGTCCGCGCCAGATAATCCTTGCGCGGATTATGCGTACAGATGATTACAGTAAGTTGCATGTTGATGGTATTAGATGGCCGTTTGGAGGTCGGCGGTATGGTGGGCTTCGATCAGCGATTCAACATTTTCCCTGATTCGGATGAGCCAAAAAAAGTTGAAGATTTGCCAATTCCGGTACTTGCCATTGCTTCCGGGTTGGCGGTAACAATTTTCTGACGCTGGGAAAAGCCCAGCCGCCTTGAACTAGAAACCAATAAAGTATATGCCATACACAAAAACAAATGCCCAAGTATCATCGGCCGATGCCCAGGCCATCAAGGATGCCTTCGCCCTGGTGCAGCAAAAACTGCCCTTCCTGCTCACGCTCACCGACGCCGAGCGCAAGTCGCTGCGCAAGGTTGGGCCGGAGCGGGTTTCGTTCGTGGTAACTGCCGCGCAGGTAGCCGCAAACAACCCCGCGATTCTGCCCGCGAGCTTTGACGCGGCCGGCTTTCAACTTGCCGTGGTCCTTTTCTCCGTGCTGACCGACCTCAACACGTTGGCAGCCCAAGTGGCTTCCAAGTTGGACGACACCCACATGGACGTGGGCGTGCAGGCGCTGCAACGCGCTTCGGACGTGTATGGTTATGTCACGGCCGCCGCGAAAAAGACGCCCGGCCTCAAGCCCGTGGCCGAGCAGTTGGGGCAGCTGTACCAAAAAGCCGCCGCCACCCGCCGCGCCAATAACCACGCCAAAGCCGCGCTGCCCAAGGCAAAAAGCTGAACCGCACCGGCTAAAACCTGAACCGGCCTCGCCGCCCGCTGCCGCCACCCGGCGGCGGGCGGTTTTATTTTGGTGGCGGGCGATGTCCCTACCCGACTCCGCTCTCCGACTTTGGTCCTCCGCCCTGCCGACGCGCAGTTCCGGGGAGCAAAGTCGTTCATCGGCAGAACGATTTCGCAGTGCCAAACTGCGCCGACGTTGCCCGCCGGCACGAAATCGTAGTTCCGCCGGCCAAACCGGCCGTTCCGAACTGCCCGCGCAGAGATCCGCACCACGAAACCGTAACAGGGATGAACGCGGCGGCAGAACCGCAGAGCGTCTTCGCTGTCCAAAGACCAGCGGTCGTAGCTCAGAGGTCAGATGCTCTCCCATCTCTGGCCTCGGCTTTCCGTTTTCCCGGCTTCCACTTTGGTTTGGCCTTTTCAACGTTTCAGCTTTTAGCTTTTCACCTTTTTCGCGTTGTATTCTTAGTGCAGATAATGAGGCTGAATTTTTAATTGAACTTAAATCCCCGCCTTGCGAAGGGACCAACGAACCCCTTTGCGAATCACCGCTAGCGCCCTTGTCTTCAACGGTGTCCGTGAAGCCCAAAATTCCCTATTGGCCGCCGCTGCTTCAGCATCGCCTAATCTGACAAAGCGATTTTCTTGTTCTTTTGCCATATTTAAAAGACGTTGATTAGCCTGAACCGGATCAAAGTCCCGATGCCGTTCGGCCAGAATGCGGTGCAATCGTTCGCAATCTTTTAAATTTTCAGCCGTGCGCATCAGTCGTCCGGTATCATTCCCTTGAAAAAAACGGTAGCTCCCCAAGACTTCCGGAAAAACCAGACCATTCCCACAGGCAATGGCCCGCGCCCACATTTCCCAGTCGGCAGTATGAACTAGACTCGCTATAAATCCTCCGTGCAACTCGTAAAAATCTCGGCGAACCACAACGCCCGCAAATTGAATTGGGGTTCCTAAATAAAAAGCCGTAACCACCTTGCCCGGGCTGCTTTCCAATTCAGGCAAACGGCCAGTCATGCCCGTATAAATACCTTCCTCATCGGCAAAAAAGCAACGGGCGGCAAACAGACTGCAATGAGCGTGCGTGGTCGCGGCCTTTTGCATTCGCTCGTAAAATCCTGGCAAAACCCAATCGTCTCCGTGCAAGATATGAATGAGCTGGCCGTGACTGCGCTGGATGCAGGTATTGAAATTGGCAATCGCTCCTTCATTTTTTGGCTTGCGATAAAAAGCAACACGCCCTTTGCCCACTTCCCGCACCACGGCTTCCGGATCGTCCTTCGTCGAGCAATCGTCAATCACTTCGATTTGCATTTGGTCCGGACCGGGATCTTGGGTCAAAACGCTCTCCAGTGTTTGCCGGAGATATTTGGCACAATTGAAGGTCGGAATCATCACCGACCACAAGGGTCTTGCCACGCCTTCCGGAACCGGCGCAATTGGTGGCGGTTGAAAGGCGGAATCTTGCAGGATAGATTTATTTACTTCCATAAGGCAAACGGCCACGGATGTTTCTGGGCGTTGGCATGGTTCGGATCAAAGGCCGTAATTTCCTTACGACCATTCACCAATCGTTCCACCACCTCTACGCCCTGCATAAAGGAATGATCCTGATTACTCACCTCATACTTCCACAGCCCAAAGCGTCCGCGGGAAAAAACATCGTGCCCCTCAAAAAATGGAATGATCTCCGCCAACGCTTCATCCCGATGCAATCCCGGCGTGGGATAGCCATAACCGGCACGGAAGCTCCAGGTGGAAATAATATCCTCCCGTTTTTCGATGAGCCGGGTGTTCAATGCACCCTGAATGACCTGCTCAAAGAGTTCCGACTGATTCACCGGCTTGAGTGGGGATTCCGAAACCTCGGCCATGAGCGACCAATGCTGGTTGATGTCTGGCACGTTGTTCGGCGAGTAATTGCTGAACACGGTCACGCGGTAAAACGGGCAATTGTCTTCGGGGAAATACATCCAGCATTTTTTCGCCAGTTCCCCCCGGGGCTTCCCGCGCAGCCCGATGCCGAAAATGTTCGAGGTAGAATAAAGCAAACCCCGCTCGGCCGATTGGTTAAACTGTGACTGCCCTGTGAGTTTGATCAATTCCGTGAGCGGAATGGTGGAAACCAATTTCTCGTAATGGAAAGTCTGACCAGCGGCGGTCTCAGCGATTTTTGCGGCCAGATTGATGCGGTTCACCCGCGTATTAAACCGCAATTTTTCCTGCGGCAACCGCTGGGCGCACGCACGCCAGATGGCACCCGTGCCGCCATGTTTGGGAAATTGAAAGGTATTGTTTGGCCCCCACGAGACATCATCTCTGGCGTGAACCAGATTGTGCAGCACCCGTTTCAAATCCGTGACCGCCACGCGCTCGCCCACCCATACCGCGTTCATCAACTCTGGCGGAAAGGCCCAGACTTTGAAATTGTAGGGCAGCATGAACACCTCTGCGAGGCCGGGGCCGAACGTGGCCAGAATCCATTCCCGAAAATTACCCGGTTTGCCGTGGCCGTTGCGCGTAATGTCCACTAATCCGGCCAAACACTTTTCGAGGTCGGCGGCGGGCAGCCGACGAATGTTATTTTGAAAGGGATAGGGGATAAAGCGGTTACGCATCCAGACCCACGATTCCCGCTCATGATGCAGCCAGCCATCCTTGCCCAGAAATTCCTCCATGGCCCGGTCAAAATACTCGTAATGGGAAAACTGCACATGACCGCCTATGTCCCAAGTAAAACCCTGCCCATCCACAAACGAAGCCGCCAGACCACCCGCCTCGGCACCAGCTTCAAGTAAAAGCCAGTCGGATTGGCCAAGCTCTTCCAAACGCCGCGCTGCGCCCAAACCAGTTGGACCAGCTCCAAGAATTAAAGAATTTGGCATATTAAACTGTGCTCAATTACCATTACCTCCTTAACGATCTCAAAACACGCCTAGCTACACGCTTGTAAAGTGGAGAAGGTAGAACTTTAGGCGCTTGGCTAACCGGCAATGGAACCTCAAATTTTGGAAATTCTGTTCGGTCCAAATGATAAACCGCCATAATACCACGATCAATTGCAAAGTCTGGATCCTGCAAATAAGCATTGCAGTTCATCCACGTTGGGGTGCGAAGAGTGTCGGCAACAAGTTTGTAAACGCTTACATCAGAAAACTCCAGACTATGCGTCACCTCTTGAATTGTTTGTAATTTGAAGCCAAAGTTCAACGCAGTGAAATATTGATAAAGAACATGCTCGAAGGTGAACCAGCTTGCTCTCTGAATTATGGAGCTAGTATCTTTCCAATTTATCCAAGAAAGAAAATCCTTAACATGAGCCGATTGGAAAGCAGGCAGGTCCCACCACCAACTATAGAAGTTAAAATTTGAGGCAAGGGTCCTAATTTGTTTCTGATCGCTGACGGGAACCAATTCCCTTCCTGATGCGGTTGCAATTTGCAACTCTCCAGCCATGTGAGATTTGATAATTCCGCCAAACCATACTTTTGAAGCAAATAGCGACTCACATGATGCTGCCCAATGATCAAATCTTAACAATAATGTCTCTGCATCAACGCAAATCAACCAAGCGTAATCCTTGGACAGTTGGTCTAAAGCAAAAAGCTTCTTAAAAATCGGGAAAAGTCGTTTGGTATGTATGCATTTTATCACTTCACTAGTAAAGTGCTCTTCCAACACTAAGGACTTAAACCAGGGAGCATTTTTTTTGCTGGTGAGTTGCAAAAATGTTTGCTGGTCTTCTTCTGAAGTGAAAACAAAACACAAATTGATATTTGTTCGTAAAATTTGGTAGGCCAGCATTTGCCCATATAAATAATCTGGTGGGTGGATTGGGCATACCAGACAAACCTCGTCCGTTTTTCTAGTTATCATTTTGTATTAGGTGTTATGGTCTGACAAAAAAGTGTATATTCATCCGGAGTTCCAAGTATCCAGTGATTCTCGCAGGTATTAACTATAAAGTGACCTCCTTTGGCAATTAATTCGTTATAGAGCGGAGCCACATAGAATTCGCCCTTCGTCAAACGATTCTCGCTGATGGAATTGGTCGCTGTTTCCATGAAATCCGCAGCCAGCCTAAAATGGTAAAGTCCCGTGAGTGCATTAATGGAAATCGCCTCCTTTTCGGTAACACGGGTCACCCGGCCAGTATTGTCTGTCGCCGCAAAACTGAACCGTGGTTCTTTTGAGTAAAAACACCCTAAAACCCCATCAATGTCAGTCCGTAGCAGGTTAGCTTTGAGGGTTGGCGAATGGAACATCGTATCAATGTTGAATATAACCAATGGCAAATTGGGTTTAATGAATGCCGAAGCGCGCATGACGGTCTCGGCTTGACCACGCGTCACTTCATCGAGAAAGACAAACGCCAAGGAAGTGCGACATTCGTATAGGCGGCGAATCCTGGCTTCCATCTGAAAAGACTTTTCATGCTCACGGAGCATGACAAATACGGTAAGACTGGCGAGTTCCAGCGGCAGTGAATCCACGCTCCATTCCAGCAGGGTCTTCCCATGCGCCTCCAGCAGAAACTTGGGCAGGGCGTAGCCGGCTTCGATAAAACGGCGTCCGTGCCCGGCCATGGGTATCACGAAGGTCATGCTGTGGCTTTCTCCTTTAGTGATTTCTCGTTCGATTTTGGCAACGTTGAGCCATCAGCCGCAATCTCGTTCCAAGAATGGAAACGGAAGGCATTATCGTCGATATAAACATCTGCCCAAGGTTTTCCGAAATGAATTTCATCGTATGGGATATCATTTCGTTTCAACCAGTCGAGCGTGATGCCGCCCACCCGCGCCATGACCAAGCCCACATTTCCTTCGCACGTCTTCATGTGGCGAGCCGTGTAAAGGATGATGCGATGCCCGTTAGCTTTCAAGGCGCGAAGTTTCTCCGGTGCCCCGGTAATTGGCGGCACGTCGGCATAGGTTTGTCCTTCGCCTTTGAAGCCGGCGACAACGCCGTCAAGATCAATGCAAATAGTCGCCATAGTTTTAGTTTTCCAAACAGGTGTTTAACGAGCGCAATCCGTGCGCATACATTGCAAGCTGTCGGTTGGAATCCTCCGAATGCAATGGACACATGGAAAGAAAGAGGAGACTGGTGAGCAATTCGATTTCGGCATTCTTATAGCCGAGTTCGGCAATCAAGCTCCGCGAAAGTTCCGCCACCAGCGGGCTGCATTCGCGTGTGGCAAGCGTATAATCAAGGTTTTGGCTGTTCCGACGCAAGGTATAAAGCCCGTTCACCAGAAAATCATACCCGTATTCCGCCGAGTGCTTGAGCTTGGCTAGGTCATATTTCTGATCACCGTAAATCCCAACGCACCGTTCGCCAAAACTGCCGCGCGGATCAATCAGCCGCACGATGCCTGATGGCACGTCGTAAAGAATATTGCTGAAACAAAAATCGCCGTGCATGACGCAGAAATCTCGATCGCGATACATCTCTGCCAACCGCATTTGAAGGGCGGGCAGGAGCGCAGTGAAGGACTGGCAAACTTGCCCGTTGACGACGATTTCCCCCTCTAAATATTTTCGTCGTGATGGCTCCAGCGACGCGAGATACTGCTCGACCCTTTGGGTGGTTTTTATCAAGTAAAAATCCTCAAAAGCAGACCGGCCGATCGCATACGGGAATGTCTTGAACCGTTGCAACACTCCTTTGAGCCGGGAAAAAAGTCTGCGCCAGTTATCGGGACTCAATTCCCAATAAAGAAAATATTCTGCCACGGTCGGGTAACCGTAATACTCGGACTCCACGGCACCGTCTCCCTGGGATATAATGCGGGGGAAATATACCCCGACCGGGGTTGGCAACATTTGAACGAAATCGGTTTCCCGTTTTAGTTTGGCTTTGTCCTGCGAACTCTTACGCAACACCCCGTCTTCTAATGATACCTGGACGCGATTGAAAGAGCGGGACGAAATGAGTCTCGACTTGGCTTCATAGTAATTGGTTTCATGGCCGCAATCAATCCATTCGCATGGCGTATAACGAAGCGGGTGAAGCTTCTGCAATTGTTCGATGACGGCCAGCAAATCATTCCGGTTGCTTGTGGTCGTTAGGGCGGCTTCAAGCTGCGCGAGCGGACATCTAAACACGCCCGTAAAAGCATGACTGGCCCCAAACTGCGGCACGGATTTGAAAGAAAAAGCCGGCGATTCGGATTCGAGAATGACCCCTGACCAATGGTTGCTGTGCGTGGATTCGCGGGCGACCAGCACTTCATCCGTTTCTACCAACCGGGTTGGAACAGTGGTCACAAGATTGACAATCACATCGCTACCGTCCGAAATATCTTTGATTGCTTGGGCCAGCGAATCCACCACTCCGGAGGTCTCGTTCAGCGGCTTCAACTCGTAACGCCCCTCCGGTGTTCCGAGTTCTGCCCGCACCGTTGCCGCAACCTCGGCGTTGACCACGAGATGAACCCGGCAATCTTTTTGAGCAGCATAAAAATCGATCAAGTAGGCCGCCAAGGGACGGGTGTTGATGGGAATCAACGCCGGACTCGGGCAGCGGCTGCGGAGAAAACCCAATTTACCGCTAATCGAACCGCCTGCGAGGATGATGACTTGGGGCATACAAATAAATTACTGTTAAAAAAAACGAGGGGCGAAACTTTACTTCATTTCTGCAACCCTCTCCAGTTCCAGTCGGGTCTGAATATGTTAGTCCATAAATTTGTAAGGTAACGCCTGCCGAGCCCAGCACTGTTTTCAATATTTAATTCAAGGCACACACTTTTTTCGGGGACGATGCGTCGAATATTATGAATGCCGATGTCAAGACATGCATTGTAACCACCGGAGGCAAAAGTATCAGCTGGAATTTCCATTTGTAGCATATAGTAGCCTGGCTGGGTCGTGGCTCCTGGCGGGGGTTGAGAGTCATCCGCAAGTGAGTATGCTAATAATTGCTCACGCTGGTTCCAAATCTCCCACCCAACAATCAGCCCGTAAACTGGGCGCTGAACTTGTATTTCTAACTCAATATTGATCGGCTTGTCGGTTGTAAGTGTTCCAAATTCACCCACGCAAACTTTGGCACGAAGAACCTGCACATTCTCGTCACCTGCTGGCCCTTCCCATTTTAGTCCTCCCATTTTTTCGACACTTCCAAGGTATTTATCTATTACTTCTGAAGCTGCGCCTGTCTGGATTATCTTACCAGCTTTCAAAAGAATCGCCTGATTACAAAGGGAAGAAACTGCGGTCATATTATGGCTGACAAACAGTACCGTTCTCCCATGTCCCGCTACATCCTGCATCTTGCCCAAACATTTCTTCTGAAACTCGGCGTCGCCCACGGCCAGCACTTCGTCCACAATCAAGATCTCCGGTTCCAGGTGCGCGGCCACGGCAAAGGCCAGCCGCACATACATACCGCTGCTGTAGCGTTTCACCGGTGTGTCCAGAAACTGTTCCACGCCGCTGAAATCCACAATCTCATCAAACTTCTTTTTAATCTCGGCCTTGGTCATCCCCAAAATGGCGCCATTGAGATAGATATTCTCCCGGCCGCTCAATTCCGGATGGAACCCGGTGCCCACTTCCAAGAGGGAGGCAATGCGGCCTTTAACCTTCACCTCGCCGCTGGTGGGGGCCGTCACGCGGGAGAGGATTTTCAACAGGGTGCTCTTGCCGGCGCCGTTCCGGCCAATGATGCCTAAAATCTCGCCTTGTTTCACTTCAAAGCTGACGTCTTGGAGCGCCCAAAAGTCCTGCCCTTCCTGCCGGGCATGGTGTTCCTGCCCGATGATTGAGTTGGGATCTTCCTTGCCCCGCAACTTGGCCAGCCAGCGCGCGACATCCGCCCGCAAGGTCCCGCCGCCGATGCTGCCCAACCGGTAGCATTTGGTTAAATTTTCAACACTGATTACTGTGCTCATGAAAAGGTGATTCGATTTACGCGAACAAGGCTCAATTGGCTGCCCCTCATAACTAGGCCGCCACGGAAGTGTCTACTTACTGGGTGGGGTGAGTGCATCCTCTCCGGAAGCATAGTGGGAAAGGGCTACCGCTTTCTGCCCTTCCAGATTGGCGATGCCCCAAAGGTACAAGCCCGGCTGCGGACCGTTCCGGCGCAAACTGGCATAAAAGAAATAATTGCTTCCGGCCTGCGCCTTAAACTTCACCTCGGAATCATTGTTAAAACTTCCCGGAGGAATGGTCTCCAGTTCATCCGCCGAGACTTTGATGGCAAGAGTATGGTTGCCCGGCGTAACACGGATGGATTGATAGGCCCCTACAGATAACAATCCCAAGGAGTTGCCGTCCAAGAGCGACCGTAGGTATGTGCCGGTACCGGCGCTATCCATTTGCCGAATGATGTATAGCGTCGCCTGCCCAGCATCGGGTTGGAAATGCGTGGCGAGGGGATTCAACGGGTCAGGCGTCGATGGCACGGAGGCACAGCCAAAGGAAAAAATGGTAACGGCAATAAGGCAAAGCAGGTTTTTCATAATTCAGACCACTAAATCTAAACCGTATCCATAAAAGTCCGCTCGACATGATTAAACAAGACAATACCAAGGAATAAGATCACCAGTGTTGAGGCCGCACTATAGGCCAGTATCATAGGGTCAAAACTGCCAGATCCCAGAAAGGCATACCGAAACGTCTCCACCAAGCCAGACATGGGATTCGCGAGCACCAGCCACCGGTATTTCGCGGAGATCATGGAGAGCGGGTAAATCACCGGGGTGGCGTACATCAGCAACTGCACCCCGAAGGTGATCAACACTTGCAAGTCCCGGTAGCGCACGGTGAGCGCGGAAACAATGATACCTGTCCCCAATCCGAGTGCCGCCATGATCAACACCAGCACGGGGGTCAGCAGCACCAATGCATTAGGGTGAATCGGCGAACCGTTCCAGGCAAAATAGCCCATGAAGCAAAGAAACAAGCCGAATTGAATACCAAATTTGATGATGTTAGACAACACCATGGATACAGGAACGCATAGTCGCGGAAAATAGACTTTACCAAAAATACTGGCATTGTTGATGAACGTGCCAGCCGAGCTGTTGATGCATTGCGCAAAGTAATTCCAGCAGGTGATACCCGCCATGTAAAACAGCATCGGGGGCAGGTTGTCGGTCGGCAATTTGGCCACCCGCCCGAACACCAGCGTGAACAGCAATGTGGTGAATAGCGGCTGGATGATATGCCACAGCGGACCGAGAATAGTCTGTTTGTATTGCGCCACAAAATCGCGCCAAACAAACAGCATGGTCAGGTCGCGATACCGCCAGAGGTCGACGAGATGCAGGTCAAACCAGCCGGTCTTGGGACGTAAAATTAAGTCCCATTGTTTTGGGGGTAATG
>Ga0208507_1000683_pt1 | contig 21009 bp, 19 predicted proteins | sample CryBogCBH12Aug01_FD_184626 | JGI IMG/M metagenome (GOLD analysis project Ga0208507, IMG submission 184626) | Freshwater microbial communities from Crystal Bog, Wisconsin, USA - CBH12Aug09.1 (SPAdes) (version 2) | ecosystem: Environmental > Aquatic > Freshwater > Lake | place: Crystal Bog... | reverse complement strand
ATCGCCCACGAGATCGCCCACATCAGCCAGCTTGCGTGTGATGACGCCATCAAATGGCGCGGCAATTAGAGTGTAGTCGAGCATGGTTTTTGCTTCTGCTTCAGCGGCGGCGGCGATGCGAAACTTGGACTGCGCGTTATCGAACTCCGACTGCGAAAGGATTTTCTGCTGCATCAAATCCGTCGCACGCTTCAAGTCGCTCTCGGTCTGTTGCCGGGTGGCGACGGCTTGATCCAAGCGCGACTGAATTTCGTGTGCGTCAAGCAGGGCGAGTTTTTCACCGGTCTTCACCAACTGGCCGGGGACAACCAGCATTTGCTTGATGCGACCGCTGACTTTCGCTTCGATGACCGTGCTCAATTTCGGGCGAACCGTGCCAACGACATCCTCGGTGGCGGCGCGAGTCTTGCGCTCGACGGTTTGAACGCGGACGGAGGCGGACGGCAATTCCGTTTGATTTTGTTCCGGGCCTTTATGGCAGCCGGAGAAAAACGGAATCGCCGCGACGAGGGTTGAAAGCAGAAGGCATTTCATGGAAAACACAACTCTGTCACGAACAGCACGAGCTGTCAGACTTTTTCTCGTTGCCGCAGCACGAGCCGCCGACACCAACCTTTTTCAACACGATTTCCAACGGACAGAAATTCGTGAACGACGATTGCAACAGGTTGAAACCAACGAACGCAGTGAACCAAAGCCAATTCGGGCTGTGGTAGTGCGCGAGCAGCAGGCTGATGAGGATAAACGTGCCGGCGAACCGGCGGATGATCAAGTGCCTTTTCATATACCCATACCGAGCCGCCAATCACGGAAAAGTTACAACTTAATTGCGGATTTGCATCCGTGCTTTCACTGACCTGGGTTTTTAACTATGCTCCATTGCCATGAATGAAAAAAATGATTCATCCACCGACCCGCGCATTTATATGGCTGCCGAACGCACTTTCCTCGCCTGGATAAGAACCGGCATCGCATTCATGGGATTCGGTTTTGTGGTTGCCCGCTTTGGCTTGTTTTTGCGCGAGATTGCCCTTGGCAATAAAGTCGCTGTTCCCCCGCACAACAGCGGCTTTTCATTGCCCGCCGGCATTGCCCTTATCGCCGCCGGTATCATGGTCACTGTCCTCGCCGCCATCCGGCATCATCGTTACATCAAGGCGCTTGACCAGGGCCAATTCAGGCAGGCTTACGGGGCCGCCTTCACTTTCTTGGTTGCTGGATTTCTGGCGATCATTGGCCTCGCTGTGGCTGTTTATCTGGCGGCTTTTCTTTGATTTGGGCATTGATACCCTGTCGCGGTAATCATGCTGTCGGCGAGGTTGGTGGTGCCACTCTTGAACGACAAGCCGCATGGGTTGCCGGCATAATTGGCGTTCGCATTTTGCTCGAAGGAACCGCCAACAACCGTCCAGGTATAATTGCAACCGGTGCCGGTCGTCCACGGCTTAACCGCTTGGTGGCTATCGTTTCGAGGAACACCACTGTGTTCGTGGTTATCGCTTCGAGGCGACCCGCAGGTTCCTTAAAAAAAACATTACCAAAGCAAACGGTAAAACCGCTTTGGCTTAGTTATAGTCGGGCTGGTGTCAATCCAGATATTTGTCTGGCCGGCAACAAGACTGTTCGTCCATGTGATAAGATCGTCCGACCATTGCACGGTATAAACACAACCCGGCTGAGCGGTCCACTGAAGAACCGGATTGTTGCCGGAAATCGTGCCAGTCACAATTGGGCTGGCATTGATGTCCGGTGTCACAGAATAAGAGTAAAGGGACGTCGGAGTGTCTGCGGGGCTGGAAGTTGAAAGTCCCACGGCGTCAGTTGCGGTAAGGTAGTAACTCACGGTGGTTCCAGAGGAAAACGCGGGAATCAGGCCGCCATAAGTTCCATCGCCAGACGCGCCGTCGTCATGCAAGCCATCGTCATGCATCAACACATTGGTCCAATTCCTGGTGGCGCTGACTGCCGTCAAAGTGATTTGATCCAGAAAAATCCTATTGGCCGTGGAACCTTCGCTGAATTGAAACCGCAGGAACAGGTTGCTGACCAAGTCGCCCGGTTGCAGGCTGTAGCTGTAAAACTGCCAGCTCTGACTCGTCGAGGTCTGCCCGGACAGCCGGGCGGTGAATCCTGTGCCGGGATTAAGCTGCATGGCCCAACCAGCGTTGCTGCTGGAAATACTGGTCTGGATATAAAAGCCCAAAGCGCCACTGCTGCCGCGCGCATCAATTCCTTTGGTGGTCGTGATCATGCTGTCGGAAAGATTGGTTGTGCCGTTTTTGAACGAGAGACCATTGGTGTTACCGCCGCCGTAGTTAGCATTGCCCATTTGCTGGAACGGGTTCGAGCCGTTGTAAGAAATTGTCCAGAGATTGTTACAACCGGTGCCTAACCACGCCGCCGGTGGCACAACCGGATTCGTCGCCATCGTTTCAACGAAAGACGTGTTGGTCTGACTTTGAGTAAGACCTGTGGTATAGCTAAGCGCGACGGAAGCGACTCCGGCTGCGGCTTGGACGCTCGCCGTGACCCAAACCGGATGGCCTGCCAGACCCAGCGAATTTGCCACACCTGAGATAACCGGACCGCCCTGCACAGTGTAGAACAACAGGCTCGCGGGCGCCCCAACCGGATTCGTCGCCGCATTGTCGAAAGCATCCAGCGCGGAAAGATAAAACTGAACCAGCGTGCCTGCCGTCATCGCCGGTATCTGCGCACCGTAGCAGCCATCCCCCGAAAGCCCATCCTGATGAAGCCCGTCGTCCAACATGCTGACTGTGTTGGTAGTGCTTCCGACGATGTAAGTCAGATTCACCGCTGCCACAGAACCAACATTCGTTACCAAGGCCGTGATCCAGACTGAATTGGTTGCTGTTGGCGATGAGGGGTTTATGATTATGCCGCTGATGGTCGGCGACGAGATATAGTTTGGTTGCGACCCGGTAATGGTGCTCTGCGGAATGAGCGCGTGTCCCGCCAGCCCTGAATAGTTTGTAGCAAAACGATAGGCTCGGAAAACCGCGTTATACGTCGGCCAGTTGTCCCGCTTGTAGGTTGTGATTCCGTCAGCCGTAACCGGATTGATGTATTCCCACACGGCTACGCCGTTGCTGGTGACTTCAAAGATATGGCCTTCAGTCGAGTCACAGATGAGCGTGTTGCCATTGGGCAACCGCAGGATGCCGGAATCAAGGTGGCTGAACATCCCCTGGTTTGCCATGGAGTAATACATCCAGGTGATCTGGCTGGACATGGATTTCTTCTGCTTGTCGGTGTCGTGTCCCGGCGCTGACCAGATGTAATAACCGGCGGTGGGTGGATTCACATAAAGTCCCGTGTCGTTACCACTGGCATTCAGATTGCCGTTAATCTCGAAAATATAGGATTGCGGTGTGGTCTCGAATAGATCGCCGCCGTTGTTGAAAACGAGAAAATGGCCTGCGCCCGGCAAACCGGCGGAAATCCACTGCGCGTCAGAGGCCGCGCCGATCTGCTTGTTGCCTGTGGTGGAGACGGTCCAATTCGGAGTGATCGAAGGCGGGCTGCCCTGACTGTAACGCGCCGGGTCGCCGAAGCGGTAGATGAAATCGCCGCTGGTGCTGGCCGCCAGCGCAATACTGGCCGCTGGATTGCCAGCGGCAAATGTTTTGCCGTGATCAATCACATAAAACTCGCCGCCGGCAGCCGTAATCACGATCTGGTCCAGGTTGGTGTTGTAATCGATCGCGTTGCAGTGCAGCCAGTCGTTAGTCACCGGACGCCCCGGTAAATTCAAATTCAACCGGCCGGGATAATTTGAAATGCTTCGGCCCGCGCCAACGTAGTTTGATTTACTCGCATCATAATCTTGTATTCCATGGTCAAAAAAACACCACTCCCAGACCACGTTGCCGGACATATCTATCTCCACAATCGCATCCACCTGAGCGTTGGTGTAGGCGCTGTTGGCTGGATTGCACCCTCCGGCGACACACTGGTTTGAGGTGACGGACTTTGCAGCAATATAGAGCGTGGTGTTGGTGCCGAGCTTTGCGTTGAAGATCCGCAGGAAATCGTGGTGCGGCGAGTAATTGGCGCGCGTTTCGGTGTATTGCCAGACGGTATTTCCACTCCAATCCACCTCCTTGAGTCCAGCGAAACCATTGACATCGCCGCCGAAAGCGTCGAGCACATTGCCGTTGGTGAGCAGGTGCGGATTCGTTCCGACCGGCCAGGTGTGAGCAACGCGTCCTTCCATGTCTATCAGGTAAGTATTGCTCCGCACCCCGAAAAACGTGTAGCCGTTGTAGGTTTGAGACTTGTCCCAGTAAGTCACTTCGGTCGGCCCTTGTAATCGCTCGTAGGCGCGCAGTGTGATTGAACTCACAACCAGTCCGACTACCGCGACAGCCAAGTATGAAAGTATTTTCATAATACGCCTTTTGGTTTTCAGTTGTATGCTGGTTGGCGTCTTACGGTGAATGATACGACGGTGTCCGGCTGGTGATGGTATTCCCGGAGATCAAGGCGTGACCGCTCAGGGCCGGATCGTTCGTGCCGATTCGAAAGGCGCGGAATATGGAATTATACATCGGCCAGTTGTCTCGCTTGAATTTGACAATGGCGTCCGCGCCGACCGGATTGATGTATTCCCATACGGCGTCGCCGGCGGATGTCACTTCGATGATGTGCCCCTCTGTGTCGGAGCAAATCAGAGTGTTGCCATTTGGTAGGCGCTGAACACTACCGCCAATGTGGCTGGTCATGCCGTGGCTGGCTTTGGGCTGATAGCTCCAGACAATCTGTCGCGACATCAATTTTGAATTCTTGCCGGTCGTGGAAACTTCCGGCTGCCAAAGGTTGTAGCCAGCCTCTGGCGGATTCACAAAAGCCCCGGTATTGTTGGTCAACGCGTTCAGATAAGGATTAATTTCAAATGCGTAAGAGTCTTGTGTATGCTCAAACAAATTCTGGGCATTGTTGAAGATCAGCAGGTTTCCCGCGTCCGGCAGTCCTGACGCAATCCAACTCACATGATGATTGCCGCCCATCTGCTTGTTGCCGGTGGTGGAAATTGTCCAATTGGTCAGGATGGACGGTGGGCTGCCCTGATTGTAGCGGGCCGGGTCGCCAAAGCGATACAGGAAGTTCCCGGCAGAGCTTGCGGCGAGCGCGAGACTGCCAGCGGGATTGTTGCTGAGGAACGTTTGGCCGTGGTCAATGATGTATAACTCGCCTCGAACCGAGCTGATGGCGACCTCATCGAGTGTCTGGTTGTAATCAATCCCGTTGCAATGCAGCCAGTCCTTTTGCACGGGCATCCCGGTGATGTTGGCGTTCAGCCGGCCTGGATAATTGGAAATGCTTTTGCCAACCCCGACGTAGTTAGATTTGGTCGCGTCGAAGTCTTGAATCAAGTGATCATAAAACCACCATTCCCAGACGATGTTGCCGGACATGTCCACCTCCACAATGGCGTCCATCTGAGCCGTGTTGTAATTTTGCCCGTTCGCTGGATTGCAGCCGGCGGTGATGCACTGGTTGGAGCTGACCGTTTTGTTCGCAATGTAAAGCGTGGTGAAGGCGTTGAGTTTGGAATTGAAGATGCGGAGAAAGTCATGGTGCGGAGAATAGTTTGTTCGCGTCTCGGAATAGGACCAGACATTGGATCCATTCCAGTTCACCTCAGTGAAGCCAAGGAATCCGCTGGGGTCATTGTTGTTGGCGTCAAGCACGTTTCCATTGGTGAGCACATGCGGATTGGTGCCCACCGGCCAGGTGTGAACGACGCGCCCTTCCATATCCACCAGGTAAGTTGTGCCGCGCACGCCGAACCAGGTGTAGCCGTTGTAAGCATTGGTTTTGTCCCAATATAAAAGCTCGGTCGGCCCTTGCAGCGACTCGTAGGCGTAAAGCGATGTGGCCAACAACAACAATACGGATCCGATTTGCAAACGGCTCGCAATCGTGTTCATAACGGATTCTAAACGTTCACACCTTAACTTCAGATTAAGAGGGGGCGCAACTGGAGGCCGGTTTTTTAACCAAGTCTGCCAACTTTCGCTCGGCAACCTCCATCTCCGACAGTTTTTCTGTTGCGGGTGTTGTAGAATCCGGCTCCGTGGAGCTTGCCACCTGTTCATTAAATATGCGTGATTGCTTAGTTTCGGGGTAGGCAATGCGGATCAACCAATTTCCGCGCAGCAGCCAAATGGCAACGGTTAGCGTAAAAGCAACCGGTAGGAAATTGGTGACGATGTTGATGGGCGGCGTGCCACGTGCCTGCGCCAGCACCATGAAGGTTTGTACGACCAGGTCTTTCAGCCCGATGCAGAGGAAGAACAATCCGGTCAGCCTGACGGCCAGCCGGAAAACTTCTTGGTATAGGTTGGTGTCTTTCATGGTTATTTTGATTTTCTGTTTTGGTTTTTGTTTGAACAAACCGATTTTCTGTCACCACATGAGTCGGTAAAATCTTTTTTGCGTCGTAGAAACTGGATTGGTGTCGGTCCAGGTGTTGGTTTGTCTCACGGTGACATTGCTCCAAGTCATCAGGTCGGAGGACCACTGAACAAAGTAGTTCAGTCCCGATTGTCCCGACCATTTCAAAACCATGTTGTTGGTGGCGATGGCGCTGTTGAGCAGCCCGTTGGCAGGAATGGTGTAGCTGTAGCTGACCATCCGATTGGTGATGCCGGGTCCGGGCGAAGTCGGTGGATAGGCCGAAGAATACGAGCGCACATACTCCACCGTGACGTTGACTGGCGAGACGGTGACTCGCAAATGACCAGAGCTGCCAAAGAAAACGCCGCTTTGATAGTTGTATCCAAAGTTGGTGCCCGTGGCGTAACTATACGAGTCGTAAGGATAATGACTTGGTTGTGGGGTTTCCTGATAGATAAGATCCGGGCTGCCGTTGGTCGCGCCGCTGAGGTAGTAATCCTGTTTACAAAAAAGATGGTCGTGACCGTGGAAAAAGATTTGCGCGTGATTGGTCAACAGCAAGTCGCGGATCGGTATCGGCCAACCGGGGCGATGCGTGGCAAAACCCGGCGTGCCGTTGGTATTCAGGCCGCCCCATTCAAAGTAGGGTGAAAATTCCAGCCCCCCGCGTGCCTGTGTGTCCCAACTACCGCCGATAAGGTGGTGAGCGAAAACAAATTTGTATTTGGTCGTGCTGGTTTCCAGCGTGGATTTGAGCCAGTAGTATTGATTTGTGCCGAGCGTCCACGCCCAGGGATCGCTGGATTTGGTAACGCCCTGGTTGCTATACCAGAAAGGGTCGAGCATCACGAACAGCGCGTCTCCCCATTCAAAGGCATAATACGCATCACGCGGGCGCTGCTGGTAATTGTCCACGTTGGTCGCACCGGAATAGAATCCACCGGGAATCGGGCATGCATAATATTGCTCCCGTGCGGTCGCGCCCCAAACCGGAGAACAATCATGCGGAGTGCTGTTGCTCAACATCCAGCCCAGTTCCGGATCATGATTTCCGTTCACCAAAAACAGCGGCACCGAATGGCCAATGATGCTGAAATATCTTGCCCGCGCATCGGCACAATCAAAATTGAGACTCGGCTGGGTCAGCGCATTGGTGATGCCGTAGTAATTATACAGCTTTTCACCCATGAACGTGTCGCCGAGGTCCACGAAAAAATCTGGCTGATCGATGAGAACATTGGTGTAGGTCTGTTTCCAAACGGCATCCACTGTTCCTCCACTACTGAGGCCGTAATCGCCATAATGCGGGTCAGCATCAATGTCGAAAGTGAAGGTGCTACCCCGCGCCCGCTGTGTGACAAAAATATGTTCCACCCCGGCGTTGAACGAAGTCCCATTGTTGGTCGAATAGCACATCCGGTAGAAATACCGTTGATTGCGCTGAAGCTGGTCAATCGTTAGCGGTGTTGGCGTGCCGTTGGCAATGGAACTTGTCGCGGTCTGGCCCGTGTAAAATCCCGATTGCGTTCCGTATTGGAAATACACCTGTAAATTTTGATTCGCGAGCACGCTCACGGCGATTGATGTATCCGTTGGCCGTCCCAGCATCAGGTCGTAGCTCACCGCCGGTTGAACCGTGTAGCTGTAGGTTGAATTTGGCGCAGTCACCGGATTTGTTGCCGTCAGGCTGGCAACGTCTGTGGCCGTCAGGAAATAATTCACGGTCGTGCCGGCAGGGAACGCTGGGATTTGCCCGCCGTAAATTCCGTCATCCGGGGCGCTGTCGTGGTGCAAGCCGTCGTCAAACATCGCCACATTCGTCCAACTGCCGCCACCGGTCGTCCCCACCACGGAAATCTGGTCGAGATAAATTCTGTTCGTGTTCCCGCCGCCGGCAAATTCAAAGCGCAACAACAAATTGGAAACCAATTCCGTAGATTGCAGATTGTAATGGTAAAGCTGCCAGTTGTGAATCGAACCGGTCAGGTCGTTCGTGCGGGTGGCAAAACCAGAACCGGAATTGACCTGCATGGCCCAGCCCGTGTTGGTGATCAAATTTGCGGTCTTGATATAAAACTCGATGAATCCCGAATTTCCTGTGGCGTTGATACCGGTTGCGGTCGTGATGGTGCTGTCCGCAAGATTGGTCGTGCCCCTGGAGAATTGTAAAACGCAGGAATTACCGCCGTAGTTTGAATTCGTGACCTGCGAGAACGGGTTTGTGCCGTTGTAGCCGACCGTCCATGGGTTGTCGCAGCCCGAACCAGTCCACGGGTTGATGCCGCTCGTATTCGTCCCCATCGTTTCCAGAAAATTGGTCGTGTTCAGGACCGGATTTGCGCTGGTGGTGTATGAAAGCGTTGCCGATGCTAAGCTGGCCGTGTCCGTCACGCCTGCCGTAATCCAAACCGGATTCCACTCAACCGCCGCCGTGTTGGTGACAGCAAAGATTCCCGGCGCGGCACTGGCTGCGGCTTGCATGCCAACATTAGCCAATACGAGAACGAACAGCCGTTTAATCCGGCGGCAGGTGCGTGGCTTCAAAACTAGCATTTCAGCTTCAACCTGCTCTGGCTACGTTAAAGGAACACCAAAGAATTCATTAAAACTCTTTAATGAAATTCCCTTCGACGGCGAAAGCCTTCGGCGTTAGGCTGATGCCGTGAAAATCCTCGTGGTCGAAGACGACGTGAAACTAGGCGGATTCGTCCGCAAGGGGCTTGAAGCCCTCGGTTTTATAGTCGATTTATGCGACAACGGCGACGACGGATTCACTCTCGCCACCACCCGTAGCTACGATGCGATGGTTCTCGACATCATGTTACCTGGACGCGACGGCTTGAGCATCCTCCGCAATTTGCGGGAGCAGCGCTCCAACGTCCCCGTCATTCTTTGCACCGCCCGCAGCGCACTCAATGAGCGGCTTGATGGTCTCAACATCGGTGCCGACGATTATCTGGTTAAACCGTTTTATATCGAGGAACTCGTCGCCCGCTTGCACGCGCTCATCCGCCGGGCGTCTGGTCAGCAAAACAATCTGCTTCAGCATGGCGATCTGACAGTAAACCTGCTTACTCGCGAGGCGAAATTCGCTGAGAAAACAATCGAACTGACCGCGCGTGAATTTGCGCTGCTGACCTACTTGCTGCGCTCACCGGGCCGGACTTTCACACGTGCGCAGATTTGTGAGCACGTCTGGAATTATCATTTCGATCCGGGGACAAATCTCGTGGACGTTTATGTGCAGCATGTGCGCAAGAAATTGAGCAACGCCGGTGGCGATCCGGTCATCGAAACCGTGCGCAGCGTTGGCTACCGCATCTCCGAAGTGAAACCGCGAACATGAACTTGCATTCATTCCGGTTGAAAATCGCTCTGCTATCCGGCCTGATCACCGGTTTACTTTTGATTGGTTCAGGCTTCGGGCTGTGGCGAATTTCCTATCAACTCAACCTTGACCACATGGATCGCGAGATTCGTAATCTCGGCCAGGCCAATTTGGATCGTGTGCAGGGCGATGAACATTGGAAACGATTGGAGACTGCGCTGAAATATGTAGCAGGCAACCGGGCTTCATCGGGCTATATCCTGTGGGTCAAGATTTATGACAAAGTGGTTTGCCAATCTCTCGATTGGCCTGCGGAACTTGCGCCAGAATCTTTCCATGAATCTAAAAGCTACGAAGGACAGCACGCGCCCCAGCCGGGTCAGCCATTACCGCCACCGCCACGCCGGGGCGAACAGATTTCGCCGCAAAATCCCGCGCTACCGCTGAAATCCCCGGAGTTTTTCATCCGTAACGCAGGCGGTAAAACCTGGCGCATTGCCGTGATGGGCAACCCTTATGTGATGCTCATACTGGCGGCCGACATGAGTGAATTCAAGGACCGTATGGCGATTTTGCGCAACACATATCTCATCGCATTGGCGGTCGTTTTGTTGCTTGTGGCAGGTAGTGCGTGGTTGGTGGCCAAACGCGCATTGCGGCCCGTGGCCATGCTCACCCAAACAGTTGAGCAGGTTACCGTACAGGGCTTGGGCCAGCGCATTCCTACAATGACACATGAACAGGAATTTAACCGCCTCATAACCGTGTTCAATGAAATGATGGCGCGATTGGAAATAAGCTTCCAGCAAGCCACGCGTTTCAGCGCCGATGCGTCGCACGAATTGAAAACACCGCTGGCTCGGCTTCAGATGGAATTGGAGCAGGCTTTGGAAAACGCACCATCCGACTCGCCCCAACAGGAAATCTACAGCAGCCTGCTGGAGGAAATCAGCCGGCTCAAGGCGATAGTCCAAAAACTGCTTTTGCTTTCACTCGCGGATGCAGGGCAACTTCGCCTACAACTCCAGCCGGTGGATTTAAGCGCGATGCTCACCAATATCGTTGAGGATTGCCGAGCACAAACCACCACACTTAATATTGAAAGTCAGATTCCACCTGACCTTCACGTCAACGCGGACCCTGACCTGTTGGAACAAGCCCTGCAGAACCTTGCCAGCAATGCCATAAAATACAACCATGCCGGCGGCTTAATTCGCTTTGAATTGTTAGCGGAGGCGGATCACCTAGTGGTGCGCATTGCCAACACCGGCTCGCCAATACCGACCGCAGACCAAGAACGCATCTTTGAACGTTTTTACCGGGCCGATCCCGCGCACAGCGGACAGGTGGAAGGAACCGGTTTAGGCTTGAGCCTCGCCCGTGAAATTATTCATGCTCACGGTGGCGAATTGGAGGTCGAAGATAATGACGATCAACTCACACAATTTGCTGTCACACTTCCATCCATTATTTGAACCAATAGAGAAGTTGTCTAAGTTTATGGCTGAATTTCAGCCTGGTTTTTTTAATGGAAATTGGTGGCAGCCAAAACGACGAGAACTGCGCCGTAAATAATATTGATGACGGGATGCCTGATGACGAACAGCCACTGGAGGAACAGCCCACAAATTCATACCCGCCAAAGCCGAAGCTCCCGCCGCCTATCAGCAGGTAAATTAAAAGAGTTAGTGTCATCTTCCCTTGCTATTAGGCATGACGGTTGGCCTCATGAAGGCATCAGATAGATGACTGGATTATTTGCCGCCCGCCTTGCCAATAATTTCTTTAGCCCGCCCATACGAGCCAAGGTTGAAACTGTTGGTGTAGCCGATGCCGTTCAATTTTTTCTGCGCCACGCCGCTCCGCATACCGCTCTGGCAGTGCAACAGCAGTACTTGGTTTTTGTCCGGCCAGCGCTGTGGCACAGCGGTAGTGATTTCGTCCAGCGGGATGTTGATGGCATTGGTGAGATGGCCGGACTTGAACTCGCTCGGACTGCGCACGTCAATCACCAGTGCACCTTCTTTCAAATAATTCGCCGCTTCTTTTGCTGAAATCTGTCCGCCTTTGGCGACCAGCAGAAAGGCAGCGACCACGCCCGCAATGATCAAAATAGTTGTCCAATTCATATCGTTAATCTTCATCCTTGTCATCAATCTCAGCTTCACCAATCTGTTTTCTTAAATAGTTTTTTACCGGACAAAAGCCAGTTATGCCGGAGATTACCAAATACGCACTGACCAGAAATGTGAGCAACAGCCACCATTGACTTACCATTTGCGAAAGCCATACGCTGACGAGTATCAGTGCGCCGGCCAGAATCCAAATCAGGCTGTTCATGCTGGCATTGAGCCGCAGATCGTAAAAAAGTTACAAAACTTCTGCGGGCGGGGAATTTGAAGTGTTATCCGACGGGGTGCGAACTGATTGACGTCAACCATTTGGCGGCGGAATCACTTTGGCTGAAACTTTTCTTTCCACTTTTTCCGCAAAACGTCGCGCATCTGCTCGCGGAATGCCACCGGCATGGCATACGGTTGGCCGTCCTTGTATAGCGTGATGGTCTTGCGAATGTTGTCCACGACCACCTGGCACGGGTTGCAGCCCGCCATGTGCTTCTCGAACTCCTCGCAGACCGCCGGATCAACCGTGCCGTCCACGTATTCATTTAACATCGCCAATAGTTCTTCGCACTTCATGGTTTTTGTCTCTTCAAGACTGAGCCGTAAGCCGGTCGAAAGTTACAGGATATTTCTGAAAATAATTTTTATTCGTGGTGGTGGTGCGACCGGACCAATTGCTGAGCCGGGTCGCCGAGCACGCGGGTCAAATCCTCGCGCAATTGCAGTCGGGCGCGGAGTAGCCGCACTTTCACGTTGCCTTCGCTCAATTCAAGCGCCTCGGCCGTTTCTTTGACCGACAACCCTTCCACATCGCGCAGTAAAAAAACGAGGCGATGCTTCTCATCCAGTCGCGTCAGCGCGTCGTCCAGCAAACGGCGGACTTCGTACCTTTCCACCAGATGTTCCGGCGATTGCCGCCAATCGGCTATGAATTCCGGGTGCGGAATGGAATTAAAATCATCGGATGGCTCCGTCGCCTCTTCCAATGAAACGGTGTTCAGCCCCTTTCGTTTGCGGATGATTTTTAACGCCGCATGACTCGCAATGCGCAGCACCCAGGTTGGAAAACTTGCCTCACCCCGAAACCCTTCGAGGTTTTCCAGCACGCTTAAAAAAGTTTGCTGCGTCACATCCTCCGCATCCTGCTCCTGCCGCAGCATCCGCATGGCCAGCCCATAAACCCGCTGCTCGTAACGGTTGGTCAGCGCCTCAAAAGCATCTAACTCGCCGGCTTTGGCCAGACGCAACAGCTCGGCATCGGGGGTCTCGGGAGTGAAGAGTTGGCTCATGTCAGTTTGACATCGCGATTATATTTGCCTATCTATCGGCAACAAGCCGCAACTTGTGAAATTAATCACTATGCTCGGGAAATTCTCATTTCAACATCTGACCGAAACGGACATGGGTTTGCTGGTCGCGCGTTTTCGTGCCTTGTCGGAAGTCAGTCGGCTTAAGTTGATACTGGCCGTCGGTCAGGGTGAAAAAAATGTCACTCAATTGATTGCCGCCACTGGCTTGACTCAGGCAAATGTTTCCAAGCACCTCAAAATTCTGACCGACAGCGGCATCCTCACTCGCCGCAAGCAGGGTATTTATGTGTTTTATTCCGCGCCCTATTTGAATTTCTTGAAGTTGTGCGAAGCCTACAAGGCTGATTAGCACTATCGCTCCGGTCAGGTCATCCTTCACGCGGCCGTGTAGATTAGCCATGCACCGCCGAGCAACACCAGCCCGCCGCAGATATATTTTGGGAGTTCGTAATGTTATTAAGTTGAGTCGCTATGTAATCTCGGCGACAATTTTTTGCCTATTAATTGTGAAGCCTCCACTTCATCTGCTATTCCTGTCAGCTTTGTTGTGCTTTCCGGTTTGGATTCAGGCGGTTGGTTTTCCGCAGCCTCGTGGCATTTACGCTCTCGACAGTTCGATTGGTTATGTCACCAACGGCATTTCCATGCGGGACGCGAACATCCGCAGCAATGATTTTGTTTCCGGCTACGTGTTGCGCGCGCCATGGGCGACGATGGAGACGAACCAGGGTCAATTCGATTTCACGATTATTGACTGGAACATCCGCCGGTTGGCGGCCATCAATAAAAACCTCTCGCTGGAAATCATCAATGTTGACCCGCCGTGGGTGGCGCAAACACCCGGCGTGACGACGTGGTATGATACGAATCAGGTGCAATGGCGCGCCGTGCCGTGGGATGCGTTTCTGCTGGCGCGGGTGGGGATTTTTCTCCATGCGCTGGCCGAGCATCAGATTGATGGCGTTAAATTAAAGGATCATCCCGTGTTGACAGTGGTGAATTTTGGCTTTGCCGGTGCGAACTTGGCGATCCGCGACCCATCGGTTTTACTGCACAACATGAGCAACTATTCCCGCACCGCCCTGACCAATGCCGTGCTGTGCAATCTGCTCGCCACCGTTACGAACTTTCCGTCGCAATTTGTTCAAATCGGATTCTGGCCCATCACCGACAACCAAGCCACGCCGTCGTTATGGGAATTCGTGCGCGAAAGCATTCTGGCCGAGTTCGACGGCGTGACCGGGCCGCGCATCGGTTTCTGGATGGAAAACCTTTCGGCCAGCCGCACGGCGCCGGGCGTTGACCCGGTCACCGGCCGGCCGAATACCACTTTTGGTGGGCCGCTGTACCTCTCGCAGACCAATGCGTGGGTAGGTTTTCAGGCGCTCACTTCGTGGGTGAAACCGTTCAACAACTACAATTCCCAAGTCACCAACGCCACGACCGCCGACGGTATGCAATACGCGAACACCACTTTCGGCAGCACCTATTTTGAAATTTACGTCAACGACATCGATGCCGCCGGCTATAAAGCGGACTTTGAGCAATGGCGGGCGCGCTTGTTTCCACCCGATCAAATTAGCATTGCCCAAGGGAATTCCGGAGCGATCCGGTTGCAATGGCCAAGCTGGCCGGGCGGCGTATATCAAGTTGAAGCCAGCACCAATCTGTTGAACTGGACGAATTCCGGCGCGTCGCAACTGGCGGCCACCAATCTCACCACGTGGACAACCACTGCGAATCTGCCCGCTCAGTTCTACCGTCTGCGCACGCTGCCGTAACCAAACCATGTGCGACATCACCTGAAAGTTCCATTTAAGGCCCAAATAGCGGCCACTTTGCCACATATTCCGGCTTAACGGAATATACCAGCGAAGGTGGGATGTGCGCGGTTGGTGACACTTGGCCCATCTGCAAATTATTTTCGATTTTATTGGCGCCAACATAAAATGCACCATTGGGATTGCCGACATTTACGACACCCTGCTTTCCATCGATCTCATTCCCTATAATTGTATAATAAGAGCTGTATGGCCTTAGACTGCCAATTTCCAAAGCCGCATGGTTCCGGAAATATGTAATGTAGGTTGTTGGCATATAGCTATTTCTGTAATTGTCGGTGGCCATATCGGAACCCGTGTTTCCTTCAAATAGATTGTTATTTCCACAATGACCATTGTGTTGAGCCAGATCTCCATAAGCGTAGAAGGCGGGTTCGAGTTTGTTATAGCTTACAACGCAATGATTGGCTTCTATCAAAATGATGTGGTGGCGCAGATTCCACAGTCGATTGTTGGTGACGTGAACCGCCGTCGAATATCCAGCGACGAGAATGCCATCACCATGGGAACCAGCATTGTAGTTGTTTACACCTTTTACCATAGGCACAAACAGTTCATGAACCAGGTTTCGAGTGACAATAAAATCACGGCAAGATGAAATAAAAATACCGCCGGTTATCGAACCGGTAACCTCACAGTCACGGACAAAGCCTTTGCAAACATTTATGACCCCCAGATTTCTTGTGTTTATCGGGGCCAGCCGCAGCCGTGCGATGTGAATGCCTTCAACTCCACACTCTTGTCCCAGTTCCAACACATGGGCTTGGGCATTGGGCATATCCATTCCCAACTTCATATCCAAAAACACTTTTCCATCTTCATCCTTGCGGGTGACTTTTACAATTTGCGCCGTTTTCCGAAAAACTCCGTCCGGATTGTCTCTGTCTTTTGGTATTTGGATGACAGCATTAATCAGCAGATAACTTCCAACGGGAATCTTCGCAGCATTTCCTTTTGAAACGGTAATGATTTGATCGCCCCGACACACCTTTTCCAAAACTGGCATTTTGTTTCCCGGCTGGCTGCTCGAACCATCAATCAAAATCCCAGAAATGACTGATTCCTTGGTATCAATAATGAAATGGGTTTTGTCACGTCCGGCTCCTCTGAGTATCAACCCGCCGCCGGGTTTGTGCATCTCGCACGATTCTGTAAAACGCCAAGTGCCGGCCGGAAAAAGGATGCGGATTTTTTTATCCCTGTATTTATCAACCACCGCCTCCAGCTGTTTTGCCACGTTAATTGATGGGTTATCGGGTAAAACCCCCTCTTTGACTGCATCCACATCCAGCCAGCCGGATGAGTCCTGCCATTCATAGCCATACCATCCATTGGGTGGAAAGTATTTGGGGTCAAGATCGCCGAAATCGACGGCAATCAATGCTTTGGGTAGTAGGTAAAAAAACAGAATCCAACCGAACGTGAATTTTTTCATTGCTTGATAAATAGAGACTTTTATGCAATCAGAGCTGGAGTCAATCCAAATCTGCATTGATGCAGTTTATGCCATTTCTCAAAACGTTTCTGTATGGTTTGTTCCTGTTGTTGTGGAGTGCCGCCTCACGTCTTTATGCAGCAGAGCTGTTATATCATGACTATTTTACAAATGGGCTGGATCAATGGGTTGTCGAACAAAGGCCGGGCGGATCCGTCACGGCCACCAATGGAGTGCTGGAAATCCACGATGTCGGCGGCGGCACCATCTGGTTCAGGAAAAAACTGAGCGCTCCCGTTAGGATTACCTATCAGGCGACCGTGGTTGACGAGCAGTTGGCGGGCGATCGCGTCTCCGACTTGAACTGTTTCTGGATGGCCTCCGACCCGGAGCACCCGGACAATTTATTTGGGGGCGCGCATGGACGCGATGGCGCTTTTTCGCGCTATGATCGTTTATGCACTTATTATGTCGGCTACGGTGGCAATCAGAATAGCACGACGCGCTTCCGTCGCTATCTTGGCCTCGGACCCAAGCCCCTCCAGCCTGAGAATGACCTTCGGGATTCCAAATTTCTGCTCCAGCCAAACCATGTCTACCATATCGAGCTGGAGGCCGTGAAAGGAATGGCTCGTTTCCGGCGGGACGGGGAATGTCTTTTCGAGTTTTCGGACCCAAAATTCCTTCAGGAAGGTTGGTTTGGATTTCGCTTTGTGAACAACCACTTGCGCATCCGGAACTTTGCTGTAAAAACCATCCCCTTGGGGGCACCGTCCATATCAAAATAAAGCAAGTTATTGGCGGAAAATTAATTGATATGAAACAACAATTAAAAATATTTGCCGGCGGAGCCTGGTCATGCTTATTGATATGCCTCGCCTTTGGTCGGCCATCCAAGGCAGCCGATACCTCGCATCCCAACGTCCTTTTTATCGTCATTGACGATTTACGAACCGAACTAGGCTGCTATGGAAACAAATTGATCCAGACTCCAAACATCGACCGACTGGCCAACGAAGGCATGCGATTCGAGCGTAATTATTGTCAGGTTCCCGTTTGTGGCGCATCCCGGGCCAGTTTTCTGACCGGTTTGCCGCCCACGCGCAGCCGGTTCTTGGATGCCGTGGTGGAAGTGGACAAGGACGCACCGGGAGTGGTGACATTGCCCCAACATTTTAAAAATCAGGGATACACCACCATCAGTATCGGCAAGATATTTCATTTGGTCGCGGACAGCCCTCAAAGCTGGAGCGAGCCCGCGTGGCGGCCCAATTCCCTGCCCAAAGACGATTGGCGGAATTATTTGAATCCCGAAAACATCGTGCTGAAAAATACCAACAAACTGAACGGGCCGGCCTTTGAACGGGCGGAGGTGCCGGACAACGCCTACTACGATGGCCAGTTTGCCGACCGCGCCATCGCCCGGCTTAAAAAGCTTAAAGAAGAACAGAAGCCATTCTTTCTGGCGCTGGGCTTTCTCAAACCGCATCTGCCTTTTAATGCCCCCGGCAAATACTGGGATTTATATCCCAGCAATAAAATCTCGCTCGCTGCTAATCCCTTTCGCTCGCGCGGCGCTCCCGATGCAGCCTTCCACCAATGGTCAGAGTTGCGGTCTTACCTTGGGATTCCCAAACAAGGCCCGCTCAACGAGGAGACGGCGCGCAATCTGGTGCATGGTTATTATGCCGCCGCCAGCTACACCGATGCGCTGGTGGGAAAAGTTTTGGCCGAGCTGGATCAACTTGGTTTGCGAAAAAACACCATCGTGGTGCTGGTGGGAGACAATGGCTACCTCTTGGGCGAACACGGAATGTGGACCAAGCATTGCAATTTTGAAGATGCCCTGCGCGTGCCGCTCTTGATCAGTGCCCCCGGTTTTCCAGCGGGCGCGAAGAGCGACTCGCTGGTTCAATCCATGGATCTCTACCCGACTCTCTGCGAACTCTGCCGGCTACCTTCATTCGCCACCTTGGCCGGCATCAGCCTCGTTCCGGTACTGAAGCAGCCAGCGGAACATCCGCATCAAGTGGTGTTCAGTCGCTGGCATGACAGCGATTCAGTTCGCACGGAACGCTTCCGCTACACGGAATGGACCGATAAAAGCGGATGCATCACCGCCCGAATGCTCTACGACCACCAGCAGGATTCAGCAGAAAACCAAAACATCGCCGAACTACCTGAGTATGCCGCGACCGTAAAAGAGCTTTCCGCTTCGTTAAAAACTTTCCGGGAACCGCGATCCGATTTCTTGGTCCACGGCAGCCAGTGAGAACGCGCTGCCAACGTTAAAAAAAACGATCTGAGCCAAACCAAAGCCGAAAACAGCCAATAAATTACATGCCCACTCGCGTTATCGTTTTTTATATTCTCATGGTGGCGACGTTTGCTCTCCGAGCAGTTCCACCAGCTTCTGAGTGGGTGACCAATTTGATAATTTGATGTTTGCAACAGATGTTGTTCTTCGCAGTCTGTGCGTCAAGTAGACAGGACTTCTCCTTTACGAAATAAATCAACCATGATGACCTGAACATAAGATGGCAACCACCCACGCTAGCATGACGATCGGGCGGTTTGATTTCAGGATCATGACAAAAAAACGCTCCTTGACGGCTAGTAACGGTGGTTGACGGTCATATTTTTGTTTAACAGGTTTTAATTTCAACACCCTCACCAATAATTTTAGTTCGCTGCGCTCAACCGAAACATTTGTTCGCGCTGCATTCCATTCGCGTGCTCAATAATTACGAACGCGCCACTCTTCACGGTTTCCATTGTTCACGTTGTGCGGAGGATTATTTGCTCGCTCTGCTCGAACATTGAACCGCACATCAGGCGCGTGCGCGGTGCCTGACGCTCACCATCGCGGCTGACGCCGCTCGGTCGGGCCGCTTCACTGGCTCGCGAATGTCGCTGTCGCGGCCCTTTCGCTACAGCGCGCACGCGTAGTGCGTCACAGGTCCGCGAAAGGTATCAACGCGATTTAACGATTCAGGTTGGCGGATGCTTTGGCGCGCTGTCAGGCAGGGAAAAGTTAGTGGATTGCAGACTCGCCGCTACGCGGCTCGCGAGGGCGAACCGTCGTTACGCTTCCGGTTCGCCAGTTTGGTTTCAGCAGGTGGCCAGTGCGGCATGCACCCCGGCGTCACTGAGCCGACACTTGCGCTCTGCTCGCCAGCGCGGCTCACGCCGCGCCAAGTATCGGCACGCTTCCGCCCGCGTTCTAGCCGGACTCACCAGCTTTCCGACCGCTCCACTTCACTGCCGCGAACCGCTGCGCGGACGCTATCGTTACGTTCCGACGGACGAAAACTGGCGAGACCGTCAGGAAAATACATCGAACGCTTCCCAACAGAAGATGTCCAATCAACAACAGACAAACAATATTATGATTCCAATTCACCCACACTTGATTGGTTCATCTATGCTAGCTCTGCCGGCGGCGGTAGCTCTCACCCGGAAACTGATCCATGACCATAAATCCTCACTCCCGGTTATAGCCGGTTCGCCAGCCGACCGGATGAACCAGGTTGAGCGGCGGGCCAAGACTTTGACCGAGACCCTGAAAAACATTGTCGGCTACCCGCATCACGGACTAAACGAGTGATGCCAGATGGCCGCGAGACTGCGTCCGGCCAGAAAACAATTACGGCGCGAGGCTCCGCCTATCGCCGAAGGCAAATGTAATAGCACCGCGAGCTTCGCCCGGTGCAAGACTACAGCAATAGCCCGCGATGCTTCGCACGGGCAAGGCATTAACAATAATCGCTGGAACGGTCCAGCTTTCGGACGCTTCGCAGGCTACGCGCCCGAAACTGGCCGCCCCCGCAAGAAAAACCATATTGGTCCGAGACCCCATCGCTGGACTCCGCGGCCTGCTGTCTCGGCTGCCATTTCCCCTCAGCCGGCGAGCATTCCGCTCCGTTCCATCGGCGGGGACTCGGATGTGATGGCTTCGCGCTGGCGCGACTCGCCGGAAACGAAGTGACCCGGCGAAGTGGTGGCCGTGACGCAGTCACCGCTCACGGGGTTGGCATGGGGAGATGCTACCGGGACCTTCACACAACACACTTTGTGGGTGACCCTTCGGTCATTTATTCCGGGCGCACAGGGAACCCCGAGACCCTGTGCTGGAAGTAAATGCCCCACAAAGTGGCGTTGTGTGCAGTCCCGCGTCTTCACTGTCACACCGATAGCGCCGCTGTCCCCAGCGGTCGCGCAATCCCCCATTGCGCTGCTATCGGTGCGCCAGCTTGACGGCATCCCGCATGCCAACCCCGTCGCTCCGCCTTGAATGTGATTGGGCCGGGTCAATGCAGTCAGTTTGTTTCGCTACGCTTCCAAGTTGTTTTGCTCCCTGCGGTCGAGAAATTAAAAGGTTGGGTTTTTTGTGAAAGAAGCTTCGTTTTCAGTGCCGATTTTTTCTGCTCCTGCGTTTCTTTCTGTCGCCCTCACGGCGTCGCCGACTGCACCAGCCCGCCCGCTCGTGGCGCCTTCTGAAGAGCACTTCCACGGGGGAGGGCTGGCGGCTCCGCTTTTTCGTGAAGGG
>Ga0208507_1000679_pt1 | contig 21059 bp, 17 predicted proteins | sample CryBogCBH12Aug01_FD_184626 | JGI IMG/M metagenome (GOLD analysis project Ga0208507, IMG submission 184626) | Freshwater microbial communities from Crystal Bog, Wisconsin, USA - CBH12Aug09.1 (SPAdes) (version 2) | ecosystem: Environmental > Aquatic > Freshwater > Lake | place: Crystal Bog... | reverse complement strand
CCTCGGAGCCTGACAAGGGGCGAAGCCGCATGACACCCGGACCGGCAGCCGGCAGGACGATCCATTCCCTGCCACGCGCGCGGACGAGATCTCCCGGTGAAAATCCTCCGTCAGCCATTGTCTAGGCCGCCCCGGAAAGCATCGATCGCAGACGGTCCGCAAGCGCGGCCAAGTCGCCAGGTGGATAGATGACGACTTCGAAGCCTTTGTCCTTCAAGCCCGCCGCGTCGGCTTCCGACGCCAAGGCGATATAATGGCGTCGCCAGATCAAAATCTGCGCCTCCGAACCGGCGCGAATGTCGTCGGGCGGTTCGACACCGTGCGCGGCCAGGGCGGCGGCGATCCCGTTGCCGCTGCCCTGGTCGGTCGGCGCGGTTTCCCCAATGGCGGCCTCGTTGGCCGCGGCTCTGACGAGGTTCAGAAGAATGGCGATGGCCTCCTCGCGGCGCCGGTCGATCAGTTCGTGATCAGGCTGGTTGTAATAGGACAGTAGGCACCGGTAGCAGCCGGCGACACAGGTTGCCGGCTCCCGATCTGTTGCCAGGATTTGGTCGGCGGTGATATCGGTGATGTTCTCAGGTGGCGCGAAATGCATGACCTCCAATGCTTTGCGGGCGACCTCGGCGAGCACCATCGGCCGTCGTGACACTTCGGACAACACGCCGGCACCGCCTTCGCTCGCCTCGTAGAACAAGAGCGAGCGGCGGTTGTCGCGATTGGGGGTGGGCTCGCCGAGCAGCTCGCCCTCCTCCAGTTCGAAGACCTGCTCGAATCCGCGGATCAGCGCGTGCTGAACCGTCGCGAAAACCGCGACATCATTTGGCGGCGGCTGAAGACTGAGCAACAGGGCGTTCTTGTGGTCCTCGACGGCAGGAACCACCCTTTGGCTGCCCATGCGGCGCGGATCGCCATCGTCATCCTCGGAGTCGTCGAACTTCTTCCACCATCCCTGCACGGGATCGATGTCGAAGCCGCGCACCATTTTCTCTTTGCGGCGGCGCAGCCCCAGGTTCAGCCGCACGATGCGGGCTCCCGCACCATAGACAAGCTGCGCCACGGCGGTTTCCCCGTTCCGGAAGACCATTTCACGGACGTCCCGATGGCCGTCCCGCTGAGGCCATTCGAATGTCGTCTGCAGCTCGAAACCCTGGCGTTGACGTTCCTCGTCATTGGCGGTGATCCGTTCAGCGGCGCGCGTGGCGACGCTTTCGACGCGCAGCACATTACGGACGATGTCGGCATCGCCAAGCGGCGAGCCGCAGGAATTGCAGCGTTCGGGGGCCACTCCAAAATATCCGGCGCCGCAACTTGGGCAAACGAAAACGGCGTCGGTGGCAATGGTGCCGTCGGTGTCTCTCGCGCCGGCGCCCAACAGCGCGCGAACGACACGATAGCCGCGCCCCTCGTGATAGACGATGGAACGCGGACCGAATTCGGAGATCCCGAGAAACCGCGCCCGTTGCAGATAGACTTGCGACCGTGAGCCGTCGCGCGAGGCGGGAATGAAGGCTTGCAGGGGCAGGCGGGGGAAATTGTAACCCGGCAGGAAGCCTTCGGTAGCGAGATAGCGATAAGTATAATAGTCGCTGCTTGCACTCGCCCGGCCATTCAGCAGCAAATTGATCTGCTGTTCGGCTTGGTTGCGCATCTGATTGGCATCCTGCCGCAGTTTGATGTCGGTGATCGACCGATCGCTCAGGATCTTCTCGGCTTGCGCCTTTTGCATCTCGGCGGCGGAGACCTGCTCGCGCCAGCGATTGAAGGATTGGCTGAACGCCTCGAACGCCGCCTTTGCTGTCTTTTCAGCCAAGAGTGCCTGATCCTCGGCCCAGGGTGCGCGCTCCGGCGTAAGCTCCGAACTGACCATCGCCAGAACCCGCTTCATCGAGTCCGCCGCGACCGCCGCAACACGAAGCTTTGACAGCGTCTCTGCCAAGTCCGGTCGCACTGGCAGATCATCGGATGCGGTATCAAGCACTTCGGCGATATTGGCGGACAATGCGGCTTCGGTCGATGCGAGCCAGATCGCGTGCAGATGGCTGGTGACTAGGTCCCGGTTTGCGAGATCGAGGGTCGGCGCCCGAACGACGCCTTTCACCATGCCGGCGGGATCACGGAAGTAATATTGATCGTGGGGACTCTGGGCGGCGCAGTAGGTGAGAACCAAAGCCGGTTGCCCACTGCGCCCGGCCCTGCCGCTACGCTGCGCGTAGTTGGCCGGCGTTGGCGGTACATTGCGCATATAGACCGCGTCGAGCGCCGAAATATCGACACCGAGTTCCATCGTGGGCGAGCAGAACAGCGCAGGCAGGAAGCGCGGCGGTTCTGGATCGTCCGGCTCCTTTTCGGCATGCTCGGCCAATGCCTTGAGGTCATCCTCTCCCAGCCGGAACCGGCTTTCGCGGTATTGGCGGCGCACGCTGTCAACCTGCGCCGTGTGTTCGCGGGCCTCGAAGCCGAAGATGGCGCGTCCGCCAGCCGCGCCGAGCAAATCGGCCAGGTTGCGATACAGGTCGCGAAAGAAGAGATTTTCGCGTGCCGTTTGCGCCTTGCCGTCACCAAGCGTGAAACGGAGTGCCGAGGGCTTCAGGCGCCAGGCGGAGATGTCATCTCCAAAGGCGGAGCGAAAGCGGACGACATAGCCATATCGTTCGGCTGCGGCCAGCAACGCCCGGATGAGGTCGTCGCCTTCCTGCATGCTGAGCGACCGACCCCAAAGGCTCTTCGACCGCAGCCGACGCCCCAATTGGCTTCGCGCCCCGCCGCGGAGCAGAAGACTTTCATCGCGTGCCTTCAACTTCCCCTTAGCTGGCGGGTCGAGGACGAGCTGTGACCAATTGCGCGGGGCTTCCTCGGGCGCGAAGCCCCAGGGGGGGCGCAGATACTGCCGGCTGAGCCGCGCTTTGACCTCGAGCGCGCTCGGCTCAAGGTCCTCGACCTCAATCGCGAGACCCTGGCGCATGTGATTGAAGAGTTCGTTCAGAAGTTGAAGCCGCTGCACCGGCGACGCAGTAGCAAGCACGGATGATCCCGAGGCGAACAGATCATGCTTGGCGGCGAAGTCTTCCAGGCCGCGATAAACAATCCGGATCAAGCCCAATTGCTCAAGGTTCGGGTTGGTGTAACGCCAGCCCTTCCGCTGATCAATCCAGAGGCGGTGAGCAAGAACGTCGCGCAACGCCTTCTCGGCGTCCTCGGTTTGGAAGCCCTCCAAACTTGGATTAAGCATCCAGTCGGGCCGACGCTCCTTGTCGGCGGGGAAAAACCCCAACGCCTTCTGCAGCGCCGATCCCGATCGCGCCGGGTCAAGGCCTTGATCGTCGGCCTCCTCCAGGGCGCGGAGAGTCGCGGCGCGAAAGAGCGAGACGAAGATGAAATCATTGAAATGTCCGGCCTGCAGCGCCGCGTCTTGCCGATTGTCGGTAAAACCGAGCAGCTTGCGCTTTTCAGCCTTCACCTCATGTTCCGGTTCGTGGAACCAGCGCAGGACCGAAGAGACAAGGACGGTGGTGGCGGAGGATCGGCCTTCAGCCGACAGGCTCGCCAGCCGATTGCCATCGCGGCCGCGCGCGTCATGCATCTGCGAGCAAGTGGGGCAGAAACGGAACTTGCCGGGCAGAAACCATGCCGGGTGACCACTTGCCGATTCAGTTCCGTCGGGAAGCACGAACCGCCGTTCTGGCCGATGGCGCCGGTAATTAGCCTTCAATCGGACTTCGCCGCTCTTCGTTTCCTCCAGCCATTCCTCGGGAAAATCCTCGTCGCGCCCGCGGAAGGTGAACTCCTCGTCGGCGGGTTCCAGCATGAGAAACCCTGGACGATCCGGGCTTGCATCCTGCTGGGGCTCTGTTTCGGTCTCGTCCGGGATTTCATCGATGTCGCGCGCCACGAATCGGGTTCCGCCGGACTCCTCGACCAGCCGAACGGGATGGTGCTCCTGACCGCAGGTTCGGCAAAAATGAAGGGCGTAGAGGCGGACGCCTTCCGGGCGGCCAGGCGCGAATTGCTGCGAATCGAGGGTCACCAGCCGCTGGCCGGGCGCTTCGACGGTCGCATATGCGCGTCCCGCTCCGGACAGGAACTGGTGCAGCTTGAAGGCGAAGAAGGGTCGGTCGGAGCCCTGTCCGCAACGGTCGTGTTCCGACTTGCTAGCGACCGCAAGAAGGTTTCGCAGTCCGGCTTTCGCCGTGTCTTCATCGACCCCGGCATCGGTGGCGAGGCGCTCGGAAGCGATCTTCAGCGTGCAGGGCGTAGCTCGGACGAGCTTGGGTTCAGTTTCCGATTCGCGGGTAACACCAAGGACGGTCTCTACCCAGATCGCAAGCGGCGACTGTCGCAAGCCCTCGTCGCTGATATCGGGGGCGACGCCCGTCTGAATGGCGGCGGCAAGCTGGCCGCGGACGCGTTCTCCCGACAGCGTCGGTTCCGTGGCGCGGCGGAGTGTTTCGGTGATCACATTGTCCGGCCGAACATCGGCGGCGAACAGGCGGGATGCGACCTCGGCGACCACGCGATTGCGGCCTTCCGTCGATCCTTCGCTGGCCATCGTGGCCGAGGTGCCGATGCATTGCAGAGTGCCACCCGGCGTCAACCGTTCGCGGAGGCGCCGGACCAGCATGGCGACATCGGCGCCCTGGCGGCCGCGATAAGTGTGCAGTTCGTCAAGCACCAGGAATTCCAGGCCCTCGCAGTTGCCGATGACTTGCCGGTCGAGCGGTTCCTGTCGGGTCAGCAGAAGTTCGAGCATCATGAAGTTGGTAAGCAGGATGTCGGGCGGCGATTTGGCGATCGCCTCGCGAGTTTCGCTCGACTCCTGACCGGTGTAGCGGGCGAACTCCACCAAACCGGGCGCATTCCGAGCGAACTTACCAAGTTCTTCCTGCTGGGAATTTGCCAATGCATTCATCGGATAGATGACGATGGCGCGCGTGCGCCGCGGCCCACCAGCCTCCCGCTGACGAAGGATTTTATCAATGATGGGGATGAAAAAGCACAGCGACTTGCCCGAGCCAGTGCCGGTGGTCACGACATAGCTGGCGCCCGAGGCAGCCCGCTGAATCGCCTCGACCTGGTGTTTGTAAAGATCGAAGGGTGGCGCGGCGCCTTCCTTCGCGGGGCCGGGCTGTCGGAAAAATTTGGCCGTATCCGCGTGCAACAGGCCGCCCGCCACTAAATCGCTGACCGACGCACCAACCTGAAAGTGCGGGTTGAGTTGGAGGATGGGCTCGGGCCAGAATCGATCGCTGGAATACTGATCGTCGATGCGGTCACGAATGTCCGCCGCACGCATCTTCGTAAACGACCGGGCGAAGTCGCTGTACTCACGGACAACACGGCGATCAAGGTCAAAAACGTCCATATTTCATCCAAACTACTTCAGCAAACTAGCAGCATCGGCGGGGCCGACATTAATATAAGAAATTGAGGACGCAGGCGAAACGTCTTATGTATGTTTAGACGAAACGCCCCCACCCCAGCAGTGTGACCACTGTAACCTCAGCGGTAGCCTTACGCGATGAGGTTATCGTCACCGCCGGTCAATCCGATGCTTTCACGCCGCCGGAAAATCGATCGTGATCCGCAGGCCGGCGTCGGGACGGTTTTCGGCCCGGATATGAGCACCCAGAATTTCGACCGTTCGGCGGACAATTGCCAGACCAATTCCGAAATGGGCTGCTTCTATCTGTTTCGACCTTCCTTCGGTAGGGCGGGAGGAAAAGTTTCGCCGGAAAATCGACTCCAACTGATCGGCCGGCACGCCAGGGCCTTCATCTTCGACGGTCAACCGGACCATGGAGGCCACCGTAGTCACGGTCATCGTCACCGTGCCGCCTTCCGGCGAAAACCCGACGGCATTGTCCAAAAGATTTTCCAAGACCGTTTCAAGGCTGTCCTCGGTAGCTGCCACCCACGCTTTTCCGGCCTCTTTCGCTATGACGTGAATCCCGCGGGAACTGTGAACGCGCTGAAAGGCGTCGGCCATGTCGCGGGTTAACCGCGCAAGGTCGACGTTTTGCAAACGGGCGTTGATCAGATCCGCCGCCGTTTCGTCAAGGCGTCGGACCCCTTGGACCAGATCGGTGAGCCGGTCCAGGGCCTGCTCTATGACTTCCAGCGCCTGTCGGGCGCGGGGATCGTCGCCGATGGGAAGCCGCAAGGGTTCGATCGATTGGGTCATGGCGGCGATCGGTCCCTTGAAGGCATGCACATTGTCCTCGGCCGCTTCGCGCATGGCGCGGGCTGAAGCGTTGAGCGTGCCGACCATGCGGTCGAATTCTCCCGCCACCGGAATCAATTCAGGAATGGCGGTGACTTTGGCGAAAGTTTCGGCGCCTTCCCGGCCGCCTTGCCTGATCCGCCGGGCCAATCTTGTGAAAGAGCGCAGATCCACCAAGGTGCCGACCACGGCCATCACTGTCAGCAGGACGATCGCCGCGTAAAGCAGCATCGCCAGGCGGACTTCGGGAGCTTCGGAAAACGGCCGTGCCAATGATGATCCGGCAAGATCGTCGAATCCGTAGGAGGTGATGATCACCCAACAGCCCGCATTCGTGTGCAGCGGCGATATCGACGTCAGCAGTTCGTCCTTTCCCGATGACGCGGCGTAATGAACGGCCAGAGGCCTGGTCCCGGCGCAGCTTTCGTCGAGGCGTGACAAAATCCCGGTATCGCCCAGCCGTTGACGTTCCCGATCCAGATCCGTCGTTGCGATCGCCGGGCTGGCGGCGACCAGAAAGAAGGAGTCGCTTCGTCCCGACGGCCGCAACAGCAGTTTGATACGCACTTGATCGTTGGCGAAATTCTGAACCGTTTTGGCCGCGTCGAGCAGTGACTTGCCATCGGCTTTGTTTAAGATCGGCTCGAATGCCTCGGCGGCATGGCGCCCTTCCATCTGCAGGCTTCGCAGCAGAAAATCCTGCCTCTCGGCATCGGCTTCGGCGAACTTCACATAGAGAATGGCGGGCACGATCATGAACATCGCGGCCAGAACGATGAATTTGCCCGTCAGGGACCGGCTGATCAGTCGCAAAAATCTAGTCACGCGACGGACCTTCCAGCCAGCGGTAGCCGAATCCGGGGTAATTGGCGATTGCGCCGAACGATGAATCCGCCGCCGTGAACTTTTCCCTCAACCGCTTGATCAGGGCGCGGACATTGGTGCGATAGCCCTCGGCGCCATCGCCGGCGATGAAATTCTCGCCGCGCAGCGCATCGTAAATTTCGCGATAGGTAACGTCGCGGCCGGCCTGCGCCAGTACCGAAACGACCCGAAATTCACCGAAGGTCAGGTCGATTACGTGTCCCCGCCATTGCACCGCATGGGAGCCGGAATCAAGGATGAGCGAGCCGCAGTGGAGCGGCAACGCCCCTGTGTCGGTCTGGACAGTGCGGCCGAGGATCATTTCAATTCGTTTGCGCAAGATGGCAAAACTGCGGGTCTTGTCGATGAAGTCGACCGCCCCCCAGGTCAGCGCCGCTTCCTCGAAGAGGGTGTCGTTGTACGACGTGAAAAATAGCGCCGCGATATCGATGCCACCGGCTCGCAGGCGTTTCAGCAGATCAAGACCGGTCATTCCCGGCATTCGCCAGTCAAGGATCAACAAATCGACACCGTTTCCGGCCTTTTCGAGGAAAGCCAGCGCTTCGACCGGATCGCCGAACTGCCGAACCAGGTAGCCGGCCTCCGCCAGATTGCCGGCCAGAACGCCGCGCAACATGTCGTCGTCATCAACCAGGACCAGACGCGTGTTGACGGATGCGTTCATGACGTCACATGCAATTCGGCATAACAGCTGGCGGCGTCACGCGGCCGGGTGCCGTCGCCGTTCCACTGATAGCTGAGGACGCGCAGATCGCCGGCTTTTAGATCCATGAAAAAAATCACATCGAGGGCACAGCCGACCGAACGACGATAGGAAAGGATACGCGCCGCATTATCGTTTCGCGTTTCCGCCGGTGATCCGAGAAACTTGCGGACGCCGTTTTCATCAAGGCCGATCAATTCGTCGGGAGAGGGCGGCTTTGCCGGCTTTGTTACCGCTATGGGCGGATGCCGCTGGGATTTTGCAGGTTCCTCCGCTGGTTTGGCCACCACCGGTTTCGATGTTGCAGGTTTGGGGACGTCATTCGTCAGACCGCAGCCAGCAAGCTGGAAACCGAGGGCGAGAACCGACCCGGCGATATGCCATCGTCGCTTGATCATATGTCCACCGTCCTCGTTCTTCCGATTCTTTTCGTGCAAGTGTGATCCGGAAGAATGAAGGTTTCGGTAACACGATAAGGCGAAGTGACCGCCGCCATTTTATCGGACTAAGAATTGAACGGCTTCATCGGCGTTCAATCTCGTCTGAAACGCGAAGGCGCTCTGCCCGTCGTCTTTCGGAACACGTCGGTGAAATGGCTATGGCTGGAAAAACCAAGATCATGCGCGATCTCGGTTATCGAGCGGCATCCGTCCAGGAGCAATTCCTTCGCCCGGTGGATACGCCGCTCGGTGACGTAACGCCACGGCGGTACGCCGAGGCTGGTTTTGAACGCCTTGCTGAAATGATAGGGGCTGAGGCCGGCTTCTTCCGCCAATTGACCGAGGCCGATCTCCTCGGTCAAATGCGCCTCGATAAAATCGAGCAGTCGTCGTTGGCAAGACGCCCCCAGCCCGCCGCGGATAACCGGCAAAGATTTCACCCCCTCGCCATGGGTGGTAAACAGCCGCAGCGCCAACATCGCGCCGACATGGTCAAGGCACAGCCGGCTGTACCGGTCGTCCAGATCCATGTCACGGCGCAAGGCGGCCACCAGTTTCTCGGTTTCCGGATCATGCAATGCCACCCTTGGTCGCAACTCCGGAAGTTTACCGTCGAAGGGCTCGTCGATGGCTTTCCGGATGAAAGAATCGGTCAATGCAATGGTGAGGGAACGCTGTGTTCCCCGCCACGCGACATGAACCGGTTCATGGGCCGGCGTGACGTGGAATTGCCCGCTGGTAACGGTATGTTTTTCCGCCTGCCTTCTTTCTGATGGGTGCCAGGCAATTTCGAACGGCGCGCCTTCATGCACCACCAGCGTGACTTGTGCAGATCCCATCCAGCTCCCTGGATTGCCTGATGCGGCATGACGGCAAATGACCAGCCCATCGTGGGCGACGCGTTTGCTCACCGAAATGGAGCGGGGCACGATATTGGCGACAAAATCGATCAGTGATGTCTTGGTCACGGCGAACACTCCCCCTGCATGAGAAAAAACACGTCTCACGCGAGTATAATATTTCGAAGAAAAATAAATCTATGTGATAAAGCTGCGAGGTTTTTGTGAGATCTCTGATTGCGCCGTGACGTTTTAATATAGTTAAAGTCTATGTTATGTGTAGGCGCGAAAAAACATGAAATATGTCGATGTATATTTAAGATAACGCCAATTTTCTGACAATGCCCCCAAAATTATGGAAGCAAACCGCTGGTTCATCTATCGATAATAATCGATATTGCCGGTGTTGTTCTTCCCTCGGATGATGTGAGAATCAGGGCGTTTTGGCCCGCTGTCCGGCACTGGCAAGTCGAAGATCCGCGCGGATTTCCCTCCCGCGTGGTTTGCTGGGAGGAGAGCGCCGATGTCGGAGGAAATGGCAGTCCCGTCCTGGATCAATCCCCGCGCCGATTGGCGCGATCCGTCCAGCTATCAGTCTTTGCTGAAACTCGACCGCGTCGGTTGGGCCTGGGAATGGCTGCGGCGAAACCTTGAATTTGTCGCCGCCATGCCGAAATCGTCGGTCGATGTCGAGACGGAACCGCGCGTCATCACATTGGCGGATGCTTCCTTGGCGGCCCGGTGGGGGTGCTATTTCGCCGGGAGCGAAGGGGCTTTCTGGAGTCCCTCCGTTTGTTCGTCCGTCCTCACACTCGACGTCGAGCCTGCGATGTCGGAGGGCGAAGACGCCTTCGACGCCCGCCGCCTTGCCTATATGACCACCGTCTTGCGCTTGCCTGGCGTCGAGCATCTTCTGTTCAGCGATGGCCAGCGGCATCTTCAACTCGTCGTGACGGCGGGCAGTGTGCTCGATGGACCGGTTCGTTTCCGCTATGCGCTGTCCGGCTTTCAACAGATCGAAGCCAAGGCCCTGGTTCTTCAGCGTCTCGGTCATCTTTGGCGGCAAGGACGCTTGCCACATAACCTTTCTCCACCGGAGCGTCGCGCCATGCGCTGGGTTTTGCAGCTTCGCGCCCTGGATGGCATGCGTGCCGGAGCCAGCCACCGGGGCATCGCGGCGGGGATATTCACCGAGAGAACCGTTCGCGAAGACTGGTCTGGCCGATCGGATTACCTGCGTCTGCGCATCCAGCGCCTTATCCGAGGTGCCGAAAAGATGGTGTGCGGTGGGTACCGGGAACTTCTCGGCTGAGCCGGGGCTGAGAGCGAGAGGGGAGGATGGTAGCTGTGAAGGGATCTGAGATTGGCGGGAGAGTTTCCCGCACCCCGTTCGACAGAGTCTGCATTCGATAAGGATGCTCGCCACAAAACAGCAGGAGGTTCCGATGACCGAAGTTGGCAAGATATCAGTCTGCTTGATGACGCTTTTTCTTCTTTCCGCCTGCGATGACAGGCAAACGCTGACCGAAAGTCAGGCCAGGCGGACGCTTCAAGACTATTACGACGCGCATCCGGTTTGCGCGTCGATGGCGATCGGATTCCCGGTTGAGATCGCCAATGTCACTTACCTCAAGGGGACGATGGAGGCCTTGACCGAGGCCGGTTTGATCGTCGTCACCGGCACCCGCTACACGGTGACGACGGCGGGTGAAAGCGCCCTGCATCCGGGTGCCGACAAATTTCTGGGCGGAACCGACATTTGTTTCGCCAAGCGCGATATTCAAAAGATCGATGGCATGACGATCCCGGCCGATGCGGCGGGCCTGAAGACCATGCGGGTTACCTTTGACTATGCGTTGAAAAATGTCGCGCCTTGGGCGCGCGAGTCGGCGATCGCCGCAGCCTTTCCGCAGATCGGGACCCTGCTTGGTAAATCGGGCGGCCAGGCTGTCGATGTGTTGGTGCAAACCAACGATGGCTGGAAACACGAACGGGACGTCCGGTAATTTGGCGTCTTCGGTGGTCGGGACGACGGAATGGTCCGACAGGCGGAAGGATAGAGGGAAAGAGCTGTTGGGGACTTTGTGACGGGTTCGGTGGCGAGAGAGAGTCTTTCGTCGGTCCGTCACGGAGATAACCCATGACCCATATGTTAATTCAGGACGCCGCCCGCGATCATTCCGGCGGCTACAAGGTGGATGCGAGCCGGGGCAGCCGAAACGGTCGCGTGTCCTCGGAGTGGTTCTCGCGGCCGGCGGATGAGCGCTACTTGTCCTTGTCGGATCTGTTCTCCGCCGTGCGCGGTCGGACCGAGCGTAGCCGAACCCGAACCGTGGAGAGTGCTTCGATCCGGGTGGATGCGAGCCGCGATGACGCCGAGCGGCTGACGCTGATGCTGCCGGGCTCGGAAGCGCCGGTCGCGCCGACCCATTGGAGTTTTGGTCAACTTGCCGGCTTGGTCAGTGCGCCGGCCGCCTATTTGCGCCAGCTCCCGGCCCCGCTCGCTGCCATTAACCTGCAATATGGTCTGACCTCGCATCGCGCCGAACAGGTCAAAACCCTGGAGATCGAGGACGGCCGCGTCGAACTGCGCGCCATCACCGGCCCCGACTATGGCCGCATCTATGACCACGAGCTGGTCGTTGCCGTACAGAGGATCGCTGGCAATGGCACGGGCGATACCCGCTGGAAGGTGCCGGGCGTGCTCGATTGGTCGACCGGCATCTACAATCCGCGCGTCGACATCACCGAGGACACGACGACGCTCTATGCCTCGGACCGCGACGTTTTTCTCTTCCTGGTCGATGACCTCAATCCGATCGAGGCAGGACGGCTGCCGGATGGCTCACCCGATCTCTATTTCCGGGGCTTCTATTGCTGGAACTCGGAGGTCGGCGCCAAGACCCTCGGCATGGCGAGCTTTTATCTCCGCGCCGTGTGCCAAAACCGTAATCTCTGGGGTGTCGAGGATTTCGAGGAGATCACCATCCGCCACTCCAAATACGCGGCATCGCGCTTCGCCCACGAGGCTGCGCCGGCCCTGACCCGGTTCGCCGATTCGTCGCCCATGCCGTTCGTCAATGGCATCAAAGCGGCGCGGGAGAAGATCGTCGCCCGCACCGACGAGGACCGCGACGAATTTCTGCGCAAGCGGGGTTTCTCCAAGGCCGAAACGACCAAGATCATCGAGACGGTGCTGGCCGAGGAAGGCCGCAAGCCCGAGAGCGTGTTCGACTTTGTTCAGGGCATTACCGCCATTGCCCGCAACAAGACCCAGCAGGACGCTCGGCTGGATTTGGAATCCCGAGCGAAGAAGCTGCTCGACCGCGCAGCCTGATTTCAGGAAGCCGGAAATACGGAAACCCGTATCTCCGGCTTCACGTCTTTCCGGATGACGCCGTCCTCAGAGGAAGAGGGCGGCGCTTCGCTTTGTGACGGGTGAAATGACCGAGAGAAAGGCTTTCGGCTGCCCGTCGCGGAGCATATCCCGATGGCAACTGTTCAGAAGATCACTCTGTCGCCCTCGCGCGACATTCCCTTCAACAAGCTGGTACTCAGCCAGTCGAACGTCCGGCGCGTCAAGGCCGGCGTTTCGATCGAGGAATTGGCCGAGGACATCGCTCGACGCGGTCTGCTGCAGGGCCTCAGCGTCCGGGCCGTCGTCGATGCCGGTGGCGTCGAGACCGGCATGTTCGAGATCCCCGCCGGCGGCCGACGCTTCCGGGCGTTGGAGTTGTTGGCGAAACAAAAGCGTCTGGCCAAGACCGCGCCGGTGCCTTGCGTCGTGCGCGAAGGCGGCCTTGCGGAGGAGGACTCGCTGGCTGAGAACATCCAGCGGGCGCCGCTGCATCCCCTCGATCAGTTCCGCGCTTTCCTGGCGCTTCGCGAAAAGGGCCAGTCCGAGGAGGAGATCGCCGCCGCCTTCTTCGTCTCGGTCAATGTGGTCAAACAGCGACTGAAGCTCGCTTCGGTCTCGCCCAAGCTGCTCGATATCTACGCCGAGGATGGCATGACGTTGGAGCAGTTGATGGGCTTCACCGTTTCCGGCGACCATGAACGTCAGGAGCAGGTGTTCGAGCGACTGCAGCATTCCTATGACAAGCAACCCTTCGTCATTCGTCGGATGCTGACTGAGGGCGCGGTGCGTGCCGCCGACAAGCGGGCGCAGTTCATCGGCATAGAAGCATACGTCGCGGCCGGCGGCACCGTGCTGCACGACCTGTTCCAGGGCGACGACGGTGGTTGGTTGCAAGACGTTGCCCTGGTCGATCAGATGGTCGTCGGAAGACTGAAAGATGAGGCCGAAAAGCTTTCCGCCGAAGGCTGGAAATGGACCGAGGTTGCGCCCGATCTTCCCTACGGGCATAGCTTCGGCCTGCGTCAGGTTCGTGGTGAACCGATCCCCTTGACGGCCGAGGAGGACGCCGCGCGGGATGCTTTCCAGGCGGAATTCAATCGTCTGTCGGAAGAATACGACAGCGCCGACGAACTGCCCGACACCGTCGATGAACGCCTCAGCGAACTGGAAACGGCGTTGGAGGCTTTCGAAAATCGTCCCCTCTCGTTCGATCCGGCCGAGGTCGCCAGGGCCGGAGCCTTTGTTAGCATCGCCCAGGACGGGACCTTGCGCATCGAACGTGGTTACGTCCGACCCGAGGATGAGTTACCGATCGAAGAACCGGAAGTGGATCCGAACGATCTGGCCGAAGCGGAACAGAGCGTCGCGGCGAGCGACGAGAACGATGGAACCGCTGCGCCCGAAGCCGACGCGCCAGTGCCGGAACCCGAGGAGGACGAAGGTCTGTCACCCATCTCCGACCGGCTGATGACCGAGTTGACCGCACACCGGACATTGGGTCTTCGCATGGCGCTGGGCGAGCGGCCGGACATCGCCTTCCTGGCGGCGCTGCATGCCCTGACGCTGAAAATATTCTACCATTATGGCTCGGACAGCTGCCTGGAGCTGGATCTGAAAAGCGTCGGATTCGGGTCGCAGGCGCCAGGATTGAACGACAGCACGCCGGCGGAGGCGATCCGCGTTCGGCAAGAAGATTGGGGCAAGGCGTTGCCGAAAGACTCAGCCGACCTCTGGGATGCTCTCCAGGCGTCGGACGCCGACAGCCGTTCGGCGCTGTTCGCTCATGTCGTCAGCCTGTCGGTCAATGCCGTGCATGAGACATGGAACCGGCGTCCGCGGGCGCTTGCCCATGCCGACCGGCTGGCCCAGGCGGTCGATCTCGACATGGCGGCGGTGGGCTGGAAACCGACCGTGGACAACTTCCTCGGTCGCGTCACCAAGGCCCGTATCCTCCAGGCGGTTGCCGAGGCGAAGGGACAGCGTGCCGCCGACCGCATCGAGCATCTGAAGAAAGGCGACATGGCCACAGAAGCCGAGACCCTGCTGGATGGCACCGGCTGGCTGCCCGAGCCGTTGCGGACGCCCGGCAATGATCAGGCAAAGACTCGAAACGCGGCGCAGAGCGGAGACACGGCGGCATCGGAAACGCTCATCGAAGAATCGGTGATGGGGGACGATGAAACGACCATCGTCGATAACGAAACGTCCTCGGCCACCGACGAATCCAACGGAGAACCTCGTTCCGTTGCGGCTGAATAGCCCATCAACCGACTGGACGTGACTGGCCCGCCGCTCTCAACGGCGGGCCTTTTCTCCTGGATGCTCATCATGGCAGAATCACCGTCTGATCTTGCGCGCCGTCTCAGCCGGCAGGCCGAAGCCGTATGCCGCCATTATCTCTCCGCCGGCCATCGCGAGGGTCGCTACTGGATGGTCGGCGATGTTTGCAACACGCCGGGGCGATCGATGTTCGTCCGCCTGACCGGGCCAGAGTCCGGTCGTGGCGCTGCCGGTCATTGGACCGATGCCGCCGTCGGCGAACATGGCGATCTGCTCGACCTGATCGCCCGCAATCGGTGCCTCGATTTCCCTGCCGCGCTCGACGAGGCCCGGTCTTTCCTCGCGTTGCCACGCCCGAATTTACCCGTCCATCGGGCGCCCTCGGGTTCAATCGAAGCGGCCCACCGGCTGTTTCGCCTGGGACGCCCGATCACCGGCACCTTGGCGGAAACCTACCTGCGATCGCGCGGGATTCTCGGTCCACTCGCCTGGCCTTCTTTGCGGTTTCATCCCGCCGTTTGGTATCGTGTCCAAGCCGGTGCGCCTCGCGAGTCGTGGCCGGCGCTGCTGGCGGCCGTCACCGATGGCAATGGGCGGATTACCGGACTCCAGCGCACCTGGATCGACCCATCGGGGCAAGACAAGGCGCCGCTTTCCGATCCGCGTCGGGCACTGGGGTCTTTGCTCGGCAACGGCGTGCGGTTTGGTCTTGCCGCCAATATCCTGGCGGCCGGGGAGGGGATCGAAACCGTGCTGGCGCTGAAATCGGTCCTGCCTGACCTGCCGATGGTCGCCTGCCTCTCGGCCAATCATCTCGCCGCCCTGGTTCTTTCGCCGTCGCTGGCCCGGCTCTATGTCGCTCGCGACAACGATGCCGCCGGCCGGTTCGCGGTGGGGCGGCTGGTCGAGCGGGGCAGCATGGTTGGCATCGACGTCCGTCCGCTGGTGCCGTGGGCCGATGACTTCAACGCCGATCTGCTGCGGCTCGGCCCGGACCGGATGCGGGAGCGGCTGGTCGGTCAGCTTGCCCCGGACGATGTGCAACGGTTCCTTTTGCGCCGCGATACCGGCTGATCGGGGCCATTCCGCTGTGTTCGGTGATGGGCCGGAACGGAGGAGGTGCGGTGCAATCCCGGGGCTCCTCGCTTGGCGAAGAGTCCACGCCAACGGCCTTCCCGCGTGTGGGATCTGCCAGGGACCCCGACCGGGAACCCGCAAGGACACGCCGCTTGCTTTCTTCCCCTGCCGCGTTCCGCGGCATTCCGCGCGGAGCAAGAAAGCGCGGCGCCATCCTCCTTCGCGCTGCTACGGCCCCTCGCGAATGCTCGGGGTGCGGTCCCGGTCCCGGCCCTGGCGGGCGATCCTCGTGAAGGCCGCGATGGGCGCGGTCTCACAGGCAGCAGGAGCCCGCCATGACAGCCGAATCTCTCCCGTTTGTTCCCGATACCGAACCCGACGCGGAAATCCATACCTCCTCAACGACAGGATCTCTGCTCGACGAATTGGCCCTCTACGGCTATCGTCCCGGCCAGGACGAACCCGATCCCCGGCCGTTGCCCGAGGCCGATATGGTCCGGGCCGAACTCGCCGGCATCGTCGACAGCCTTGCTGGCATGCTGGCCGACACCCGGCTGGAGGACGATCTGGCCGACCTGCTTTGGTCCTTCGCCTCCATCTTTCACCGCAAGATCGACCGGCTGGAACGCGATCTCGACACCAACGAGCAGGCCCAGATCCGCTCGCGCCGCGACCAGAACGGCTCGGAGATCGCCTCGGTCGAGCTGGAGCGGCTGATCGAGCAGGGCATCGGATTGATCGAGCGCCGCAACGCCTTCGAGTTCTTCCGCGACACCGCCGCCGAGCGCTACGAGGCGGTCACTGGCTCGACCTGGCGGCCCCGTGTCGGCTCGATGGTCAACCACCGCACCTTGACCGCCGCGATGATCGACAGCCGCGACTTTCTGGCCGCCCGCCAGCGCGCAGAGACCCAGCTTCTGGTGCCACCCGGCCCAAAGATCGCCTTCACCGGTGGCCTTGAGTGCAACGACCACACCCGCATCTGGGATCTGCTCGACCGCGTCCGCGCCAAGCATCCCGACATGGTGCTGCTGCATGGCGGCAGCCCGAAAGGCGCCGAACGCATCGCCGCCTGCTGGGCGGACAATCGCAAGGTCGCGCAAGTGGTGTTCAAACCCGACTGGACCCGCCACAAGAACGCCGCGCCGTTCAAGCGCAACGACCAGATGCTGGAGGTTTTGCCCATTGGGCTGATCGCCTTTCCGGGGTCGGGCATCAGCGAAAACCTCGCCGACAAGGCCCGCAAGATGGGCATTCCGGTGTGGAAGTTTGCGGCGGAGAGCGGCGCGTGAGCGCCGCATTTTTAAAATAGGTCGCCAATACCGGTTGCCTCGCGCAACCGGTCTGCCTCGACCTGTTTCAGGTCCATTTCTTCGCACGCGAATTCGAACAACAAACCGGCCGCTTCACGGGCGCTTGGCCGATCGAAAAAGCGGATATCGTCGCCGTAATCCGCCGAGACTTCGGAGAGCCGATGGTCGAAAACGGCGTATGTCCCCCATTTGGAACGCACCCGGCCGCCAGGCCCCGCGATCCCCACATGCTGCCATGCTCCGGCATTGAAATAGCAGACAAGCGCGTCTTCCCGGATCGTCGAAATTTCCTCAGAGCGATCTCCCTCAATGAGCCATCGCATGAAATGGCATCCTGGGCGAATCCCGCATTGCTGAATTTCCGCCACCAGTGGCCGGTAGGTCTCAAATAAGCCAAGGGCATAGGTCACACAGGTGCCGTCGCTCGGCCGATCGAGGCAACGGATCGTATGTCGGAATTCGGACTTCAGCCGACGAACCAGATCGCAATGACCCGAGATAGTCTCGTTCTCCATCACCAGGCGGGCGCGGAGCCCGGCATCCAGTCCTGCAATTGCGTGGCTCAATTTCGGCGCCCCTGCTCAGCCTTATCGGCCATCAAACGCATACCGCCTCCGGGTCAAAGACGGCCAATCCCCACATCCCATGGTCATAACTTTTCGAGAAATGCTCCATGAACTCGCCTTGCATCTGATCCCTGTTCACAATCTCGACAGCGTTGTTGATCGACCAGCCCGCTGCTGGCTGCGTCCTTTGCGAATTGAACAACCCGCCGCATATCGCCTGCCCATACTCGATTTCCCAGGCCAATGGCTGATAGACGCGATGCACGACGTCATTGCACCACCCGTAGATTTTCTTCAGGTCCGCGAAGGCGATCGCCTTGAAGTTGAAATACGGCAAATGCTTCACGATGAACTCATAATGGAATAGGTGCCTAAGTTTCGGCGTGTCGCCGTTCCTGTCGAAAATTTCAACACCGATAAGTCGGAGAAACTTCGCTTCCAGCGCCTGCCGCAGCACAAACACCGAAGCGATTTGCGCCGTCTTATGATCCATCGAGACGCCGGAATTCTTGAAAACGGATTGAATAGCGAGCTGGCGACTTAGCAGAAACACTTCCCAGGTATGAACGTGGTAGCTTTTTGCGCCCCGGAAAAAGACGTAATCCGCGTTCTTTTGCCGTTCTAAATATTCGGCCACCGGCTTCAGGTCGAAGACATAATCCCGCAGGATTTTCTCGTATCGCATCAGATCCGCAAAGCGCACCCGCGCGTTCGAGCCCCTGATCTCCCCCACCAGCCGGTCAAAGCACTGTTTGGCAACCACCAAGTTCGCCCGACAATAGCCGTCGGCTTCGCTCTTCTTCGCGAATGACCGCTTAGCGCCGAATACCCAGGCGACCAAATATTCCTGCGAATACGTCTTTTTGACGTGCCTCGCGATCAGCCAGTCAAGGTGCTCGGCGAAATCCGTCAGCACACGCTCTGCCGAAATCCGAGCGAGTTTGCCTTTCTGCATCGTGTTGATTTTCGCGAGCAAATTCTGTGCTGGTGTCATATCGAGCCGAAATTTGTGTTTACGAAAGGGACCGATCCAGATTACCCGCTTCGGGACATTGATGTCTAATCGGCCGTGTGTGTGCTGAGCATCTCAATCAATTTTTGCGATCAGGCGCTGCAATAACGCCGGGGCATGACGTAGATGGCGCTAGCTGTCAATCGCTGCATTCGGGAATCCCAGGAAGATTGGCGCCCGCGCGGGCAAGCCCGCGCGCCGGGCTCTCGTGAACCGAGCCGCCTGTGGCGTCTCGGCCTGCGGCTTCGATCCCTGGCGCATCCCTCGCTTATGCAGGCAGACTTATGGAGTTTTCATGCAATGAAGTCTCGGTGAGTCTCGATGTGCGGCAAGGCGTTTTCCGGTCGCGCATGAGGCCACCGTCACCGTGGTCGGCGCGGCCACGGGGGCTGTCCGGTATCGCACGCACACGGAGACGGCGGTTGGCCCGATCATCGGTTGTTCAATCCTGACAACGGTCGTACTGGTCGCGGCCAGATATTCGACGCGCGTGCAATGAGCCTCAGCTGGTCCAGTCGCCATCGGCATCACACTGTTTCGGCCTGTCCGACATGGCGCCGGTCCCTTGCCATCGTCCGCTGGTTGAGCGTTTTCTGCATCATCCAAGGGAGCGCGCGTCTGGCTGTATTGTCGGGCATGGGCACCTGATCCATCGCGGTCAAGCGGTAAAGCCATCCCGGGCGGATGGGCGCCAGTGTCTCCTGAATCATGTGCATCGCGGACCATCCCTGCTTGTCTCTTGATGGCGTAGAGCCCGCGTCGTCCCTCTCCAATCTGTCCGGCGAAACAATTTCCCCTGCCGCTGCGCGGCATTCCTCGCGGTCGCTTCGCTGCAAATTGTCCCGCCTCCCAGGTCCTCCACTTTGTTCCGGCCGCCGCGCTGCGCTTGCGGTGGGCAGGGCCGCCTTGCGGTCTCATCGCCTGAGCCATCGCAGGGACGGTCCCGCGACGAACACAACGGAGACTTATCATGGCCATCACTCTCGGTACCTTCACCAAGCTCGACGACGGCGCTTTCACCGGCACCCTCAAGACCCTCAACGTCACCGCCAATCTGACCATCATTCCCGTGGACAAGCTGTCCGAAAACGCCCCCGATCATCGGGTCTATGCCGGCAACGGACAGCGCTACGAGGTCGGCGCCGCCTGGAGCCAGGTCGCCAAGACGAGCGGCGAAACCTATCTGAACCTCAAGATCGGCGCTCCGGAATTCGGCCCTAACTGGGTCCGCGCCCGTCTGGTCAAGCTCGAACATCCGGCCGATGACGGCGCCACCCACATCGCCCTGTGGGAGCCGCGCGACCGGTAACGCCTCCAACAGCCCCGCTGCGGATCGCCGTGGCGGGGCTTTTCTATCGCCACCCGCTCGAAAACGCCGGGGGGCGGTTTTCGAGCGTCCCGCAGCACGCTGCTGCTCGCCATCCTTGCCCCATCTGCGGCGATGTCCGCCGCTGCCACCGATGGAGAGCAAGGATGGACGACGAGATCCTTCGGGCCGCCAATGCGCGAAAAGGCAGCCCGTTTCTGAACACCGCCCAGGCCGCATTTTATGTCGGACTGTCGCGCCGGACGCTGGAAAAGATGCGCACGGCGGGGGACGGGCCGCGCTTTCGCAAGCACGGCCGATATGTCCGCTATCATATCGACGACCTCGACCAGTGGTCGAAAACCCACGGCCAGGCGTCGACGTCCGATGTCGGACCTGGCGGGGCAAAACGATGATCCCGCCCCGTCTGATTCGCCTGGAGCGGCGCCGACGCGGGCGGAATCGCCCGCGTGTCATCCTCGCCCTGACCTGGGTCGGGCTCGGTTGCGTCGGCTTCGCTATGCTCGTCCGACCGGCGCCACTGCTGCTGTGGAACGCCAGCGCCAGCGCTCCGGTTGGGCTCTACCGGGTGATCTCCAGCGCGCCAATTCAGCGTGGCGACATGGTGCTGGTGCGCACGCCGGACAGCGTTCGCGACCTTGCCGCCGAGCATGGATATCTGCCGCTGAACGTGCCGCTGGTGAAGCGCGTTGCGGCGCTGGCCGGCGATATGGTCTGCGCCATCGGCGATGACCTGTCCATCAATGGCAAATGGGTCGCGAGCCGGTTGGAGCGCGACCATCTGGGGCGTCCTTTGCCCCATTGGGAAGGATGCCGCCGCCTCGGTGACGAGGTGTTTCCACTGATGGCGGACGTGCCGACTTCGTTCGATGGCCGCTATTTCGGGCCGGTTCCGACGTCCGCCGTGATCGGGAGGCTGGTACCGCTATGGACAAAATGAGCCTTCTGGTCGTTGGATTCCTGGCCGCAATGCCGGTGACGACGGTGCATGCCGACACAACTCGTTGGCATTCCACCATCGCCGAAGCCGCGCAACGGTATG
>Ga0208507_1000673_pt1 | contig 21187 bp, 11 predicted proteins | sample CryBogCBH12Aug01_FD_184626 | JGI IMG/M metagenome (GOLD analysis project Ga0208507, IMG submission 184626) | Freshwater microbial communities from Crystal Bog, Wisconsin, USA - CBH12Aug09.1 (SPAdes) (version 2) | ecosystem: Environmental > Aquatic > Freshwater > Lake | place: Crystal Bog... | reverse complement strand
GCTGGTAGATCTTGGCGGAAGCCGTGGCGGTGGCGCTGGCAGTGGGGGCGCCCACGACGGCCTGCGAGAACGCGGGGAGGCCGGCGACGACGAGCAGGGCGGGGAAGAGGGTGCGGGAAACGCGCATGGGAAACTCCAGAGTCGAGGTGCACCGGTCAGGTGCGAAAGGGTGTTGGGAGCTCCAGGAGGGCGATCCTCGCTGGAGAGGGTGTCGTGCTGATAGACTCCATTTCAAGTCCTGTGCCAGACTTGAAAGAATCGATAACAAACACTATTTGTGTATTTATAATTTTCGTGAAAACAGAATCATGGTCTTAAATCCAGAATCAAGAAATCATTTCTGGATTCTGGACGTTCCGATGCCATGGTTCTTCAGCTTCACATAGAGGGTGCTCCGGGGGATGCCCAGCCGAGGCGCGGCCACCTCCACCTGGAAGCCCACCTCCTCCATCACCCGGAGGATGTGCTGCCGCTCCACCTCCAGGAGGGTCAGGCTGGTGGCCGGGGCCAGGGCCGGACCCGGGGCCCCCGTCGCGACCGGGGCCTCTCGGCGGGGGCTGGCCCCCAGGCTCAGGTCCTCCACCTCGATGACATGGCTCCGGCGGGTGAGGACAGCCCGCTCCAGGGTGTTCTTCAGCTCGCGGATGTTGCCGGCCCAGGTCTGCTCCCGGAGCCAGTCCTCGGCCTCGTGCGCGAACTGGAGGCTGCCGATGCCCCACTGGTGCGCGATGCGCGCCAGGAAGAGCCGGGCCAGCATGGGGATGTCGTCCCGGCGCTCCCGCAGGGCCGGGATGGTGATCTGCAGGGTGCTGATGCGGTAGTAGAGGTCCTCCCGGAACCGCCCGGTGCCCAGCATCTGCTCCAGGTTGTGGTGGGTGGCCCCGATGAGGCCGAAGTCCGCGCTGCGGTCCCGGTTCTCCCCCAGGCGCCGGAAGCTGTGCTCCTCGATGGCCTTGAGGATCTTGGCCTGGACCTGCAGGTCCATCTCGGCGATCTCGTCCAGGAAGAGGGTGCCCCGGTGGGCCAGCTCCATGAGGCCGGCCTTGGCGGTGGCGGCCCCGGTGAAGGCGCCCTTCTCGTGGCCGAACAGCTCGCTCTCGAGCAGGTCCTTGCTCAGGCCCGCGCAGTTCAGCTCCACGAAGGGATAGGCGCTCCGGGGGCTGTGCTTGTGGATCCAGCGGGCCAGGGCGCTCTTGCCCGTTCCGGTCTCGCCGTGGAGCAGGAGCGGGACGTCCACCGTAAGCATCTTCTTGACCCGGGTCTCCAGGGCCTTGATGGCCGGGGTCACCCCGAAGAAGGGGTTCAGGGTGTGCTGGCCCTCGGTGCGGCTGTGGACGAGGCTGACCTGCCTGTCGCGCGCCTGCTCCAGCAGCCGCTGGCAGAGGGCCAGGAGGGCGCCGGGCTCCACAGGCTTCACCAGGAACTGGGCGGCGCCCTCCTTGATGAGGTCCACGGCCAGCTCCACGGAGGAGAGGCTGGTGATGACCACGATGGGCGGGCAGGGCTCCTCCCCGCGGAGCTCCCGGATCAGGTCCACGGCGTTGCCGTCCGGCAGCTGGTAGTCCAGCAGGATGACCTCGGGATGGAAGCGCTGGAGGAAGCGGCGGGCCTCCTCCAGGGAGCCGGCGGCGGCCACCTGGTAGGGACCCGTTTCGAAGACCACGGACAGGACCTCCCGCTGGACCGCGTCGTCCTCGACGATCAGCACCCGGCTCCGGTCCATCAGGCCTCCTTTCCTCCATCATCGCCCAGGGCGGGGCTGGACGTCACCCTTCGAGGGGTTCGGCGATGAAGGCGGTGGCCACCGGGTGGAACCGCTCGAACGCCAAGTCCAGGTCGGCCAGGGCGGCAGGGGCGGCGTCTGGCGCCGCCCCTTTCAGCTGGGCTTCCAGCTCGCGGGCCTGGTCCTGGAGCTCCGTCGCGCTGACGGTGGCGCAGGAGCCCACAAGCTGATGGAGCTTCCGGGCCGCCTGCTCCCAGGCGCCTGCCCCGGCCGCGTCCCGGACTTCAGCCAGCAGCTGGGGCGTGGACAGCAGGAACAGGTTCAGGATCCGCGCGGCGGCGGGGCGGTTGCCCATGAGCCGCTGCAGGTAGGCATCCCGGCCGAAGATGTGGATCGGATCCACGCTCCTGGCTGGGGCTGCCGCAGGGGCCGCCGGCAGGAAGCGGTGCAGCACCTCCAATAGGGTCCCCGGCTCCAGGGGCTTGGTCAGGTAGGCGTCCATGCCCGCGTCCAGGCACAGCTGCCGGTCTTCAGGCATGGCGCGGGCCGTCATGGCCACCACGGGGACCCGGCAGTCCAGCACGCCCGACTCGGGGGTCCGCAGGGCGGCTGTGGCCTGCAGGCCATCCAGATGTGGCATCTGCACGTCCATCAGGACCAGGTCGTAGCGCAGCCTCCGCAGGGCCGCCAGGGCCTCCAGCCCGTTCGGGGCGAGGTCCACGGCCAGTCCCAGCCCCTCGAGCACGGTGAGGGCCAGGATCTGGTTCACCTCGTTGTCTTCCACCAGCAGGATCCGGGACTTGCCGAAAGCCCTGGCCGGGCCGGGCGGTCCAGCGGGGGCCGCCGCAGGTGCCTCCGCCAGGGCTTCGCTCCGCAGGCGGGCCGTGAACCAGAACTCTGAGCCGGAGCCCTCCTCGCTGGTGACTCCGATCTCACCGCCCATGAGCGCCACGAGCTCCCGGCTGATGGCCAGGCCCAGGCCGGTACCGCCGTATTGCCGGGTGGTGGAGGCATCGACCTGGGTGAAGCTCTGGAAGATCTCCTCCCGCTTATCGGCGGGGATGCCGATGCCGGAGTCCTGCAAGCGGAAGCAGAGGTGGGCCTCCCCGGCCTCCTGGCCCAGGGTCTCCACCCGCACGGCCACCTGCCCGGCTGATGTGAACTTGAGGGCGTTGCCCACCAGGTTGATCAGCACCTGCTTCAGCCGCGTGGGGTCGCCCCGCAGCCGGTCCGGCGTGCCTGCTTCCCTGTTCCAGGTCAGGCGCAGCCCCTTCTCTCCGGCCCGGGCGGACAGCAGCAGGTCGAGCTCCGCCAAGAGCACCTCGAGACTGAAGCCCACCTCCTCGAGGTCCAGCTTCCCGGACTCCACCTTGGAGAGATCCAGGATGCCGTTGATGATCTCCAGCAGGGAGTCCCCGCAGATGCGGGCGGACTCCGCGAAGCGCCGCTGCCGGGGCTCCAGCGGGGACTGGAGGAGCAGCCCGATCATCCCCAGGATGCCGTTCATCGGGGTGCGGATCTCGTGGCTCATGTTCGCCAGAAACTCGGACTTGAACCTGGTGGCCGTGCTGGCCTGGAGCGCCAGGGCGTTGGCCCGTTCGGTCTCCTCCGCCAGGCTCGCGTTCAGGCGCCTGGCTTCGTCCAGGGCCGCCATCAGGTTGGAGACATCGTCAAACACCCAGACCCGGCCCGTCAGGCCGTCCTGCTGGAAGGGGAAGGAGCCCACCCGCAGATGGGTCGGCGCTTGGGGGAAGCTCCAGATCATGCCGGAGAGGCTCTCCCGGGGATTCGCGCGGAAGCGCGCGGCCACGCCGGCGATCTCGGCGGCGTTGAGGGCCCGGGACTGCAGCTTCGCGAGGACCCCTTCCAGCTGGGCCACCGCCAGCTCACCCTGGGGGAGACCCAGCAGGCGCGAGGCGGCGGCATTGATGGAGCCCACCATGCGGCCCTCATCCAGGGTAACCACCGCCTGCTCCAGGCTGGAGAGGGCCGCGTCGAAGCGGACGGCCCTGGCGGCGGTGGCCTGATACCGGTCCCAGGCGGCGCTGAGGGGCGCGAGCTCGGTGCGGAGGCGCTGGCAGAGGCCGGGGACCTGGTCATCCCGCGGGCCCGGCCCGCACCACACCAGGAGCAGGCTCACGTCCTCGGTCAGGCCCACGGCCAGGGCCGCGGAGGGGGGCTCGGCCAGGGCCAGCCGCAGGGCCGTGGGCACCAGCTGGGCCAGGCGGGTGGGCTGGCGCTCCAGGACCGGCTCCCCCGGGAGAGTCAGGTCCATGGGTGGCCAGGGGCTCCCGGGACTGAGCAGGTGGGTGGGCTCCACGGCGAGGATCAGGAGGTCGGCGGCGCGGCCAGCCTGCTTCAGGACCACGGCCGCGGCGGCCCCGGTCTCGGCCAGGTGGCCCCGGAGCGCAGCCTGGAAGTCGTAGTGGATCATGAGCTTTCCCGGAGGAAGGCCTCGACCTCGGCGATGACCAGCTCCGGGGACACCACATGCGGGAAGTGCCCCGCCGAGGGCAGGACCTGCAGCCGTGCCTGGGGCAGGGCTCCGGCCAGCCACTGGGCTGCAGGGATGGGCACGGCCGGGTCGGACGTGCTCTGCAGGAGGAGGGTCGGCACCTGGACCCGGCCCATGGCATGACGGAAGTCACTGTTGAAGGCTGCGCGGAACATCACCAGGGCCGTGCGGGGATCCTGGGCGCTCAGGCTGCGGGCGAACTCCGTGGCGTACTCCGGGCGGTCGGGGTTGTCCATCACCACGGCCGCGAAGCCGGAAGACCAGGCCGTATAGTTGCCCGCGATGGCCTCGAGGAGGGTGTCCACCTGCGCCTGGGTGAAGCCGCCCACGTAGCCCGTGGCGGGGTCGTCCACATAGCGCGCGCTGCCGTTCAGGAGCACCAGCCGGGAGAACAGGCCCGGGTCCGCGCCCGCGGCGAGCAGGCCCGCCATGGCCGACATGGAGTGCCCGAGGAAGATCGCGCCGCGGAGCCCGAGCTCCCCGCAGAGGAGGGCCAGGTCATCGGCGAAGCCCAGGACATTCGCATGCCGCTGCGGCGAGAACGCGGCGGGATCCGCCTCGGTGGAACCGGCCAGCGCGTAGGTCACCACGCGGGCCGACTTCTGGAAGTGCGCCACCAGGGGGTCCCACTGCGCCTGGCTGCCGCCCAGGCCGTGGGCCATGACGATGACGGGTTCGCCGTCCCCATGCTGTTGCACTGCGTAGGCCTGGCTGCGGTCCATGGGCTGTTCCTGTCCTGTCAAGTTTCGTTCGGTGGAGGAGGGGCCTCGCCCGCGAAGGCGGCGGCCGAGGCGTAGAAGCGGTCGAGTTCGATCTGCAGGCCGGGCAGGGCCTGGCCCGCGGCCGTGAGATCCCCCCGGTTCAGGGCCGCGTCCAGGGCCCGCGCCTGCTCGTGCAGAAGGGGTGCCCCAAGGGTGGCGCAGGAAGCGAGGAACTGATAGGACTGCAGGGCCGCCTCCACCAGCGCGCTCTCGTCCACCAGGCGCTGGAGAGAGGCCAGGCCGGCCGGTGCCGTGGCCAGGAACACCCGGACGAGCCGCGCCGCGGCGGGCCGGTCGCCCATGACCCGCTGCAGGAGGGGAGTCGGATCGAAACTCCCGGCCGGCCCATCAGCGGTCGCGGCGGCCGCGGGCAGGAAGCGCCGCAGCACCTCCAGCAGGACCTCCGGCTCGATGGGCTTGGTCAGGTAGTCGTCCATGCCCGCGTCCAGGCAGCGCTGGCGGTCCTGGGCCATGGCGTGGGCCGTCATGGCCACCACCGGGACCCGGCAGTCCAGGACGCCGGACTCGGGACGGCGCAGGGCCGCCGTGGCCTCCAGGCCGTCCAGGTTGGGCATCTGGATGTCCATCAGGACCAGGTCGTAAGGCTTGTTCCGCAGCGCCTCCAGGGCTTCCCGGCCGTCGTGGGCCACGTCGGCGCTGAGCCCCCAGCCCTCGAGCAGAGCCAGGGCCAGCTCCTGGTTCACCGCGTTGTCCTCGGCCAGGAGGATCCGGGAGGGGCCGAAGGCGTGCACCAGCCCCGCCGCCGCGGCGGTCTGCGCCCCGGCGGTGGCCTGGGGGGCCTGCCGCCGCAGCCGGGCCGTGAACCAGAACTCGGAGCCGCGGCCTTCCTCGCTGGTGACGCCGATCTCCCCCCCCAGCAGCGCCGCGAGCTGCTGGCTGATGGTGAGGCCCAGGCCCGTGCCGCCGTAGTTGCGGGTGGTGGAGGCGTCCACCTGGGTGAAGCTCTGGAAGATCTCGCCCAGCCTGTCCGCAGGGACCCCGATGCCGGTGTCCCGCACGCGGAAGCGGAGGTGGGCCTCGGCGCCTTGGGCGGGGAGGGTCTCCACGAGCACTTCCACGCGCCCCTCCGAGGTGAACTTGAGGGCGTTCCCGATCAGGTTCAGGAGCACCTGCCGCAGGCGGGTCGGATCACCACGCAGGCGGTCCGGGACCTCGGGGCTGAGCGCGCAGGCGAAAGCCAGCCCCTTCTCCTCCGCCACGGGCGCCTGGAGCAGCCGGACCTCCTCCACGAGGACCTCCAGGCTGAAGTCCAGCTCCTCGAGCTCCAGCTTCCCCGCTTCGATCCGCGAGAGGTCCAGGACGTCGTTGACGATCTCCAGCAGAGAGGTCCCGCAGATGCGCGCGGACTCGGCGTAGCGCCGCTGCTTGGGGTCGAGGGGGGTCTTGAGGAGCAGCCCCACCATGCCGATCATGCCGTTCATCGGCGTGCGGATCTCGTGGCTCATGTTGGCCAGGAACTCGGACTTGATGGCGCTGGCCGCGTGGGCCTCCTCCGCCAGCCGCTCCGCCCGCTGCTTCTCCTCCAGCAGGAGCTCGCTGGCGGTGACGAGCTCCGTGATGTCCGTGATGGTGCCCACGGCCCGCAGGGGGTTGCCCGCGGCGTCCCACTCCACCACCTTGCCCCGGTCATGCACCCAGATGATCCTGCCGCTGGCGTGGGTCATGCGGTAGCGGTTCCTGAAGGGTGGGGTCGCGGTGCCTGGGGCCAGGCTCGTCTGGATGGACTCGGCGATCCGGGGCCAGTCCTCCGCCACCACCAGCCCCTGGAGGAGCTCGGCGGCGTGCTCGATGTACTGCTCCCCCAGGCCCAGGATCTCGCACCAGCGGGCGTTGTGCCGCACCCAGCCGTGGGGGATGTCGTAGTCCCAGAGGCCGTCCCCGGTGGCGTCCAGGGCGTAGGCCAGGGTCTGCTCGACGCGGGCGCGGGCCAGGTTCGCCACCCGTCGCTCCGTGGTATCCACGAAGCTGACCGCCATGCCCACGACCTGGCCGTTTTTCCGGAAGGGGTAGGCCCGGTAGTCCACATTGAAGGTGGAGCCATCGGCGCGGCGGAGCTCCTCGTCTGTCACCTGCAGGCCTGTGCCCCGGCTCAGGGACTGGAAGATCTCGCAGGGCGGCACCCGGGGGGCCTCGACCCCCGCCTCCGACACGGGGAGAGCCCTCCTGGCCTGGAGGCGGCCGGCCCGGCCCAGCACCTCCGTGCAGGGCTGCTCGCAGGCCTCGCAGCGGCCCCGCAGGCGGATGCCCGTGAGCTGCTGCATGTTCCGGCCCAGCAGCTGGTCGGGGCTCTCGTAGCCCAGGATCTGCACGCAGGCGGAGTTGATGTAGGTGCACAGGCCCTCGCGGTCCATGAGGAAGACGGCCTCGACCGAGGAGCCCGTCAGCACCTGGATGCGCTCCAGCCGCTCATCGGCCAGATCTTTGACCCGGAAGCGGTTCCGCTCCAGGGTGTAGAGCAGGTAGAACACGCAGGCGGTGGCGAGCAGACCGAACGCCAGGAATATCCACTTGCCTCTTTGGGGCGGCAGGAAGTCGGAGTGGACGCCGGGCCAGAGGCGGAGGAACCAGTCCTCGCCATAGACCTTCACCACCCCGGAGTGGATGTAGGGCGCTCCCTCGAGCGGCCCATCGGGGGTCAGGCGGCAGAGCAGCGCCTCTTCCCGCATGGTCGAGCCGAGGTAGGCTTCCAGGCCCCACCCCTTGGGCGAACGCTCCAGGATGGTTCCCAGCAGGGAATCCATCCGGTAGGCCTGGAAGACCCAGCCCAGGAGGGCCTCCCGCCGCTGGAGCACGCTGGCCAAGGGCCATCCGGGCCGGTAGACCGGACTGAAGAACAGGACCCCGGTTGGGTTGACCGAAGCGTCCTCCCGGAACAGCGTGACGGGCTTGGTGAGCGTCGGTACTCCGGTATCACAGGCCTGGGCCATGGCGGCCCTCCGGACGGGATCGGCGTAGAGGTCCCGGGCCAGCAGGCTCCGGTTGGCATCTTGCAGGGGGTCCACCAGGAGCAGGCTACCTGTGCCCATGGCCTGGGGTGCTGGGCCCAGCTCCTGACCCCCGTGGGGGGCGGGGTGCCAGGCCACGACTCCGAAGGCCCGGAACGAATGGTTGACCGCGATCAGGTCCAGGCTGGAGACGTAGTGGCTCCAGGTCTCCTGGCTGGGCATGGCCTCCCGCTGGGAGATGAACTCGGCGGCGCCCCGGAGCATCTGCTCGCTGAACGCCAACCGCCGCTGGATCCGCTCCCGGAGCAGCGTGGCTTCCGCATCGAAGCTCCTCGCGGCGTGAACCCGGTCTTCGTGGCTCGTCCAGGCGAAGCTGAGAATGGACATGACCAGACCCACCAGCAGTCCCAGCCAGGGCCGAATGGATCGGAGGGCTTGGAGCCTGGTGCCGGGCATCGCGCGCTCCTTGGAAGCGAGAGGCGGCCTGCAGGCGCCCACGGTCCCGGGGTTCTGAAAAACGCAGATCCGACCCGGGCATCCAGTGGCTCCACGCCCCTGGGTCCTGGCCGTTCTGGGTGGATCCCCGCAGTCCATGCCGGGGAAGCAATGAGCTTTTAGCAGCGCTTACGGTAGCATGAGTGATTGTTTAACGCTTAATTTCATCATATAGATAGGTTTAATTGCTTAAGTAATTTCACCTAGTTGTAGGCCACGGTCACCGTGAAGGTGCCCGCGTAGGTGCCCGGAGTCTGGTTGGCCTCGACTCCGAGGGTGGCGCCTACGTTCAGGCTCAGGTGGCCACTGGCATCCAGGAGCTGGGTCGCGCCGCCGGTGCTGAATCCCTCCACCAGCATCTGGTGGGCCCCGGAGGTGATCTGGACGCTGGCGGGCAGGCTCACGCTGAAGGTGGCATGGGGCTCGCCGGCCACCTGGAAGCGGGCGGAGGACACGCCCGCGGCGCTGGCCAGGAGGACGCCACCGGTGGCCTGGCGCGAGCCGTCCGGCCCCAGGAGCACCTGGCCCGCGGTCCGGGTGGCGATGAGGGCGCCGAAGTTCAGGTCCACGGGCTTCTGGATGGAGATGGGCTGGTAGATCTGGGCCGAGGCCATGGCCGTGGCGCTGCTGCTCTGGCCGTGGACCGGCAGCATCCCCGCGAGGAGCAGGGCTCCGACGCTGACGAGGATCCTGCTCCTGTGTCCCTGCGGCATACCTGAGTCCTTCTCCACTCCCCATCGGGCGGGGGCAGGCCCGACTTGACCTGGTTGTCAGTTTACCTTTGGATCATCAAATATGTGACAACATGTGATTTGAGTCATCCGGATCGGCCGCCGAGGGGCTTAACTCGATCGCCTCGTTGCGCTAACCTCTCGATATTCACCTCTTCCTTCCAGCCGAGAGCCCCATGAGCGAACAAGATCCCCCCATCTACCTGGGCAAGCCCCTGATCCCGCCCACGGAGACCCTCCGGGCCCAGGCGCCCATGAGTCCCGAGGCGACCCTGGCCTACCTGGAGCGGGCCCGCCAGAATCCGGAGGGCTACTGGGCCGACATCGCCGGGGAGCTGGAGTGGTACGCCCCCTGGCAGAAGACGCTGGAGGGCGGCTTCCCGGACTTCACCTGGTTCAAGGGCGGGCTCAGCAACGTCTCGCTCAACTGCGTGGACCGCCACGCCCGCAGCCACCCGGACAGGGTGGCGATCTACTGGGAGCGCGAGGACGGGGCCCGCGAGGCCTGGACCTACGCGCAGCTCCTGGACTCGGTCGCCCGCTTCGCGTCGGTGCTGAAGGGCCTGGGCGTGCAGAAGGGGGACCGCGTCGCGGTCTACATGAGCAACATCCCCGAGGCCTTCATCGCCTGCCACGCCTGCTACCGCATCGGCGCCATCTACGCCGTGATCTTCGCGGGCTTCTCGGCCCAGGCGGTGCGCGAGCGCCTGGAGGACGCCCAGCCCCGGGTGGTGGTGGCGGCGGATGCCAGCGTGCGCCGGGGCAAGCGGGTCATCCTGAAGGAGACCCTCGACACGGCCATGGAGGGCATCGCCGCCATCGAGAAGGTGGTGGTCGTGCAGCGCATGGGCGGCGAGATCCCCATGGTGCCGGGCCGGGACCTCTGGTACGCGGACCTCATGGCCACGGCCAGCGCGGACTGCCCCCCGGAGCCCATGGAGGCCAACGAGCCCGGCTTCCTGATCCACACCTCGGGCACCTCCGCCAAGCCCAAGGGCCTGATCCATGCGGGCATGGGCTTCCTGGTGGGCGTCTACGCCAACACCAAGTGGTCCCTGCTGCCCCAGGCCGACGACGTGCTGTGGTGCACCGCGGACGTGGGCTGGCTCACCTTCCCCATCTGGGCCCTGGTGGGCGGCCTGGCCAACGGGGCCACCCTGGTGGCCTATGAAGGGGCCCTGGACTGGCCGGAGCCCAGCCACTTCTACGAGGTCATGGAGCGGCTCCGCGTCACCAAGCTGTTCACCGCGCCCACGGCCCTGCGGATGCTGCGGCGGGCGGGGGACGCCTGGATGGAGGGCCGGGACCTCAGCCGCCTCACCCTGATCAGCTGCGTGGGGGAGCCCCTGGACCCGGACACCTGGTACTGGAGCCGGGATGTGCTGGGCGGCGGACGCATCTTCTTCAACAACACCTACGGCCAGACCGAGACCGGCACCGGCTGGACCTCCAGCATGGTGGGCATGACCCCCACCAAGCCCGGCTCCTGCGGCCACCCCCTCCCGGGCTACAAGGCCGAGGTGGTGGACCTCGAGGGGGCTCCCGTGCCCGACGGGACCCTGGGCGTGCTGACCCTGGCGGCGCCCTTCCCGAGCCTGGTGCGGGGCGTCTGGGGCGACCCCCAGCGCTACGTCTCCACCTACTTCTCCCGCTATCCCGGCCGCTACAACAGCTACGACGCCACGGTCATCGATCCCGACGGCCAGGTGTGGGTGACGGGCCGGGTGGATGACGTCATCAATGTCGCCGCCCACCGCATCGGCACCATGGAGCTGGAAGCGACCATGATCGGCGATCCGGACGTCAGCGAGGCCGCCATCATCGGCGTGCCGGACCCGGTCAAGGGCGAGGTCCCCGTGGCCTTCGTGATCCTGCGGGCGGGCGCCGAGGCGGGCCCGGAGCTGGCCCAGCGCCTGATCGACCGGATCGCCCGGGAGCTGGGCTCCTTCGCGAAGCCCTCGCGGGTGGTCTTCACGCCGACCCTGCCCCGCACCCGCAGCGGCAAGATCATGCGCCGCCTCCTGCGGGACCTGGCCCGGGAGGGCGCGGTGCACGGGGACCTGAGCGCCTTGGAAAATCCCGATTCAATCGAGACCATCCGGGACCTGCTGCGGCGCTGAGGCAGAGCCCGCCCGAACTCACGGGATCGCCCAGTGGGCCGATAGGTCCACTTGTAGCGAACCTGGAGCCAGCCATGTCCGAGAGCACCCACGGTGAGGCCGCCTCCTCCCGGCTGGGCTGGAGCAGCCTCCTGGAGGGGCTGCCCCAGGGGCTGGTCCTGCTGGACGCGGAGGGATGGACCCTGGAGGCGAACCCCGCCGCGCTGCGCCTGCTCCGGCGGGACCAGGGCCTCCCCGGCACCCGGGAGCGGCTGGGCCCGGACTGCCGGGTGACGGCTGAGGACGGGATGGCCCTGGGCCGGGATGAGCGCACCTGGTTCGAGGACGGCGCGACGGTCCGCCGGGTGGCCCTGGACTGGGGCGAGGGTGCGCCGGTCTGGCTGCAGGTCACGGCGAGGCCCCTGCCCGAGGGGGCCCTGCTCCTGGTCTTCGAGGACCTCACCGGCGCGAAGGCCGCCGAGGAGGGGCACCGCCTGCAGGCCTGGGCCCTGGATCAGGCCATGGACATGGTCACCGTCACGGACCTCCAGGGGCGGATCCTCTATGTGAACGAGGCCCAGTGTCAGGTGCTCGGCCGGGCCCGGCAGGACCTGCTGGGCCGCACCACGGACGAGTATTCGGCCGATGCCGCCGGGGCGGAGGGGCAGCGGCGCCTCATCCAGGCGACCCTGGCCGAAGGTGGCTGGCATGGCACGGTCACCAACGGCACGCCCGACGGCTCGCAGCTCCAGGTGGATCTGCGGACCAGTCTGGTCCGGGACCCCGAGGGCCGGCCCATCGCCCTGGTGGGTGTCGGCACAGACGTCACCAGCCGGGAGGATGCCAAGGAGGAGCTCCTCCGGGTGAACCGCGACCTCCGCGCCCTCAGCGACTGCAACCTGGCGATCATCCATGCGACCGATGAAGAGGTGCTGCTGAACGAGGTCTGCCGGATCATCGTGGAGGTCGGCGGCTACCGGCTGGCCTGGGTGGGCCTCGCGGAGCACGATGCCGGGAAGACCGTGCGGCCCGTCGCCCAGGCGGGCGTCGAGGTGGGCTACCTCCAGACCCTGGGCCTCACCTGGGCGGACACCGAGCGGGGGCAGGGCCCCACGGGGACCGCCATCCGAACGGGATGCGCCTCTTCGGCCCGGAACATCCTGACGGACCCCCGCTTCGCGCCCTGGCGGGCCCAGGCCGTCCGGCGCGGCTACGCCTCGTCCCTGGTGCTGCCGATGTTCATGGGCGCCGAGGTGTTCGGAGCGCTCAACATCTACTCGGCCCGGCCGGACGCCTTCGACGCCAAGGAGGCCCACCTCCTGACGGAGCTGGCCAACACCCTGGCCTTCGGGGTCGCGGTCCTGCGCACCCGCATCGCCCAGCAGCAGTCCGAGGCCGCCCTCGAAAAGAGCACCGAGCGCTTCCGGCAGATCAGCGAGGCCACCGAGGAGTTCATCTGGGAGGTGGATCCCGAGGGCCTCTACACCTATGCCAGCCCGGTGGTGGAGGCCCTCCTCGGCTACACCCCCGAGGAGCTGGTGGGCCGGTTCCACTTCTACGACCTGTTCCCGGAGGCCGAGCGGGAGGCGCTGGTGCCAGCCGTCTTCGAGACGTTCGGGCGCCGTGAGGCCATCCGGGATCTCCCCAACACAGCCCTCCACAAGGACGGCCGGGAGGTGCTCCTGGAGACCACGGGCCTGCCGATCCTGGGGCCCGCCGGGGAGTTCCTGGGCTACCGCGGCGTGGACCGGGATGTCACGGAGCAGCGGCAGGCCGAGCAGTTCCTGCGGGAGAGCGAGGAGCGGTTCCGGAGCCTCTTCGACCACACGCCCGTGGCGGTGCTGGAGGAGGACTTCTCCCTGGTGAGCGCCCGGCTGGAGGAGCTGCGCGGGCAGGGCGTCACGGACCTGCGCGCCCACCTGCTGGCCCACCCGCAGGAGCTCCGTGAGCTCTTCACCCGGGTGCAGATCCTCGAGGTCAACACCGCGGGCCTGCGGCTCCTGGGCGTGGCCTCCCCGGTGGAGCTGATCCGGGTGCGTCCGACCCAGTTCATGGAGGAGTCCCTGGCCGTGATCCGGGAGGAGCTGGCCCTGCTTTATGAGGGGCAGACCGAGGTGGAGCTGGAGCTCCCAATCATCACGTCCGCAGGGCGGCTGGACCTGGAGCGCCGGCTGTCGGTGGTGCCGGGTCATGACCAGGACCTCTCGCGGGTGCTGGTCTCGCTCCTGGACCTGACCGAGCAGAAGGCGGCGGAGGCCGAGCGCCAGCGGATGGAGAAGGAGCTGAACCACCTCCACCGCCTGGAGAGCCTGGGCCGCCTGGCGGGGGGCGTCTCCCACGACATGAACAATGTGCTGGGGGCCATCATGGCCGTGGCCAGCCTCCTGAAGGCCCGTCACTGCGAGGACCCCACCCTCGTGAAGGATGCGGAGGCCCTGCTCCAGGCCGCCATCCGAGGCCGGGACCTGGTGAAGGGCCTCCGGGACTTCAGCCGCAAGGACCTGGACTCCGCCACGGAGCTGGACCTCAACGGCATGGTCCGCCAGGAAGCGGACCTGCTGGACCGGACCATGCTCAAGCGCGTGGCCATCGACCTGGATCTGGACGAGGACCTGCCGAGGGTGGTCGGCGAGGCGAGCTCCATCGCCAACGCCCTCATGAACCTCTGCATGAACGCCGTGGACGCCATGCCCGAAGGCGGCCGGATCACCCTGGGGACCCGCGCCCTGGGGCGGGCCGGCCTGGCCCTCTCGGTCCAGGACAATGGCGAGGGGATGCCGCCGACGGTCCTCGCCCGGGCCCTGGAGCCCTTCTTCACCACCAAGCCCGCGGGCAAGGGCACCGGCCTGGGGCTCTCCCAGGTCTACGGGACCATGCGGGCGCATGGGGGCAGCATGGACATCCAGAGCCAGCCCGGACAGGGGACGCGCGTCACGCTGACCTTCCCCCTGGCGGTGCCACCGGAGCTCGCCGAGGTCCAGGAGGCCGCCGCGGGGCTGATTCCGGACCTGCCGAACCAGGCCTTGAGGATCCTCATGGTGGATGACGACACGCTCGTGCGGGAGACCTTCCTGAGCATGCTGGAAGTGATCGGCCACCACCCCCAGGGCGTCTCCGGGGGCCTGGCGGCCCTGCGGGCCCTGGAGGATGGGCCGCTGCCGGACCTGGTGATCATGGACATCAACATGCCGGACATGAACGGCCTCGAGGCCCTGGAGCGCCTCCGGGCCCGCTGGGCGACCCTGCCGGTGCTGATGCTCTCGGGCTACGTAGACGACCGGGCCCTGGGCCTGCTGGCGCAGTTCCCCGGCGTTCGCGTCCTCCGCAAGCCCTGCGAGATGGGCGACCTGAGGCGCGCCCTCCAGGACTGGTTCTGAGCCTCACTCGCCGCCGGACCAGCGGAAGTCCTTGAGCTGCTGGCGCAGGGCCATCTTCATGAACTTGCCGGTGGCGGTCCGGGGGATGGCCTCCATGAAGAGGTAGGCGTCGGGCAGCCAGAACTTGGCGAACTTCGGCGCCAGGAAGTCCCGCAGCTCCTCGGGTGTGGCGGTCGCGCCGGGGCGCAGCACCACGCAGGCCACGGGCCGCTCGTCCCACTTGGGGTGCGCCACGGCCACCACCGCGGCCTCGGCGATGGCCGGGTGGCCGATGAGGGCGTTCTCCAGGTCCACGCTGCTGATCCACTCGCCGCCGGACTTGATGAGGTCCTTGCTGCGGTCCGTGATGCGGACGTAGCCCTCGGGGCTGGTGGTGACGATGTCGCCGGTGCGGAACCAGCCGTCCTCGGTGAACTTGGAGGCCTCGGCGGGGTTCTTGAAATAGGCGCTAGCGATGAAGGGACCGCGCACCATCAGCTCGCCCATGGCCTTGCCGTCCCAGGGGGCGGGGCCGTCCAGGGCCTCCACGCGGACCTCCACGAAGGGCACCGGCAGGCCCTGGGTGGCGCGCAGCTGCAGCCTCTGCTCCGCGGGCAGCCCCTCCAGGCTGGGCTTGATGCGGCTCACGGTGCCCAGGGGCGTCATCTCGGTCATGCCCCAGGCCTGCACCACCTTGAGGCCGTGGTCCCGCTCGAAGCGCGAGATCATCGAGGGCGGGGCCGCCGCGCCGCCGGAGATGATCTCCTGCAGCTTCGAGAGGTCCCAGGTGCCCGCCGGGGCCTTGTCCAGCGCGTCCAGCAGGCCGAGCCAGATGGTGGGCACGCCGGCGGTCTTGGTGACGCCCTCGCGGGCCATGAGGTCCAGGAGGCTCACCGCGTCCAGGTGCGGCCCGGGGAAGACCTGCTTGGCGCCGACCATGGTGCAGGTGAAGGGCAGGCCCCAGGCGTTCACGTGGAACATGGGCACCACCGGCATCACCACGTCCGTGAAGGAGCCGCCCAGGACGTCGGGCATGGCGCTGACCATGGAGTGCAGCACCAGGGAGCGGTGCGAGTAGAGCACGCCCTTGGGGCGGCCCGTGGTGCCGGAGGTGTAGCAGAGGCCCGCGGCCTGGTTCTCGTCGATGGCCGGGATCTCGTAGCTGGCGGGCTCCGCGGCGATGAGCTGCTCATAGTCCAGGGTGCCCTCGGGGAGCGGCTGGCCGTGGGCCCAGACCACCACCTGGCGGACCTTCACGTCGTCCTTCAGCTTCTCCCACAGCGGCAGCAGCACATCGTCCACGAGGAGGATGACGTCCTCGGCGTCGCCCATGATGTAGGCGATGTCCGCCGGGGAGAGGCGCGGGTTCAGGGTGTGGAACACGCCCTCGGCCAGGGGGATGCCGAAGTAGGCCTCCAGGTGGCGGTAGTGGTTCCAGGCCAGGGTGGCCACCCGCTCGCCGGGCTTCAGGCCCAGCTTCTTGAGTGCGTTGGCGAGCTGCTGGGCGCGGCCGTGGAACTCCGCGTAGTTGGTCCGGTGGAGGCTCTTGTCCGGGCGGCGCGAGACGATCTCCACCTCGGGATAGTAGAGCGCCGCCCGCTGGAAGAGGTGCGGGAGCGTGAGCGGGAACGCCATCATCAAGCCGTCCATGCGGGTGCCTCCAGGTAGCTGCGTCTGTGGGGGGGATGCCTTGGGAACACGATACATCCACCGGCAGTCATGGCGATACGGCGATCCGCAATGGCGCGACCAGGGGCCGTTCAGGTCGAAGCAAAGAACTGTTTAGCCACCGATGAACACCGATAAAAGAATGATAAAAATCCCGGGTTGTCTCAGACGCCCAGGGCCTCGGTGGCGTTGTCCCGGGGGGTCTGGAAGAGGCTGAAGGCGGTGGCGAGGCCCACGACGGCGAGGCAGCCGATGACGTTGTACCAGAGGAACGAGATGCGGGTGTACCGGAAGCACAGCAGCACGCCGGCCTCGGCGACGAGGGCGGCGTAGAAGGCGGTGCCGCCCTGGACGCGCTTGACGAAGAAGGCCGTGATGAAGATGCCGAGGATGGTGCCGTAGAACAGCGAGCCCAGGATGTTCACGGCCTCGATGAGGGAGCCGAGCCGGGCGGCGTACTCGGCGAAGGCCATGGCGAAGCCGCCCCAGGCGAAGGTGGCCACTCGGCCCACCCACACCTCCCGCGTGCCGCTGCCGCCGACCAGGCGCCGCCACAGGTCCACCACCGTGGTGGCGCCCAGGGCGCTGATCTCCCCGGACATGGAGGACATGGAGCCCGAGAACACCGCGGCCAGCACCAGGCCCACCAGGCCCGCGGGCAGGCTGCTCAGCACGTAGGCCAGGAAGATGTAGTTCGTGTCGCTGGGATTGGTGCCGGGGTTGGCCTTCTGGATGAGGGCCACGCCGTCGCGCCGGAGCGCCTCGCTCTCGGCATGGGCCTGCTGGAAGCGCAGCTTCGCCGCTGCGATCCGGGCCGCGTCGCCGCTGTGGCGGGCTTCGACGAAGGCCTCGGCCCGCTGGCTCTGGGCCGCCCGGGACCGGGCGAAGTCCCCTTCCAGGGCGCGGTAGGCGGGGGCGTCGGGGCCCGCCAGCACCTGCTTCACGGGGCCCGGGTTGAAGAACAGGGGCGGGGTGTGGAACTGGTAGAACACGAAGACCAGGGCGCCCAGGAGCAGGACCAGGAACTGCAGGGGCACCTTGACCATGCCGTTGAGCAGCAGGCCCAGGCGGCTCTGGGTGATGGAGCTGCCCGCCAGGTAGCGCTGCACCTGGGACTGGTCCGTGCCGAAGTAGGACAGCATGAGGAAGAAGCCGCCGATGAGCCCGGACCAGAGGTTGTAGCGGTTGTTGAGGTCGAAGTGCGGGTCGATGACGTTCAGCCGCCCCAGGCCACCGGCCACGTGCAGGGCGTCGCCGAGGCTCACGTGGGCGGGCAGGCGGTGGACGGTCATGATTCCCGCCAGCAGCATGCCGCAGGCGATGATGAACATCTGCGAGCTGTGGGCCCAGGCCACGGCCTTGGTGCCGCCCACCACGGTGTAGGTCATGACGAGCACACCGATGAGGAGGATGTTCGCGTGGATGCTCCAGCCCAGGAGCACCGAGAGCACCAGGGCCGGGGCGAAGATGGTGATGCCCACGGCCAGGCTGCGCTGGAGCAGGAAGAGGCAGGCCGCCAGCAGGCGGGTCTTGAGGTCGAAGCGGGCCTCCAGGATCTCGTAGGCCGTGGAGACCTTCAGGCGGTGGTAGAGGGGGATGGCCCAGATGGACAGCACGATGGCGGCCAGGGGCAGGCCGAAGTAGAACTGCACGAAGCGCATGCCGTCCACGTAGGCCTGGCCCGGCGTGGAGAGGAACGTGATGGCGCTGGTCTGGGTGGCGATGATGGAGAGGCCGATGAGCCACCAGCGGTGGTCCCGGCCGCCGCCGATGTAGTGGTCGCCCGTGGTGGCGCCGCGGCCCTTGTAGAGGCCCCACAGCACCACGAACAGCAGGGCCCCGCCGAGGACAATCCAGTCCAGGCGGCTCACGAGCAGACCCGGGCCAGCAGCCCGAAGCCCAGGATGCAGAGCAGCAGCTCGCCCAGCACCACCGCGTAGAGGCGCGGCCAGGTCCCCAGGATCGGCGGCGGGACTTCGTCAGTCATGGGGATGGCCCAGGGCCAGGAGGTTGGCGAAGAGGCGGGTGGCGCCGGGCACGCCGTCCGGCAGCTGGCGGAAGAAGGCCAGGCCCGTGTAGACGTAGCGGCCCTGGCCGTGCTCGGCCACGAGCAGCGCGCCGCCATCCTCGGCCTCGCCGGGATCCGCCATGCCCAGCAGCGGCACGTAGCGGGCGTCCCAGCCCTCGGCGTGGTAGAGGCTGCGCTCCTGCACCCAGCCGTCGAAGTCCGCGGCGCTGAGCTCGTTGGGCCGGTGGAAGAGGGGGTGGGCGGGCTGGAGGAAGCGCACGGGCACGGTCTCCACGGTGACCCGCCTGCGGCCCACCTTGAAGGGATAGGGGCCGATGGTGTCCGTCACCATGGCGGCGTTGATGCCGGGGAAGCCCGTATTCACCGTGTAGAGGACGACCTCCGTGCCGCCCGCCGCCACGTAGGCGTGCAGCCGCTCCTTGAGGGTCTGCAGGGCCGGTCGCGTGTTGAAGGCGCGGATGCCCAGCACGATGGCGTCGTAGCCCTGGAGGCTCTCCTGGGCCAGGGCCTCGTCCGTCAGCAGCTCCACCTGGTAGCCCAGGCGGCGCAGGGCGTGGGGGATCTCGTCCCCGGCGCCCATGACGTAGCCGATGCGCTGGCCCGTGCGCTTCAGCTCGAAGCGCTCCAGCCGCGCCTGGGCCAGGGGCAGCAGGGTCTGCAGGGGGATGTGCGGGTGGTCCAGCTTCAGCAGGCTCCGGGCGGGGGCGAAGCCGGCCCCGGTGTCCACCTCGGCGCGCAGCTCACCCGAGGCGGTCCCGGCGGGGGGACTCAGGCGGAAGGTCAGCTCCTTCTCCTCCCCGGCGCGGGCCAGAGTGAAGGGCTGCTCGGCGGGCTGGACGGCCCACCCCGCGGGCACCTGGAGGCGCACGCGGCCCGCGGCGCCGGCGCCACCCGCCAGCACCTTCAGGCGCAGGTCCCGGGCGCCACCGGCCGTGAAGATCTGCACGGCCTCCGCGAGGTTCACGAGCACCGGCGGCACCACGGCCAGGGGCTGGGTGCGCTCGCCGAGGATGGGGTCCCGGAAGCGGAACTGCACGGGCACCGTGACCTCGAAGGCGCCTTCGGGCAGGGCCAGGCGGGCCCAGACGCGGAAGGGCGCGGGCGCCTCGGGCAGGCCCGCCCAGGCCTCGCCGCCGGGCCCGTCGAGCCAGGGTGGCTGGCTGAGGGGCGTGTCCGGGGGCAGGGTGAAGGTGAAGGCCTCCTTGCGCGCGGCGTCGGCGGGCAGGGGGCGGCCCTCGCCGCGGCGCTCCAGGACGCGGCTGCCCTGGGGCGTGACCGCCTCGAGGCTGAGGCTGTCGAGGGCCAGGGGCGCGCCGCCCCGGACGAGCAGCTGGGCGCTCACCGTGAGACGGTCCCCGGGCGCCACCCGCTGCCGGTCCGCGATGGCCTCCACCCAGAGGCCCGCGGCGACCCGGAGGGCCTCCTCCAGCTCCGCGGCCTTGGCCTGGACCAGGGGCTCGGCCTGGACCGCCGGGGCCAGGGCGCGCAGGGCCTGGAGGGCCTGCGTGAGCCGCGGCAGGCTGGCGGCGGGGCGGTCCGGGCGGAAGGCCGCACGGGCCTCCCGCAGCCGCGCGGCGAGGTCCGCGGTGCCCGGGAAGCGGGCCCAGGTGAGGTCGATGCCCTCGAAGAGGTCCGTGCGGGCGGGCTCCCCCGCCAGCAGCTCGAAGCCCTCTTCCCACGGGCCCCGCTGGGCCAGCACGCCGAAGCCCTGGCTGCGGTGCTGGCTGCGGCTCTCGGCGGCCAGCTCACCGTAGGAGCGGCCCAGCAGCGGATCGAAGGCGCCCACGTCGAGGCGCAGGCTGCCCGCGGGCGGCCGGGGGGCGTCGTCGCCGAAGCGGAAGAGGTTCCAGAGCAGCCGCCGGGCCTGCCAGGGCCGGAGGCCCGCCCGGAGCTGCTCCGGGAAGCGGGCCGGGTCCGCGGCGGCGGTGAAGGCCTCGATGGCCAGCAGGGCCGAGGCGGTGTGGTGGCCGTGGCCCGCCCGGGCGTCCGGGGGGAAGCGCGTGAGGATGACGTCGGGCCGGAAGGCGCGGATGGTCCGCACCACCTCGCCCAGCACCCGCTCGTGGTGCCAGAGGCGCAGGGACTCCTCGGCGGTCTTGCTGAAGCCGAAGTCCACGGCGGAGCTGAAGAACTGCTCGGCGCCGTCGATGCGCCGGGCGGCGCGCAGCTCCTGGGTGCGGATGGCCGCCAGGCTGTCGCCCAGCTCCGGGCCGATGAGGTCCTGGCCGCCGCCGCCCCGGGTGAGGGACAGGTAGGCGGTGCGCAGGTGGCGGCCCCTGGCCAGGGTGGCCAGCACCGCGGTGTTCTCGTCGTCCGGATGGGCGGCGACATAGAGGACGCTGCCCACGGTCTGGAGGCGGTCCAGCTGCTTCTGCAGCTCCGCGGCGTCCCGCACGGGCAGCTGGGCCTGGAGTCCCGGCAGGGCCAGGAGGAGCAGGGTCGCGGCCCGGAGGCGACGGCGGAGGCCGGACATGGGGTTGAGAGGACTCATGCCAAGGATTGTCGCACTGGCTCAACCCACTCTTACGTGGATTAAGAACGGGAGAGAAACTCCGGGAACGGGGTGTTCAGGAACTACACTTGGAGCACCATCCCCCGATGAGCAACCAATGGAAGGGCCGAGCGCACCCCATGAAAAAAGCCACAAGACCCAAATCTCCGGTGACGCCAGTGCCTGCCGTCCCTCTCCAGGCCGCGGCGGACCCCAAGCCCAGGACCACCATCGTCGGCGTCGGCGCCTCCGCAGGGGGCCTGGAGGCGCTGGAGCAGTTCCTGACTCAGGTGCCTCCGGCCAGTGGCCTCGCCTTCGTGGTGGTCCAGCACCTGGATCCCACCCACAAGGGC
>Ga0208507_1000671_pt1 | contig 21205 bp, 21 predicted proteins | sample CryBogCBH12Aug01_FD_184626 | JGI IMG/M metagenome (GOLD analysis project Ga0208507, IMG submission 184626) | Freshwater microbial communities from Crystal Bog, Wisconsin, USA - CBH12Aug09.1 (SPAdes) (version 2) | ecosystem: Environmental > Aquatic > Freshwater > Lake | place: Crystal Bog... | reverse complement strand
AGGACATCACCACGGCCATATGGAAGCCGGTGTGCATCACAAGCATCCTCGTGCAGAGCACAAGAAGGGTGGCAAGGTAGAATCGCCTATGGAAGGTCACTGGGCTTCTGACGAAGCTCCACATGACGTCTATGAAGGCGGCAATTCTAACGTCGTCAAGGAAGCCGACAAGCGTAAGCACGGCGGCAAAATCCACAAGGCCAAGAAGCACGTCGGTCACCACGAAGGCCACAAGGCCGAGCATCGTGCAGACCGCGCCCCACGCAAGTCGGGTGGCCGCGCTTCAGGTTCAAACATGAACCCACTGTCGTCTGCTCACAAGGGTATGGAGCCTAAGGGCCACCACTCTTACGAGTCAGAAGAGCACGGCAAGTAAAAAGTCGAGGGGGGCTTCGGCCCCCCTTTTCTCTATAGGGAGCCTCATATGACCGCTGCATGGACGCGTTCCGAAGGTAAATCGCCATCTGGTGGGCTTAACGAACGCGGTAGGCAATCTGCTCGTGCGGAAGGTCATCACCTCAAGGCTCCAACCAAAGATTCCGATAATCCGCGCCACGAGAATTTTAGGGCAAGAATGTGTGGGATGAAGGAAAAACTTACATCCTCTAAAACTGCCCACGACCCCAACAGCAGAATCAATCTTGCTTTAAAAAAATGGGGCGTGACATGCTAATTTGCACTCGTTGCAAATGCGAAAAACCAGAAACTTCTGAGTTTTTTCCTCTTCATAATAAGAAGCGCAACGGGTTGGATAGTTGGTGCAGGGATTGTCGTAATTCGTATAGGTCTGAAATACGCCGTGGAAACTATCGCGGCATGATCTCTGATCACGAATTGAAATCACTTATAGCGACAACAATTGAATGCACTATTTGCGGAGAACGTGATAAACTTGTCGTTGATCATGATCATGTAACAAGCGAGATTAGGGGCATGTTATGTGATAGGTGCAATAGAGGTTTGGGCCATTTTAGAGACGACCCAGACCTATTAGAATATGCCAGAATTTACCTTTTGGCAGCAAAAAACAAACAGGAAGCTGCGGATTATGTTAAAATCCATAGCGGATTGAACCTATTTGAGGCTTATCAATGACAACCAAACCATTCTGGGACAAACAGCTTCCCAAGGGCCATCACACAAAGCATTTGTCGCACAAGCAAGAGCAAAGTGCTAAGGCTAGTGCAAGGGCCGCAGGTCGGCCATATCCTAACGCTGTCGATAATGTGGCAGTTGCGCGTAAAAAAGGCAAATAATCATGACCACCTTTACATCAACGGGCGCTGTTAACCAGTCCATCACTCGCACGGGTCGCAATGAACCGTTTGAACTACAGGTAGCTCGTAGCCAGATTACGCTTCACAACGTGGTCAACATTTTTGGCTATCAGGCCTCTGTAACGACTACCAGCATCCCAGTCTGGGAAAATGCATCTACTTATACCTACCCAACCTCTGCCTTAACGATGACATATGCCAGCTCGGCATCTGAAACCTTGACCATGACGGTTACTGGTTTGGATGCGAACTACGCTGTCGTGACCGATACGGTGACATTCTCCGGCGGCACTTCCGGTACGGCCACCAACGGCACGGCATTCTTCCGCATCAACAGCATGATTGTCACCAGCGTTGCAACGCTTGGCAATTCAAATGTTGGCACGATTACGGCTAAGAACGGCGGAACGACCTATGCACAGATTGCTATTGGTGTCGGTAAGACACAGATGGCAATTTATACGGTGCCAGCGGGTTACTCGTTCTTCTTGAACCGCATCGACGTGTTTGCATCTAACCCATACACATCTTCTAACAACCTGACTTTTACTAACTGGCAGCAAAATGCCAATTCCAAGGTCGCGCTCAACGTAGCGCAGTCGCCATTTACCAGCATCTTGGACATTCATCGGCAATATCCGCTGATTTATACGGAAAAAACAGACATCCAGTTTCGCGTTAATACAAACGCAGGAACATATGCTGTTGGCGCATTTGGTGAGGGCGTTCTGGTTGCGAATGACGGAACTCTCTAATGGCCACGAGCGGCACCTACACGTTTAATCCGTCGCTCGGCGAGATTGTACTCTATGCGTACAACCTCTGCGAAGTGCGCAATACGGCTATTGCCCAAGAGCACATGGAAGCCGCACGGATGTCCACAAACCTGCTGCTGGCCAATTGGGCCAACCGGGGCGTAAACCTGTGGGCCGTCGATCTCGTGACGGTAAACTTCAACCAGACCCCAACGATTACCAAGGCTACCGGCAACGGTTCAACGGCCACGCTGACCTATGCCACGCCCAACACCCCTGTATACACAATAGGTACACAGATCACCGTGGCAGGCACCGGCATTGTAGACGGTTTGCAGACGGTTACGGCGAGTTCCAACGGTTCGGTGTCCTTTTCATCCTCCGTTGTTGGAACTTCCACCAGCGGCACGATCTCGACCTCGACGCCAGCGGCCACGTACTCGATTGACCCAAACACCGTCGTGATGCTCGACGCATACGTGGAAAACACCACGAATGGGTCGCAGCCCATCGACCGCATCATCCTGCCGGTCTCGCGCACCGAGTACGCGTCCTATCCCAATAAGCAGCAGGTAGGCTTTCCCACTGTGTTCTGGATGGACCGCCTCATTGCACCGCAGGTGACACTGTGGCCGGTGCCGGATGGCACGTCATCGCAGACCCTGAAGTATTACCGCGTCCGCCAAATCCAAGACGCGGCCTACACCGGTGGGCAGACGGTCGAAATCCCGTACCTCTGGCTGGAAGCGTTTGCCTACAATCTGGCTCTGCGCCTCGCCATCATCTGGAATGCCGCAAAGGTGCAATTGCTGAAGCCGCTGGCTGATGAAGCCTATTCCGTTGCCGCCGAGCAGAACGTGGAAACGGCGCAGCAATACATTTCGCCGCAAATCCAAGGATACTTCAGGTGAGGGCAACAGGCCGTGCATCCGTATCAAGTAGAAATCCTCGCGCTTTCGGCATATGTGACCGTTGCGGGTTTTTATACAATCACGACAAGCTCCAATGGCAGTTTGACTATGCAGGTGCTGGCCTTATCAACAAGCGCATTCTGGTGTGCAGCCCGTGCTTGGACACTCCTCAGGCTCAATTAAGGTCGATTATTCTTCCTGCTGACCCAGTGCCAATCGAGAACCCACGCGTTCAAGATTACGCGGCGGCGGAAACAGACAGCATCGCGATTAATGCGCCGACTGTTAAAGACTTCTGGACTGGCATTCCTATCCCATCGACGACAGACATCGTCACGCAGGACGGGGTCAATGTGACGACCCAAGTTTTGGGTAAGCCAACCGGCCTCGACCAGAACGCCGTGATGCCATTGCTCAACCAGAAAAACTACCGTGTGGTGCTTTCCCCGCTGTCTGTGACGTCGCAGACCGGCACAAGCACAATCACAGTGACGTTTTCGTCGGCGCATGGCCTTAGCACCAACGACCAAATTGCGGTTGAAGGTCTGACAAACAACAATGCAGATGGCATTTATAGCGTGACGGTTACTACTGCGACAGCATTCACTTATCAGACAAACAATGCTATACCAGCGGGGAACCTTATCCAAGGCACCACCTTGATGGTTACGGCCTTGGTTGGCTTGCCATACAACTACAACCAGATACCGCTGACTGGACCCACGACATGAGCAATACGACTGTCACGAATCTTCCGGTTCTTACGACCCTTAGCGGATCATCTGAAGTCATGGTTGTGCAGAATGGCGTATCTTATAGCGCCACCGCGCAACAAATTGCCAATCTCAATGCCAATGGAGGTACGGTAACATCAGTTACTGCTCAATCTCCACTTTCGGGCGGAACGATTACGACGACCGGAACTATTGGCGTTACTGATTCGAGCATTACAAACCAATATCTTTCAACTATGCCAGCCAATACCATTAAGGGTAATAATGCGGCGGGTGTGGCTGCTGTTAAAGATTTAACTGCTGCTCAAGTCTTAGCTATGATTGGTGGCGGTACTGTTTCTTCAATTACGGCTGGAACTGGGCTTACTACATCTGGCACCAATCCAATTACTACATCTGGCACGATTTCATTGGCTAACACGAGTGTTGCAGCCGGAAATTATGGAACAGCATCTTCTGTTCCTTCTATTGCTATTAATGCTCAAGGTCAGATTACTTCTGCTTTAAACACAACAATTTCAATTCCATCAGGTCAAGTTACTGGCCTTGGAACGATGGCAACGCAAAATGCCAATGCCGTTGCAATAACTGGCGGAACGATTAACCAAACAGCAATTGGTGGGACAACTCCGTCAACCGGCGCATTTACGAATCTTTCGGCGACTGGAACGGTTGGCTTTAATACCATTTCATCTGGAACGTGGCAGGGGTCTCCTGTGGCTGTCGCCTATGGTGGCACCGGAGCTACAACGGCATCTGGCGCTCGTACTAACCTTGGTGCAGCAGCTTCAGGGGCAAACAGCGATATTACGTCACTTTCTGGTCTGACCACGCCATTATCGGAAACGCAAGGCGGAACGGGTTATGGATCGTATACGACAGGCGACATTCTTTATGCTTCGTCATCTTCCACCTTGGCCCGTCTTAATGACGTGGCTACTGGCAATGCTCTTATTTCTGGAGGGGTCGGTGTTGCTCCGTCTTGGGGTAAAATTGGTCTTTCTACGCACGTAAGCGGCACATTGCCTGTTGCAAACGGCGGTACAGGCGCAACCACACTGACGGGATATCTTGTCGGCAATGGCACAAGCGCATTCACGGCTGTCGCTACAATTCCTAATGCCGGGTTAACCAATTCATCCATTACAATTGGCTCAACGTCTATTGCTTTGGGCGCTTCAACGTCCACGTTGTCAGGTTTGACAACAGTAACGGTTACGCAAGACCCAACCGCATCGTTGCAATTGTCCACCAAACAGTATGTTGATAACCAAGTTGCTACGGTTAGTAATACAACCTTCCATACGGCTTCTGCGGCGGCTACTACTGCCAATTTGACCGCCACATATAACAACGGAACGGCGGGTGTTGGTGCTACGCTTACCAATAGTGGCGCACAGGCCGCTTTTGTTGTTGATGGTTATACTGCATCATTAAGTGACCGCATCCTTGTTAAAGACCAAAGCACGGGCGCACAAAACGGTATTTACACCGTCACAACGCTTGGTTCTGGCTCAACCAATTGGGTGCTTACCCGCGCAACTGACTTTAATACGACTGGCAGCGGCCCTAATTACATTGAAACGGGCGCATCTACATTTGTCAGCGGCGGCACGACATGGGGTTCAACCTCATGGGTCATGAACACAACTGGCACAATTACGGTTGGTTCAACGGCCCTTGTGTGGGTTCAGACATCATCTTCCGGTAATATCACCGTATCCGCTCCAATTACCAAGACGGGTAATACCATCGGCCTTGGCACGGTCGGCGTTGCAAACGGAGGCACGGGGCTGACTGCGCTGACTGCGTATGGGGTATTATACGCCGCAAGCACGTCTTCTGTTGGCCAAATATCGCCATCTACTACGGGTTATCCTTTATTATCCACGGGCGCTTCAACGGCCCCTTCGTTTGGTCAGTTGGCTCTTGGCGGCGCAGGTGTCACTGGCACACTGGGTGTTACAAATGGCGGTACAGGTACTGCAACGGCGTTTACCACCGGATCGGTTGTATTCGCGGGTGCATCAGGCGTTTACAGCCAGAACAACGCCAAGTTCTTTTGGGATAACACCAATAACCGTTTGGGCATTAATACCGCTACGCCGCAGACGCAGTTGACTGTTGTTTCCAATACGCAAACGACCACGCCAACAGGTTCGCTTCCTGCCGGTACTGATTTGTATATTGTTGGCGCAAATGCCGCCAATACCCGTATTACGCAAGATGCTTACGGCACGGGCAACTATCCTGTTTATACAGGCCGCCAAGCCCGTGGTACGGCGGCTTCTCCAACGGCATCGCAATCAGGCGACTTCTTAGCGCAGTTTACTGCCCGTGGTTATGGCGCGACTGGATTTGCTACAGCATCTACAGGTTATCTTGCGATTACTGCTGCTGAAAACTTCACGGATACGGCGCAAGGAACATACGCGTCTATCTTCACGACTGCTACAGGCGGCAACTCTGCGACTGAAGTCTTCCGTTTTGGCCCTGCGGGTCAGTTGGGTATTGGCGGCGCTACATACGGTACGTCTGGCCAGTTCTTAACATCTGGTGGCGCGTCTGCCGCTCCATCGTGGACAACGGTTACGCTTGCAACGCTTGGCGGCGTGGTTCCTGTGGCCTCTGGCGGCACAAACATTACGTCTTACACAGTGGGCGATCTTTTGTACGCTTCTGCCTCTACAACTCTGTCAAAACTGTCTGACGTTGCTACCGGATCAGTTCTTGTGTCGGGTGGTGTTGGTGTTGCTCCTGCATGGTCTAATTCGCCTACGGTTACGGCTTTAACAACGGGCAGCATCAGCAATAGCGGTAACGAAACTTTTACAGGCACTGGCGCTCGTGTTCTTGGCGACTTTACTAACGCTACTGTTACCAACCGTTTGGCTTTTCAAACAAGTACGGCCAACGGCACAACGGGCATTTATGCTCTGCCTAACGGCACATCTACGGCTGCTTCTTGGCAAGCAACCAATGCCGCTGATCCTACCAACGCATCCAAGATTTTGATTGCGACGAACGGCTCCACGGACGTTCAGTTGGTGTCGGGCATTAACGGCACGGGTACGTATTTGCCGCTATCGTTCTACACAAACGGTACGCAAGCCGCCCAACTTGATATTTCAACCAATCCTGTCCTCATCTTGGGCCGTGGCGATGCGGGTGCTACGCCAAGTGCTTCTATTATCCGTTCGCCAAACGGCACGGGAACCAACATCACTGGCGGCAATTTATCGCTTTATGCAGGTAACGGCACAGGCACGGGCGGCTCTGGTTATATTGACTTCCAAGTTGCGCCAGTTGGATCAACAGGCACTACAGCCAATACGCTTGCATCTGCGATGCGTATTACCAATGCTGGCAACGTAGGTATTGGGACGAGTTCGCCTAGCACTAAATTTACCGTTCAAACTGCCGCGTTAACAGACGCTGTGCGTTGGACAGATAATACCAATTCAACTGGTATTCTTTCCACGGCATCTGGTTTGTCAACAATGTGGACAACGACTGCATTAGGTTTTGGCACTGGCGCTGGAACTTATACAGAACGTATGCGTATTGATACGTCTGGCAACGTAGGTATTGGAACAAGTTCGCCGGGAACTAAGTTAGACGTATCATCTTCTGCCGCTAATATTATCGCGTCACGAAGCACTGGTGGTTATGCAGGGTTTCAACGGCTTGCTCCTACTGGTTCTCAAACGTACGATTTTTATACAATTAACGGTGTAGAAGTAGCGCGTATTATTGGTGATCCAAGTTATTTGGCATTTGGCAACGGTTCATCGGCTACCGAACGTATGCGTATCGACTCCTCCGGCAATCTGCTAGTGGGGACGACGAGTTCTGCTGCATTAATCACTGCTTCAATTTTAACTTCTGGAGCAGCGGGTTCTTTTACAACAAGCGGTTCTTCAAATACGTTAATCGTTGCTGATACGGGAGCAAATGGCGCGAGTATAAGATTTAATGGTAATGGAGCGACAACTCCATATAAATGGATTCGTGTTAATAGCGGAATTATGCAATGGGTTAATAGCGCCTATTCTGCTGTAATTCTTTCATTGGATGATGCTGGAAATTTAGTCGCCACTGGCAACGTTACGGCATATTCTGATGCCCGTTTAAAGAAAGACGTGTCTACCATAGATAATGCCCTTGATCTGGTCGATAAAATGCGAGGTGTTCGTTATACCCGTATTGATAGTGAGGCTAAGGGTGTGGGTGTTATCGCTCAGGAGATGCGAGAAGTATTGCCAGAAGTTGTTATGGAAGGTGAAAATCTTTCTGTTGCATATGGTAACATTGTGGGCGTTTTGATCGAAGCTATCAAAGAGCTACGCGCAGAAGTTGTTGATTTACGGAGCAAGATGTAATGCCAACATACTGTCCCTCATCAGGTGCGATTTCTATGGCAAATATATATGCGGCATTCCCAAATGTCGCATCGTATAGCCTTAGTTCGTATAGAGGGGTAACATATTATTATTCCAATGGCTCTTCTGGAACATTTCCATCTACTAATTTAAGTATGTCTGCTTTTTATAGCACGACAGGAACAAGTCCATCTTATGCAGCATCATATTTAATTGTTGCGGGTGGCGGCTCTGGTGGTGGTGATGGTGGCCGTGGCGGCGGCGGCGGTGCTGGTGGTTTTGTTACTGGGTCAACAACTCTAACGGGTGGCACTGTTTACACCGTTACTGTAGGCGGCGGTGGCGCTACCCCCGCCAGTTCCACGGTTGGTAACTCTGGAACCAATTCATCTATAACAGGATTAACCACAGCAGTTGGTGGCGGGTATGGCGGCGGCGGTCCAAGTGGGGTTGTTCCAGCGGGTGGTTTGGGCGGTTCAGGTGGTGGTGGAATTGCGTACTATGCCGGTGGAACAGGTGGTTCTGGAACATCTGGTCAGGGTAATTCTGGTGGTTCTGGTTATGGCGTAATCGGTTTTTATGGCGCTGGTGGCGGCGGTGGCGCTGGTGCTGTTGGTGGTGCTGGTAGTGGAAATAATGGTGGCAATGGCGGTAATGGATTGCAATCTTCTATTACTGGAACAGCAATTTATTACGCAGGCGGCGGCGGCGGCGGATTTACAGCTGGTTCTACAACGGGTGGTTCAGGTGGTGGTGGAGCGGGTGGAACCACAAGCGCAACTGCTGGTACAGTAAATACAGGCGGCGGCGGCGGCGGCGCTGGAACGGGTGCGGCTGGTGGTTCTGGTGTGGTTATTATTTCCGTTCCAACGGCAAATTATAGTGGCGTAACAACAGGTTCTCCTACTATTACTACATCTGGTAGTAATACAATTATTAAGTTTACATCTTCTGGGTCTTACAAAGCATGAGCCATTTTGCAAAAATAGAAAATGGGTTTGTCACGCAAATCATTGTTGCGGAACAAGATGTTATTGACTCTGGCCTTTTTGGGTCGCCTTCTGAATGGGTTCAAACATCTTATAACACCCGTGGCGGTATTCATTACGGCCAAGATGGACAGCCTGATGGTGGTGTGGCATTGCGCGGTAATCATGCAGGTATTGGATATATTTATGATGCAACGCATGATGTATTTTATGCGCCTCAACCGTTTTCTTCTTGGACTTTAAACCAAACAACTTGGTTATGGGAATCTCCGGTTCAACGCCCAAATGATGGTAAATCATACATTTGGGACGAAAACAGTAAAAATTGGGTGGAATTATAAAAATGCAATTAGAAACTCAAAAAACTGCGGGGATTGGAATATCCGTTGCTTTGGTGTACTATCAATCAACCGGAACATTTTTGCGGCCATTATTCGGGATTTTCAACCATGACCCTGACTGATCACATTGATACAGGCGTTAAACATTTCATGGATTGGCTTTCGCTGTCCGCTGCATTGGGTACTCTTATGGGTTGGATACCGGAAGTTGGCGCGTTTTTCCCTATTATTTGGTACGGAATTAAAATTTACGAGACCGATACAGTTCAAAGTTTGTTAGGCAAGAAAGGCAAATCAGATGTCAACAACGACTAATCTTGCGCTTAACGAGCCAGCATATAACAGCACATCCCCGACTTGGGATCAGCCGCTCAATTATAACTCCACCATTCTTGATCAGATTTTTGGCAATACGACCGGTGTTTCAGTAAGCACTAGTTCAACGCCAACATATACCAATATTGCAGCCCCAAGTGCTGTCGCGGCGGGTTCTACGTCGCAAGCCATGCGTTTCAATCTGACCGGAACATTGGCCGCTAACCAGACCGTTCTATTGCCTCAAAGCGTGGCAGGTATGTGGGTTGTTACCAATAGTACGTCTGGCGCGTATACCGTCCTATTGGGATCAAATAACGGCAGTAATGCAGCCGCTGGAACTACTGTATCTTGCCCACAGGGTTATAGCATTCTTGTCTATTGCGACGGGACAAACGTAAAAAAGGCAGATGATGGATTAATTTCGTCAGCTTTAGCGGTTTCAAGCGGTGGTACGGGCGCTTCAACGCTTACAGCCAATAATGTCATTCTTGGTAACGGAACCAGTGCAGTTCAATTTGTGGCCCCCGGCACAAGCGGTAACGTACTTACATCTAACGGGACTACATGGACGTCCTCATCCTTGGCATCCGGTGGAACATTAATTCGCGCCCCGCAAGTTTTAACAAGCACAGGCGGCGGAACTTACACAACTCCGGCTGGCTGTAATCACATTCTTATTGAAATGATTGGCGGTGGCGGTGGCGGTGGCGGTGTTGCGGGGTCGACTGGCGGAACAAGTTATGGCGGTGGAGGTGGCGGTTCACTCTTTGCTGTTAAATACGCTACAGTCGCCCCATCTACAGGATATACTTACGCCGTTGGTGCTGCGGGATCAGGTGGAAATGGCGGCTCTTACAATGGTGGTGCAGGTGGAACGTCGTCCATAACAATTTCTGGGACAACATATTCTGTTTCTGGCGGTGGCGGCGGTCTTTACAGTGGAAGCGGGGCTGGAACTAACGGGTCAACCGGAACCGCTACGAATATGGATTATTCAATTACCCCAATAATTCCTGCTGGTGGTTCTGGGTACGGTGGCTGCGTAGATACTCCTTATGGAATTACTATGGGGGGAGGATACTCAAACCCTATTTATCAACAAATCCGTGGTGGATATAATGGTTTTGGTTGGGGTGCTGGCGGGTCAGGCGCTTATAACAACGCTTATAGTGGTGCGCCAACTGAACCCGGCGGCAATGGTTACCAAGGCATGATTCGCATTTGGGAATACACGTAATGCAATTTACTTGGACATTCCCTCAGTTTATAGTGACGCCAGTATATGATGGTTTAGCCAATGTGGTTACGGCTATTAATTGGGTATGCACTGGAACTGATGGAACTATCTCGTCATCAGCATCTGGTACTGCAAAGTTAAGTACGCCTAGCCCAGCAGAATTTGTTCCATATGCTGACATCACCCAAGAAATGGCTTATAAGTGGGTGGCGGATTGCATTAGTATGCCAGCCGTAGAAATGGGGATATCGGCGCAAATAGCGCAGTTATCTCACCCTGTATCACAACCGCAATCGCCACCATTTTAAGAGGACACAATGGATAATCTAGAACTTGATCTAAAACTCACTGTTGCTCACGTTAATGCAATTCTTAAGCATCTGGCTAACGGCATTTACGCTGAAGTTGCGGATGTTATTGCAGCACTTCATGGGCAAGCTAAGCCACAAGTAGAATTAGCAGCGTCTACTGCCGCAACAGAAGCTCCAGCCGAAACTCCAGCAGAGTAAATATTATGGCATTTGGTATAGACGACGCAATCAGCGCAGGCCTGCAGATCGTCAACAAATTCATTCCCGACCCAAATCAACGGGCGGAAGCCGAGGCAGCCCTACGGACCTCCCTGCAGGGCTGGGACGAACAACAAAATCAGGTGAATGCAAATGAAGCACAATCGTCTTCTATTTTTGTTAGTGGCTGGCGGCCTGCTATTGGGTGGGTTGGCGCACTTGGCCTCGCATACCAATACCTTCTGCGTCCAATCGCCGTTGGGGCGGGGTGGCATGATTTGCCTACTCTGGATCAGTCCCTTATGGAATTAGTAACCGCCATGCTTGGTATGGCTGGTTTGCGTACCTATGAAAAGACGTTGGGTGTCCATGCAAAGTAACTGGCAGCCCTGCTTCGTGCTCGTCCTTCAAAACGAGGGCGGATATGTTGACAACCCCAAAGACCCCGGTGGTGCAACCAACTTAGGATGCACTAAAGCAGTTTGGGAACAGTATGTTGGACATTCGGTAACCAAAGACGATATCAAGGCGTTAACGCCGGAAGATGTCGAACCGCTCTATCGCACAAGGTATTGGGATGCTATAAACGGTGACAATCTTCCTGTAGGGGTGGATTATGCCGTCTTCGATTTTGCCATCAATTCGGGGCCGTCCCGCGCAGCGAAAACCCTTCAAACGGTTATCGGTGTTAATGCGGACGGAAAAATCGGGTCAGCTACAATTAGTGCTCTTGAAGCGGCAAACCCTCGTGATGTTGTTACGTCCGTCTGCGAAGCTCGATTAGCTTTTTTGCAAAGTCTTGCCACCTATGATACCTTTGGCAAAGGCTGGTCTAAACGCGTTTCGGAAGTCGAGCGAATTGCTTTTAACTTGGCTAGGTAGTCATGGATTACAACACTTTTGTGCAACAAATCGCTACGATGGCGGTGGTTCCGGTGACGGACACCAACTATCAGATCATTTTGCCACAGATGATCTCGTATGCCGAGTTGCGAATGCAGCGCGACATCGACTTTCTGTCAACCCAGATTAGCACGACCGCGTACTCGTTCACGGCAAACAACAACACGCTGACGATCCCGCAGTCGCAGTTCGTGACGACCGAAACACTGGAAGTAATCGATAATAGCGGAAATTCATCACCGCTCCTGCCGGTCACGAAGGAATTTTTGCAGAACGTATATGGCAGCGGATCGACCGCTGGCCTTCCCACCTATTACGCCGAATATGGCGGCGATTCAGCTACCACTGGCTACACTTCCCAGATCATGATTGTCGGCCCTATTCCTGATTCGGCGTATCAGGTGCGCCTGACGGGCACCGTGCGCTCTGCGCCGCTTTCGGCCACGAATACGATGACATACATCTCGACCAATCTACCGGACATGATGATCATGGCATCCATGATCTACATCTCGGCATACCAGCGCAATTTTGGCCGTCAGTCGGATGATCCGCAGATGGCCCAAAGCTACGAGAACCAGTATCAAGCCCTTCTGCGCTCGGCCATGGTCGAAGAAAACCGCAAGAAGTACGAAGCCTCCGCTTGGTCGTCCTACTCCCCTGCCCCTGCCGCAACCCCGATCAGGGTATAATACATGCCGCATAACACGATTAAGCTTAATCCCGGCGTCGAGACCAACACCACGTTGGCGCTCAACGAGGCTGCTTACTCGTCATCGGCCCTGATCCGGTTTCTTCCAGAGCGCAACGGCTACGGTCTGGCTCAAAAGCTCGGCGGCTGGGTATCATATTACAATTCTGCCCTGTCATCTAAAATTCGCGCTCTAAAAGGCTGGGCTGACCTCAACGCCACAAACCATCTTGGCATTGGTGCCGAGGCGTCTTTAACGGTGCTGACGAGAAATAACCTCGTCGATATCACGCCCCAAATAACGACTACAAACCCAGCGCCTAATTTTTCGACGACATCCGGTTCCAACACGGTAACCATTGTCGATGCTGGCATCACTGCGTCTACATTGGACTTCGTGGAATTTGTGACCCCCGTTTCAGTCGGTGGGTTAATCCTGTCGGGTCCATATGCCCTCTTCACGGCGTCCGGGACAACTTACACAATCATTGCATCAGGGCTGGCAACATCTACGGTATCAAACGGTGGTGCATCCTATGCGTTTTCAACGACTAGCGGTTCATCAATCATATCGGCAACATTAAATAATCACGGTTATAATGTTGGTGATCAATTTTATGTTGGCGTTGCGACAACACTTGGTGGCCTTACTTTGTCCGGCCTGTATACCGTTCTTACCGTTCCAACGGTAAATACGTTTACCTTCTCTGCTGCGAATACAGCCACATCGACGGCTGGCCCCGTTTCAATCAATTCCGGCAACATCCAGTCCACATTTTATGTGGCCCTTGGCCCACAGCCTACCGGCAGCGGTTTCGGCGTCGGCGGCTTCGGCACGGGTGGCTTCGGTGTCGGAACGACCCAGCCTTCGGTGCCCGGAACGCCTATCACAGCTACCGATTGGACGCTTGACAACTTCGGCCAAGACCTAATCGCGTGTCCTGCAGGTGGCGCTGTCTATTACTGGCAGCCCGGCGGCCAGTTGCAAAATGCGCAAATCGTCGGCGGCAATGGCCCACTGGTAAACAGCGGCATCTTCGTCGCCATGCCGGAGCGCCAGATCATTGCATTTGGCTCGTCGTTTACACTTGCGCCTGACCCCCTCCTTATCCGCTGGTCAGACATCGACGACTTCACCCAGTGGAATGCCACGCCTACCAATCAGGCTGGTTCGTACCGCATCCCTACCGGTTCCAAGATTGTCGCCGCCGTTCAGGGTCCGCAGCAGGGCTTGATCTGGACCGATCTTGATTTGTGGGCAATGCAGTATATTGGTGCGCCATTCGTCTATGGGTTCAACAAAATTGGCTCAAACTGCGGCGCGATTTCCCGCCACTGCACCGGCCAGCTCAACGGCGCAATTTTCTGGATGAGCCAGAAGCAGTTTTTTATGTCGATGGGTTCGGGGCCGCAAAGCATTCCCTGCCCTATTTGGGACGTCGTCTTCCAAAACATCAACACCTCGTACCTTTACAAGGTTGCCTGCGGCGTTAACTCGCAGTTTAACGAAGTGACTTGGTACTATCCATCGGCGAGTTCGACGGAGAATGATTCCTATGTTAAGTACAATACGGTTCTCCAGCAGTGGGACTATGGCTCTCTTGGTCGTACTGCTTGGATTGATCAATCTGTGCTTGGGCCTCCTATTGGTGCTGGTTCCGATAATTACCTATATCAGCACGAAATAGGAAACGACGCGGCCAGCGGTACATCGACCACGGCCATGCTGTCTTCGTTCCAGACCGGCTTCTTCCAGCTCAACGAAGCCGATGATCTGATCTTCATCGACCAAATTTGGCCGGACATGAAGTGGGGTACATACAGCGGTTCGCAGAATGCCACGGTGCAGATTACATTCTACGTGACCAACTACCCCGGCGACGCGGTGACGGCCTATGGCCCCTACAACATGACACAGGCAACGGAGTACATCTCCGTCCGCATTCGCGCCCGTCTGATGTCCATCGCTGTGTCTTCTAGCGACGTGGGCACCTTCTGGCGTCTGGGTGCTATCAGGTATCGGTTCCAACCGGATGGGAAATTCTAATGGCGTCACCAGACGACTTTCTGACTGCTCAAAAGAACGGCGTTCAAGGCATCAACGCTCTGAATCACACGACGCAAAATCTCGCCGGTACTATCAACACCTACGAGATAAGCGCCGCGACGTACTTTGCCACGCCGATTGGCTGGGTTGCTAAGGTCAGCGTTATCGTGGCCGGGACAACCACCGGCACCATCTATGACGCCAACTCGGTTGCCACGGCGGTAACCGGTGTTCGATTGGCCGTCATTCCCAATACCGTCGGCATCTACACCATCAATATGCCTGTCAATAAAGGCATCGTCATCACCCCCGGTTCCGGCATGATCGTCGCCGTCTCCTATAGTTGAGGTTGCTATGCCGCTATCGAAGGGCAAGTCCCAGAAAACAATCAGCCACAACATCGGCGAAATGATCAGCGCTGGGCACCCGCAGGATCAGGCCGTTGCCGCTGCGCTGAATACGGCTCGGCATTCGCGTCTCGCTGGTGGTGGCATGGGTGAGCAGATTGCCTTGGGTCTGGGAGCACCTAAGCACCAGTTGCATGTGGGACCGATCCACAGCCCCGTGGCTGGCCGCACCGATCACCTTCCAATGAACGTGCCGTCGGGGTCTTACGTGATCCCAGCCGACATCATCGGCGCAATGGGCGAAGGCAACACGATGGCAGGCTTCAAGATCGCCAAGCGCATGTTTTCGTCAAAGCCATACATGGAACATGGTGCCACTCCCTACGGGGCTGGCAATGCGCCCTACAATGGCTCCAAAGCTCCGTATAATGCTTCCGGCGCACCGTATAAAGGCAGCGCTGGCCCATACGGTTCTCATTTGGCGTCGGGTGGCACAGCGCCGGTCGAGATCGTTGCAGCCGGTGGCGAATATGTTATTGAACCAGACGACGTCACCCGCATTGGTGGTGGGGACATTGACCATGGCCACGAAATCCTCGACCACTTCGTGACCGGATACCGCAAGAAAACGATTGATACATTGAAGAAACTTCCCGGCCCAAAGAGAGATTAAAATGGAACCAACGATTAGATTAGGAACACCCGCCGACGAAACCGCCATGCTAAAGCTGGCGCTAGATGCGTGGGAAGAAAATGGCATTAAGGACGTTAACCCGCAGAAAATGCTAGGCATGATCAAGCCTGCTCTTTATTTGTGGCAGGGGCTGGTCGGCATCATCGGCGAACCGGGCGAAAAGATTGAAGGCGCAGTCCTTTTACGGATGACGCAGATGTGGTATTCTGATGCTTGGATGCTCGAAGAGAAGGCAATTTTTGTCGATCCTGAGTTCCGAAGCGCAAAGGGCGGTAGGGCGCGTCGCCTTTGTGATTTTTCAAAGAAGGTTGCTGACGACCTTAACCTTCCACTAATTATTGGCGTTCTGTCAAATCATCGCACAGAAGCCAAAGTAAAACTATACGAGCGTTCATTCGGCCCACCAGCTGGCGCTTTCTTCTTATACAACGTCCAGACCGGACATACGGAGCACTGATATGGGTGGTAAAACTGGAACAACGACTTCAAGCGTAGCCATTCCACCAGAGGTATTGGCTCGGTACAACGCTGTCAATACTCAAGCTCAAGCTACAGCCAGTACGCCGTTTCAGCAATATAGCACTGATCCTAATGCGTTTGTTGCCCCTCTTAACGAGCAGCAGCAGGCTGGTATTAACAATATCAACCAACAGGCTAATGCTGCTCAACCCGGTTATCAGGCTGCAATGGCTGGCACAGCCGGAGCTTCCCAAGGTTATAATGCTCAAAATTATCAGCAGGATGTCCAAGGTTATATGAACCCCTACTTGCAGAATGCTATGGGTTCGACGGCTGCTATGATGAACCAGCAGAACCAACAACAGCAGCAGCAGCTACAGGGAAGTGCTATTCAGCAGGGCGCATTCGGTGGTGATCGTGGCAATGTGGCTCAGGCGGCTCTTATGGGCCAACAGAACCTTGCTATGGGTCAAACGCTTGGTCAGATGGCTAATACTGGCTATCAATCTGCGGCACAAAATTATATGACGGGTCTTGGTCAGCAGGGTGCGTTGGCTCAACAGTATGGAAATCTCGCTGGTGCCGCTCAAACTGCCGGTCTTCAAGGAGCTCAGGCACAGGTTGGCGCGGGTACGTTGGGCCAGCAAACGACGCAGGCCGGACAGTCGGCTCTGTACAATCAGTTCCAGCAGCAGCAGGCCTATCCATTCCAAGTATCGCAGTTCCTCGCGAACATCGCGGAAGGCACCGGCGCTCTGTCTGGTTCGACCACAACCACGGCGGCACCGCAGTCATTCTTCTCCGATGCACGGCTCAAGGAAGACATCAAGCAGGTTGGCACGGCCAAGAACGGCCTGCCGATCTACACCTTTAAGTACAAGGGCGATGATACCGAGCAGACCCATACCGGTTATATGGCTCAGGACGTTGAAAAGGTTCATCCAGAGGCAGTTGGTGAATCGAATGGCTTTAAGACCGTCGATTATGATAAGGCTTCGGAGCCGGTGCATCGGGCGTTTGGGGGTTTAAATTTAAACCCAGCATCGACCCTGATGGGTGGAATGGGCCAAGGAAGCCAAGACCCATTGGTACTACCTCCCGTCAATGGTGGCGTTGTTCCCAATGTAAATCATGGTGGGCATGACAATGTTGAGCATGGCAGCTTTGGTTTTTCTGACATGGGCGGCCAGCAGGCATCCGACCGTTCTGATGGCGCATGGGCCCGAGGCGGTGCCGCAAATTCTGAGGGCGGCGTCGTAGCCCCGCAGCATGCTGCAGAAGGTTATTTTAACGGCGGCGATGTCGTATCGCCGTATGATCTATCGGCTATTCTGGCCGCGCAGAAAGAATCGTATGCACCGTTCCAGCAAGGCGGCATTTATGGCGGCCAAGCTGGCGGAACTCCGGGCGGTAAAAGCTATGTCCCTTCGGCCTCCCTTGCTGTTCCGCATCTTGGCGTTGCAAGCGCAGCATCAGGCCAGCATGGCGATACGCTTATGGGTGACTTGCAGCAGGCCACAAGCGGTGCTGACACGGTCAAGAAGGCCTATGGATACGGTCAAGATATTATTGGCCATCCTGCTACTGCTGCCAAGGCGGCTATTCCAGCCAGTGGCGACACCGCTGCACAGGCCGCAGTTGCTGCTCAACCTTCGACTGGAATGTATGGCCTTGGTGATCTTTTAAAGACATTGGGACAGCCTCAGGCATCTGCCCGTGGCGGTGTAATTGGTTATGCCGACGGCGGCAGTGTCGATCCGTACCAGACCGATGATCCGATGTCGCAGGTAGTTTCGGATACCGAAAAAGACAAAAGCCAGCATGGCCTTATGACGGCTCAAACCCCTACTGGGCAGTCGTCGAGCACCTTGGGCGACATCAGCAAGATTGCGGCTATCCCCGGCGAGATTTCTGGCCTCGGAACGATGGCTTCTGCTGTTGGTTCTGGCGTCGGAGCTGCAGCAAGTGGCATCGGCAGCTTCCTTTCATCGCTTGGGCCTTTTGCTCTTGCGCTGAAGGATGGCGGCGTTGTGCCTCGTGAGCATCACGACGGAAGCGAAGGTAATATCGTTGGCGGTGGCAGCGAACAGGGCGATAATGTTGTTGGCGACACCGGTCCGCAACTGCCAAACAATCCAAATTATTACAAGGCACAAGCAGAGCAAATCGCCAAAGAAAAAGGCATAGACCCGGATCAATTCGTCAAGCTCATTGGCGGGGAAAGCGGGTTTGTCCCGCATTCGGGTGATGACAGTTCATCGGCTGGTGTGATGCAAAATCACATTGCCGGAGCTTCGGGGCAGTACCCAAATGCTGGCCGTGGTGAAGAAGTCATTGCAAAATATGCGCCGGACGAAATTAAAAACGGTACGCCGGAGCAAAAGATCGCATGGATGAATGCTCCGGGGACACAGCTTCTGCAAATGCGCGATGCAGCCGGTTACATTAAAGAAAGCGGTGCCCACCCTTGGACCGTGGCCCGTGAACAGGGCTTATTTGGCGAACCGCAGCCAAAGCAGGCTCCTACTGCTCCCGGCAGCAATGCTGCAGCGGCTCCGACAAGTATCGGCGATTGGGTTTCGAAACAGGCGCAAGATCCAAACATGTTGCTGTCCATTCTATCTGGACTTGGCACGATGGCTGGCTCTAACAGCCGGTATCTTGGCGCTGCAATTTTACAGGGCATTGGCGGCGGTGCCGAGATGTACAAGGGTCTGCAGCAGCAGGGCATTGAACGTCAGCGCGTGGGCATCGAAGGCCTTAAGGCAAATGCTGACGTGCAAGCGAAAAACCTTGAAGTTCTTAAGTATTATCAAGGGAATTTCACTCCGGCGCTTAATGCAACGGGTCAAAAAATCTATCGCAATAAGCTCACCGGCGAAGAAGTTTCCCCTGAACAATACAATGCCATCATGAGTGGCGTTGCGGGGCAGGTAACCAGCGGCGGCGGTGTAGGCGGCGCTTCATCGGTTGCGCTCGGCGCTCCTCCTGCTGGTGGCGTGGTGCCTCCTGCGGCTACGCCTACACCGCCGCCTGCTGGCACAGCCACGCAAGCTCCTGCTGCTACCACAGCCTCGCAACCACCGCCAATGGCTATCAGTGATTCTGACATCGCTGCGCATCAAACGGATTATAATTGGCTGATGCAAAACGCGCAGAAACTTCGTAATCAGGCCCAGACCTTTGTTGGCGTTAACAAAGATCAACAAGATCTTCTGGAAAACCGCGCAAATGACATGCAAAATCGCGCTGCCGAATTAATGAATACGCCACAAGCGACCCCTCTTGGATCGCGGTATGTCATCCGTCCGGGCTATCAGCATCCAAAGGACGCGCCATCAGCGCCGATTGACGAAACTACGCCACGGGGGCAGCTCGATCCAAATACCGGCAAAATTATTTCGGCACCGCAGGAATCCCGTGATATTGGGTTTCACTCGACGGGTGGGTTCTATCCAGACACGTATCCACCAAACGCTCTACCTATCGAGAATGGCGATGCTCGTGTAATGGCTCAAAAGGCTGCACAGGCCGGTACTCAACAGGACTTTGAAACAGCAGCGCAAGGAACCCAGACTGGTATTTCTTCGATCATCAAGTTTGCGACGGCAGCGCAGCAACTTGAATCGAAGGGCCTGAACATGACCAAGGCGGAATACTCAAATATGCTCCGTGGTCTTGGCCTTGGATCGGCGGCTGATATGGTGGAAAACCAGCAGGATGATGCTGCCGCTTACACGGCAACAAAGGCCGCACTGGATAGTGCCATTTCAACTTCTAATGCAGCATTCTCGAAGCCCACACAGTCTGAGTTTGGCACAATTGCTGAAAAGGGTTCGCCCAACATTGACGCTCCCGTTGATACGTCTCACAGCCTCGCACAGACACGTCTCGCTGGGTTCTTGTGGCAGCAGCAACTCTATCACGACTGGAAGCAGGATCAGCAGACGCAGGGCGTTTCAAACTTTGGCTCATATCTCGACCGTTGGAAGGCGCTGCATCCATCATCCATGTTTGAAGATGCCGCTGATCGCCTCTTGGGTAATTTCAAGGGGCAGGATTTGCCAAATAATAAGAGGTTTGCCGAAGGCGTTACCTATGTTGTTCCAGACAAAGCCTCTAATAACCCATCTAGCGAGGCTATTCGTCAATATGCGATTGATCAAGGCTTGAAGCCGGGTGATATTTTTACCGTTAATGGCGTAAAACATAACCAGGACGGTTCTGGGTCTTTCTTTAAGATCAAAAAAATTGATCCGAAGGATGCATACCGCACTCATCTTTCCGCCCCCGGCCTGCAATACGGAAACTAATCATGCCATATTTTAGCGCAACCGGTGAAACTCCATCCGAAACTCCCTTCACTCAAAAGAGTGAACTTGATTCGTCCTCTGCGCCATTTTTTTCAAGCAATCCTCCGCCTGCTGAACCTGAATACACCACGACAGAAGTGCCGGACATTGACCCAGCCAGCGGTGCGGCGATTGGTTCGACCACGACCGTTAAAACGCCGGTCCCGAAGAAGTATGAGGATTACCCAACCATTGCGGAAATGCCACTAAAGGCAAGCTCCCCAGTGGGAACCCTTAAGATGATGGCGGGTCTTCCTTT
>Ga0208507_1000669_pt1 | contig 21221 bp, 17 predicted proteins | sample CryBogCBH12Aug01_FD_184626 | JGI IMG/M metagenome (GOLD analysis project Ga0208507, IMG submission 184626) | Freshwater microbial communities from Crystal Bog, Wisconsin, USA - CBH12Aug09.1 (SPAdes) (version 2) | ecosystem: Environmental > Aquatic > Freshwater > Lake | place: Crystal Bog... | reverse complement strand
GATTAAAACGGCAACTGTGACTGCCAGCAGCGCGGCGGGCGGCGGTTGCGAAACTTGTCCGAGCAACAGTCCGGCGGCGTAGGCCATGACGACGCTGACGAGCGGACGGTTCATTGTTTACCAGTGCTTGAGAATTTTCCCGATGAGCCAGAGCAACAGCAGGCCGATGGCCCCGCCGGTGGTGTCAATGACGACATCCGAGACGAGCGGCGTGCGCGACGGCACGAAGATTTGATGAAATTCATCGCTGGCCGCGTAGAGAAAAACGCCGGACAGCGCCAGCCCGGCCTCGTCCCAACGCCACGGTCGCGAATCGTTTTTTTGCGGCTGCCGGATGGCGCGCCAGAGGAGCAGGGCGAGCAGGGCAAATTCGGTCAGGTGGCCGGTCTTGCGGAAAAGGTGATGGATGTAATCCACCGTTGCCGGCGACAGTTGCGGAAACAGCCAGTGCAGCAGCGGCTCAAACAGCGCGGAGGAATGTTGGTAGGACTGGGCATCGCCGGAAGCGGAAAAAATCACGCTCATCCAAACCAGCGGCGGCAGCCAGTATTTCAATAACATTCGCGATTTGGACACGCCCGATGAAAGCGGGATTCTCCTGGTATCGCAATCTGAAATTAATTGGCGTGCGGATTGAAATTGCAAATTACTCTTGGATTTGGCACAGAAATGCACCCGATGAAAAAGTTTTTTTTGATTTTACCACTGTGGCTGGCGGTGGCTGGCGTTCGCGCGGCGCTGCCGGCGCCGGATTTGATCGCGCACATTCATTTTGCCGGCGCGCAGAAAATTTCCGCCGCGCCGAATGTCGTGGCGTTCACGAATGAATTTTGCTCCGCCGAAGCGCTGGCCTTGCGCCGGCAGACGGCGGATAAATTATCCGGCTGGCTCGCGGGCTGGCTGCAAACCAACGCCGCCGTGACCGTCGCCGATGGCGCGGCGAAACTGCGGCCGCTGTTCGACGACTTGCAGACAAGCGAATGGTTTTTGGAAGCGCGCGCGGCGGCGAACGGCAAACCTGAAGTCGCCATCGCCATCAAACTTGAGGCTGTCCGGGCGCAGCTTTGGCAGACGAACCTTAAACTATTTTTTCCGGCGGCGAGTTTCAAATTTTCCGGCGGCTGGTTGATTTTCAATTCCAGTCCGGCAGCGCAAGCAGTCGGCGATTCGCTTGCCCAAAAAATTTCCCAAGCTGGCGGCGCGTGGTTTGAATTGGATGTGAACTGGCCGCGTCTCGCGAAATGGTATCCGAAGCTGAAGGAACTCGGTTTGCCGGAGACGCAGTTCACCGTGACCGCGCCGGACGACAATTTCCGGCTCAATGGCAAATTTTTATTTCCCGAAAATCTGGCGCTGAATTTGGAAGCGTGGCGGGTGCCGACGAACACGATTCACCAGCCGTTCGTCAGCCTGACCGCCGTGCGCGGTTTCGCGGCGTGGCTCCAATCGCAGCCGTGGGCGCAGCCTTACAAGGTTTTGCCCGCGCCCAACCAGATGTTCGTCTGGGCGCTGCCGCAGGTGCCGTATCAGACATTTGCCGCGCTGCCGTTCGCCGATGCGACGGATGCGCTGGCGCAGGCTTACGCGCGGTTGCAGCCGGTCTTCAATCCGCAAAATCCTTCGCCGGGAAATTTTCTCACGCCGTTCACGCTGGAACGCACGAACAACGAAATTTCCCTCGTCGGCATCCCGTTCATCGCGCCGTATCTGCGCACCGTCCGCGAACCGGCGGGACAATTTTTGCTGGCGGGCGCGTTTCCGAACACGCCGCGCTCCAAGCCGCTCCCGCCGGAATTATTCCAGCGGCTCGCGGCCAGTAACCTCGTGCTTTACCATTGGGAAATCACGGCGGAACGGCTGTCGCAGGCCTTGAACTTGAGCCAACTCGGACTGTTGCTGACCGCTCACCGGCAGTTGGAAGGCGAATCCACAGCGATGAAATGGATTCAAAACACCGTGCCCAAGCTGGGCAACAACGTCACCGAAATCACCCAGACCGGCCCGGCGGAAATGACGTTCACGCGCAAGGCTTCCGGTATCTTTACGGCGATGGAACTGCTCGCGTTGGGCAACTGGCTGGAGGCACCAAACTTTCCCGGCTGCGACTTGAATCTGCCGCCGCGTCCAAAAAATCGAAAACTTCACCCGCATCCGCCAACGGCAATGCCGATGTCCATGCCGACTCCGGCGCACTAATTCCATGCTCAAGCTCGGCGTCAACATTGACCACGTCGCCACGGTGCGCGAAGCGCGTTATCGCGGCCTCGGCCACGGCGAACCTGATCCCGTCGCCGCCGCGCAGCTTTGCGAGGCCGCCGGCTGCCATGGCATCACTGCCCATCTGCGCGAAGACCGCCGGCACATCCAAGACCGCGACATTTGGAAACTCCGCGAAGTCGTCAAGACACGCCTGAATCTCGAAATGGCGAACGCGCCGGAGATCATCGAAATCGCGCTGAAGCTGAAGCCGGAGATTGTCTGTATCGTGCCGGAGCGCCGGCTGGAAGTGACGACCGAAGGCGGACTCGACGTGCTCGCGGCGGAAAAATCTTTGACCGAGACGCGCAAAAAAATGAATGACGCCGACATCGAAGTCAGTCTGTTCATCGCGCCGGACGAAAAGCAGATTGAAGCCAGCGCCCGCACCGGCGCGCAGTTCATCGAGTTGCACACCGGAAAATTTGCGGAAGACTTTTACAAATCTGAAATTGGAAATTCAAAATTTGAAATTGAACTGCAGCGTCTTGTTGCCGGCGCAAAGCTGGCGCATTCACTTGGCTTGCAGGTGAACGCTGGCCACGGACTGAATTACGTCAACCTGCCCGCGCTGTTCGCCGTGCCGCATTTGGTGGAACTCAACATCGGCCACAGCATCGTGAGCCGCGCGGTGTTTGTGGGAATGGAAACCGCCGTGAAAGAAATGCTCGCGGTGATGGAAAATTATCGCGGCTAAAATTACGCCTTGTGCTGCATCTCGGCATGGACGCGCACCACGGCCTTGAGCAGCGCGTCCCAATCCGCCTCGGTCGTCTCCCAGCCGGCGCTCATGCGCACCGCGCGGTGGGCTTGAGCGGATTTGTAACTCATCGCGGACAAAACGTGTGACGGCTCTTCCTTGCCCGTCGTGCAAGCCGAACCGGTGCTGACGGCGAAACCCGCCTTGTCGAGACGAATGACCCATTGCGATTTGCGGTCGCCGTCGGGCATCAGCGCGGAAACGGTGTTCCACAAGCGCGGCTGGTTATGGCCGATGACCGTCGCACCGGGCAGCGCGCGGAGAAATTGCGCCTCGAAATTATCGCGCCAGACTTTGCGCAACAGATGCTGGCTCTGCGCGATCTGTTTCTCGCGCACTTCCAACGCGGCCATCATCGCGGCGATGATCGCGGTGTTTTCCGTGCCGGCGCGGAAACCGCGTTCCTGCTTGCCGCCGAGCAGCAACGGCGTGATGGACGAGCGATGCGGAATTTTTAGAAAGCCCACGCCGCGCGGCCCGCCGAACTTGTGCGCCGCGCCGGTCACATAATCGCAGTCACCGAGTCCCTTGCACGGCATCTTGCCGATGAACTGGACCGCGTCGGTGAAGAACGGCACTTCATACGCCTGACACATCGCGAGGATTTCCTGCCACGGCTGGATGATGCCGGTCTCGTTGTTCGCGGCCATCACGGCGACGAGGCCGGGCTGTTCCTCGGCAAGCTCCTGCGTGAGCCAGTCCATGTCAATCACGCCGTCACGCGTGACCGGAATCGTCTTCACGCGCTTGCCGAAATAATGTTTCGACGAATCATCCACGCACGGATGCTCGATGGCGGAGACGAAAATTTTCTTCGTGGGCGCAAGCTTCTTCGAGAAATGGTGCATCACCATGTTGTTCGCCTCGGTCGCGCCGCTGGTCCAGACGAGGTCGTTGGGATTGCAGCCGAGATACGCCGCCAGCTTTTCGCGCGCGTCAGCGAGCACGATGCTCGCCTTGGTGCCGAACTGGTGCATGGACGACGGGTTGCCGCCGAGCTTCTCGGTGACATGCAACCACGCTTCGCGCGCCTCGCGCATGACCGGCGCGGTGGCGTTGTAATCGAAGTAAATCATCGGTCGGACAGGATACTTTTCGCGGCGGCGCTGGCGAGTTTTTTATGGGCGCTGGAAAACGCCAGCGAATCAAATTCTTCCGGTGCGAGCCAGTGGCCGTTCGCGCTCGCCGGTCGTTTCGCCAATGAAACGGAAAATGCCTCCAGCGTGATGCGATAACGCGTGATGGAATGTTTCACCGTGCGCAATGGCTGAATTGCCTTGGGTTTCACGCCGAAAAGTTTTTGGAACGCGGCTTCGGCGTCGGGTTTTGTGCCGGTGATTTCGACATTCGGAAATTCCCAAAGATGCGCGTTCACCACGCCCGCCGGTCTTTGCTGCACGAGGAACTTGCCGCCGGACTCGACGGCGAACGCGAGGAAATGCCGCGCCGTCGCCGTCTCGCGCTTGCCGAGATTCGGCAGTTCGTCCACGCGATTTTCCGCGAACGCCACGCAGAGTTTTTTCACGGGACAAATCAAACACTGTGCGTTTCGCGGTGTGCAGATGAGCGCGCCGAGTTCCATCAGTGATTGGTTCAGGTGCGAGCAGGAATCTGTGTCGCGCGAAGGCCGCGAAGTTGGCGAAGAAGATTTTTCCTTCGCAGCCTTCGCGTTCTTCGCGCGACCCACCAAATCTTCCGCCAGTTGCCACAGCCGCGCGTTCGTTTGTTTCTCTTTCGGATTTTCGGCAATGCCGAAGAGGCGCGTCAGGACGCGGATGACATTGCCGTCGAGAATCGGCGTGGGCTGGTTGAAGGCGATGCTGCAAATCGCGCCGGCAGTGTAGCGGCCGATACCGGGCAACGCCAAAACCTCCTCGAACTTTTCCGGAAATTTCCCGCCGTGTTTTTCCACGATGACCTGCGCCGCCTTTTGCAGATTGCGGACGCGCGTGTAATAGCCGAGGCCTTCCCACAGCTTGTGCAGCTTGGCCGAGTCCGCCTTGGCCGCCGCCGCAATCGTCGGCAGTTCGCGCAGCCAGCGGTTCCAAAACGGGATGACCGTCTTCACCTGCGTCTGTTGCAGCATGATTTCGGAGACCCAGATGGCGTAGGGATCGCGCGTGCGCCGCCACGGCAGGTCACGCGCGTGCGCGGCGAACCAGTCCAGCAAGGCGGAAACCAGTTTGGAATTTTTAGTTTTGGGTTGTGAGTTCAAAAATTTGCCGAACCGCGAAATACACGAAATACGCGAAATTCAAACATAGGCACATTTTTCAATCTCTACACTCCTACGCTCTTCACGACGTTCTATCTTCCGAAATCGAGTAGCTCTTAACGGTCGTTCACGTTCGCCAATATACCGTAGCCCAACGATGCCGCAGACCCAAACACAAGGAGTGCCTAAAACAACATCTAGGCTAATACCTCGCACGCAATAGACGCGTCCTCGTTTTGGAAGGGGTGAAAAGTATGACGCCGTCTCGACATCGAAAACATCATCTACGCAAACAACTTTATCTCCGACGCTGAACATAAATGTGGCGTTATACAATGAGTGTGAATTTGTTGACGTTTTCAGTGATTGCAACTTCGCCTTTGCCGCGCATCGAGATAAACCAATTTTCTTCGCGCTTAACCACCATGAATTTGACCTGTCCGCCTGACACGCTGCAATTCTGTTTGTATCTGGCAATGAAATCAATCGGCAAGCAAACCGCGTCGAGCTTTCCATTCAAGTGTTCACAAAGGAGAATTGCGCTTTGAAACTTTTTTTCTGGCAAGCCGGAGAACCAGCGGCCTCTGCGATTCCCGGCTTCTTTTGCATAGGCAATTCCAAAAATTTCACCACGACCATTTCGATATAAAGTTCCCGTGACATGGACTGCCGACCTTCCGAGGTTTGAATCAACCCAGTTGGAACGGACACGCTCGCCTCTGGCTTTGGCAGAAATGTAATCGGGCAAATTTTCATTTTCCTCTGTTTCCTTGTTTTTGGAAGCCGATGGAGCTTGTTGACCTCGCCACAAAGCTACAACCTGCTCAAGCAAAGAATCTCCCGAACGAAGGCGTTCAGTAGCTTCATAAAAATCTGATTTTCCTCCCTGCTTGAGGGCAGCTTCAAGTTTCCTCAATAGCTTTCTACGGAGATCGGGCAATTCGTCCAAAGCGCTTTGTTCGTTATTCATAATGTTATTCTGAATGTCTGCGGTTAATGTAATTCTGTTCTAATAATCTCACATACAGAATAACGCGTCAAGTTTTTGTTTGCTATGAATTGCCAAATTTTAGAGCCGGCATCACAATTCTTTTTCTCTGTGTCCTTTGCGCCTTTGCGTTTAATCTTTTTCGCGTGAAGCCGCTGACCATGCACACGGGCAAGTTGACCGACGCTCAGGCGTCGGCGTTGCAGGCCGCGCTGGTGGCGCGCAATTGGCAGCCGCGCACGGTGCCGTATGCGCGGTTCGCGTTCGAGTCGGACAAGACGAACATCGTGTTCTACGAGAGCGGCAAGCTGGTGGTGCAGGGCAAGGGCACGCAGGAGTTCGTGGAGTTCGTGCTGGAACCGGAAATCCTCCAGCAGGCCAAGCTCGGCTACGAGACGGTGCTGAATCCCGACCTGCTCCTGCCGCGCTTCGGCGTGGATGAAAGCGGTAAGGGCGATTTCTTCGGCCCGCTGTGCATCGCGGGCGTGTATGTGAACGAGGCGGTCATCAACGCGTGGAAAGAGGCCGGCATCCGCGATTCCAAGAATATTTCCAGCGACAAGAAAATTGCCGATCTCGCCAAGCTCATCCGCGAGACGCCCGGCTGCGTGGTGGATTCCGTGGTCGTCGGCAACGAGGCTTACAACCGGCTTTACGCGAAAATGAAAAGCGTGAACACGCTGCTCGCGTGGGGTCACGCGCGCGTGATCGAAAATCTCATGGGCAAGCGCTATCAGATGAATCCGCCGCCGGTGAAGGCCATCAGCGACCAATTCGCCGCGAGCAAGAGCGTCATTGAAAAGGCGCTGATGTCACAGGGCAAGGAAATCCAGCTCGTGCAACGGCACAAGGCGGAAGAGGACATCGCCGTGGCCGCAGCCTCCATTCTGGCGCGCGACGCGTTTGTGAAAGGGTTGGCAAAACTGGAAAAAGATTTTTCCATGAAGCTGCCGAAAGGCGCGAGCGCGGCGGTGGACGCGGCGGCAAAACAATTTGTCGAGACGCGCGGCGCCGGCGAGCTGGCGAAAATTTCCAAGCTGCATTTCCGCACGGCGCTGCGGGCGCAAGGTTTGCCGGAACCGCCGAAGACCGAGTGGCGGAAGCGGTGACAGTGCTGATGCATTCCACAAAATATTTATATGAACGAAACAATCAATTGGCCGAGTGGCGAATTTACCCTGCAAACGTTGGTGTCCTTGAACCCCGCATTTCCCCAGACGGTGGTGCGCAAGAAACTTTCCGCCGCGATTGCCGCCAAGACGATTGTCCAAACGCGGAAGGGCGACGGCAAAATCCAAGGCGCGTTTCAAGTGGTGAAAGCCGCAAGCGAAAACTAAACTTGAGAAATGGCCAAACCCAATTTCATCGAACTGCCCGGTTGCGACGCGATTCCCATTATTTTTGAAGACCGCTCGGTCATCGCGATTGACAAGCCGCGTGGCTGGATGCTCGTGCCGGATTCGTGGCGCAAGACGAATTGGAACTTGCAGACGGCGATTGATTCGTCCATTCGTGCCGATGATTTCTGGGCGCGCTCGCGCAATCTGCGCTATCTCCGGCACGTCCACCGGCTGGATGCGGACACGAGCGGCGTGATGCTCTTCGCCAAAAGCGAAGGCGCGATGCGCGCGATGGGCGAGATGTTCGAGTCGCGTCGGATGGAGAAAACGTATCTGGCCGTCGTCGAAGGCGTGCCGAAAGAAAAGGAGTGGACGTGCGAATTGCCCATCGGTCCCGACCCGAAAAATTTCGGCAAAATGCGCGTGGATTATTCGGAGGAAGGAAAGGAATCGGAAACGCACTTTCGCGTGTTGCTGAACAATGAACGCTTCACTTTAATTGAAGCGAGTCCGCTGACGGGACGCACGCATCAAATCCGTTTGCACCTCGCGGAGTCCGGCAGCCCCATCATGTGCGATGAGCTTTATGGCCGAGTGGAAGCGGGTTTTCGGCTCGGCCTACGCGCGGTGCGGCTGGCTTACAAAGACACGTTCACGCGGCGACCGGTAAACATTATTGCGTCGGCAGAAAACTTTCTGAAGGAATTTGGCTTCAAGCTCACGCCGGAATTGCAGACGGCCAAATGGGTGCGCCGCGCGTTCGTGCCCAAGGAAAAAGCGCCGGGCGATCAGCCGCCGTTGCCCGCCAAAAAGCGCGGGGCGTAATCAATACAACTGGCGGCAATCATTTTCCCGCGCGCGGTTGCCGGCGTTTAATCGCCAGCGTGACCAGCGTGATGACCGTGCAGCTCCCGCCGAACCAATCGCCATGCCGCTGGTAAAACGTCGGCGCGGATTTTTGGGCGGGCAGGGGAATTTCCAAAGTGATGGCGCCCGCGCCGTATTCGCTGCCGGCGGGCGTGCGGAAGATTTGCCGCAGCCGGCCATGTGCGTCAATCCAGCCGGTGATGCCGTTGTTGGAACAGCGCACCAGCGGCAAACCATTTTCCACCGCGCGAAAAACAGCGTTCGCCAAGTGCTGCCATTGTTCCGCGCTTTCGCCGAACCAGCCGTCGTTCGAGAGGTTCACGAGCAAGTCCGGCCCGCCCGTCGCTGCCGCGCGGGTGGTGCCGGGGAAAACATCCTCAAAACAAATCAACGGCGCGGCGGTAAAATTGTCGCCGGCAAAAATCGCCGGCTTGTCGCCGGGCGTCCAGCCGCCTTCGATGGGCGTCAGGTATTTCAGGAACGGCAGCCAGCGCGCGAGCGGGACGTATTCGCCAAAAATCACGAGGTTCTGTTTGTGATAAACGCCGGCGCATTTGCCGTCCGGCTGGATAAGAAACGCGCTGTTGAAAAAGTTTGTCGCGTCCGGCCGGAACTCCGCATCGTCGCCGTTGAACAAAATGGCGACGTGGTTCGATTGCGCGAACCGGCTGACGATGTTGTAAACGCCATCGAACATCGGCACGCCGGATTCCGGCCAGACGATCAAATCGGTGTTGTTGCTGACCGCGCGTTTGGAAACGGCGAGCAGGTCGGCAAAACGCTTTTCATCTTCCGCCGGCGACCAGATGAGCGTTTGTGGCACGCTCGGTTGAACGCAGACGACGTGCAGAGTTTTTTCCGCCGGCGTGTCGCGGTTCGCTGCAAACATTCCGCCGACGAACAGCAGCACCGTGGCGGTCAGCGGCAAAACGATTTCCGCCTGCCAGACGTGGCGTTTGGCGGGATTGTGAAAAATCATTTCCGCCGCCGCATACAACGCGAGCGACAGCCAGACGACGATGAAGGACACACCGAAAACGCCCGTCACCGCCGCGATTTGGATGAGCGGCACGAGCTTGAATTGCGACGCGCCGAGGAAGCTCCACGGAAAGCCGCTGATGAGCCAGCCACGCAGCCATTCCAGCGCCACCCACGCCGCCGCGCCGGCCAGCGTCCAGCGCACGCGGCCCAGCCAATTTGAAATTTGAAATTTGAAATTTGAAATCAGCCAGACCCACGCGCCGAAAAACAGCGCCACATACGCCGACAACGCGAGCCAGGCGAGAATCGGAAAGCCGGTCGCCGGCATCAGCAGCAGCCAGTAAAGCGACACGAGCCAGAAAACAAGTCCGCCAACGTAGCCGGCGCGAAAGGCGTCCGCGCCGCTTTTTCCGCGTGCGGCAAACAGCAGCAGTGCCGGTGAAATCCACGCAGCGCCAGCGATGCCGAATTTTGGAAAGGCCATCGCCAGCAGCAGTCCGGCGACGATGGCGAGGAGATAGCCGCTGCGCCAAAATAGTTCTGTGCAAAAACTTTTCGCCACGGCCACGGGGGAAAAATCGTCGCAGAACGTCGCGCCGACCTTGGTGCACTTCGCGGCTTCGCGCAGCACGCGGCGGCTGCCGTTGACGACGACGGCTTGCCGCGAGCCGCGCCACACGGCGAAGTCGGCGGCGGAATTGCCGGCGTAATCAAAGCCGCGTTCGCCAAATTTTTGCGTGAGCGCGCGGAGCTTGTTCTCGCTGCGGAGATTTATTTTGCCATCGCTGGCGAGGACTTGGTCAAACAGTCCGACGTGCGCGGCGACCGGCTGCGCCATTTTCAAATCAGACGCGGTGGCGAGGATGAGCGTGCGACCAGAATTTTTTTCCGCGCGCAGCCACGCGAGAAATTTTTCGTGATAGGGCAGGGTGGCGGGATTGATTTGCACGCGCGCGGCGAGTTTTTGTTTCAGGCAAGCCCGTCCGCGTGTCCACCAAAAGAGGATTTGGAAAATGGCGAGGGGATTTCGCCGCAGCAGGCGCGACAGCGATTCCCACATCATGTCGGTGCGGATGAGCGTGCCGTCGAGGTCAACAACGAGCGGAACATTTTTTTGGGCGTCGGCCATGCGGCATCATGCTGACGGAACGCGCGGCGGGTGACAAGGTTTCAGCGTGGCAGCCAAAATTGTCCAGCAGGTTGCAATTTAGTTTGAACTGTTAACCATCGGTGATAAGGTGATTCGCAACACGCCAAAGCAATGAAAGACAAACAATTCTCCGCTTCCCGCCGTAATTTTCTCAAGTCCACCCTGACGCTGCCGGTCGCCCTCGCCGCCGCGCCGTCGCTGTTGACGCAAAGCGTTTCCGCCGCCGAGGCGCCCGCCGGCATCCTGCCGCTGCGCGAGTTGGGCAAGAGCGGCCGCAAGGTCACGATGCTCACGATGGGCGGCATGATGGCCGCGCTCGACGTGGACTACATTGACATCGCTTGGAGCATGGGCATTCGCTATTTCGACACGGCGGACTGCTACAAGGGCGGGCAGTCGGAAAAGATTTTCGCCAAGTGGCTCGCCAAATATCCCGAACGCCGGAAGGAAATTTTCCTCGTCTCGAAAGACCATCCGCGCCAGGGGCCGGAGCAGTTGCTTACGATGATTGACAAGCGGCTCGCGGCGTGCGGCACGGATTATCTGGACGCGTTTTACATTCACGGCCTCGGCCCGAAGGAATACGGCGAAGATTCGCTGAACTGGCCGAAAAGCGACCGCTACAAAAAAGTCGCCGAGCAGTTGAAAAAATCCGGCAAGGTGAAATTGGTCGGCTTTTCGTGCCATGATGGACGGTTGCCGGATTATTTGAACGCGGCGGCGGAAGGCGGTTTCATTGACATCATCATGCTGGCGTTCAATCCATTTTATCCCAAGGGCGGCCCGCTCGACAAGGCGCTCGACGCCTGCCATGCAAAGGGCATCGGCCTCGTCGCGATGAAGACCATGCGCAACACCAAGGACGTGCCAAAGCGCTTACCCAAACTCGACAAGCTCGGCCTCACCACGCATCAGGCCGTGCTGCATTCCGTCTGGAGCGACCCACGCATTTCGTCCATCTGCAACATGATTGACAACGTGGATCAAATGCAGAATAGCACCGCCGCCGCGCGCAGCTACAAGGAACCGCTCAAATTCGCGCACATGGAACTGCTCCGCGAAACCATTCTTGCCGGCCGCCGCACGATGTGCACCGGCTGTCCCGCGTGCGAGGAAAATTCCAAGCAAACCGATTTTGCGTTCCAAGACATCGCCCGTTTCGTGACTTACTACGAACAGGACGGCAACACCGAAGCGCGCGAATATTACGCGGCGCTCGCAGTGGAACATCGCGACACGAGCAAGGTGGATTTGGCCGCGCTGCGCGACGCCTGCCATTTCAAGACCGATTATCCCGAAATCATCCGCCGCGCTGAATGCTACTTCGCCTGAAAATGGCGGATCAAAAAAATTACGGCGGCGGCGGACGCAAGCAATTCGTCCGCACCAAAGTGCCAGCGGCGGAAAGTGTTTCCGCTGCGGTCATTCTTGTGTTGCTGGTCGTCATCGGTTTTGCGGTTTGGCACAAGGGAAAAGTTTTTGATCCCAACCTCTACGCCGTCCGCACCGACGCGCTAAAATCTACCGTCCTCGCCGTCGAAGGTAAAAACGGCACCGCGCCGACCGCCGCTGAAACCACACCAGCTGCCGCCGAAGCCCCGAAAGCCGTTACCGAGAAAACCACCGGTGCCGACGAACCGGCACCCGAAGGCGGCGCCGAAGGTTCGGCGACGCCCAATCCCGCTGAGAAAGGCGTGCCGCTGGAAATTTCTTTGACCGGCACCAAGCCGATGGGCGACACGGAATTTTACACCGCCGACAGTCTCTACGAAAAAATTGACGGCCGCGCGCCGGCTTACCAAAGCTTCAACGTCGTCGCGCTTCGCTGCCGTTCCTTCGCCGTCAACGCCGCACCCGGCAGTTATGTGGACGTTTATGAATATCGCTTCGACAATCCGGTGGACGCGTTCGGTATGTTCGCGCTGGAGCGCGATCCGAAAGGCAAGCCGCTCGAAATCGTTGCCGACGGTTACGCCGCTGACATGGGCTATTTTTTCCGACAAGGTGCGGTTTATGTTCAAATCATCGCGTCCGACACCAAGCCCGAAACGCTGGCCAAGGCAAAAAGCATCGCCGACATTCGCGCGAAAGATTTGCCGGCGGATGACACCGGCCTCGCCGGTCGCCGCAAATTGCCGGCGGACGGCATGATTGCCGACAGCGTGGCGTATGTGCCCGAAAACGCGCAAGGCCAGTCGGCGCTCAAGGAAGTTTTTCAGGCGAAATATAAATTTAATGGCGCGGAAATTCCCTTTTTCGTCATGGTCGCTTCGGCGGACGAGGCGGCGAAAGCGTGGCAATTATTCCAGGATTTTTGCAGCAAGTTCGGCACGACGGAAAATTTGCCGGACGTGAACGGCGGGAAAATTTTCCGCGCGCAGGTTTTCGGCAAATGGAAAGTCGTCTATCAGCGCGAGGGTGAACTTGGTGGCGTGTTTGACGCAACCGATGAGGCCAAGGCTCGGGCTTTCATTGAAAAGTATTTGCGCGGCGAGATTAAGTGAGTAGGTTTAGTAACAATTAAAATGAGCGCATCAAATCCAAGCGAATCGCCGGTCAACCGGCGCGAATTTCTGGTGCGCCTCGGCCTCACCGGCGCGCTCATCGCCGGCTCCGGTCTCGCGGCAAAAAAGCTTTGGCAACCGAACCATTTCGTTCCCGGTTTTGAAAAGGAAAAAGGTTTGCAACTCCGCAGTTACGCGCCGGAGATCAGCAAAGTTATGCCGTCGCTCGCCATCGCACACGGCACGGAGCACGAGAAGACCATCCGCGCCGCCATGGGTTTGCTTGGCGGCATGGAGCGCTTCATCCAGCGCGGCGACGTGGTGATGATCAAGCCGAACGTGGCGTTCGACCGTCCGCCGGCGCTCGCGGCCACGACGCATCCGGACGCTTTGCGGGCGGTGGCCAAACTGTGTTTCGAGGCCGGCGCGAGCAAGGTTATTGTCGCGGACAATCCGATCAATTCGCCGACGGGCTGTTTCTTCAAGAGCGGCCTCACCGCCGTCGCGGCGGAGATGAATCTGGATTTGATGTATCCGGAAACCAATTCCTTCGCTCCGTTGTCACTTGATGGCGAGGTTTTGAAGGAATGGACTTTTTTCAATACGCCGTTCAAGAAGGCGAACAAAGTCATCGGCCTTGCGCCGTGCAAGGATCACAATCTTTGCCACGCCTCGATGACGACGAAAAACTGGTATGGTTTGCTCGGCGGTCGGCGCAATCAATTTCACCAGCACATCCACAGCATCGTTTCCGACTTCGCGCTGATGATGAAGCCGACGCTGGTGATTCTCGACGGCATGAACGTGCTGATGAGCAACGGTCCGACCGGCGGACGGCTCTCCGACGTGAAGCCGATGAACACCATCGTCGCCGGCACGGACATGATTTCCGTGGACGCCTACGGCTACTCGCATTTGCTGGAACGCGACATTGCTGAGCTGACTTATCTCCACAAGGCGCAGGAACGCGGCCTCGGCAACATCAACTGGAAAGATACGCTCTACAAAGAGGTGACGGTGTGAGCTATCGTGATTTGACAAGAGAAGAGGTTGAAACAGCTCTTGCGAATGATGCTTGGGACTTGGGCAATCAAGTTTTATACGACCTTTGCTCTAATCATCCGCGCCACAAATCTCACCAAGAAATAATCGCCAAAATCTGGCTAATAGGTCGCTCCTATTCTGCGGCACTTGAGCGTCGAAAAAACAAAAAAGAAGAGTCAGCCGGAGATTTGTTTTACGAAGATATAGTTGTGCCAAAGATTTTGGAGGAAGATGTTGATAGCTGGCTTGGTTTGCTCAACAAAAATTCAACTCACAAAGAAATTGTTCAGGCGCATTTCAAGCTGACCAAAATTTTTGAAGATATAACAAAACTAGAAAAGCGTTCGCTTGCCTCAAAATACCTACATTTTCACCAGCCAAATCTATTCTTTATTTACGATTCGAGAGCTGTAAATGTGATTCGCCAAATCACACCAAACAAAAATGAGCAGCTTCTCGATTTGTCGTCGCGGGATCAAAACGATGAAGAATATTTGAAGTTCTTCCGCCGTTGCCTCTGGCTGCAAAATGATATTGAGGCCAAATTAGGCCGAAAAATTTCTCCGCGTGATTTAGACAAGATTTTACTGTTTGTCTCAGATAGAAAGCTATTGGGACAATTTCTCCAACTTCAAAATGCCTAGCTCCGACAATTTGAAGATGAAAACTTTTGCCATGAAAAACCTCCTCAAGCTCCGCAACGTCCGCCGCGTGGCGCAGGTGTTTTTCTTCGCGCTGTTTTTGTTTTTTGTCTTCGTCACCGACCTGCGCTATCTCAAGGGTTATCCGGTGTCACTGTTCCTCGAACTCGACCCGCTCGTCGCGTTCGCCACGGCTATCACCACGCACACGGTTTACATGGGGCTGCTGTGGAGTCTGCTGCTGATCATTCCGACGCTGCTGTTCGGGCGCATCTTCTGCAACTGGATTTGTCCCTACGGCATCTTGCATCACTTCACCGGCTGGCTGCTCGGCAAACGCCGCGCGGAGGAACGCGAGCGCATCGAGTCCAACCGCTACAAGAAATTGTATTCGCTGAAATACGTCATCCTCATCGCGATGATCGTCGGCGCGTTTTGCCACACGCTGCAAATCGGCTGGCTCGATCCCATCTGCCTGTTTCACCGCTCGATGAGCGTGGTCATTCTGCCGATGATCAATCTGTTCGTGCCGTCGTCCATTTACGTCCGGCAATACTTCCATGTCGGCGCGTGGGTCATCGGTTTCATCCTGCTGTTTCTCGTCGGGATGAACGTCGTCATCCCGCGCTTTTTCTGCCGCGTGCTGTGTCCGCTCGGCGCGTTTCTCGGCACGCTGTCGGTGGCGTCGCTCTGGCGCATTGACCGCGACCCGACGAAATGCGTGGACTGCGACCTCTGCCTGAAAAGCTGCGAAGGCGCGTCCGACCCGCACACGCAGCTCCGCAAGAGCGAATGTTTCGTCTGCTTCAACTGCATTGAGGACTGCCCGGAGGACGCGATTTCGTTCAAATTTTTGCCGAAGCTGGAGCGCGAAATCACCGCGCCCGTCGTGCCCGCGCGCCGCGCGTTTCTCGGCACGCTGGTCGGCCTCGGCTTTTACGCGTTTGCCCGCACGTCCGGCGCGAGCGACCGCAACTACGACAAAAAAGTCATTCGTCCGCCCGGTTCGGTGGAGGAAAAGGATTTTCTCGACCGCTGCATCAAGTGTGACCAGTGCATCCGCACCTGTCCGACGAACGTGCTGCAGCCCGCGCTGATGGAAGCCGGCCTCGAAGGCATCTGGACGCCGATTCTCAACATGAAGCTTGGCTCGTGCGACGTGAATTGCACGCTCTGCGGCCAGGTCTGTCCCACCGGCGCGATCCAGCGCATCACGATTGAGGAAAAGACCGGCACCGGCAAATTCGCGGCGCAAGGGCCGATCAAGCTCGGCACCGCGTTTTATGATTTGGGCCGCTGCCTGCCGTGGAGCATGGAAACGCCGTGCGTCGTGTGCGAGGAAGTTTGTCCCGTGTCACCCAAGGCGATTTACTCGCGCGAAGTCACCATCACCAAGCGCGACGGCAATCCCATCACGCTGCGCCGGCCGTATGTGGATCCGGCGCTGTGCATCGGCTGCGGCGTGTGCGAACACGAATGTCCCGTGACCGACGAAGCCGCCATCCGCGTGAGCGCCGTGGGCGAGACGCGCTCGAAAGAACGCCGCCTGCTGATGGACGGCGGCGTGACCAGCTCGGTCACCGAACTGGAAAAACGGCAGCGGTAATAACACGAATAAACACGAATACCCCGAAATACTTGGATAATATATCTTGCCGGTTGATACGAAAGCCGGTTTGATTAATTTGGGTTGATTGGCTTTAATTCACGGATGAAATTTTCCCCTAGTGGTTTGCTGTCCTTGCTGGCCATGGTTACCAGCGTTCAGGCAACTGAATTCCATATTGCTCCGACCGGCAGCGATGCCAATCCGGGCACACGGTCAGCCCCGTTTCGCTCGATTCAGCGCGGCGCGGAAGCAGCGCAGCCGGGTGACGTCATCACCGTTCACGCCGGCGTCTATCGCGAACGCATCAATCCACCGCGCGGCGGCGTATCCGATCAGAAGCGCATCGTCTTTCGAGCTGCGCCCGGTGAACGCGTGGCAATCAAAGGCTCGGAAATCATCACGAACTGGGTGCGGCTCCAGCCGGATTTGTGGCAGGCCACGATTCCCAACGCTTTCTTCGGCAGCTTCAATCCTTACAGCGATTTGATCCACGGCGACTGGTTCACGGCCAAGGGCCGTGCGCACCACACCGGCGCGGTTTATCTCAACGGCGACTGGCTCACGGAAGCTGCCACGCGAGATGAGGTTTTAAAACCCGCCGGCAGCAACGCACTCTGGTTTGCCACGGTGGACGCGACCAACACCACGATTTGGGCGCAGTTTCCGGGCATGGACCCGAATGCGCAGCTCGTGGAAATCAACGTGCGGCGGACGGTTTTTTACCCGGAAAAAACTGGCATCAATTATCTCACCGTGCGCGGCTTCACCCTGACCCAGGCGGCGACGTCGTGGGCACCGCCGACCGCTGAGCAGTTCGGCGTGATCGGCACGCATTGGAGCAAAGTCTGGATCATCGAGAGCAATCTTATCAGCTACTCGACCTGCTGCGGCATCGCGCTAGGCAAATACGGCGACGAATGGGACAACCGCGCGGAGTCGGCGGAAGGTTACGTCGGCACGTTGACCCGCGCTTTGACGAATGGTTGGAACCGAGCGACCGTCGGCAGCCACCTCGTCCGCGACAACGAAGTTTCGCATTGCGAGCAGACGGGCATCGTCGGCAGTCTCGGGTGCGCGTTCAGCACTATCACCGGCAATAGCATCCACGACATCCATGTCCGCCAGCTTTTCAGCGGGGCGGAGATGGCCGGCATCAAGTTCCACGGCGCGATTGATGTGGTGATCAGCCGCAATCACATTTACCGCTGCGGCGATGTCAGCGGCATCTGGCTGGATTGGATGGCGCAGGGAGCGCAAGTGACCGGCAATCTACTCCATGACAATTTCGGGAACGGCGGCGACATTTTTTTCGAGATGCAGCACGGCCCGATACTGGTGGCGAACAATCTGCTGCTTTCCAAACGGTCGCTCCAGTTGAATTCGCAAGGCATCGCCTTTGTCCACAATCTGATCGCCGGTTCAATCCGCAATCTTCGGAATGACCGGCGCAGCACGCCATTTCATCCGGCTCATTCCACAGAAGTTGCCGGACTTTATCCGGCGGCCCGGGGCGACAGCGGTGATTATCGTTTCTTCAACAACCTGTTGCTCGCGCCTTGCAAACTATCCGCCCTCGACAGTTCGGTGCTGCCGTATTTCTGCGCCGGCAATGTCTTCACGGCCGGCACGCAGCCGTCTAAGTTTGATACCAATGCTTTGTTGAAGCCCGAATTTGATTCCAGCGTCAAGTTGACCGAGACGCCGGATGGTTGGTATCTCCAAATCATTGAGGACAAGGCGTGGTCCATCGAAGCCAGCCGCAAGCTCACGACCACCAAACTGCTCGGCAAGGCCGTTGTCTCGAATCAGCCATTTGAAAACGCCGACGGCTCGGCGCTGCGCCTAAATACCGATTACTTCGGCAAACTGCGGAATAAAAGCAATCCATTTCCCGGGCCGTTTGAAATTTCCGGCAATGAAAAAGAAAGCTTCAAGGTCTGGCCGTTAACTCCGGCCCTGCCGGCATGGTGAATATTCCCTTTCAATTTCCGCAACACTCTGCTTTCTTGTTCAGAAAGAATCTGAATTCTTTTTACCACGCCTTTGAACTCCGGCCAGCGCCCTCGCACCTGCCGCGCCTGCGGCAAGAAATTTGATTATCCCGCCAAGGGCAGCGCCGCCACGCGCCATCATTGCGAGGATTGCGTGGCCGTCCCGGCAGAGACTCGGAAAACTTTGGAACGTCTCAACAGCCGCGTGACGCAATTAGAAAACCAGCTTCGCCGGCTGCAGGAAAAACTTGCCCCGAACAGCGAAACGGGGTCATCAAAATAAGGCTTTCGCCGCGATGTCGCGGCGGTAGTGCGCGCCCTCGAAATAAATTTTTTCGACAGCGACATACGCGGCGGCCTGCGCGGTTTTCAAATCCTTACCGAGCGCCGTTACGCCGAGGACGCGGCCGCCGTTCGTCACGATTTGCCCGTCCTTAAAGGCTGTTCCTGCGTGGAAAACTTTCGTGTGCGGCAGCGCGTTGGCGGCATCGAGGCCCGAAATGATTTTGCCTTTCGCATAATTGCCAGGATAACCGCCACTGGCCATCACCACGCACACGCTCGCGAGCGGACTCCACTTAAGTTCGAGGGAACCTAGGGAACCGCAGACGCTGGCGGCAAGGAGTTCCACCAAATCGTTTTCCAGCCGCGTCAAATAAACCTGCGTCTCGGGGTCGCCGAAGCGCGCGTTGAACTCCAGAATCTTCGGTCCGTTCTTCGTGAGCATCACGCCGGGATAAAGCAGGCCGCGATAATCAATGCCCTCGGCCACGCAGCCGCGCATGAAGGGGTCGAGGACTTTTTTCGCCACGTCCGCGAGCTGCGCATCGTTGAGGAACGGCGTGGGCGAATAGGTGCCCATGCCGCCGGTGTTCAGGCCGAGGTCGCCGTCGAGCGCGCGCTTGTGATCCTGCGACGTGGGGAAAATCTTCGCGGTCTTCCCATCGCATAACGCGTGGAGCGAAACCTCGGTGCCTTCGAGAAATTCCTGGATGACCACGTTCGCGCCGGCGGAACCGAATGCCTTGCTCACCATGATTTCGTCCACGGCCTTCTCGGCTTCGGTTTGGTTGGCGCAAATCAAAACGCCTTTGCCGAGCGCGAGGCCGTCGGCCTTCACCACGCATTTGCCGCCGAGCGTGGCGCAAAAGGCCTTGGCCGGCCCGGCCTCCGAGAACGTGCCAGCGGCAGCGGTCGGGATGCCGTATTTCTCCATGAACTTTTGGGAGAAAACTTTGGAGGACTCGAACTGCGCGGCCTTTTTATTGACGCCCCAGATGCGCAGACCGTGCTGCTGAAACAAGTCCACGATGCCGAGCGCGAGCGGATTGTCGGGACCGACGACGGTGAGGTCGGCCTTCTTCTCTTGCGCGAAGGCGAGCAGCCGGGGCAAATCTTCCGCGCCGAGGTTGACGCATTCCACCGGCGAACCGTTCCGGAGGCGCTCCTGCGCGATGCCGGCATTGCCGGGCGCGCACCACATCTGCGTGGCGTTGGGCGACTGCGCGAGTTTCCACACGAGGGCGTGCTCGCGGCCGCCGGAGCCGATGACCAGAATTTTCATGCGCGCAAATTGAAGCAGGAAGCGGGCGCGGAATCAATTTTACTTCCCGGCGGATTCGCCGCCCGGCTGAAGTTCGATTTCCAAAGTAAGCTGGCCGGTGGCGGGCACGGCGGTGTTCACGACGAGAATTTGCGTGTTGGGATTGGGCTGGTTCACGCCGTCGTCCGGCGGCTGCGCGCTGGCGATTTCAAAAGTGGCACCGGCGGGCGAAATGATTTTGGCCGTCAGGCTTTTGCCGGCCTGCCGCAAGGTGGCCGTGTTTTGGTTCACGCCAATCTTGGCGTGCGTGACCATCTGCCAGCGCACGGCGAGGCCGGGTTTGGCCGTGCCGATGTCATCGCGGATGGTGACCGTGCGCGTGTCGCTGACGCGGAAGCGGCGCAGCACGCTGCCCGCCTGTCCGCCGAAGACCGCCGTGAGATTCACCGTGGCGGCATTGGTGGTGAAGCTGATGATTCGCGCGTCGCCGGTCACCTTGTGGAGCTGCCCGCCGAGGGTCAGGGTGTTGTGGCTGAAATTATTCAGCCGGAAGACGCGCCAGCGGTCGCTGTTCTGTTTCATGTTGAACAGCGACCAGCCCTTGGACTCGATGGAATAATAATCCTGCGCGCCGAGGTCGCTCGCCCAGCGCACGCCGTCGGCATCCAGCACGAACGCGCCGGCGTCCATGTGCGCGTGGTTGACGCTGGCGGATCCGCCCTTGAACGCGAGGAAGAGCGCGTTGGTGTCCGTCCACGAACTGCGGAAAACGCCGACGGGATTCGGGCCGTCGCCCTGCCACGCGAGCGGCAGCGTGGGCGCGGGAATTTCCTTCGGCAAACCTGCCAGCCAAAACGCCAGCAGCGGACTCAGGCCGTCGTCCTTTTCATCGCTGGCCGGCCGCGCCAGTTTGTGCCGGAGAAGTTCGTCCTGAAAATACACCAGCGCTGGATAATGCAGGCGCTGCGCGAACCAGAACAGGGTGGGTTCAAACGCCACGCCGTCGCCGCCGTCGGAGAAATTGAACGACCGGCCGGTGGGACCGGTTTGCTCCACCAGGGCCGCCGCGCTGGCGAGGAAGCCGGGAGATTTGGGCAGGTTCCAATCCGTGCCTAGCGCGGATTCGAGCGCGGAGATCAGCAGCACCTGATAGGTCGTGCCGTAATTCCAGTAGCCCGGGCCTTCGGGATAAATGCCGATGGGCGCGTAAGGCTTGAGGCCGTTGGGATTATCCGTTTGTGCGAGCGTGAGCAGCTCCCGCGCGACGGCGGGCTGCTCGTCGGCGATGGCCAGCGCGCCCAGCGTCAGTCCGCCGAAGCAGACCTGATTCCA